>Ga0272441_10011357_pt1 | contig 13242 bp, 8 predicted proteins | sample SSMProp6N_FD_193582 | JGI IMG/M metagenome (GOLD analysis project Ga0272441, IMG submission 193582) | Marine sediment archaeal communities from Little Sippewissett salt marsh, Falmouth, MA, United States - SSM-Prop-6N | ecosystem: Environmental > Aquatic > Marine > Wetlands > Sediment ... | reverse complement strand
GACTCGCCGCACAAGGCCCGCAGGGCGGCCGAGACCCTCGGCCGCCCGGTGGTCGTCAAGGCCCAGGTCCTGGTGGGCGGCAGGGGAAAGGCCGGAGGCGTCAAGCTGGCCCGGAACCCGGAGGAGACCGAGCGGGCCGCGGAGCAGATCCTGGGCATGAAGATCAAGGACATAATCGTGGAGCGCGTGTACGTGGCCTGTTCCATGGATATCCAGCAGGAGCTCTACGTCGGGCTCACGGTGGACCGCTCGACGGGCAGCATCGCGCTCATGGCCAGCGCTGAGGGAGGGGTCGACATCGAAGAGCTGGCCGCCACCCGGCCGGAAGCCGTCGCCACAATATCCCTTCCCCCTCTGGAGGAGCTCGCCGAAGGGCCCATCCGGAAGGAATTGCGCCGGGTCTTCGGGGCCCCCGACGCCCGCGCCGCGGCGGATGGGGCCTCGGACCTGGAGGATCAGGCCTGGGACATCGTGCGCCGCATGCACCGGCTCTTCGTGGAGAAGGACTGCTCCCTGCTGGAGATCAACCCCCTGGCCCTGGTGCCGGGCGGAACGCTCATGGCGCTGGACGCCAAGATCAACTTCGACGACAGCGCCCTCTACAAGCATCCCGACATCTTGAGCATGAGAAACCCCGAGGAGTACAGCGCGGACGAGATCCACGCCCGGGAGGTGGGGCTGAGCTTCGTGAGCCTGGACGGGGATATCGGCTGCATCGTCAACGGCGCCGGGCTGGCCATGGCCACCATGGACATCATCCAGCTCTTCGGCGGAAAGCCGGCGAACTTCCTGGACGTGGGGGGAAGCTCCAGCCCGGCCAAGGTGCTGAACGCCCTCCAGATCATCCTTGGCAATCCCCGGGTCAGGGCGATCCTGATCAACATCTTCGGCGGAATCACCCGCTGCGACGACATCGCCAAGGGCATCGTCATGGCCAGGAAGCAGCTGGGCATCACGCTCCCCATGGTCATCCGGCTGGTCGGCACCAACGAGAAGGAGGGCCGGGACATACTCAAGGGCGATGGCTTGCAGGCGGCCACGGACATGACCGAAGCGGTCAGGAAGGTGCTCGGAAGCTGAAGCCGAGCCGCCGCCGGCATCAAGCAGGAGACGGGACACGACCATGAGCATACTGGTCGACGAGAAGACCAAGGTCCTCGTGCAGGGCATAACGGGGCGGGACGGCTCCTTCCACACCCGGCAGATGGTCAAGGACGGGACCCGCGTGGCGGGCGGCGTCACCCCGGGAAAGGGCGGGCAGAAGCTCGACTCTCTGTCTGTGTTCGACACGGTGGAGGAGGCCGTGGACCGGACCGGCGCCGACTGCACCGTGATCTTCGTGCCCGCGCCGTTCGCGTCGGCGGCCATCCGGGAGGCGGCGGATGCGGGCGTCCCCCTGATCGTCTGCATCACGGAAGGGATCCCCGTGCTGGAGATGCTCGAGAACGCCGCCTACGTCAGGGGAAAGGAGATGCGGCTGATCGGGCCCAACTGCCCGGGCCTCATCTCGCCGGGCAAGTGCAAGGTGGGCATCATGCCCGCCCGGATCCACCTGCCCGGCGGCATCGGCGTGATCTCCCGCAGCGGCACGCTGACCTACGAGGTGGTCAACGCACTCACGGAGAACGGCATGGGCCAGTCCACCTGCATCGGCATCGGCGGAGACCCCGTGGTGGGAACCGGCTTCGTCGAGCTCCTGGAGATGTTCGAGAGGGACCCCGACACGGACGGCGTGGCTCTGATCGGGGAGATCGGCGGAGAGGCGGAGGAGAACGCCGCGGACTTCATCCGCACCGCCATGAGCAAGCCGGTGGTGAGCTTCATCTCCGGCAGGAGCGCTCCGCCGGGGAAGCGCATGGGCCACGCCGGGGCGATCATCTCCGGCGGAAGGGGGACCCCGGAGGCCAAGATCGCCGCCTTCCGGGAGGCCGGCGTGCCGGTGGCCGACAGGCCGGACCAGATACCGGGGCTGCTGCGGGAGAAGGCGGCCGGCGGCGGTTGAGCGCGGCGTTTGCCGGCGTGCAGCGCTGACGTGGCAGGCCTGCTGCCCGAGCCCGCCCGCGGGACGCGGCGCCCACAGATATCCGCGACCACGGTAAAGGACATGCATGAGTCACGTGAACCGGGCATCCTGAACGCCTCCTACGTCGAAGAGATGTACCGCCGGTGGCGCGAAGCGCCGGAGACCGTATCGCCCGACTGGCGGCGGTACCTCGAAGCGGCCGCAGAGAGCGGGGAGGCTGCCAGGGCCCGGGCTGGGACGCGGGACACCGGTGCCGCGGGTGCGGGCGCCGGCGCTCCCGGCGAGCCCGCCTCCGACACCAAGCAGGGCCGCGTGGACAGCCTCATCTGGGCCTATCGGGACGTGGGCTACGTCCACGCGGAGACCAATCCCCTTCAGGGCTATCAGACGCCGGCGCTGCGCTACCTGCACAAGAGCATCGAGGGCGTCTACGAGAGCCTCTCTCTCGCGAGCTTCGACCTCTCCGAAGAGGACCTGGACCGCGTCTTCTCGGCCGGACGGGGCCGAGGGGCCGCTCCGCTCCGTTCGATCATTGCCTCCTTCAAGCAAACCTACTGCTCGTATTTCGGTCCGGAGATCCTCCACATCCAGAACAAGCCCATTCGGCGATGGCTCATCGAAAACGTGGAGGCCAACGACAACCGCCCTTCCTGGGAGCGGGAGCACCAGGAGAGATTTCTCCACGATCTGATCGAAGCCGAGGAATTCGAGCGCTTTCTCCAGCGCACCTACATCGGCCAGAAGCGCTTCTCTCTGGAGGGAGCCGAAGGGCTGATTCCGGCTCTCCACTACCTGGTGGACACGGCGGCCAGGACGGGCATCAAGGAAATCGTGCTCGGAATGGCGCACCGGGGACGCATCAACGTTCTCGCCAACATCATGCACAAGCCGCCGGAAGAGATCTTTGCCTCCTTCGAGGATCAGCACCAGCCGCACATGTTCGGAGGAAGCGGGGACGTGAAGTACCACCTGGGCTACAGCCGGGAGCACAGGAACGAAGACGGCAGCTCCATCGCGATCAACCTGCTTCCGAACCCGAGCCACCTGGAATCCGTGGACCCGGTGGTGGAGGGAACCGCCCGCGGCATTCAGGGCCGGCGAGGCGACGTGAACCGCAAGAAGGTGCTCCCGGTCCTCATCCACGGCGACGCGGCCTTCACCGGACAGGGAGTGGTCTCCGAGACCTTCAACCTCTCCCGCCTTCGGGGCTACCGCACGGGCGGCACCGTCCACATCGTGGTCAACAACCAGATCGGGTTCACCACCGCCGCCGCGGACGCACGCTCCAGCTTCTTCCCCACGGACGTGGCCAAATCGATCTCCATCCCGATCTTCCACGTGAACGGCGATAGGGTGGAGTACGTGGTGCGGGCCGTGGATCTGGCCCTGCGGTTCCGGCAGAAGTTCGGCTACGACGTCGTGGTGGAGATCGTCTGCTACCGCAGGCAGGGCCACAACGAGGCGGACGAGCCGTCCTTCACCCATCCTCTCATGTACCGTCTCATCGAGAAGCATCCCGGCCCGGCGGAGATCTACGGCGGCGAGCTGGACCGCCGGGGGATCGTGGGCCGGAGCGAACAGGATGCCTGGCGGGAAGCGTACCGACAGCGGCTGGCGTCGGCCCTGAAGAAAGCCAGGGAGGCTGGGGCCGAGCCGGACCGAGCAGAGCCGCAGTCCCGGGAGACCCGGGCGGGCCCCGAAGCCCCGGCCACCGGCGTGCCGAAGGACAAGCTCGCGTTGATCGCGAAGCATCTCACCGAGCCCCCGAAGGGCATGCAAATACATCGCAAGCTCGCCCGGATCTTGGATACGCGCAAGAAGCTGTTCGAGTCGGGAGAAGACCTGGACTGGGGATTCTGCGAGAGCCTCGCCTTCGGCTCCCTTCTCCTGGAGGGAACGCACGTCCGTCTGAGCGGCGAGGACTGCGGCCGGGGGACCTTCTCCCAGCGCCACGCCGTTTGGTGGGACATCTCGACGGACACGCCTCGGAGCGTCATCCCCCTGAACACCATGACTTCCGAGCAGGCCGAGATTTCGATCTTCGACAGCCCGCTTTCCGAGTTCTCCATTCTGGCATTCGAATACGGCTACTCCCTGGCCCGGCCGGACTGCCTGGTCCTCTGGGAGGCTCAGTTCGGCGACTTCGCCAACGGAGCCCAGGTCATCATCGATCAGTTCATCGCCGCCGGCGAGGCGAAATGGAACCGGGCCAGCGGGCTCGTCATGCTGCTGCCCCACGGCTACGAAGGTCAGGGGCCGGAGCACTCCAGCGCCCACCTGGAGCGCTACCTCCAGCTCTGCGCGGAGGACAACTTCCAGGTCGCCAATCCCTCCACGCCGGGCCAGTACTTCCACCTTCTGCGCCGGCAGACACGCCGTCCGGTGCGCAGGCCGCTCGTCATCATGACGCCCAAGAGCCTCCTGCGGCGCAAGGCCGCAGTCTCTTCGGTCTCGGACCTCTCGGGCGGATCGTTCCAGGAAGTGCTGGACGATCCGGCCGAGCCCCGCGGAGCGGACACGGTTCTCTTCTGCTCGGGGAAGATCTTCTACGACCTGGCGGACCGCCGGGACAGCCTGGGGGATGGGAACGCCTCCGGGTCCGAACGGGGTGCACCGGCGGGTGCCGCCGTTGTCAGGGTCGAGCAGCTTTGTCCCTTTCCCCGGCAGCGGATCGAGCGAGTGCTCGCAGAGTACCCTGGGGCGCGGCGGTTCGTCTGGGTGCAGGAGGAGCCCCGCAACCGGGGGGCGTGGTCCTTCATGCGGGACCGGCTCGCCCCGCTGCTCGCCGCCGAGCTGGAGTACGTGGGCCGGCCGGAAAGCGCGAGCCCCGCCACCGGCTACTACGTCCGCCACGCGGCGGAGCTGGAACGTATCCTCCGGCACGCCCTTCGCAAAGCCGCGGCGGCGCCCGCAAAAAACCCCTCCCGAAGGAAAGCGCAATGAAACAGCAGGTCACCGTCCCCGAAGTTGGGGAATCCATTACGAGCGGCATCCTGACCGCCTGGCTCAAGCAGGACGGGGAGCAGGTCCGGGAGGGGGAGGACTTGTTCGAGCTCGAAACCGACAAGGCCACCCTGGCCGTTCCCTCTCCGTTCTCCGGGGTTCTGAAGATCGAGGTAGCCGGGGACACCGAGGTCTCCGTGGGGCAGAACGTGGCCAGCGTCGACACGGAGGGGGCGGCCGGCCTACCTGCGGCCGGCCTACCTGCGGCCCCGCCGAAGACCACCGAGACCCCAAAGCTCTCCCCCGCCGTGCGACGCATCGTGGAGGAGCATGGGCTGGACGTCTCTTCTTTGACCGGCACCGGCAAAGGCGGGCGGCTCACCAAGGCCGACGCTCTCGAAGCGGTCAGACGGAAGGAGACGGCGGAGGCGGAGCGCGTGGTGCCGCCCAAGGCCGCCGAGAAGGCCGCTCCCGCCGCGGCCGGACGCGCCGCAGCGCCCGAAACCGCCGCTTCCACCCGCCGCAGCGCCGCCGACAGAACCGAAAACCGCGTCAAGATGACGCCGATCCGCCGCCGCATCGCCGAGAGGCTCGTCCAGGCCAAGCAGAGCGCCGCGCACCTCACCACCTTCAATGAGATCGACATGCTCCGGGTCACGGAGATCCGGGGCAGGCACAGGGAGAGCTTCCAGAAGCGGCACGACACAAAGCTGGGGTTCATGTCGTTTTTCGTGAAGGCCTGCTGCCAGGCGCTGGCCGAGTTCCCCCAGGTCAACGCCACGCTGGAGGGGGAGGAGATCGTGTACCGCGACTACGTGGACATGGGCATTGCCGTGTCCACGGATCGCGGGTTGATCGTTCCCGTGATCCGGGACGCCGGCGTCAAGGGCTTCGCGGACATCGAGAGGGAGATCGCCGGCTTCGTGGTCCGGGCCCGAGAGAAGAAGATCGGCGTGGACGAGCTCACCGGCGGAACCTTCAGCATCACCAACGGCGGGGTCTTCGGCTCCCTCCTCTCCACGCCCATCCCCAATCCGCCCCAGACGGCGATCCTGGGCATGCACGCCATACAGGAGAGGCCGGTTGTCCGGAACGGCAGCGTCACCGTCCGACCGATGATGTACGTGGCCCTGTCCTACGACCACAGGGTCCTGGACGGGCGGGAGGCCGTGGGCTTCCTGGTCCGAATCAAGGAGCTGATCGAAGACCCCGACGCGCTGCTGATCGGGCTGTAGTGGTCGCGCCCGGGTCGTCGTCCCCGACGCGCCCATCGGCTGGGTGACCGGCCGCCGCAGGGCCGGTGCCCGGCCTCAGCCTTCGGACAACGCCTTCGTGATCTCCCGGCAGAGCTCCGGCAGGTCGTCCGGGACCCGCCCCGTGACGATGTTGCCGTCCCGCACCGCGGGAGCGTCCACCCACTCGGCGCCCGCGTTGATGCAGTCATCCCTCACGGCCGCATAGCCGGTGGCCTTCCTCCCCTTCATCAGCCCCGCCGATATGAGCACCCACGGTCCGTGGCAGATGGCGGCGACGATCTTGCCTTTCGCATGGCATTCCTTGACCAGCGCCAGGACGTCTTGGTTGAGCCTCAGGCCGTCCGGAGAATACCCGCCTGGAAAGAAGAGGCAGTCGACGCTGTCGGCGGAGATCTCTTCGAGCTTCTCGACGACGTATCGATCGCCCTCCGCCATGACCTGGATGGGCACCGTATGGCCGATCATGCCGGTGACCGGCCTTTCGGCGCTGCCGCCGATTGGGACGACGACGCACCGGGCGCCTTCCTCCGCCAGACGCAGAATGGGAAACAGCAGCTCGATGTCCTCGAACCGGGCGGTGACGACCATGACAACGGTCTTGCCCGTCAGTTTGCCTTCCACGTTTCTTCCTGCCATGGCTTCGCCTCCCTTTGCCAGAATGACTATCGTTCACCGCGGCAGCTCGAGTGTACCACGAAATCCGGGCACGGCCCAACGGCGCACAGGGGTTCGGCAGACCGCCCGTTGGCTCTGGACCCGCGGCGCCATGGCAAAGTAATATGGGCGCAGGAAGCGGGAGCACAGTGAGCAGGAACTGCGACGTCGCTATCATCGGAGCCGGCTCCGGCGGCTACGTGGCCGCGATCCGGGCCGCCCAACTGGGCCTCTCCGTGGCTCTCGTGGAGAAGGGGAAGACCCTGGGCGGCACCTGCCTCAACGTGGGCTGCATCCCCTCCAAGAGCCTCCTCGAATCGAGCGAGCTCTACGCCTCGGCCCGCGGCAAGCTCGCCGAGCACGGCATCACCGCCGAAAAAGTAAGCCTGGACTTGAAGGCGATGATGAGGCGCCGGGAGCAGGTCGTCTCGAAGCTGACCGGGGGCCTGGCGTACATCATGAAAGCCCGGGGCGTGGAGGTGGTCCGAGGCATCGGTCGGCTGGCCGCCCCCGGCAGGGTGGTCGTGACCCCGGAAGACGGCGCCGAAATCGAGCTCACCTCGCGAAGCGTGATCCTGGCCACGGGAAGCGGGCCGGCGGCCCTGCCCTTCCTTCCCTTCGACGGGAAGCGGATCGTGGACTCCACGGCGGCGATCGCCTTGAGCCGGGTTCCCAGGCGCCTCGTGGTGATCGGAGCCGGGGCCATCGGGCTGGAGATGGGGAGCGTCTGGTCCCGCCTCGGCTCGGAGGTCACGGTCATCGAGATCACCGAAGGACTCCTGCCCGGCTGGGACCGGGAGCTGGCGGACGGCCTCCGGCGGGAGCTCACGAAGCAGGGAATCCGCTTCGAGCTCTCCACCAGGGTCACCGGCCACCAGGCCGGAGCGCGGAGCGTGAAGCTCCAGGCGGAGAAGCCCGGCGGGGAGGCGGTCGAGTACGCCGGGGACGTGGTCCTGGTGGCCGTGGGTAGAAAGCCGTATTCGGAGGGAGTCGGCGTGGAGGAATTGGGCATTGAGAAAGACGGCCCCGCGATCCGCGTGGACGAGCGCTTCCAAACCGGCATCCCCGACGTCTACGCCATAGGGGACGTGATCCGCGGACCCATGCTGGCCCACAAGGCCGAAGAGGAGGGCGCGGCCGTGGCGGAGATCCTGGCCGGCAGACCGGGCCACGTGGACTACGAGATCATCCCGAACGTGGTCTACACCTGGCCCGAGGCGGCCTCCGTGGGAAAGACCGAGCGGCAGCTGGAGGAGGAAGGCATTCCGCACCGCAGCGGAAGCTTCCCCTTCAAGGCCAACGGCAGGGCCCTGGCCATGGGGGAGACCGCGGGATGGGCCAAGGTGCTGGCCCACGAGAAGACCGACCGCATCCTGGGGGTGCACATCCTGGGGCCCCAGGCCTCCACCCTGATCGCGGAGGCGGTGACCGCCATGGCGTACGGGGCCAGCGCCGAGGACGTCGCGCGCACCGTGCACGCGCACCCTACGCTGGCGGAGGCCGTGCGGGAGGCGGCGCTGGACGTGGACGGCCGGCCTATCCATCGGCTGTGAGCTCCGCCATGCGATCGTGGACCCGGGGACGGGCCGGCGCGTTTTTGACTTTCCCGGTAAGGATCTCTATCTTCAGGGGAAATCGATTTAGGAGTGAGCACATGGACAAACCGGCTTTTTCCAAAGGACTGGAGGGGGTCATCGCGGCGGAGAGCGCGATCTGCCGCATAGACGGGGAGCAGGGCAAGCTCTACTACCTGGGCTACTCCATAGAGGACCTGGTGGCGCACTGCACGTTCGAGGAGGTAACCTACCTGCTTCTCTACGGAGAGCTGCCCGACCGCGGCCGGCTGGAGGACTTCAGCGCGCGGATGCGGCGAAGCCGCGACCTGGATCCTCACATCCTGGAGATGATACGGGTCTTCCCCAAGGGCTCCCACCCCATGGAGCTCCTGCAGTCGGTGGTCTCCTTCTTGAGCGGCTACGTGAAGCACCGCATCCAGCATTCGGCCACCTGCAACTGCCGGCAGACCCTGCACCAGGTCGTGCAGCTGGCCGGCGTGGTGGCGGCCTTCGACCGGTTCCAGGACGGGAAGGACTACGTCCCGCCCCGGAAGGACCTCTCCCACGGCGGCAGCTTCCTCTACATGCTGCGGGGGGAGGAGCCGGACCCGGAGGAGGCGGAGATCATGGACAAGTGCCTGATCCTGCACGCCGAGCACGGCTTCAACGCCTCGACCTTCACGTCGCGGGTGGTGGCTTCCACGCTTTCGACGTGCTACTGCAGCATCTCGGCGGCCATGGGAGCGCTTTACGGCTCGCTGCACGGCGGGGCCAACGAGAAGGTGCTGGCCATGGTGGAGGAGATAGAGGACGTCTCGCGCGTGCGGCCCTGGGTCGAGCAGGCCCTGGCGGCCAAGCGGAAAGTCATGGGCATGGGACACCGGGTCTACAAGGCCAAGGACCCCCGGGCCATCGTGATGGAGGATTTCCTGGTCAGGCTCTCGGAGAAGAAGGGGGACGACCGCTACTACGCCATCCTCAAGGAGATCGAGAAGGTCTTCCGGGAGAAGATGGAGCAAAAAGGCAAGCCGATCTACCCGAACGTGGACTTCTTCTCCGGGGCGGTGTACTCCCTGCTCGGCATCAAGCCGATCCTCTTCACCCCGATCTTCGCCATGGCGCGGGTGGCCGGGTGGCTCTCCCACATCCTGGAGCAGCGCACCGACAACCGGATCTACCGGCCCCGGGCTCTGTACTCGGGCTCCGAGCCGCGGGAGTTCACGGCGCTGGAGGCCCGGGGATAGTGGCCGGGCGGAGCTACGGGCGGGCTCCTGCAGGCGGGAGGCCATGAAAGAACAGCCCATCCGGATCGGCTGGAGGCCATGAAAGAACAGCCCATCCGGATCGGCGTCATCGGCCTGGGAAACCGGGGGCGCCATTTCGCGGTCGAGTGGAACCGTCTGCCCGCCTGCCGCGTCACGGCGTGCTGCGAGCGGGACGGCGCAGTCCTGGAATCCGCCCGATCGGCGATCGGCAACCACGCCATCGCCTACTACGACGACATGGACCGCATGCTCGCTGAGGCCGACCTGGACGCGGTCGTCGTGGCCACGGAGGAGAGGCATCACCGGGAGTGCGGCGTGGCCGTGCTTCGGGCCGGCAAACATCTCTTCCTCGAAAAGCCCATGGCTCAGACCGTGGAGGACTGCGACGCGCTCATCCGAGCCTGGGAACCCACCAATGTGGTCTTCATGGTGGGCCTGGAGCTCCGCTACTGCAGCCTCTGTCAAGCCATGAAGGAGATCCTGGACAGGGGCGACATCGGAGAGGTGAAGATCGCGTACGCCGTGGACAACGTGAGCGTCGGAGGGGACTACTACTTCCACGGCCCGAGAAGACGTCGGGACCGCACCGTTTCGCTTCTGCTCGAGAAGGGGGTCCACACCATCGACTTGATGAACTGGTTCGTCGGTTCCACCCCCGTCCGGGTCTACTCCGAGACGGGCCTGGACGTCTTCGGCGGGGACGCCCCGAACGACCTGACCTGTCCCGAATGCCCACAGAGAGACACGTGCCCCTATTCGGTCGGCGGCCCCGGCGTGGAGCTGGACTACGGCGGCGTCCGGCTCCGGGAGGCCGGCTGCGTGTACGCCCGGGAGATCGACGTCGACGACAACGCCGTGACCCTGATCCGATACGCCGGCGGCGCCAAGCTCATGTACTGCGAGTGCCACTTCGCACCGGACTACAACAGGCACTTCACGCTCATCGGCACCAAAGGCCGCATGACCGGCTTCTACAACAACGAACAGGACTTCCGGATCGATCTCGCCTACCGGCACACCTCGAAGAGCGAGGTCATATTTCCCCCAAGAAGGGAAGGCTCCCACGGGGGAGGCGACGCGGCGATCGCCGAGCAGTTCCTTTCTCTGGTCGCCGGCGGCCGGCGCGCCTGCCCGGGAGTCCTGGGAGCGCGCAACGCCGCGGCCGTGGCGATCGCGGCGGACCAGTCCTCCAGGACCGGCCGGCCCGAGACCATCCCGCCCTACGAAGAGAAGAGCGGCGTCGAGTACCCGCCATAGCGGGCACGCGGGACCGGGCGATCGACCGCGGGCTGCGGCCGTTCAACTCAGCGCGTGTACGGTCTCGAACATGGCCCGGTAGTTCGCCAGGATGTGCTCCGGAAGCGGCTTCTCGATGGGCGTGGAGGTGGGAAGGATGATCAGGCCGGTGGGACCGGCGGCTCTGACGATGGCTTCCACCCGGCTCTTGATCAGCTCCGGCGTTCCCGTGTCCAGATCCACGGCCTGCATCCCGCCGGCAATGCACATGACGTCGCCCACCGCGGCCTTGACCTCTTCCATGGTCACGTCCGCCGTGCGCGCCGGGAGGACCTCCACCGGCTCCAGCACGTCCGCGCCCATCTCGCGGATCGGCTCGAGGAGATCCTTGAGCCGGCCGTGGCAGTGAATGACTGAGAAGTTGCCGCCCTTCTCGATCGCCTCCGTGAGCCGCGTGTCGTAGCTTCCCACCAGGGGCCGGAAGGCGCTGCGTGGATCCATGAGCGGCGAGCCCGCGTACTCGGCGCCGTAGAGCCGCACCATGGCGCTGCCGAAATGCCGGTTGATGAACTCCACCGCTTCCAGCAGGTACCGCATGGCCCTGTCCAGCATGGCCTCCACCAGCCCCGGATCCTCCCGGAGCAGGAAGACGAAGGTTTCGAAATTCGAGACGCCTATCACCTTGCCTATGGGATCGCCGATGTTGAAGCTCAGCATCCCGTTTTCCCCGAGCCTCCGCTCGAGATCCCGGAGGGGGCCGATTTCTCGGGGAATGAAAGCCGATTCGATGCTGAGGAAGCGACGGGCGTCTTCGGCGTTCTCGATGAAGGGTTTCACCCGCCATTTGGTCGCGATGCGGGGCTCGCTCCGGACCACCGCCCGGAGCGGTCCTTTCGGTGTGTGGACCACCGTCTCGCTCTCGTGTGGGTGCCCATCGGAGGGACGGCTTGCGTGGCGAGAGGGGTCTCCGAGCAGGCCATCTCCAGGAAAGACGAAAACCACGGTCTCGCCGTACCGCTTCTGCAGCTCCAGCAGGGGGCCGAAGGATGGCTCCTGATCGGATACGGACCCCCCGTACTCGTGGAACTCGTAGAGCGTGACCGGAATGCGGTCCACGGGCTTTCCGCCGATGGCGGCGAGCAGACGCTCTCTGGAAGTCATGACAACGCCCCGGGACCACTATAGCACATACCCGCCGCACCATGAATCAGAGGAGTCGCCTGCTTTGACCGGCAAGCACACGGTCGCGATGTCGCGATGCGGCGTCTTGATCCGCTGCTGTGGAGGACATATACTCAAGCCGACGGCCGGAGGGCCGGGCACCCATGCCTCCATTGCAGAAAATCAGAGATTTCGTTCGGCGCCACGGCTTCCGTAGAAACGGCATCTTCCTTCGCTTCTTTCTGGCCTACTGCCTGGTGCTGACCGTTCCCTATGCCATATCGATCTCGCTCTACGTCGGTCTGGTCCGCCGGGCGGAGCGGTACGTCACGGAGAGCACCATCTCCGGCCTCCGGCAGAGCCAGTACGTGGTGGACCGCTATCTCACACAGATGCGCTGGAACGCTCTCAGCATGGCGAACAACGCCAAGCTGCGGGCCATCATGACGGCCGCCCGGGCGGGCCGGCGGATCGGCAACTACGCGATACGGGAAGCCATGGACGATCTGTTCGACAATATCCTCTACACGGGTGACTTCACCACCACCTGCTACATCTTCCTCGAGTACGCCGACATGATTCTCACCCCCGATACCATGTACCGGCCGGATTTCTTCTACGAACACGTCCTGGTCGGCGCCGAGCCGGACCAGATGCCGGACTGGCACGCCGCCATCAGCAGCACGTACCTGGGGGGCAGGTTCTTCCCGGCCAGGACGATACAGATGGATGAAGGAACCGCCCTGCGCCGCGTCATCCCCTTCGTCCAGAGCCTGCCCATGGGCTACGATCGGGACCCGGAGGGATTCGTCGCGTACCTGATCAACGAAGAAACCGTATGCGCCCTTCTCAGCCGCGTCGGTGTGCCCGAAGACGGCTGGTTGTGCGTCGTGGACGCGGACGGCGTCGTTCTGTCGAGCGTTCAAGAGGAACTGGATCTGATCTCCACCCATCTTCCTCCGCTGGAGGAAGGGCACAGTTTTTCCTCGGCCCGCGTCGGCGGCGGGGAAATGCTGGTGATGAGCGTGACCTCCTCCGCGAGCGGGTGGCGATACGTGGCCGCTTTTCCTTCGTCTTTCGTGAGGGACATGGTCCACGACATCCGGGTCGTCACCTGGGCGTCCTACGCCGCGCTGCTCTTTTTCGGC
>Ga0272441_10011355_pt1 | contig 13243 bp, 10 predicted proteins | sample SSMProp6N_FD_193582 | JGI IMG/M metagenome (GOLD analysis project Ga0272441, IMG submission 193582) | Marine sediment archaeal communities from Little Sippewissett salt marsh, Falmouth, MA, United States - SSM-Prop-6N | ecosystem: Environmental > Aquatic > Marine > Wetlands > Sediment ... | reverse complement strand
GGATCTCAGTGCTCAGTTCTGGTTCGTATGCACTCCGAGCATTGAGACCCAAGATGCAGAAACTGCTGCCATTCACCAAGCGGAATGCCTTCTGCGCGATGGGTGGGCGAGGGGTAGCACGCTTGCGAGATTTTCTGGAGTGCGAAAGCGTGAGCTTTCGCTTTGCTCACATCGAGAGTCAAGGGTCGTTGATCGTTGATCGTTTTCTGCGTCAGGGATCCGTATTCCGTATTCAGGTTGAGCTGATCTACGAGGTTTTCTGGAAGTGCGGTAGCATGAGCTTCCACTTTGTGATCGGGTCAAGAAAACGTTTCGAATTGCGGCCGCACAAATTCGCAGATCCAACTCCGACGAAGTGTGATGTAAAGTGAATATCGATCGAATGGGCGGGTCCCACGAATCCAGCCTGGAGAAGAACTGTTCAAGACCGCTCCCTTCCAAGCCGGGCTTGGATCATTACCCGGCTTCCATGAGAAGACCTGTCGACGCCCGGCCTGGAAAGTCGCGGCTCTGTCGACCTGCAGATTTGACCAGACTCAACCGGCAGGTCACCCAGGTTCCGGTTCTTTGAGCCGACAGAGCCGCGAAGGAACTGAGCGGCTGCCCCAGTGGGCAAAGCTGGTCCTCAAAATCTGTATGGCCAAACGCACTTGAGGCCTGTGTTATGGTTTCCGCACTGAAGAACGCTGAAGCTCTCACCTCGCAACGCACAACGCACAACCCGGAACCCAAGCCGTCTTTACTCAAGTAAACACCTTCACATTGCTTTTCAGAGATCATTTTAAATAGCTGAAAAAAAAGGTCTTAGACGGCTTGCTTTGTCTTTATCCTCTCTTCTCTAAGCCTTAATTCAAGATTTATTCCTTCGTAACAATTCTGTGACAAGCCTTTGGTACTTTGCGCCTGTGATCTTCATGGGATGTGAGATCTGAAGATATCTGTGTGAGCTTAACTAAGGAAGGTTAGTCGTGCGCACAAAACTTTTGTTTTTGCTGATTCTGATTCTAGTAGTCATGCTCAGCCCAGCGCTAGTAGCCCAGGATGAAAAGGGCAGCATTACCGGCATAATTGTCAATGTGTCATCTGGTTCGCTAGTCAGCCACGCAACTGTTCAGGTTGTAGGTACTGGAGTCGAGGTCAAGGCTGACATGGATGGCATCTTCAATCTGGAGCTTCCTCCCGGCAAATATGATCTTAAGGTCAACTACACCGGCTACCTGGAGCAGACTGTGAAGGGTGTCGAGGTCGTGGCTGGTCAGCAGACTTTTCAGGATCTGGCGGTCGCCCCGGAAGGAATGGATCTCGGAAGCATCACCGTAGTAGCGGAGGCCTCTAAGGCGTCAACCGAAGCTCTGCTGGCGGAACAGAGGAATCTTGCTACGGTCAGCGATGCCATCGGTTCTCAGGAAATGGCCAAGCTGGTCGGATCAGATGCGGCCGACGTTATGCAGCGGGTTACTGGGGTCTCGGTTGTTGATGACAAGTACGTTTTTGTTCGAGGTTTGGGAGAACGTTACAGCAGCACCATGTTGAATGGCGCCGTTCTACCATCAACACAGCCGGATAAGAAGGTTGTGGCGATGGACATGTTCCCAGCCAGTCTACTGGAGAACATTCGCACAGAAAAGTCCTACACACCGGACCAGCCTGGTGAGTTCTCTGGCGGTCTCGTCAAAGTTGAGACAAGAAATTTTCCACGCCAGAAAACGATGCGGATTTCCTATTCAGCTGGATTCAACAGCAACACCTCTTTCAAGGATTTCCTCTCCTATCCAGGCGGCGGTAGCGACTGGTTGGGCCGTGACGACGGTACAAGGGCCCTCCCGAGTATCATTCCCAATGAGAAGGTATTCCGCGCCAGTCCGTTCTCGGATGGCGGATTCACTGCTGAAGAGCTTCAAGGGATGGGTCGCTCCTTTCTGAATACCTGGACTCCTCGAGCCAGCGGGTCAGGTCTTCCGGGGACCAGTTTCAATTTTGTCGGGGGCAATACCTTTGGGAAGCTGGGGGTCATTTTCGCCCTTACCTACAGCAACAAGTATCACAGTCAGGATGAGGTCCAGAACTTCTTTAAGGTTGGTGGCGGCGATCAGGTCGAACTGTTCCATGATTATGATTTTGAAATGAGTACCTTTTCAGTCCGCACAGGACTTACGGCGAATCTGGCCTATGAGCTCAATGATTCGCATCGACTGCTCTTCCGCAACTTCGGAACACATGACTCGAGCGACGAGTCGCGGTTCTTTCAAGGTTACAACGGAGACATGCAGAATGACGTGTTCAATCAGCGCCTCCGTTTTGTTGAGGAAGATCTCTACTCGGGACAAGTTGGAGGTGAGCACTATTTTCTGGGTCTGGGCAACGGATTCCTGGAATGGAAGGTAACTTACTCCACGGGATCTTTCGAGGAACCGGACATCCGAGAGGTGCTATATGAAGAGCGAAATGGGAGATTCTTCGTCGCGGATGAGAGTCAGAGTGGGTTTCGCATGTTTAGCGATTTGGACGAGGACCTCTGGGAGCCCTCTGTCGACTGGACCTCCTTCTTCAATACGTCAAGCATCTCAGGTAGCATCAAGTTTGGAGGTTCCTACAGGCAGAGAGAAAGAGATTTTCTTTCCAGGCGCTTTCGGTTCTTGCCTAGAAGCACTCAGAATATTGATCTGACGGGGATAGCGGAAGATGTATACCAGTCCGACAATATCAGGCCTGATGGTTGGGAACTGACAGAGACCACCAGGGGAACCGACGCATACATTGCCAAGCAGATCACGAGATCTGCCTACGGTATGCTTGATGTGAACTGGAACAAATGGAGGTTCATTGGCGGTCTTCGAGTAGAAAGTGACAGCCAGCGGGTGACGACGCTGGATCCATTCAGTACTCCGAGCCGTGCTTCCAATGCCATCACAGCCAATCTGGATAATGTTGATCTCCTGGGTTCGGCCGGTGCTATCTATCGCCTCACTCCTGATATGAACCTGAGAGGCTCCTTCAGCCGCACTCTCAACAGGCCGGAGTTCAGGGAACTGTCTCCATTCGAGTTCACCGATGTGGTTGGCGGCCGATCAGTAGTGGGAAACCCTGACCTGGTGAGAGCCTTGATCCGCAACTTCGATTTTCGCTGGGAGTGGTTTCCGGGGCCCTCCGAACTGGTCTCAGCAAGCTTTTTCTGGAAACATTTCGATGATCCGATCGAGCGATTCATTGAGCCCACCGCTCAGCTGAGGACTTCTTTTTTAAACGCTGACGAAGCTAGAAACGCGGGTATAGAGATTGATGCACGCAAAAACCTGGGTTTTCTGACTTCGAACCTAGAACTATTCAATATCTATGGCAACTATACTTTCGTGGACTCGGAGATCACGATTCCGAGGGACCAGCTTAATGTATTGACATCGCTTCAGAGACCGCTGTCGGGGCAGTCCAGGCATGTGCTCAACACGATATTTGAGTTCGATCATGCCCGTACCCGATCGGTAGCACGCTTCTTGATCAATTACCAGGGATCACGGATTACGGATGTAGGCGCCTTCGGTTTGCCCGACATCATCCAGACAGGGTACCCGCGATTGGATGCCAATTACATTCAGAAACTGGGTGATCATTGGGGTCTGAAATTCAGTGCTATGAACCTCTTGGATCAGCGCCACGAGTTCACACAGGGAGGTGAGCTCCAGCGCGCCTTCAAGACTGGACGCTCTTTTTCGATAGGTATCTCTTATAACTTTTTTGGAGAGGGTTGGACCGGAATGGCCAATTCTTCCCAATCTCAGCCGTAAATTGAAAACGGCAGATCGTTTCAACAAGACTCAGAAAGGAGTTTCAATGGCCAAGCAAGTAACTATTCTGACGTTAATTCTGGCATTTGCCATGGGAGGGCTGATGTTCGCCTCTGCAGACAAGGTGGATAACAGCCTGTACTGGGGCGATGATATCCGCCAAGCATATTTGATGGATTCGTCACCCGGTCCCAAACCTACTACCTGGTTGCGGACCAACAAGGTCGTCTACATCATCGGTCAGGAGATCTCGGTGACCCTGGACATGGAGCCGAATGGTCATACCTTTGACAAGACCTTTTTCGTGTACCTTCAGAACCTGCAAACAGGGGAGATTCGCTACATCAACGTCAACGATGGTCTGCTCGATCCGGGCGTTATCACAGACTACAATGGCGATGACTTGGACAACCTCAGTGCTTATCCGGTCCCTGATATTCAGGATTGGGTGATCTTCGGCGACAATGGTCAGGCGGGAGGTGCAATCGCGACGACGGCAGGGCTCCAGGGGAACCATCAGTTCGTGATCGAGCTTCGGGATGTGACGGGTCAGAGGGTCTTCCAACGTGCCAATGCTTACTTCGTGATTGTCACCGCGGTGGATAGCCTGCCCGCTAATATCACAGCGGACACGACGCTGACTCCTGACAAAGCCTATCTCCTCAACAACCAAACCACCTTCGTGAAAGAGGGTGCTACTCTGACAATCAAAGCCGGCACCTTCATTCTGGGAACGGGTCAGTTCGCCGCTCTGGCTGTTGAGCGCGGAGGCAAGATTGAGGCTGTCGGCACTGCCTTCCGTCCGATCGTTATGACCAGTGCACAGGATGTCGGAAACCGAGCCAAGGAAGACTGGGGTGGCCTCGTCATCTGCGGCAACGGCCCCATCAATGTACCTGGTGGAGAGGGAATCTCCGAGGGTGTTGATATTCCCTATGGTGGTGGAACCAACCCGGATCCTGAGGACAGCAGCGGATCTCTGATCTATGTTCGGGTCGAGTACGCTGGGATCGAGTTCAGCCCCGACAACGAGTTGAACGGTATCGCTTTCCAGGGAACCGGCAGTGGCACCAAGGTTGAGTATGTTCAGGTCCACTTCAACAAAGATGATGGTGTTGAGTTTTTCGGTGGAACCACCAACGCGAAGTATGTCTTGCTGACAGGCAACGCCGATGACAGTATGGACTGGACAGAAGGCTGGTCCGGCAAGGTACAGTTTGTAGTTGCACAGCAGAACAGTGACGACGCGGATCAGGGATTCGAGTGTGACAACAACTCCAAGAACAATGACCTGGAACCTCGAGCCAATCCTCAGATTTACAACGTCACCTTGATTGGTGGCAATGCAGCCCCAGACAGTCAGGAAGAGAGTGACACTGGAATCCTGCTTCGTGAGGGTACAGCCGGGACCATCCGCAACGCTATCGTTGTCGGTTTCGGACGAGAGGGGCTCGAAATCAACCATGATTCCACGGTGTCGCAGGCCAATTCTGGGGATCTTCTTGTCACGAATTCGATGTTCTTCATGAACTCAACCCGTGCCAGTGGCGCAAATTTCAAGACTGGTGACGATGTCACTGTGTCCTTTGACATTGATGCCTTCATGACTGCTGAGGAGAAGATGAATCGAGAGGATATTGATCCCGCAATCAGAGACCCATTTAATTTTGTCTCGCCAGATTACAGGCCTGATCCCACTTCTCCGGCTCTGAACATCAACTACGTCGCAACTCCGCCCCCTGGGGACGATTTCTTCTCTCCAGTTCATTATCTGGGCGGCGTGGATCCCGGTTCTGATTGGACCGTCGGCTGGACCACACACGCTCCCAACTAGACTGAAAGGGCAGTTGAGGCTCCTGAAATGGTCAAACGAAGTAGAAATCGTCTGCTGATGATTGGGTTGATAGTACTTACGCTTCCAGCTTTGTTCGCCGTGCGACCATGGCTGGGGGATCCTGCAGAACCCAGGCTGGCGTGGTCTAGACCTTCGTTAGAGAAGCTGGCTGTCGATTTTCTGGAAGCGCTTGAAGAAGGCGATGAGGAGAAGATTCGGCAGCTGGCCCTTTCCAAGGATGAGTTCGTTCAGTTTGTGTGGCCGGAGTTACCAGCCAGCGATCCAAGCACCAATCTGAACTCCGATTTCATCTGGAATCAGACGTACATGCATAGTCTTGCCGATTTATCCGGTACGCTTTACAGGCATAAGGGTAAGAAATACCAATTGCTTGGACTGCGTTTCGAAGATGGGATGGAAGACTACGGCAGGTATCAAGTGCATCGTGACGCGCGGCTCAAGGTCGTGAACGCAGATGGAAAGGAAGGGGAGCTAAATCTGTTTGGATCAGTCTTGGAAATGCAGGGTGAATTCAAAATCTACAGTTTTGTACGCTAGATTCTAGTGACTCTTGATAGGAATAGCGACAAGTGAGCAAGGAGGAAAGACAGTGCTCATTAGAATAATATACGCAATTCTTGTGCTAACGTTCTTTTGCGGTCTGGGATTGGCGGAGACCGAAACGGTTTATGTGCCACAGATCGGTTTTGGAGATGGTTTCGAGACCACCTTCAGCTTCATGAATTTCTCTGCGACAACCAATCGTGTGGAGATTCGTGCCTTTGATCCCGAAGGTGTTCCCGCAGAGCTTCTCTTGAGAAGAGGTTCGCCCTTTGAAGATGAATCTGCTGCGGAGGTAGTCGGTGTTGAGGTAGCAGGATTCGGAAGTGCGATTGCCGAGACATTTAGTGACAGCTTTCAGGTCGGCTATGCTGAAATCGAATCGGATTTTGGGGAGGATTTCGGTCTGGAACTTGTTTTTCGGAGGTTCGGAGCAAATGATCGCCTGATCACGTCTACAAGCATTCTCCCTCAGCCAACTTCGACAGCCTTTTCATTCCTGGCTTACTCCGATTCTTTCGCCCGGACTGGAGTGGCCCTGGTGAACCCAGCCGCTAACAACGCAGCGGCGACGGTTAATATGATTCTGTATGACAGTCTTGGTGATCTAGTTGGGGCAGCTGAGGTTGTGCTGCAGTCAGGGCACCGGTTCTCTCAATTCATAGACGAATCGACCCCGGCGGCGGACCTGTTTCCAGAGATCGCCTCTGAGGATTTCTCTGGTACCATAGAGGTGCGATCTGATATTCCGGTCGCAGTCACTATCATCAGAACGGAAGGTGCTGAGTTTCTGTTCACGACCCAAACCGTGCAGCAGGCTCGAGCCGTCGATTGAGATACTTACAATGCAGAAAATCCTCGTCATAGATGACGATCAGGATATTCTCGATCTGCTTTGTTTTAACCTGGAGAGGGCAGGGAACCGCTGTATCTCCGCCCTCGACGGGACTTTGGGGCTTGAGCTGGCGATCAACGAAGTTCCTGATCTGATTGTTTTAGACATCATGATGCCGGGCTTTAGCGGCATCGAGGTCCTCAAGAGGCTGAAAAACGACCGCTCAACCAGTCAAATCCCTGTGGTGTTGCTGACTGCCAAAGGGGAGGAGGTCGACCGGGTCATAGGCCTTGAGTTGGGAGCCGAGGACTACGTTACAAAGCCATTCAGTGTTCGAGAACTTGTCCTGAGAATCGAAAAAATCCTGCGCAGGTTTAGTCAGGAGGAAGAAGGTCACTTGCTTCGCTGCAATGGCATTTCGCTTGACAGTGATCGTTATCAGGTGCTGGTCAAAGGTCAGACGATTCGCTTGACAAGCACTGAGTTTAATCTCCTGGCCTACCTTCTCAGAAACAAAGGTCGCGTGCTCTCAAGAGACAGACTTCTTGAGCAGGTCTGGGGGTATCGGTACGGCGGGACTACCCGCACTGTCGATACTCATATCCAGAGGCTCAGAGAAAAGCTGGGCAGTGAAGCCAACTGTATCGAAACAGTCCGGGGGGTTGGATATCGACTCGAGGCCTTAAGAGAGCAGGGAGCGAGCAGCTAGGAGTGTGCGACGCAGGCTCCATCCAATTGGCTGATTGCCAAACTCGTGCTGCTTCCTCCTTCAAGTAGGGTGAAATTGTTTTGGATGAGCTCAGGACCGCTCCATTCTGTCGCGGTTCTGTCCGATTGCAGACTTGATCAGACTCAAACGGCAGGTCGCCCAGGTCTCGTTTCTTTGAGTTGACAGAGCCGCGAAGGAACTGAGCGGCTGCACAATTGGGCAAATCTAGTCAGCAAACTCTGCACTGCCAACGCGATTGAGGCTTGTGCCGTGGTTTCCCACGCTGAAGAACATTATAACGTTCACGATCAACGTACTCTCTGAGTTACGTAAACTCGATCCACAGGTTTTCACATCTGGAATCTCGAATCATATAATGGCTCCGTCGCTTATGTCGTATCGTTGGAGACTCTTACTCTCATTTCTGTCCTTCACCATCCTTTCGCTGAGTCTCTTCTACGTTGGAAGCCATTACTGGCTTGAGAAGCTGCTGTTGGATCTAATCAACAATGATCTCGAAGACCAGGTTCAAGTGCTGGCTCCCCTGATTAATGTGGAGGATCCCGCTCTCGATAGCATGATTGATGATATTTCCGGTTCTACATCCTTGCGAATCACTGTTATCGATCGTTCAGGGAGAGTCCTTGCTGACTCTGCCTTCTCAGGAGATGCCCTTATTGCGATGGACAATCATGGCAACCGACCCGAGGTGATCCAGGCAAGGGAACAAGGTTTGGGTCGCGGCCTGCGTTACAGCACTAGCGCTGATCTCTACTTCCACTACGTTGCGATTCCGCTTTCCGGGGGGCGAGGCACGCTAAGAATTGCGAAGCCGGCAGCTGATGTGATTCAGGTGACTGGAGACTTGCAGCGAATCCTGGGGACAGTCGCACTGTTCCTCTTGCTGATAGGAGCGCTTGCCAGCTGGGTTCTTTCACAGCGCCTCAGTGGCTCAATTAAGAAACTCAGAGAGGCAGCGAGCCGGATAGTTGCGGGGGAGACTGTTGCCGAGATTCCCCTCAGTTCGGGAGACGAGTTGGGTGAATTGGCAAGACAGATGGAGCAGATGTCAATTAAGGTAGGGGACCAACTGAATATGCTGTCTTCCGAGCGGAACCACCTCACTACGATCCTGAACAGTATGACGGAAGGGGTTCTAGTCACGGACGGACGGGGCAGAATCGCGATTGTCAATCCCGCACTGCTGGGAATTCTTGGGCTGGACGAAGGGCTCACCGGTAAGACGCCTATGGAGGTAATTCGAAACATTGAGGTGAGCAAAGCAGTCGAAGAGACTTTGAAGCTTGGAAAAGTCCGTGAAACGGAGTTTCGGATTAGTGAAAGGACCTTGCTGGCTCGTTTTGCACCAATTGGTAAGCCTGAAGAGATCATCGGTGTGGTCATCGTATTTCATGACATCACTGAGCTAAGGCGACTGGAAAGCTTGCAAAGGGAGTTTGTCTCAAACGTATCCCACGAGCTCAAGACACCTCTCACTTCTATACAGGGATACGCGGAGACTTTGCTCGAGGAGCAGGAATTGGATCCGATGCACCGGAAATTTGCCGAAAAGATCTTTCGGAATTCTGGTCGGCTTTCGGAAATGATCGAGGAACTATTCAGTCTGGCACGTCTTGAGAGGGGACGCCCTCGTTTTGCCTGGGAGCCGGTGAGTTTCCCCAGACTGATGGAAGAGTTGAGAGGCGACTTCGCGGAACAATTGGATCGCAAAGGGCTCGTCTTTACCCACCAAAACACCTGTAAACAAGAGAGTTTTATGGCGGGAGCGCGCTACATAGAGCGCGTCTTTCGCAATCTAATTGAGAACGCTATCAAGTACACGGAAAAGGGTGAAGTCCGAATCACAATGGACCTGGTAGGTGATGACGTGCGTTTTGCGATTCAAGATACCGGTATTGGGATTCCTCGAGACGAACTGGGGCGGATCTTTGAGAGATTCTACAGAGTTAATAAGGACCGGTCGCGTAGTTCCGGAGGGAGTGGAATTGGACTTGCAATTGTGAAGCATATAGTGCAACTTCATGAAGGACGTGCATGGGCGGAGAGTGATCTGGGGCGTGGCTCAACGATCTATTTCACAATACCGTTTCGTAGAGCATTGTGACCGCGTTTCTTTGGATTGAGGCATGGTTTTTATGATTGAGAAGAGAATCTTGATCATCGAAGACGACTCTGACATTACTGAACTGCTGCGCTACAACCTGGAGCGAGAGAGGTACAGTGTTGTTGTCGCCCAGACTGGAGAACGTGGCCTCGAATTGGCTGCTTCAGTTCATCCCTCACTGATATTACTAGACTTGGGTCTGCCAGGTATTCAAGGTCTCGAGGTCTGCAAGAGCTTGAAGGCTGCCAAGAAGACAGCGTGGATTCCTATAGTGATGCTCACAGCCAGGGGAGAGGAGAGCGATGTAGTTATTGGTCTGGAGATGGGTGCCGACGACTACGTAAGCAAGCCGTTCAAAGTGAGGGAACTTGTCGCGAGGGTGAGAGCTGTCTTGCGCCGCAGCAGGACGGATCGAGAAGACGACGCTGAACACCTTGTTGAAAAAGGTCCACTCTGCATTGATTCCGAGCGTCATGAAGTGAGTTTAAACGGGGAACTGGTTGAATTCACTCTGACCGAATTCCGACTCCTAAGGCTGCTGGCCTCGAATCCTGGACGTGTGTTGACCAGACAACAGTTGCTTAATGAGATCACTGAAGGCACAGCTTTCATCGTAGATCGCAATGTTGACGTGCATATCCGATCGATTCGCAAGAAGCTGGGCCAGGCCAGAGACTTGATCGCAACCATCAGAGGGATTGGCTACAAGTTTCAGGACCGCTAGCCTGTTAGGTGTCTCGACTACTGGGTTGACACCGGCCACCGATTACCGGTTACTGGTCCACCCCAATTTCCGGGGCCTTAACAGTTTCTTAATTTGTACTTAATAATCCTTCGCTATCATAAGGAGTACTTTTGTGACCATTTAGGCCCTTCTTCTGTCCAATTGATGGATCTCAAGTTGGGGCGAAGGAGTATCTTCAATGACAAGGCTGCCGCACCAAGTGGCGATATCGCTCCTGATTGTGTTCTTTTTCTCAGGCTGCGGAAGTTCTGAGAGTGAGAGAATCAGGCTCGACGGTTCTAGTACGGTTTATCCGCTTTCTGAGGCCATGGCGGAGGAATTTCAGCGGCAGGAATCACAAGTTCGAATCACGGTGGGAATATCTGGCACTGGAGGGGGGTTTGGCAAGTTTCTTCGTGGGGAGGCTGAAGTATTGAATGCTTCGCGTCCCATTAGGGCCTCCGAACTCGAACTCGCGAATGAGAAAAACGTCGAATTCATCGAGTTGCCGATTGCATATGACGGTATAGCCGTTGTCGTGCACCCCTCAAACACTTGGTGTTCCTCTCTTACGATTAGTGAGCTCAAGCGAATTTGGGAGCCTGGTTCGCAAGGCAGAATTTTGCGCTGGAATCAGGTAAGACCTGATTGGCCGGACCAACCTATTCACTTGTTCGGACCTGGAGCAGATTCCGGAACTTACGATTATTTCACGCTTGCAGTCGTCGGAGAAGAGGGTGTCAGTAGAGGTGACTTCACGTCGAGCGAAGACGATAACTTGCTTGTGTGGGGGGTGGCACGAGATCCTAACGCATTGGGCTTCTTCGGACTTTCCTATTTTGAAGAGAACAAACAGGGTCTCAAGGTCGTAGCCATTGACGACCAGAAGTCCGACAATGGTGATGGCCCCGTTGAGCCCTTGTTGGAGACAATTTTCAAAGGGACGTATCAGCCCTTGTCGCGGCCGATCTTCATTTATGTGAGGTATGATGCTGTGAGTTTGCCTGTGGTTGAAAGGTTCGTCGATTTCTATGTGCGGAATGTTTCGATCCTGGCGAAGGAACTGGGGTATATAGCACTTCCGGATCAGGCGTATGATTTGGTACTTAATCGATTCCGGAATCGGGTAACAGGAACGGTGTTTGAGACCAATGGTTCGCAGGTTGGCGTGACTGTAGGAAAGCTCTTAGATTTGGAAACGAGATCCTGAATGGGGAAGCCAAGCCGGAAGCTTCGTGGTTTCCAGTTTCGGGAGTTCTTGATTGAATTCCTGCTGGCTCTGTGCGCTCTTGTTTCGGTCTTGGCAACCATCGCTATCATCGGAGTCCTCGTCTTTGAGACGATCCTATTCTTCAGAAACATTCCTGTGGGGAGCTTCTTCACGGATCTACAGTGGACGCCTCTTTTTTCTGAGAAGCATTTTGGTATTCTGCCTCTTTTATCAGGCACCTTTCTCATTACTACTATCGCGATGATGGTGGCCCTCCCGTCAGGTCTTTGCATCGCTGTATGTCTCAGTGAGTACGCTCCTGCTAGTGTGAGGAAAGTCGTAAAGCCTTGCCTCGAGATCCTGGCTGGGATTCCGACTGTCGTATTTGGCTACTTCGCACTCCTGCTGGTGACGCCGTTCCTGCAGAATCTGCTGCCGGGTCTGTCGGGGTTCAACGCACTTTCACCTGGGATCGTAATGGGGATAATGATCTTACCTTGGGCCACATCCTTGAGCGATGATGCGCTCCAGGCGGTCCCTACCGATTTGCGTGAGGCAGCATATGCCTTGGGATCCACAAGGCTGCAAACTTCCTTTCGAGTCGTCATACCTGCCGCTTTTTCAGGAATCACAGCTGCGTTTTTCCTCGCCGTAGCTAGAGCGATCGGAGAGACCATGATCGTGACAATCGCTGCTGGCCAGCAGGCGAAACTCACTATTAACCCGCTTGAGCCAGCGCAGACGATGACTGCCTACATTGTCCAGGTCAGCCTGGGAGATACGGAAGCTGGCACGATCGAATACCAGACCGTCTTTGTAATCGGTATGACCCTATTCGTCCTTACCTTGTTGCTGAATCTGGTGAGTGAGCATTTCAAGAAGCGATTTCAAGAGGCCTATCAATGAGAACTCGTAAGATAGGTTGGAAGATTTGGAATGACAGGCTTTTCAGTATTCTCTCCTTTGCTTTACTGGGTTTTGCGATGCTGGTGATTCTGGTCCTGCTATCGGCTGTTTTTCTGGATGGATTCACCAGATTGAACTGGTCATTCTTGACCGGCTTTCCATCTCGGTTTTCAGAGCAGGCGGGAATACTTCCTTCTCTTGTCGGCACCGGACTGCTGGCTCTCCTCGTTGTCTTCATTACTGTTCCCGTAGGTGTCGGTGCCGCCGTATACCTGGAGGAATATGCGAAACATAGATTTGCTGGCAGTCGAGTTCTCAGGATTTTCGAATTGAATATCACCAATCTTGCCGGCATTCCGTCAATTGTTTACGGTCTTCTCGGACTTGTCCTGTTTGTCAGGGTGTTGGCTCTTGGGCAGAGCTTGGCGGCAGGGGCTTTGACACTTTCAATGCTCCTGTTTCCTGTAATTGTCATCTCAGCAAGAGAGGCACTGAGAGCGGTCCCAATGTCCATTCGAGAATGCTCGCTTGCGTTGGGTGCCACTCGTTGGCAGACG
>Ga0272441_10011354_pt1 | contig 13244 bp, 20 predicted proteins | sample SSMProp6N_FD_193582 | JGI IMG/M metagenome (GOLD analysis project Ga0272441, IMG submission 193582) | Marine sediment archaeal communities from Little Sippewissett salt marsh, Falmouth, MA, United States - SSM-Prop-6N | ecosystem: Environmental > Aquatic > Marine > Wetlands > Sediment ... | reverse complement strand
AGCAGCTGTTGCCGGCAAGATGGACACCTTGCAGGGGCTGAAGGAAAACGTGATCGTCGGGCGCCTGATCCCGGCCGGCACCGGCGGCACGATGAACCAGATCAGGCGCGTCGCCTCGCAACGTGACAATCTCATACTCGATGAGCGTCGCCGCGAGACGGAGGCCGATATCGCCACACCGATGCTGAGCGATATGGCTTCGGACGAACCCGCATCCGCAGCGGAATAGGGATAACCGCACCCTCGCCACAGATGAACACCGTCTGGTCCTGTGGCGCGCGAACCGAAACGGAACATGCACCCGCAGCACTTTCGCCGCGTTGCGGGTGTTTTGTTTCGACCGGTCGGAAGGGAAAAACCCTTGATCTTGCGGCGTCTTGCCGGATCATCGCATTTCAGTTGAAGGTGATGATTGCCACTTCGCCTTCCAGCGCGCCCTGATAGGCGGAGGCATGCGGTTCTTCGTCGGGTTGTGCCTCTATGATGCCGATCTGGTCGAGGTCGGCCTCGGCATAACCCTCCTGGGCCAGAGCGTTGAGCGTTTCGCGCACGGCGCTGTCATCGTCGGGGGCCACGAGAAGAATATGGATCTCGTCGCGCTGTTCGCCCTTGTTCCGGGAAACCTTGCCGATGATGATGAAGACGGTCGCTTCCGGCTCATCATTGTCATTGACGGGCACGTCACCTGGCATCCTGAATTCCTTTTCTGCGCTGGCCGGCATGCGCCGAAATCATCTCATTCTTCGCATTTCGCTGATTCCATCGAAAGGGCAAACCCATGGACAATCGGAGGCAGGAAAGCTGTCGGCAATCTGCAATCGAATATGGATCTTGCCGTCATCTGACATGGACAGGCTGTCGATGATAGACAGGAATGGCGGTTTTTCGGCTCATATGGGCAAAAAACATTCGTTCTGATCAGATTTTGGCCAGATCGCCGACCTGTCGGTGATCCGAATGCCGGATATGCACTGGTGACATAGAATGTCCAAATACTGCGATTTGGCCTTGACGCATCTCTGCCAGCCCATTAGATAAGCGCCAATCAGAGCCGATGTGGGGCTTGCTGGTTCGGAACTGTTCGTTCTGAAGTTCGTCCCAAACAAGGCTTTCGCTGCAACGAACCATAGCTTGAATGCATGACGCGGTTTGCCGCGTCCTCTGCCTGTTTGGGGGCCTCCGGATCGAGATCGGATGCGTCCCTTCAATCTGTTCGTTCGATGATGCGAAATGAAATGCCGATATCTGACCTGTTTGTCGAGCTGGCCTGTTCGTCGAGTAAGTCAGGGCGAGTTTAAGGAAGTTAGGATGCCGACTGTAAACCAGCTGATCCGCAAGCCGCGCCAGGTGCCTGTCAAGCGCAACAAGGTGCCTGCTCTGGAGCAGAACCCGCAAAAACGCGGTGTGTGCACGCGTGTTTACACGACGACGCCGAAAAAGCCGAATTCGGCGCTGCGCAAGGTTGCCAAGGTTCGTCTGACCAACGGTTTCGAGGTGATCGGGTACATTCCGGGCGAGGGGCACAATCTGCAGGAGCACTCGGTGGTCATGATCCGTGGCGGCCGTGTGAAGGACCTGCCCGGTGTCCGTTACCACATCATTCGCGGCGTGCTGGACACGCAGGGTGTCAAGAACCGCAAGCAGCGCCGTTCCAAATACGGCGCCAAGCGTCCGAAATAAGATCCGAGAGCAAATCATGTCCAGACGCCACCAGGCAGAAAAACGCGAGATCAATCCGGACCCGAAATTCGGGGATGTCGTGATTACGAAATTCATGAATGCAATCATGTTCGACGGCAAGAAGTCGGTCGCCGAGGGGATCGTTTATGGCGCCTTCGACGCGGTTGAAAGCAAGATAAGACAGGAGCCGGTGGCCGTTTTTCACCAGGCCCTTGAAAATATTGCACCGCATGTCGAGGTCCGTTCGCGCCGTGTCGGCGGTGCGACCTATCAGGTACCGGTCGATGTCCGGCCCGAGCGTCGTCAGGCGCTGGCCATTCGCTGGCTGATCAGTGCGGCACGCAAACGCAACGAAACAACCATGATCGATCGCCTCTCGGGCGAACTCGTGGATGCTGCAAACAACCGCGGTACGGCGGTCAAGAAGCGCGAAGATACTCACAAGATGGCCGAGGCCAACCGGGCATTTTCACACTATCGCTGGTAACCCAGCCAACGCGTCATCGAGCGAAAGGCATTCCCCATGGCCCGCGAATACGCAATCGAAGACTACCGCAATTTCGGTATCATGGCGCATATCGACGCCGGCAAGACAACGACGACCGAGCGTGTGCTTTATTATACCGGCAAGTCGCACAAGATTGGCGAAGTCCATGATGGCGCGGCCACGATGGACTGGATGGAGCAGGAGCAGGAGCGCGGGATCACGATCACGTCTGCTGCCACGACCACGTTCTGGAAGGGGCGTGACGGCAAGATGCGCCGCTTCAACATCATCGATACGCCGGGTCACGTCGATTTCACCATCGAGGTCGAGCGTTCGCTGCGCGTTCTCGACGGCGCCATCGCCTTGCTCGATGCCAATGCCGGTGTCGAGCCGCAGACGGAAACCGTCTGGCGCCAGGCCGACAAATATAACGTGCCGCGGATGATTTTCTGCAACAAGATGGACAAGATAGGTGCCGATTTCTATCGTTCGGTGGAGATGGTCAAGTCGCGACTGGGGGCAACGCCTGTCGTCATGCAGTTGCCGATTGGCGCGGAAAGCGATTTCAAGGGCGTTGTCGATCTGGTCGAGATGAATGCGCTTGTCTGGCGCGATGAATCACTGGGCGCGCAATGGGATATCGTGGAAATCCCCGATGACCTGAAGGAAAAGGCCGAGGAATTTCGCGAAAAACTGATCGAGACGGTCGTCGAGATCGATGAGCCTGCCATGGAGGCCTATCTCGAAGGTGAAATGCCCGATAACGACAAGATCCGGGCGCTTGTTCGGCAGGGCACGATCAACACCGACTTCTTCCCGATGTTTTGCGGTTCTGCGTTCAAGAACAAGGGTGTCCAGCCGCTTCTTGATGCGGTGGTTGACTATCTGCCATCGCCGATCGACATTCCGGCGATCAAGGGTATCGATGTCAAGACCGACGAGGAGATAAAGCGGCCGGCATCCGATGATGCGCCACTGTCCATGCTCGCCTTCAAGATCATGAACGATCCGTTCGTCGGCTCGCTGACATTTGCCCGGATCTATTCCGGCAAGCTGGAAAAGGGCTCTTCCGTCCTCAACACGGTCAAGGAAAAGCGTGAGCGGGTCGGCCGGATGCTGCAGATGCATTCCAACAGCCGTGAAGATATCGATGTGGCCTATGCCGGCGATATCGTCGCTTTGGCCGGCCTGAAGGATTCGACGACCGGCGACACGCTTTGTGATCCGCTGAAGCCGGTCATTCTCGAACGTATGGAATTCCCCGAGCCGGTGATCCAGATCGCCATCGAGCCGAAGACCAAGGCCGATCAGGAAAAGATGGGTCTGGCGCTCAACCGCCTGGCGGCTGAGGACCCGTCCTTCCGCGTCAAGTCCGACGAGGAGTCCGGCCAGACCATCATCGCCGGCATGGGCGAATTGCATCTCGACATCATCGTCGATCGCATGCGCCGCGAATTCAAGGTCGAGGCCAATATCGGCGCGCCGCAGGTGGCCTATCGTGAGACGATCACACGCCGGCATGAGGAAGACTATACCCACAAGAAACAGTCCGGCGGCTCCGGTCAGTTTGCCCGCGTCAAGATCGTGTTCGAGCCGAACCCGGAAGGCGAAGAGTTCGAATTCGTCTCCAAGATCGTCGGTGGTGCCGTGCCCAAGGAATATATTCCGGGCGTTCAGAAAGGACTGGAAAGCGTCCTGTCGTCGGGTCCGCTTGCCGGTTTCCCGATGCTGAGCGTCAAGGCGACGCTTGAAGACGGCGCCTATCACGATGTCGATTCCTCGGTTCTGGCTTTTGAAATTGCCGCACGGGCGTGCTTCCGCGAGGCGGCCAAGAAAGCCGGCGCGCAGCTTCTGGAACCGATCATGAAGGTCGAAGTGGTCACGCCGGAAGACTATGTCGGTGATGTGATCGGCGATCTGAATTCGCGGCGTGGCCAGATTCAGGGCCAGGAGGCGCGCGGCGTGGCCGTGGTCATCAACGCCCATGTGCCGCTCGCCAACATGTTCAAATATGTCGACAATCTGCGCTCGATGAGTCAGGGGCGCGCCCAATACACGATGTTGTTCGACCATTATGCGCCGGTTCCTTCGAACGTGGCGCAGGAAATTCAGGCGAAATTCGCCTGATTGCAAGGTCTGCCGGCGGTGAACCGTCTGGCGGGGTGACAGGAGCCGGTCCTGATCGGGCCTAGAATACGGAGAGCCGACGATGGCGAAGGGTAAGTTTGAGCGCACGAAGCCGCATGTGAACATTGGAACGATTGGTCATGTCGACCATGGCAAGACGTCCCTGACGGCTGCGATCACGAAGTATTACGGCGAATTCCGGGCCTATGACCAGATTGACGCGGCGCCGGAGGAAAAGGCGCGCGGCATCACGATCTCGACGGCGCATGTGGAGTACGAGACGGATAACCGTCACTATGCCCACGTCGATTGCCCGGGCCACGCCGACTACGTCAAGAACATGATCACCGGTGCTGCCCAGATGGACGGCGCGATCCTGGTGGTGTCGGCGGCCGATGGTCCGATGCCGCAGACGCGCGAGCATATCTTGCTGGCTCGCCAGGTTGGCGTTCCGGCCATCGTGGTGTTCCTGAACAAGGTCGACCAGGTTGATGACGAGGAACTTCTCGAGCTGGTCGAACTGGAAGTGCGCGAGCTTCTGTCGTCCTATGACTTCCCGGGCGACGACATTCCGATCATCAAGGGTTCGGCGCTGGCCGCGCTGGAAGACAGCGACAAGACGATCGGTGAGGATGCGATCCGTGAACTGATGGCTGCCGTCGACAGCTACATTCCGACACCGGAGCGTCCGATCGACCAGCCTTTCCTGATGCCGATCGAGGATGTGTTTTCGATTTCGGGTCGTGGCACGGTTGTGACCGGTCGTGTCGAGCGTGGTCTTGTGAAGGTTGGTGAAGAGGTCGAGATCGTCGGCATCCGCCCGTCCTCGAAGACGACGGTGACGGGTGTGGAGATGTTCCGCAAGCTGCTCGATCAGGGGCAGGCGGGTGACAATATCGGCGCGCTGTTGCGCGGTATCGACCGGGAAGGTGTCGAGCGCGGGCAGGTCCTGTGCAAGCCTGGTTCGGTCAAGCCGCACACCAAGTTCAAGGCCGAGGCCTATATCCTGACGAAGGAAGAGGGTGGTCGCCACACGCCGTTCTTTACCAATTATCGTCCGCAATTCTATTTCCGCACGACGGATGTGACGGGCGTGGTTTCGCTGCCGGAAGGCACGGAGATGGTCATGCCGGGCGACAATGTGACGGTTGACGTGGAACTGATCGTGCCGATCGCGATGGAAGAGAAGCTGCGCTTTGCCATTCGCGAAGGCGGCCGTACCGTCGGCGCCGGCATCGTTGCCTCGATCGTCGAGTAAGCGCGGTCGCAGCCGCGTCTGATCGTTTGCCGTAAGGCCGGCTGATAGCCCCGTCATTTCGGGGCGCGCATGCTGGTCGGACGCGGGCGCGATAAACACGACCAAAGAGCGCCCACACGCTCTTTGGTCAGCACCGGCATATTTGCCGTCATTGCAAGGCAAGCGCGGCAAAGTGGGCGCGGCAAAGTGGGCAAGCCAAGCGCGGCAAAGTGGTGCCTGCCAATGCCGTTCACAAGGCCGTCTCGCAAGGCCGTGAGACAATGCCGCAAAGGCCAAGGCAACGGCATCGGACAGTCGGTCCGGATAAGCTGCGGAAAATGTGGACATAGCGCTGACAGGACAGCGTTATGTCCGTCGATGAAACAAGGATAAGTCGCAATGAACGGCCAGAACATCCGCATCCGTCTGAAAGCGTTCGATCATCGCATTCTGGATGCCTCGACGCGTGAAATCGTTTCGACGGCGAAACGTACCGGTGCCAATGTACGTGGCCCCGTGCCGCTGCCCACCCGCATCGAGAAATTCACGGTGAACCGTTCGCCGCATATCGACAAGAAGAGCCGGGAGCAGTTCGAAATGCGCACGCACAAGCGTCTTCTCGACATTGTCGATCCGACGCCGCAGACAGTCGATGCGCTGATGAAACTCGATCTTGCCGCTGGTGTCGACGTCGAGATCAAGCTTTAAGGGCCGGTCGGATCCGTCAGCCCATCCTTGTGTGATGGTTGTCGGCGGTTGCAACGATCGTCTTCTGATGAGGGGAATTGAACCGATGCGTTCAGGTGTGATTGCACAGAAAGTGGGGATGACCCGGGTCTATAACGACGCCGGCGAACATGTCCCCGTGACGGTGCTGCGGGTCGACAACTGTCAGGTTGTGGCCCAGCGAACCGAGGAGAAGAATGGCTATGTCGCCCTGCAGCTTGGTGCCGGAACATCCAAGGTGAAGAACACGTCCAAGGCAATGCGCGGTCATTTTGCCGTCGCCAATGTCGAACCCAAGGCGAAACTGGTCGAATTCCGTGTCAGTCCCGACAATCTGGTCGATGTCGGATCGGAACTGGCGGCTTCTCATTTCGTGAAGGGTCAATTGGTCGACGTTACCGGAACATCGAGCGGCAAGGGTTTTGCCGGCGCGATGAAGCGGCACAATTTCGGCGGCCTGCGCGCCTCGCATGGCGTGTCGATTTCACACCGCTCGCATGGTTCGACGGGTTCCAACCAGGATCCGGGTCGCGTCTTCAAGGGCAAGAAGATGGCCGGTCACATGGGTCAGGTGCGTGTGACGACGCAGAATCTCGAGGTCGTGTCGACCGATGAAGACCGCGGTCTGATCCTGATCAAGGGCGCGGTGCCCGGCTCCAAGGGAGCATGGATCGTCGTGCGCGATGCGGTCAAGTCGCCGATCCCGGATGATGCGCCCCGTCCGGCCGGTCTGCGCAGCAGCAACCCGGCGCAGCCGGAAGCAGTGGCGCAATCGAGTGAGGGAGCCGAATGATGGATCTCACCGTTACCACCCTGGAAGGCCAGGATGCAGGGCAGATCACCCTTTCCGATACCATATTCGGCCTCGAGCCGCGTGAGGATATCCTGCAGCGCATGGTACGCTGGCAACTGGCCAGAAAACAGCAGGGTACCCACAAGGCTCTCAACCGGTCGGAAATTTCACGCACCGGCGGAAAGATGTATCGCCAGAAGGGAACGGGTCGGGCCCGTCACCATTCTGCGCGTGCGCCACAGTTTCGCGGCGGCGGCAAGGCGCATGGTCCGGTCGTGCGAAGCCATGCCCATGATCTGCCGAAAAAGGTGCGCGCCCAGGCTCTGCGTCATGCCCTGTCGGCAAAACTGAAGTCGGACAGCATCATCGTTGTCGATCAGTTGACCTCGACCGAGGCCAAGACCAAGGCGATGAAGGGGTCCCTGAACAAGCTTGGCATCGTCAACGCACTGATCATCGGTGGCCACGAGATCGATCAGAATTTTCAACGCGCTGCCCGCAACATCCCCAATATCGATGTTTTGCCGGTCCAGGGCATCAATGTCTATGACATCCTGCGTCGCGGCAAACTGGTCTTGTCGAAGGATGCGGTTGCAGCTCTGGAGGAGCGCTTCAAATGACGGATCTTCGCCATTACGACGTCATCCTCGCCCCGGTGATCACCGAAAAGTCGACGCTGCTTTCCGAGCACAACCAGGTGATTTTCGATGTCGCGCGCAAGGCTTCGAAACCGGAAATCAAGGCGGCCGTCGAAGCGCTTTTCGGGGTCAAGGTCAAGTCGGTCAACACGCTTGTGCGCAAGGGCAAGACCAAGCGGTTTCGCGGGATCAGCGGGCGTCAGCAAGACGTGAAGAAGGCTGTTGTCACACTCGTCGAGGGTCAGGCCATCGACGTGTCGACCGGATTGTGATGACAGGCATGGACCGGCGGTTGACAAGGGAAAGAACAAGATGGCGTTGAAGAATTTCAATCCGACGACACCAAGCCAGCGGCAGCTGGTCATTGTCGATCGGTCCGCACTCTACAAGGGCAAGCCTGTCAAGAGCCTGACGCAAGGGCTCACCTCGAAGGGCGGCCGTAACAATCACGGGCGTATCACGGTTCGCTCACAGGGTGGCGGCCACAAGCGCGCTTACCGGATGGTTGACTTCAAGCGGCGCAAATTCGATGTCGAGGCGACGGTCGAACGGTTGGAATACGACCCCAACCGCAGCGCCTTCATTGCGCTCATTCGCTATGATGACGAGGAATTGTCCTATATCCTGGCGCCGCAGCGTCTGGCTGTTGGTGATCGCGTCGTCGCGTCCAGCACGGCTGTTGATGTCAAGCCCGGCAATGCCATGCCGCTCAACACCATGCCGGTCGGCACGATCGTCCACAATGTCGAGATGAAACCGGCCAAGGGTGGGCAGATCGCCCGTTCGGCCGGCACCTATGTGCAACTGGTCGGTCGTGATCAGGGTATGGCGATCCTGCGTCTGAATTCCGGCGAACAGCGTCTCGTGCCGGGGGCCTGTCTTGCGACCGTCGGAGCGGTGTCGAACCCGGATCACGGCAACATCAATGACGGCAAGGCCGGACGCTCGCGCTGGCGCGGCAAGCGTCCGCATGTGCGTGGTGTGGTCATGAACCCGGTCGATCACCCGCATGGTGGCGGTGAAGGTCGCACATCCGGTGGCCGCCATCCGGTCAGTCCGTGGGGCAAGCCGACCAAGGGCAAGCGCACGCGATCCAACAAGACGACGGACAAGTTCATCATGCGTTCGCGTCATCTGAAGAAAAAATAGGGAGACGGTGACAAGCCATGGCACGTTCTGTCTGGAAAGGCCCGTTTGTTGACGGTTATCTGCTCAAGAAGGCCGAGAAGGTTCGCGAAAGCGGTCGTAACGAAGTGATCAAGATGTGGAGCCGCCGCTCCACGATCCTGCCGCAATTCGTCGGTCTCACATTCGGCGTCTACAACGGCAACAAGCATATTCCTGTCTCCGTTTCGGAAGAAATGGTCGGTCATAAATTCGGCGAGTTCGCGCCGACCAGGACCTATTACGGCCATGGTGCCGACAAGAAAGCGAAGAGGAGATAGCCATGGGCAAGCCCAAGGCCGAGCGCCGGCTGATGGAAAACGAGGCGCAGGCTGTTGCGCGTTCGCTGCGCGTCAGCCCGCAAAAGCTCAATCTCGTGGCCGCCATGATCCGTGGCAAGAAGGTCGATCAGGCGCTGGCTGATCTTGAATTTTCGCGCAAGCGGATTGCCGGCGCCGTGCGCAAGACCCTGCAGTCAGCGATCGCCAATGCGGAAAACAACCACGATCTGGATGTCGATGCGCTTGTCGTGGCCGAAGCTCATGTCGGCAAGTCGATCGTGATGAAACGTTTTCATGCGCGCGGACGCGGCAAGGCTTCGCGTATCGAGAAACCATTCGCACATCTGACGATTGTCGTGCGCGAAGTGCTCAGCCTTGAGGAGGCCGCCTGATGGGCCAGAAAATCAACCCGATCGGCTTTCGTCTCGGGATCAATCGCACCTGGGACAGTCGCTGGTTCGCTGACAATGCCGAATATGGCAGCCTGTTGCACGAGGATCTCAAGATCCGCTCCTATCTGATGAAGGAGTTGAAGCAGGCGGCCATTTCCAAGGTCGTCATCGAGCGTCCGCACAAGAAGTGTCGCGTCACCATTCATGCCGCTCGTCCGGGGATCATCATCGGCAAGAAAGGCGCCGATATCGAGAAACTGCGCAAGAAGCTGGCGCAGATGACGAATTCGGAGACGCATCTCAATATCGTCGAAGTGCGCAAGCCTGAAATCGACGCCGTCCTGGTTGCCCAGTCGATTGCCCAGCAACTGGAGCGCCGCGTGGCCTTTCGCCGCGCCATGAAGCGCGCCGTGCAGTCTGCCATGCGGCTGGGGGCTGAAGGTATCCGTATCACCTGTGGCGGTCGTCTGGGCGGAGCGGAAATCGCGCGCACGGAATGGTATCGCGAAGGCCGGGTGCCGCTGCACACGCTGCGCGCCGACGTTGATTACGGCACCGCCGAGGCCCAGACCGCCTACGGTATTTGTGGCGTCAAGGTCTGGATCTTCAAGGGTGAGATCCTCGAGCATGACCCGATGGCTTCGGAACGCCGGGCAACCGAAGGTGATGCGCAACATGGCGGCGGTGGCCGCCGTCGCGAAAACGCCTGAGGCGTCAACTGACAGGGTACTGCGGAGAAAAAGACCATGTTGCAGCCAAAGCGAACGAAATATCGCAAACAGTTCAAGGGCCGTATCAAGGGTGTGGCCAAGGGCGGCACCGATCTGACCTTTGGTTCGTTTGGTTTGAAGGCGCAGGAGCCCGACCGGGTCAATGCCCGCCAGATCGAGGCGGCCCGCCGTGCGATCACCCGTCACATGAAACGGGCCGGGCGCGTCTGGATCCGGGTGTTTCCGGATGTGCCTGTGACGTCCAAGCCGACCGAGGTGCGCATGGGCAAGGGCAAGGGCTCGGTCGATTACTGGGCTTGCAAGGTCAAGCCTGGCCGGATCATGTTCGAGATCGATGGTGTCAGTGAGGAGACCGCGCGCGAGGCGTTGCGGCTCGGGGCTGCGAAACTGTCTGTCAAGACCCGTTTCGTTCAGCGTATTGCAGAATAGGAGAGCGCGCGCCATGAAACCGTCCGACGTTCGCACCAAGACGCTCGATGAATTGAGTGACGAATTGGCCAGGTTGAAGAAGGAGCAGTTCAATCTGCGCTTTCAAAGAGCCAGTGGTCAGCTTGAAAACACCGCACGTGTGCGGGTCGTGCGCCGTGACATCGCGCGTATCAAAACCATAGCGCGCCAGAAGGCGCTGGCTGCCAAGGCATAAATGCCGGGCATTAGAGGATTATAACTGTCATGCCGAAACGCATTCTTCAGGGCACCGTGGTCAGCAACGCCAACGACAAGACCATTGTCGTGCGCGTCGAACGTCGTTTTGCCCATCCGCTTCTTCAAAAGACCGTTCGCCGGTCGAAGAAATACCATGCCCATGACGAGGCCAACCAGTTCAAGGTCGGCGATATCGTCTCGATACAGGAATGTGCGCCAATCTCGAAGAACAAGCGCTGGATTGCGGTCGAGGCACGTGTGTAGCAAAGCGTTTTGTCTTTTGCCGGTCTGGCAAGACAAGACGAAACGGTTTGAAGAAAGAGTTTGAGGCGTTCCATCGTTTTGTGAACACGATGAAAGGTCTCGCAAGTGAAAAACGCCTGGCATCCGGCTTGATGGGTTGGATCGCTGTGACGAAGAAAGAAGGCGATCTGTCATGATTCAGATGCAAACAAATCTCGACGTCGCGGACAATTCCGGCGCGCGTCGTGTCATGTGCATCAAGGTACTGGGCGGTTCGAAGCGGAAATACGCCTCGATCGGCGATGTCATTGTCGTCTCGATCAAGGAGGCCATCCCGCGCGGGCGCGTCAAGAAGGGTGATGTGATGAAGGCGGTTGTCGTGCGCACGGCAAAGGACATTCGCCGGGCCGATGGCAGCGTCATCCGGTTCGATCGCAATGCCGCCGTGCTGGTCGACAACAAGAAAGAGCCAATCGGCACCCGTATCTTCGGCCCGGTTCCGCGCGAATTGCGTGCCAAGAGCCATATGAAGATCATTTCGCTGGCTCCCGAAGTGCTTTAGGAGCGGATCGATGCAGAAAATTCGTAAAGGTGACAAGGTCGTGGTTCTGACCGGCAAGGACAAGGGCCGCAACGGCGAGGTCCTCCAGGTCATGCCGAAGGAAAACCGTGCCCTTGTGCGTGGTATCAATGTGGTCAAGCGCCACCAGCGTCAGACACAGAGCCAGCAGGCCGGGATCATCAACAAGGAGGCACCGGTTCATCTGTCCAATCTGGCCATCGCCGATCCGAAGGATGGCAAGCCGACGCGTGTCGGTTTTCGTATCGATGATGACAGGAAGGTCCGGGTGGCCAAGCGTTCAGGAGCTGTGATCGATGGCTGAGCAAGAATACGAACCACGCCTCAAGACCGAATACAACACCCGTATTCGCGCCGCCATGCAATCGGCCTTTTCCTATCACAACGAGATGCAGATCCCGCGTGTCGAAAAGATCGTCATCAACATGGGTGTCGGCGAAGCCACTGCCGATTCCAAGAAGCCGGCGGTCGCCGCCGCCGATCTGGCCGCGATTGCAGGCCAGAAGCCGGTGATCACGCGCGCGCGCAACTCGATTGCCGGCTTCAAGGTTCGCGAAGGCATGCCGATCGGCGCCAAGGTGACGCTGCGCGGCAACCGTATGTATGAATTCATGGACCGTCTGATCACGATCGCGCTGCCGCGCGTGCGTGACTTTCGCGGACTGAATCCCAAGAGCTTTGATGGACGGGGCAATTTTGCCATGGGCATCAAGGAACATATCGTGTTTCCCGAAATCAACTATGACAAGGTTGATCAGTTGTGGGGGATGGACGTCATCGTTTGTACGACAACCGGTAATGACGAGGAAGCGCGTGCTCTGCTCAAGGAGTTCAACTTCCCGTTTCGCCAGTGATTGTAACGGCAAACGTCAAAAGGATTAGAGGATATGGCCAAAGTAAGCGCCGTTGAGAAGAACAAGCGCCGCCGCAAACAGGTCGAACGCGATGCCGCCAGGCGCGCCGCGCTCAAGGCCATCGTGAGCGATCAATCGAAGCCGATCGAAGAGCGTTTCAATGCCACTTTGAAACTCGCCAAAATGCCGCGTGACGGTTCCAAGACCCGCGTGCGCAATCGCTGCGAGGTGAGTGGTCGGCCGCGGGCCTATTATCGTAAACTGAAAATGTCGCGTATCGCGCTTCGCGAACTGGGCAATATGGGCAAGGTCCCGGGCATCGTGAAGTCGAGCTGGTAAGGAGAGCGTGCGATGGCAATGACAGATCCACTGGGCGATATGCTGACACGTATCCGCAACGGCATGGCACGGCGCAAGTCGTCGGTGTCTTCGCCGGCGTCCAAGCTTCGCGCTCGCGTTCTCGATGTGTTGCAGGCGGAAGGCTATATCCGCGGCTACAGCGAAGCCGACTATGACAACGGCAAATCGGAACTGACGATTGAACTGAAATATGCCGAAGGCGTGCCGGTCATTCGCGAGATCGCGCGCATTTCGAAGCCTGGCCGGCGCGTTTATGTCTCGGTCAAATCCATCCCGCAGGTCGCCAATGGCCTGGGCATCACGATC
>Ga0272441_10011353_pt1 | contig 13244 bp, 10 predicted proteins | sample SSMProp6N_FD_193582 | JGI IMG/M metagenome (GOLD analysis project Ga0272441, IMG submission 193582) | Marine sediment archaeal communities from Little Sippewissett salt marsh, Falmouth, MA, United States - SSM-Prop-6N | ecosystem: Environmental > Aquatic > Marine > Wetlands > Sediment ... | reverse complement strand
AAGCTCTGGTTTGAAATAACGGAGGTCCAGGAAGCGCAGTCGGTAATCGATGCAGATCTTGCGGATATGATCCAGATGGTAGATCCTGGAGGTTTCCAGAAGATCAAAATCAAATTCGTTTGTGGTGGATGCCTCTGCAGGACGCTCGCTCCCCTCACCTTTTTGAACCAGGATTCTGGCTTCTTTTAGGAGCTGGTGCAAGGCAACTTCCTGCATAGCCCTATCCCTTTCCTGTCGCAGCTTGGACTCGATATTGGTTCTTTTCAACATTTTCTTTTTTAGCAATACCCAAAAATAAACAATGATAACGGTCATGTCAACCTGAGAGTGGAAGAATCAAAAGTTAAAAAAATGTTAAATAAAATAAGTTCAAAGCCCATAAGAACTGTCTGTTGTCATAAAAGGATTATTTTACCGAAGGTTTCGACTTTTCGTCGAAATCGTGCGGGAACCCCAGCCTGCTATACCTAACGAACTACTTGCTCATGCGATTTTCAAAACTCCTTCTATGCGGAGTCACCCTCGCGTCGGTTTCCCTGAACGCCCAGGCCCAATCCGTTGATGGGGGTGCAAATCCTGCTCCGCTGAATCACCACATTGTATTTTCGGAAGCCCTTAGCCGGACGAATATTCAGCGTGACCTGGAAAACAGTGGAGACTTCACCGTATTTGCCCCTTCGGATACTGCTTTTAAAGCGCTGCTTAATAAAAATGGGGATTTCAATGTAGTGCTAAAGGATACCAAAGCGCTAAGGTCAATAGTGGCCTACCATATTGTTGCCGGGCAGTTCACGGCTTCCCGGATCCTAAAGGCCTTATGCAGGGGTGAGGGAGCGGCCGTTTTCACCACGATTCAGGGAGAACAGCTTATTGCGACCCTGGAGGGAGTGGATATCGTTCTGACGGACTGTTCCGGGAACCGGGCGAGGATCATAAAGGCGGATACCGGTGCCGAAAATCTGTTGTTTCATGAAATCGACCAGGTGATCCTGCCATCTTCCCCCATCCCGTAGCGGCTTACCGAAGTTCAGCCCCGAGCTCAGATTCATAGTGGGTCTGCAAACGCTTCATGGCAGCATCTATCTGCTTGTCTGTAAGCGTTTTGTCCTTGTTGAGTAGGGTGAAGCTCACGGCATATGACTTTTTTCCCGGGGGTAGGGACTTCCCAGTATACACATCGAAAAGCTGCACATCCTGAAGGAGTTTACGCTCCGTTTTGAAAGCCAAATCCCGGACTTCCTGATAGCTTACTTCAGTATCTAGGAGCAGGGCGAAATCCCGTTTGACTTCGGGAAATTTTGGAATATCCCTGTATTCAAATCGCTTTTGGGTGACATTCTTAAGTAGGATTTCCCAACTGAGATCCGCATACAACACGGGTTGTCTGATCTCAAAGACGTCGAGGAATTTAGGGTGTACCAGACCGAATACAGCGATGTCTTCCTTTCCCTGTTTCAAGATCAACCCTTCTGAAAATCGTGCATCATCTGCCGGGAGTTCCACAAAAGGTCCAGCACCCATGCGCTCCAGAACCTGATGGATGATACCTTTCATATAAAAGAACCCAGCCTCCGAACTCTTGCCAGTCCAGTGATCCCGCTGTGTTTTGCCGCTTACCAGGATTGAAAGCCGGGATTCTTCTTCCTGCTCCTCGCCCTGTTTACGATACACCTTCCCAAATTCAAAGAATTTCAGGTCCTGTTGTCTTCGGTTGAGGTTATGCGAAATGGCCTCCAATCCCCCAAAGAGCATATCGCCACGCATGGCAGATAGTTCGCCGCTCAGGGGGTTGAGGAGCTCGACGAAAGCCTCCTTTTCCTCTTTGAGCAGCTCGTGGTAGGATGGGTTGGTCAGGCTGTTTGCCAGGATTTCATAAAATCCGTTATGGGCGAGCTGATTCCCAATGGCATCCTCGAGCACATGCGCCTCAAGGGCAGGTGGCGGCAGAATGGAGGCATTGATCTTATCCTTGTACGGGATGTTGTTATAACCATACACCCGCAGGATTTCTTCGATGACATCGACTTCCCTCTGCACATCGACCCGGAAAAAGGGAATGACCAGGCCCAGGCCCGTTTCCGTGACGTTCCTGACTTTGATATCCAGGGAGGCCAGTATGGATTTAATGGTATCCCTGGGGATTTCATGGCCGATAAGGCCATTGATCTTTTCGAAAGTGAGAAATACGCTGTGATCCTCCATTTTTTTCGGATACAGGTCCACGATGTCCGAGCTGATGTCTCCTCCGGCCAGCTCGCGAATCAGTATGGCTGCACGGACCAGGGCGTATTCGGTATTATTGATGTCGACGCCTCGCTCAAAACGGAAGGAAGCATCCGTGGATAGCCCGTGCCTCTTGGCGGTTTTCCGTATGGAAACCGGATCGAAATACGCGCTTTCCAGGAATATGGAAGTGGTATCCTCTGTTACCCCTGTGTTTATGCCTCCGAACACCCCTGCAATACACATAGGCTTTTCACCATCGCAGATCATCAGGTCCTCCCCGTGAAGCTTATGTTCAACCCCGTCCAGGGTCATAAAGGGGGTACCGTCCTCAACGGTCTTGACCACGATTTTATTTCCAAAGATCCGGTCAGCATCAAAGGCATGCAGCGGTTGTCCAAGCTCATGAAGCACGTAATTGGTAGCGTCCACCACATTGTTGATGGGCTTTTGCCCAATGGCGCGCAAACGGTTTTTCAGCCAATCCGGAGACGGTTGGACAATAAGGTTGGTGAGGGTAATCCCGCAGTATCTGGGTGCAAGGCTGTAATCCTCTACGGCCACATCGATTCGGAGGGCCCGGTTATCAATATTGAAGGAGCTAACCGATGGGGTGCGTAGTGACATATGCTGACCCTTTTGCCTGAGACCAGCTGAAAGGTCGCGGGCAACCCCGAAATGGCTCATGGCATCCGCCCGGTTTGGGGTAAGCCCGATTTCAAAGACTTCATCCTCTTCTAAATCAAAAATCGCTGCACAGGGAGTCCCATTCGGTGCCTCAGTTTCCAGGACCATGATACCCTCATGGCTTTCCCCAAGGCCAAGCTCGTCTTCTGCGCAGATCATCCCATGGCTGAATTCCCCACGTATCTTTCCTTTCTTGATCTTCCAGGGGCTCCCATCCGGAGCATAAAGGATGGTTCCAATGGTGGCAACGGGAACTTTTTGGCCGGCAGCCACATTGGGAGCACCACAAACAATTGATACAGGTTCACCATTTCCCAGGTCTACCTTGCAGCGTTTCAGCTTATCCGCATTCGGATGTTTTTCGCACTCCAGGACCTCGCCAACCACGACCCCCTTAAGCCCGCCGCGAACACTTTCAAAAGGAGTGATCCCCTCTACTTCAAGACCGAGATCTGTAAGCAGTTCAGCTGTTTTGGACGCCTCCCAGGTGATGTTCAGGAATTGTTTTAGCCAGTTATAGGAAATTTTCATGCTGCCCCCTTTAAGCGACCAAATATAAGATAATGTTAAATGATATCCATGCCTACAAAACCATGGCCAGAATTGAAAAAGAAAACCCCTGCCGCGGGCAGGGGATCCTACTTTCTTCCCAAGGTTAAAGTTCTAGATAATGGTGGACTTTCCCAAACCGATATTCTCTTTGTTCAACCCACGGTAGTCATCTGCATCTGTGATATGGCTTGCGATGAAATGCCCCACATCATCAGTGCCGTATTTACTCTTATTATCCAGGTCAGGAGTGACGATTCCCTTTTTCAGGGAGCGGTTTACCGCCTTGATCACTGCATTGGTTTCTTCCCGAAGCCCAAAATGATCCAGCAACATGGCTGCAGAGAGGATGGCGGCTATGGGGTTCGCTATGTTTTTGCCTGCGCCCTGGGGGAATGACCCGTGAATGGGTTCAAACATAGCGTACCGCTCCCCGACGGATGCAGAGGGCAATAAACCAATGGACCCCCCGATTACGCTTCCCTCATCCGAAATGATATCTCCAAACATGTTTCCGGTCAGGATCACGTCGAACTGGCTCGGATTCAAAATCATCTGCATGGCTGCATTATCCACAAAAAGATAATTCAAATCGACATCCGGGTAGCTCTCGCCTATGCTGGTAACCACCCTCCTCCACAAACGTGAAGACTCCAGGACATTGGCCTTGTCTACCAGGGTTAGTTTCTTACGTCTTTTTTTGGCCGCTTTAAAGGCTAGATGGGCAATGCGGCTGATTTCCTCCTCTGTGTAGAGGCAGAGATCGGAGGCTGTCCGGCCATCTTCACTTTTGTATTTTTCCCCGAAGTAGATTCCTCCGGTGAGTTCACGGTAGATCACCAAATCCGTTCCGTTGATGATTTCCTCCCGAAGGGGCGAATTTTCGATCAGGGTGGGAAAGACCTTCACCGGGCGAATGTTGCCGAAAAGCTCCAGTTCTTTGCGCAATTTGAGCAATCCCTGCTCCGGCCGAACCTTGGCATTGGGGTCGTTGTCGTATTTGGGATCTCCGATGGCCCCGAAGAGTACGGCATCCGATCTTTTACACAGGGCCAGCGTGTCCTCCGGGAGTGGATCCCCGGTTTCATCCATGGCTGCAGCCCCTACCGGAGCCTTGGCAAAAATAAATTGGTGCCCGAAAGTGTCTTCGACAGCCTGCAGGCAGCTCACCGCCTGGGCAAGCACTTCGGGTCCGATCCCGTCTCCGGGAAGTAGGGCAATTTTCAGTTTCATCAGGCAACACTTTCTATGGTTATGGGTGCAGCTTCCACGATCTGGTGTATGTCAGCATCTTCAATTTCCTTTTTCCGGTCTGCAAATTTCAGGAATTCCTCATACACTGCATCCAATTGAAGCTTGGTCAGTTCATAACCCACTTTCTTGGCCCGGTAGGCCAGTGCTGCACGGCCACTGCGTGCCGTCAGTACTATGGAGGACTCGTTCACCCCTACATCTTCCGGGTTGATGATCTCATAGGTTTCCCGTTTTTTGATCACCCCATCCTGGTGGATCCCGGAGCTATGGGCGAACGCATTCGATCCCACGATGGCCTTGTTCGGCTGCACGGGCATCCCCATTTTCTGAGAGACCATCTGGCTGGTGCTGTACAGCAGGCGGCTATTGATATCGGTATCCAGGTTCAGGTAGGGATGCTGCCTGAGGATCATTACGACCTCTTCCAGAGAAGTATTGCCCGCACGCTCTCCAATCCCGTTTATGGTACATTCGATCTGACGGGCACCATTGATGACCCCTGAAATCGAATTAGCCGTGGCCAGCCCAAGGTCATTGTGGCAGTGGCAGGAGAGAATGGCCCTGTCGATGCCCCTGACATTCTCCTTCAGGTACTTCATCTTGGCCCCGTATTCCTCTGGCAGGCAATATCCGGTGGTATCAGGGATATTTAAAACGGTTGCTCCGGCTTTGATCACCGCTTCGCAAATCCGGGCCAGGAATTCATTGTCGGTACGGCCTGCGTCCTCTGCATAGAATTCCACATCCTCCACAAAGCTCTTGGCGTATTTCACCGCGGCGACGGCACGTTCCAGCACCTCTTCCCGGGTTGCATTGAACTTATACCTGATATGCGAATCTGAAGTGCCAATGCCTGTATGTATTCTGGGTCTTCTGGCAGGCTGCAGGGCCTCTGCAGCCACTTCAATATCCTTTTTGACCGCCCTGGTCAACCCGCAGACCGTGGCATTTTTAACGATGCCTGCGATTTGCGTAACAGATTTGAAATCTCCCGGGCTTGAGATCGGAAATCCGGCCTCGATCACATCCACCCCCAGCTCATCCAACCGGCCGGCAATGACCAGCTTCTGTTTTGTGTCCAGTTTGCATCCGGGCACCTGTTCCCCATCCCTCAGGGTAGTGTCAAAAATCTGAACCTTGTCTTTACTCATCAGAATTATGTACTTTTATTCGTATCTACGAAAATAATCCGACCCAATCGAACCGATTGGGTCTGCATTTTTCGTTTATGATGTTTAGGAGCACACCTGATCATCTAACACACAGACAGACAGCCACATAAAGTGTTTATATTACGATGACAAGTACCCAGAAAGACGCCTTGTTTATACTGGTTAAGTCCCTCTCCAAGAGCGAGAAGCGGCAATTTAAACTATATGTGGGCAGGTTGGGTGTCAATACGGATGCTAAGTTCCTGACCCTTTTTAACCTCCTGGATAAGATGCGATCCTACAAGGAGGAAACCATTTTGCAGAGTGGGGTGGTCAAGAAATCGCAGCTGTCGAACCTGAAGGCGCATTTGTACAAACAGATCCTGATCAGTCTCAGGCTAAACCCCGGGAACCAGAATGTACGCGTACAAATCCGGGAGCAACTGGACTTTGCCACCATTCTCTATCAGAAGGGCCTCTACAAGCAAAGCCTGAAGATCCTCGACAAGGTAAAGGCCACAGCTATTGCGAATGAGGAAAAGAACATCGCCTATGAGATCGTGGAGCTCGAAAAGGTTATTGAGTCCCAATACATCACCCGTAGTCTGCCGGACCGGGCGGGAGAATTGTCCAAACAATCTCAATGGCTTACGGAACTGAATTCCATCGCCAGCAAGTTTTCCAACCTGTCCCTGGAATTGTACGGCATGATGCTTAAGATGGGATATGTGCGCAGCGACGAGGACTATCAGCGGGTAACCGACTTTTTTGACAGCCACCTTCCCGAATATGAAGTGCACAAGCTTGGATTTCGCGAAAAATTGTGGATGTATAAGGCCTACCTCTGGTACAGCTTTCTATTGCAGGAGTTCCTGTCCTGTTACAAGTATTCAAGCAAGTGGGTGGACCTGTTTTACGATAACCCGGACATGATCTACCTCAATCCGGTTTATTATCTGAAGGGGAATAACTACCTGCTTGAATCCCTGTTCTTCGTAAAATACAGCAGCCAGTTCCGCACGACCCTAGAGAGGCTTGAGGCGGTCATTGCCGAAAAAGATTTTCCCAAGAATGAAAATGTAGCTTCCCTTTCCTTCCTTTATGTAAACGCCAACAAGCTGAACCTGCATTTTCTGGAGGGTACCTTTGAAAAAGGGATATACCTGGTGCGGATCGTGGAATACGGCATTGAGAAACACAAAGACCGCCTGGATCAGCACCATATCATGTTGTTTTACTACAAGATAGCATGCCTGTATTTTGGAGTGGGAGACCACAAGGCCTGCCTGAAGTACCTCAATAAAATCATACAGAACAAGCACCTCAAGGTGCGGGAGGACCTGATGTGTTTTGCAAGGGTGCTCTCCCTTGTAGCCCATTACGAAGCGGGTATGGATTACCACCTTGAAGTACAGCTGAAGAGCACCTATAAATTCTTGCTGAAGATGAATGAGTTACATGGGGTGCAGCGGGAAATGATAGCGTTTCTTCGAAAGATGGGTTCCATATACCCCCAGGATTTAAAAGCCGCATTCCAGGAATTGTACGAACGGCTAAAGGCCTATGAAGACCATCCGTACGAAAAACGTGCTTTTCTCTATCTGGATATACTCTCTTGGCTTGAAAGCCATTTGCAGAACAGACCGGTAGCTGAAATCATCCGGGAGAAGGCCCTGGCGCTAACGCGGTAGTATTTCCAAATTCCAAATTCCGAGCGCCAAATACCGAACATCCCAATGAAGAACCTTCAATTAGGAATTTCAGCAATCGTGGTCATTATCGCCGGGCTGGTTTACGGATTTAATCCGGATGCTGTGCTGGCAGCACTTATAGGTATTGATTTACGGGACCTGGAACTAAAGCATATTTTCAAAGGGATGATGGGATTGTATCTGGCCTTTGGGATTTTTTGGATCTATGGAATCTTTAGACCCCCCCTTTGGAAAGCAGCGACCCTATCCAATGTTTTTTTCATGGGAGGTATTGCTTTTGGGCGTGGAGTAAGTCTGCTGCTGGACGGGTTTTCAATTCATTTTGCAATTGCCATGATCCTCGAACTATTTATGATGTTCTGGGGTTTGCATAACTTGACCATTAAAAATGTTCAGATAAACTGAGTGAATAAGCCTCTGCGCGTTAGGTTTGCCGGGGGCATCAATGCAATTATAATGGAATGATAGAACCTGTACTTTGGATCTCCTTTGTGGCAACGGTGACCATACTTGTGATTACTCCCGGCCCTTTTCCCTCTCTTTATCACGGATGCTTTGCTATTTGTGCCACAGGTGCTCATATTGGCGATAACCTTTTTGACCTTGGATGGAATTTCGCTTCTGGCCTATGGTTTTTTTGCCTCCAGGCTCAGAACATGCCTCGAGGATAACCAAAAGATCCATTTTCAGAACAGAATTGTAGTTTCCCTGTTGATCCTGAGTGGGATTATGCTGGGCATGGTCAGTGGAACAAACAAATAGATGAGATCCTGGCCCAAGCGGTTCATTAATTGCAAAATCCCAGGCGTAACTACAGACACGCTTTCCAAAGCGGGTCGGCAGGCGGCGGGGCGATCAGGGAGATCGGGGTTTTCCGGACCGGGTGGACAAACTCCAGTTTGCGGGCGTGCAAATGAATGCTTCCATCCGCATTTGACCTGGGAAAACCGTATTTCAGGTCTCCTTTGATAGGGCATCCCAGAGCAGACAACTGGGCTCTGATCTGATGATGCCTGCCGGTTTCCAGGCCTATTTCCAGCAGGTGATACCGGTCGAGCGATTTTACAATCCGGTAATTCAAAACCGCCTGTTTCCGATTTTTTCCGTCCTTTGGCAGGGCATAGGATTTGTTCTGTTCTGCATTCCGCTCCATCCAGTGTACCAGCCTGCCATAGGATTGAGGGGGTGGGTTTTGTACCAGGGCCCAGTACGTTTTTTGAACCTCTTTCCCTTTGAACTGTGCATTCATGCGGGCCAGGGCCTTTGAAGTCCTCGCGAATAGCACCACTCCGGAGGTGGGCCTGTCCAGGCGGTGGATGACCCCCAGAAAAACCTTCCCTGGTTTTCCATAGGCTTCTTTCAGATAGGCCTTGATGGTTTCACTCAAAGGGATGTCGCCTGTCTGATCTCCCTGCACCAGGTCCCCCGGCCTTTTGTTGATGGCGATCAAATGGTTGTCCTCGAATAGGACCTCCAGGTTCCGGGGGTTACTGTGCTTAGGGTTGTCAGGGGTCATTACAGATAGAAATCTGAAGCAGGAGAGGCTTTTATCTTTCCGTCAATACTGTTCCTCCTCGCTGGGGAAATCCCGGCTTTTTACATCGGTTACATACTGGCCGATGGCGTTGCTCATTTCCTCGTAGAGATTCATATACCTCCTCAGGAACCGGGGATTGAATTCGTGAGTCATTCCCAGCAGGTCGTGGATGACCAGGACCTGGCCATCCGCTTTGACGCCTGCCCCAATGCCGATGGTAGGGATCCGGAGCTTTTCCGACACCGTTTTGGTAAGCGCTGCGGGTATTTTTTCCAGGACGATGCCGAAACAACCCAGTTTTTCGAGCATCTGGGCATCCTCGATTAGCTTCTCTGCTTCCTCATCTTCCCGTGCCCGGACGGTATAAGTCCCAAATTTATAGATGCTCTGCGGGGTTAGGCCCAGGTGGCCCATTACGGGTATGCCTGCATTCAGGATGCGCTTTACGGAATCCTTGATTTCCACGCCCCCTTCCAGCTTGACCGCATGCGCCCCGCTTTCCTTCATAATTCGAATGGCCGAGCGCAGTGCCTCCTTGGGATCACTCTGGTAACTACCAAATGGCAGGTCTACCACCACCAGGGCCCTGTGAACTGCGCGGATTACCGAACTGGCGTGGTAAATCATCTGATCCAGGGTTATGGGCAATGTGGTTTCATGTCCCGCCATGGTATTGCTGGCCGAATCTCCTACGAGGATTACATCTACCCCGGCAGAATCCACGATTTTTGCCATGGAATAGTCATAAGCGGTCAGCATCGAGATCTTTTCCCCCTGTTGTTTCATCTCGACCAGGGATTTCACGGTTACCCGTTTGTATTCTTTTTTGGCAGTGGACATGGTCTGGTTTTTGGCGGACTAAAGGTAAGGATTTTTACCCTTGACACGCTCAGGTTCCCGCGAATGCGATTTTAGCCCTTTATCGGGATTTCGATTACCTTTGGATGGTTAAAAACCGATAATCATGCGAAGCATATGTATTGTGATCTGCCTGTTAAGTTTTGGAGCAGGCAAGGCTCAGGACAAACCCGAATCGGCAGTACAGGAAACCATAGAGCGTTTTTTTGAAGGTTTTCACAAGCGGGATACGGCCCTGATGCGCACGGTGATGGGGCGGGAGGTCTTTATGCAGCGCATTGGAAGGACTCCCACCGGGACACCAGTTCTTAAGAACGAGTCCATGGAGGATTTTCTCACCTCTATGGCCAACCTGCCGGACACCCTTCAGATCCAGGAGCGACTACTGGATTATCGCATTCAGACCGATGGGAATATGGCACATGCATGGACCCCTTATGAATTTTACCTTGAAGGGAAGCTCCATCATTGCGGGGTGAACTCCTTCCAGCTCTTTCATGATGGGTCCGGATGGAAGATCATCTACCTGGTGGACACGCGAAGGGTAGAGGACTGCAAGTCCTAACCTGCCTCTCTCTAGCAGTCACTTAAATTGACTCCCACGGCAAGCCCTCCCTGTGAGGTTTCCTTGTACTTAGAATTCATGTCCCTGGCGGTTTCCCACATGGTCTGCACCACTTTGTCGAAGGGGACCTTTGCTGCAGCCGGATCAGAATCCAGGGCGAGCTCGGCAGCATTGATCGCTTTGATGGCACCCATGGAGTTTCGCTCAATACAGGGAACTTGCACCAAACCGGCAATAGGATCGCAGGTCAGTCCCAAATGATGTTCCATAGCGATCTCGGCCGCGCACAGCACCTGTTCCGGACTGCCGCCCATAAGCTCAGTAAGGGCTCCGGCCGCCATGGCAGCGGAAACCCCAATTTCCGCCTGGCAGCCACCCATGGCGGCAGAAATGGTCGCTCCCTTTTTAAAAAGGCTTCCGATTTCACCCGCCACCAGGAGGAATTGTCGGATCTGATCGAAACCAGCCTGGTGATTTTCGATCACCAGGTAATACATCAATACAGCCGGTACTACTCCAGCACTCCCATTGGTAGGGGCTGTAACGATTCTGCCCAGGGCGGCATTCACTTCATTGACACCAATAGCAAAGCAGCTAACCCATTTAAGGATCTGCCGGAACCTTACCTCTGTATTCCGGATGGAATCCAGCCATTCACCCGGAGTGCTATAGGGGTGATCCCCTTTAAGTTTTTCATACAATTCCGGCGCCCGTCTGCGAACCCGTAAACCTCCCGGGAGCTCACCTGGGGAATGGCACCCATCATACATACTTTCCAACATGGTGTTCCAGATACGCTCCAGGCCCTGATCGATCTCCTTCGGACTTCTAAGGGTAAGCTCATTGGTCCAGACCAGTTCAGAAACAGAGAGCTTTTTTTCCTGGCAGTAAGCCAGCAGCTCTGCACCGCTATGAATGGGGCAGGGGAACGTCTCGAAGACGGCTTCCTTTTTGTGGCCACTCTCCTGTTTTTTGGTCACCACAAATCCTCCCCCGATCGAATAGTAAGTCTCCTTGAAGAGCTGCTTTCCTTCGGTCAGGGCTTCGAAAGTAATACCATTGGCATGAAAGGGAAGGAATTTGCGCAAAAAACGAAGGTCTTCGGCTTCGCGGAATGGGATCTGCCTTATCCCCCCGAGTTTGAGGAAGGAAGAAGTTCGAATTTCAGAAAGGATCCGCGGTACCTCCTCAATGGGAATCCGCTCCGGATCGGCTCCGGAAAGCCCCATCAGAATGGCGAGATCCGTGGCATGCCCTTTCCCGGTCAGGGAGAGCGACCCGTAGACCAGGACCCGAACCTGTGAAACACGGTCCAGCTTTCCACTTTCTTTTAGCGCCCTGACGAAGCGTTCAGCAGCGCGCCATGGACCCAGGGTGTGTGAGCTGGAAGGTCCTATCCCAATTTTCAGCATGTCAAAAACACTGATACATTCCATAGGCCTGGTTTTAGATCCCTCTGGCTAAAATACAAATCCATGGCATCTTTTGACGCGTACTTTTTGATATAAGAAGGAATTTAGCCGGTTTCTGTCTGTTGAGCTGTCTTCCTTTGTGACAGTCTGTCAGGTTTCTGTCCTTGGCATGTTGTTTGTCATTTTCATAGCGATTTCATTTTTCAGAAATCTATTGGAATTGAAAAACTAAGTATTCATATAACGCTAAAAGGATGAGCAAGATTATTGGAATAGACCTGGGTACCACAAACTCCTGTGTTTCCGTCATGGAAGGTAATGAGCCGGTGGTAATCCCAAATGCAGAAGGTAAGCGAACCACCCCTTCTGTGATCGCCTTTGTCGAAGGTGGTGAAATCAAGGTGGGCGATCCTGCAAAGCGCCAGGCTGTAACGAATCCGGAGAAAACCGTGTATTCCATCAAGCGCTTTATGGGAAATAAATTTTCAGAATCGAAGAGAGAAGCGGATCGGGTCCCTTACAAAGTTGTCAAAGGGGATAATGATACCCCCCGCGTCGATATAGACGGAAGACTGTATACGCCTCAGGAGCTTTCAGCCATGATCCTTCAGAAAATGAAGAAAACGGCCGAAGATTATTTGGGGCAATCGGTAAGCAGCGCTGTGATCACGGTACCTGCCTACTTTAACGATTCCCAGCGGCAGGCCACCAAGGAAGCCGGGGAAATTGCAGGCCTCAAGGTAGAGCGGATTATCAATGAGCCCACAGCGGCCTCCCTGGCCTATGGACTTGACAAAAAGGATCAGGATCAAAAAATCGTGGTCTTTGATTTTGGAGGCGGAACCCATGACGTATCCATTCTGGAGCTTGGAGACGGAGTCTTCGAGGTTCTGGCTACGGACGGGGATACCCACCTCGGTGGAGACGATGTGGATGAGAAGATCATCAACTGGCTATCAGAAGAATTCCAGAAGGACGAGGATATTGATCTGAGGAAGGATCCAATGGCGCTACAGCGGCTTCGTGAGGCTTCCGAAAAGGCCAAGATCGAATTGTCTTCCACTTCACAGACAGAGATCAACCTGCCTTACATCACAGCCACAGCATCCGGACCCAAGCACCTGGTGCGAACGCTTTCCCGTTCAAAATTTGAACAATTGATCGCGGACCTGGTAAAGCGCACAATTGCTCCTTGTGAGAGTGCCCTTAAATCAGCCGGGATCTCAAAAAGCGATATTGACGAAATCATCCTGGTAGGGGGATCCACAAGGATTCCGGCGGTTCAGGAAGCCGTAG
>Ga0272441_10011352_pt1 | contig 13244 bp, 4 predicted proteins | sample SSMProp6N_FD_193582 | JGI IMG/M metagenome (GOLD analysis project Ga0272441, IMG submission 193582) | Marine sediment archaeal communities from Little Sippewissett salt marsh, Falmouth, MA, United States - SSM-Prop-6N | ecosystem: Environmental > Aquatic > Marine > Wetlands > Sediment ... | reverse complement strand
AACACCCACGGCTTCGCCATCTACCTCCTCGACGCCCACGGCAACAAGGAGCTCATCCACCGCGACCTGCTTCTCTCGTGTGCCTTCCCCATCCCGCTCCGCAAGCGCCCGCGGCCGCCCATCCTCACGCCCGCCACCGACCCCGAGGCTGCGACTGCCACGTGCTACATCACGGATGTGTGCGACGGCGCGCCCGACATCCCACGCGGCGCCGTGAAGCACATCCGCATCCTCCAGCGAGTCGGCTGGCCCCTCGACGACAAGGTCGGCGCCATGCGCTGGATCCCCGGAAACGCCTGGGAACGCACGTTTGGCTTCTGGGCGTGGGCACCCGTCCGAGTGCTCGGCACGGTGGCCGTCGAGACCGATGGCTCGGCCCACTTCACCGTCCCGGCCGACACGGCAGTCTACTTCGAGGCCCTCGATGAGCGGCACATGGAGCTGCGCCGCATGCGCAGCCACGTGACCTTCCAGCCCGGCGAGGCCCGCGGCTGTCGCGGCTGCCACGAGACGCAGGCCCGCGCCCCCGCCGCCAATGTCCGCGCGCCCCTTGCACTGCTGCGGCCCGCCAGCTCGCCGCAGCCTCCGCCCTGGGGCGCCCACAAGCTCCTCGGCTACGAATGGCTCGTCCAGCCCATCCTCGACCGCCACTGCACCCGCTGCCACGGCCCCGAGAAGCCCGACGGCGGCATCGACCTCTCCGCCACACCCGTCGACGGCTTCGCCCAGTCCTTCCGCACCCTCTTCCCTGCGGGCAAAGGGACGCGCCCCCTCGTGGCCGTCTCCAACCGCTTCAGCGGGGCAGGCATCTCACGGGTCAAGGAATTCGGCTCCCACAGTAGCCCCTTCATCACCGTCCTCCTCCGCGACGCCCTGCACCGCCGCGAGGTCAAGCTCTCGGAGGATGAATGGCAGACCCTCGTGACGTGGGTCGACGCCAACGCCCCCTACCACGACACCTTCTACAACCGCCGCCCACCCGAAGGCGGCCCGCCCCGCCGCGACATCCGCATCGCCCTCCCCACCCACTGACGCAGGCATGGAAGAGAGGCGATCGGGTGAGAGGGGCGCGGCCCCCCCGACGCCCGGCCGTAGTGCCCGAAGGCCCGTCCCACGAGATCGAGACGCTGCTTGCCTTGCCTGCGGGTTGCTGTTCTCCTTCGAGGGCGGGCCGAGGAGGTACCGTGGACGGTGCAGGACGAGCCGAGGCGCACGCACGCTGAAGACCGCAAGACGTCCAAATCTCCTTTGTGAACAGGTCAGCGCACAATAGCACGTCCCCCTCCCGCGCGAGGAATTCACCCCACGTCAGGCCACCGCGTTCGGGGTCGGGTGGCAGACCGTTGCGGCGGACACGACGAGTCAGAGCACGCAGGCCGGCCTGGGCGGGAGCGGGGTCGTCGACGATGGCCAGGGCATCGAGATACCGGCGGACTGCGGCGAACGACGCCTTCGCATAGAGCGGAAGGTACCTGACGCCTTTGGGCATGGGGTACCAGTCGAGGACGCGTTGTCCGTTGCGCGTGCCCCAGCGCCGGGTCTTGAATTCCCTGGGTCGGTTGATGACGACCTCGATGCGCAGGATGGTGGCGTGTTTGTCGTAGACTTTGATCCAGTTCTCTTTCATCCGGTGCTTGAGCCGCGTGCCGGGCCAGCGGCGCTTGTAGTCGTTGAGGACTTCACCGGCAAACGCGGGGTGGAGCTTGCGCCCGAGGAAGGTCAGCACATCCTCGGCACTGAAGCACAAGGTGGCGTGGTGCATCAGGCGCTCGTAGAGGGGCGCAAGGGCGGCACGGCTGGTGAACAGGACGTCGAGGGAGAATTCGCTCGGGTCGGTGATCCAGTAGTAGGTCCTGCGCCCGAGGATGTCGCCGAGCAGGGGGTTGACCGTGCGGGCAAAGGGGGTAAGGAGCCTGAGCCAGGGTCTGCGCCCGATCCGGTTGGCGAGAGCCTGTGCGGCCTCGGGGGCCTCGATCCACACGAAGGCGTTGTCGATGCGGCGGTAGGCGATGCCCTCGCGGTCCATGGCCTTGGCGAGGACCTCGTGGCCGTTCACGCAGACCTGGATGGCGAAGGGGAACCAGGTCTGGATTCGCACGTGGAGGAAGCCCAACTCGGAGTGAATGAAGTAGTAGTAGAGATGCCGGCACTTGCGTCGCCGTACTGCCAGGTGTGGCCGGCCCTTCCCTGGCACCATGGCGAAGCTCTGGCACGGTTCGATGGCGGCGAAGACACACACGAGGCCCTCGCTGACCCCGTCGCGCTGGGCGATGTCCCTGGCGGCATCCTCCTTGCGCAGATTGTGGTAGAGGTACCGATAGGGCCGGCCTGCCTCCTCGGCGAAGGCCTTGGCGTGCTCGACAACGCGTTGGGACTGAGCGGCGACAAAGCCCTTGAAGTCCTTGATCAGAAGGCCGTGATCTGTCAGGAGCTTCTCCATGGCTTTGGCCCAGTTCAGAGGGAGATATCCCTTGAAGTTGATGCGGTCGAAGCAGGCCAGGGTTCCCGTGATCTTGTCGGCGTGCTTGGCGAGGAACTCTTCCACGGCGCTCTCCTTTCTGTGGTTGCGTGCAGCCACCATGGTGGAGGTTGGGCGCCGTGGTTTCAACTCCATCGGGTCCTGAGCAACTGCGATGGCCCCGAAGCGATACGTCCCGGGGGTCTGGGGGCAGAGCCCCCAGCCCTTCTATTGGGTTGCGGCCGAAGGCCGCGCTAGGGAGAAAGGTCCCCCAGATTCCCTCCAAAGACCTTCACATTGGCGGCAGCGGTCGAGGATGCTGGGCGCGCGAGGAGGCCTCCTACCATCTCGGCGCCGACCCCTAGCGGTCCAGCACCACGACCGCTGCCGCCGAGTGTAGAAGTTCTTGGGGAAGAGGGGGGTGGGGGAGAAACCGCTTCTCCCAAGAAGGGGTGTCTCCCCCAGACCTCCATTCCGCTGAAATACTACAATGAAACAAGGGCAAGGACTTGCTACCTAAGTCCTTGCCCCTGCTGATGGTGGGTGGGGGGGGAATTGAACCCCCGACACCAGGATTTTCAGTCCTGTGCTCTACCCCTGAGCTACCCACCCGAGGCATCTTGTAGTCTGAGAAATATACCAGTTGTCGAAGTGAATGTCAACGGCTTTTGCACGTCTATGAGGTAGAGGAAGGGGGATCGCAGGAAGTGTGCGCCTGCCGCGCGGCACGTCTGGCGCGGGAGCTCGGGAACGGGGGGGCGAGAGACGTGCAAGAGTTGACGGGCGCGGCGGGCGGCTGTACACTGATGAGACCGTGCGAATCCGCCGCTTCTCGATGGAGGACAGGAACATGCGGAGTGGGGACGAGGCAGAGGCGTTGCTCGACCGACGGGAGTTTCTGGCGAGGGTTGCTCTTGGCGCGGCTGCGTGCGCGGGCGCGGGCCGGGGGCTGGCCATCGCCGCGGAGGCGAAGTGGCCGATGAGACTGTCCACGTCGTCGATCCACTATATCCACCTGCCGATCGAGAAGGCGTGTGAGCGGATCGCGAAGGCGGGCTACGAGGCGGTGGACGTGTGGTCGGGGCATCAGGGCTGCCCACACCTGGACGATGTGGCGAAACGCCTGGGCGCCGAGGGGCTCAAGAAGGTGCTCGAGGCGAACAAGCTGAAGCTCTTCTCCTTCTCGGTCTACAGCGGGGGCTATGCGCGGTATGCGAAGGTGCTGGGCGAGATGGGGGGCGGCGTGGCCATCCAGGGCAGCGCGGGCCGCTGCAAGCCCGAGGAGCTGGCGGCGAAGATGAAGCAGTTCATCGAGCGCTGCAAGCCGCTGGTGGACCTGGCCGAGCAGCACAACTCGTATCTGGCGATCGAGAACCACGGCGGGGCGCTCATGTGCACGCTCGATTCGTTCAAGGCGTTTGTGGACGCGAATACGTCGCCGCGCCTGGGCATTGCGCTGGCGCCGTACCACGTGCAGGGGGCCAAGCAGTCGGTCGAGGAGGCAATCCGCATCTGCGGCAAGCAGCTCTTCTACTTCTATGCGTGGCAGCGTGCGGGTGGCACGAAGCAACTGCCCGGCCACGGCCCGACCGACTTCACGCCCTGGCTGGCCGCTCTGGCGAAGGCCGGCTACGGCGGCTACGTGAATCCGTTCATGCACGGCGACGTGGAGCCCGACGCGATGTCGGCCGCGCTGGTGAAATCGCGCGAGTATCTCGCGGGGTGCTACGCGAAGGCCGTCGGCGGTGGATAGACGGCGGCGTGTCGAAGATGGCGCCGGTGCGGCCGGGGCCGTCATCTGGGGTTGACGCCTGGCAACATTGCCTAAGTGTAGGCTTTGCAGCCACTTAAGCTTGCTGGCGGGCGTCTTGTGCTTGGGCGTGTTCCGTTCTCGCGACTCTCTGGCGTGCGGCGGTGCTGGGGGTGTTTCGCTGGGTTCAGGCCGTATAGCTTTCTGGTGGTTGCACTTACGTGTTGCAGCGGTGCCTCGCGGTGTGGGTGCGCCCTTGGCACGCAATTCGCATTGAGGATACACGTGTAATCCCGCAATTCCATAGCAAGGGTCGGGTGCCGGCGGGGCTCTCGACGCCTGGAGGTTCCAGAGCCCAATGATGAAGAAGACCATGCGTCTCGCGCTCGAGCCGCTCGAGCCGCGGCTGCTGTTGTCGGCGACACTCCTCGACCCGATCGACGACATGACCGTCGATCCCGGCGACCCCGCCGTACAGGTCGACCTGTCCCTGCACTTCGACGACCCGGACATCACGGGGACGGTGGTCGAGATCAACACGCCGCTCGGCTACATCTACCTGGAGCTCTACGACGCCACCGCGCCAAACACGGTGGCGAACTTCCTGAGCTACGTCGACGACGGGGACTACGTGGGGACGATTGTCCACCGCTCGGAGCCGGGCCTGCTGATCCAGGGCGGGGGCTACGAGTTCCCCGGCTGGGCTCACATTGCCACCGATCCGCCGGTGGCCAACGAGTTCGGCCTCTCGAACGTGCGCGGCACCATCGCCATGGCCAAGGTGGCGGGCGACCCGGACAGCGCGACCAGCGAGTGGTTCATCAACCTGACCGACAACTCGGACCCCTTCGACACCGATAACGGCGGCTACACGGTGTTCGGCCACGTGGTGGGGAACGCCATGGACGTGGTGGACGCCATCAACGCGCTCACGACGTACGACTTCACCGAGCCGTTCGCCGACCTGCCGCTGCGCGACTACACGACCTACCCCGACCCGCCTCCGGAATCCAGCAACGTCGTCTCGGTCGATGCGATGGCCCAGGTGGGCGCGCTCGAGTACTACGTGGATACCGACCGCTGGGACCTGGTGACCCCGAGCGTGGACGGCGAGACGCTGACGCTGGAGTTCGCGACCGACGAGTCGGGCATCGCGCAGGTAGGCGTGTGGGGCTACGACGTCTACGGCACGTACGCCGAGTGCATCTTCACGGTGACGCTGACCGGGCCGCCCGTGGTGGCCGGCGACGCAGGGGATGTGAACGAGGGCAATTCGGTTGTGATCGACGTGCTCGCGAACGATCTCCCGGCGGGGGCGCCCATCGACCCAACGACGGTGGCCATCGTGGACGCGCCGACGACGGGAACCGCCGACGTGAATCCCACGACGGGCGAGATCACCTACAACTCCGCCGAAGGCGGCTACGGCACCTACAGCTTCACCTACAGCGTGGACAACACGAGCGGGCAGACGTCCGACATCGCCACGGTGGTCGTCTATGTGAACCCCAAGCCCGACGTCGAGACCCCGATCGGCGACCTGATCGTCGACCAGCTGACGGACAGCACGGTGCTCGACGTGCTCTGGACGTTCGACGATCCCGAAGGCGACCCGATCATCGCCACGTTCCAGACCGTCTACGGCAACGTGGAGGCGGTGCTCTTCGACGACGCGGCGCCACACACGGTGGCCAACTTCCTGGACTACGCGCGCAGCGGGGCCTACGCAAACACGATCATCCACCGCTCCGACCCCGGCTTCGTGGTCCAGGGCGGCGGCTACGCCTTCCCGAGTTGGGAGCACATCCCCGAGGGGCCGGCCGTCGTCAACGAGTTCGGCATCTCGAACACCCTCGGCACCATCGCCATGGCCAAGCTGGGCGGCGACCCCAACAGCGCCACCTGCGAGTGGTTCTTCAACATGGGCGACAACTCGGAGAACCTGGACAACCAGAACGGCGGCTTCACCGTGTTTGCCGAGGTGGTGAGCGGTATGAGCGCGGTGGATGCCATCGCCGCGCTGCCCACCTACGACACCTGGGGCGACTTCGATGAGCTGCCGCTCATCAGCTATTCTGCCGACCCCGAGCCCGAGCCCACCGTCAACGAAGTGGTCCACATCTACGACATCGTGGCCGACTACCCGCTCACCCTCACCGTGAGCTCGGACAACCCGGGCCTTGTGGACGCCACGCTCGACGCCGACAACTACCTGACCCTGACCTACACCCCCGACGCCTTCGGCGTCGCCACGATCACCGTCCGCGCCACCGACGACGAGGGGGCCTGGGAAGAGGATTCCTTCATCGTCACGGTGATCGGCGGCCCCGAGGCAGTGAACGACGCGGCCACGACGGACAAGAACGTGGCCGTGGCCATCGACGTGCTCGACAACGACCAGCCCACCCGCGTGGCCATCGACCCCGCCACGGTGATCGTCGTGGGCGCCGCAGGGCACGGCACGACGGACGTGGACCCCGTGACCGGCGAGGTGACCTACACGCCCGCCGCCGACTACTTCGGCCCCGACTCCTTCACCTACACGGTGGACGACGTCGAGGGCGAGGCCTCCCGCGAGGCCACCGTCAGCGTCACCGTGAACGCACCGCCCGTGGTCGCGGACCCCCTGGCCGATATCGGCATGCCGCTCGGCACTGCGATGCACGACATCTCGCTGGCCGGCGTGTTCTCCGACCCCGACTTCACAGGCACCACGCTGAGCGTCGACACCGTGCTCGGCTCCTTCCTCATCGAGCTCTACGACGTAGATGCACCGAACACGGTGGCGAACTTCCTCAACTACGTCACGCGCTACGACTACGACGACAGCGTGATCCACCGCTCGGAGCCCGGCCATCGCATCGTCGGCGGAGCCGTGTGGTACCCGAGCTGGGCCAGCATCCCCGCCGACGACCCCGTGGCCAGCGAATACGGCATCTCGAACACCCGCGGCACCCTCGCCGCAGAGCGCGACCCCGCCGACCCCGACAGCGCCACCAGCATGTGGTTCATCAACACGGCGGACAACTCCAGCATCTACGACGACCCCGGAACGGCCTACACCGTGTTTGGCCACGTGATCCACGGCATCGAGGTCGTGGACGCCATCGCCGCTCTGCCCGTCTACAACTTCGTGCAGCCCTACGACGCCCTGCCGCTCATCGACTACACGACCTACCCCGACCCCGGCCCCGGCGACGACAACGTGGTGCTCGTGCACAGCGTGGCTCTCTCGCCGCCGATGACCTTCGCGGTCGAGAGCGACAACACGGCCCTCGTGAACGCCACCGTGGCCAACGGCGCCATCACCCTCGAGTACGAGCCCGACGCCACAGGCACCGCCACCATCACCGTGACCGCCACCGACCTGGCGGGGAGCACCGTGCAGGACACCTTCACCGTCCTCGTCCAGGAAGCTCCCGACGCCGTCTACGACGAAGCCTGGGCAACCGAGAACCAGCCGCTCGAGATCGACGTGCTGGCGAACGACATCGAGGGCGCCGCCGCGATCGACCCCGCGTCCGTGACCATCGTCGACGAGCCGACCCACGGCACCCTCGACGTCCATCCCGCCACGGGGGTGGTCACCTACACCCCCGAGGCCGACTACTACGGCTCCGACGGCTTCACCTACACCGTTTCCGACGTGGACAGCGTGAGCTCCGACCTGGCCACCGTCTATGTGGGCGTGAACGCCCAGCCGCTCATCGAGGAGCTGATCGACGACTTCACGGTCGAGCAGATCGCTGCCGACACCGTGCTCGACCTCTCGCTCAACTTCTCCGACCCCGACATCACGGGCACCATTGTGCTCTACGACACCTCGATGGGCCAGGTCGCCGTCCAGCTCTTCGACACGGATGCCCCGGAGACGGTGGCGAACTTCCTCAACTACGTCGGGCGCGGCGACTACGACCAGACAATCGTCCACCGCTCCGTGACCGACTTCGTGGTCCAGGCCGGCGGCTACGCCTACCCGACGCTCGAGCACATCGCGACCGACGACCCGGTCGTCAACGAGTTCGGCATCTCGAACACCCGCGGCACCCTCGCCATGGCCAAGCTCGACACAGGGCCAGACACGGCGACGAGCGAGTGGTTCTTCAACCTCGGGGACAACTCGGATAACCTCGACAACCAGAACGGCGGCTTCACCGTCTTCGGCATGGTCGTGGGCACGGGCATGGCGGTCGTCGATGCCATCGCAGCACTCCCCACCTTCTCCATCGAAGACCAGTTCACCAACCTCCCGCTGGTCGACTACGACCCCGGCCAGGATGCATGGCCGCAGCGTGACAACTTCGTCATCATCGAGAGCATCGCCGAAGCCAACCCCCTCGAACTCTCGGTGATCATCGACAACCCCGGCCTGGTGACCGCCACCGTGGACGGCTACGAGGTCACCCTCTCCTACGCACCCGGAGCCACGGGGGTGGCGAACGTAACCGTGCGCGCCACCGACCTCCAGGGCGCCTACGTCGAGGACATCTTCACCGTCTCCGTCAACGGCCCGCCCGTACCCGTCGACGACGTGGTGGCCACGGACAAGGACACCGCCGTGCTCATCGACGTGCTGGCCAACGACGAGACGCACACGGCCGCCATCGACCCGGCCACAGTGGTCGTGGTGGATGCCCCAGCCAACGGCACGGCCGACGTCGATCCCGTCACCGGCGCCATCACCTACACCCCCGCCGCAGGCTACGTTGGCCCCGACCCCTTCACCTACACCGTCGAGGACATCGAGGGCCGCCTCTCGGGCACCGGCACCGTGCAGGTGAGCGTGGACTGGGAGGGCGTGGTCCTCGGCGATGGCAACCCATCGACACTCAGGCTTGCCGACCCCGATGGCACGACCATCACCATCAAGCACAAGGGCGGCACCGTGCGCGTGCTCTTCAAGGGCTACCCCGTCGTGCTCGAGGACGGCGCGAAAACCGTGGTCCTCGGAGGCGACCCCGTCGAGGTCTACCGCATCGAGCTCATCGACACCACCACTTCCAGCTCCACCACCATCGGCACGAAGGGAGGCACCGTGGCGGGGGCCACCCTCGATGCCATCACAGGCGCCACCCCCCTCGGCAAGCTCACCGCCAAAACCACCACCCTGGTGGGCGACGGCATCGTGCTCACAGGCGACGGCACCATCCTGCGAACCCAGCTCCACGACGTGGAAAACGGCGCCGACTTCACATACCCCGGCCTCGTGGACGGCGCCACACTCACCATCGCCCTCCACCACGTGGCCGACCCGGGCACCGACATGACCCTCGCCCTGCCCGTCAAGACCCTCAGCGTGGCGCAGTGGGTCGGCTCCAGCCTCACCACCCCCTGGATCGGCAAGATCTACGCCAAGGGCGACAAGAAGCTCGCCCTGCCAGGCAACTTCGGCGTAGACCTCACCCTGAACGGCGACGCAGCGCCCACCCACGTGCTCTCCTACGCCCGCGTGGCCGGCACCGTGACCGGCGGGACGTGGGACATCGACGGCGCCGTGGGCACGCTCAAAGCCGCCACGTTCGACGCCGACTGGGAGCTCGATGCCGACGGCTACCTCAAGACCCTCTACGCCACCGACGGTCTGGGCGGCACCATCGCCGCCGCCTGGTTTGCCACCGTCAAGAGCAAGTATGCCCTCTCCGCCGCGCTCACCGCCACCGCCGCCGCGCCCAACGGCTACTCGATTGGCAGCGTCACCGCCATCCGGGCCGACGGAGCCATCCTCGACGTCCCCGGCGGCATCAAGAAGATCAGCCTCTGCGGGTGGGCCGGCGGCAGCATCGACGCCGCTTGGCTCTCCTCGCTCACCACCAAGCCCAAGACCAACCTCGGCCTCGCCGGCAACTTCCTTACCGACCTCACCCTCACCGGCCTGGACGCCCCAGGCTACACCCTGCCCAAGGCCACCATCGCAGGCTACCTCGGCTACGGCACGTGGACCGTCACCGGCGGCGTCGGCACCATCACCGGCAAGACCGACGTCGACAACTGGGTCTGCGTGGTCAATGGCGATGTGAAGAGCCTCAAGCTCGGCGTCGTCGTCGATTCCGTCGTCACCGTCAACGGCCACTCCAAGACCATTCTCGCACAATACTGGGGCGGTGGCCGCTTCAACGGCCACTCCATCGACCTGCTCAAGACCACAGGAAACGCCAAGGCCGGTGTCCCCGGCCACATCACCGCCTACGTCGTCCTCTCCGGCCAGGACGTGCCCGACGGCGGACTCACCCTCGGAAAGGCCGACATCTCGGACGGCGTGGGCGTGACCGACTGGGAGATCACCGGCGACGTCGGCTCCATCAAGACCCTCATCGCACAGGAATGGTACCTCACCGTCGGAGGCACCGTCCGCTCCCTCGACCTCGGATGGGTCACGGACACCTACCTGGGCGTCTACGGCGACCTGCTCTCCATCGAAGCCTACCAGTGGGACGGAGGCGGCATCTGGGCAGACTACCTCAAGACCGCCAGCCTCGGCTACGTCCCCGATGCCACCATCGCCGTAACAGGGACCATCGACACCCTCCGCTCCGTCCACTGGAGCGCAGGCACCGTGAGCGCCGACTCCGTGGGACTCATCCAGGCCACCGGCGACAAGCGGACCCGCACCATCGGCAACTTCAGCGCCGACCTCGTGCTGGCAGGAACGGCAGCCACAGGCGACACCCTGGGCGAGGCCAAGATCGCCGGCAACGTCATCGAGGCGGCCTGGGACATCACGGGCACCACCGGCGAAGTGGACATCAAGTACTGGCTCCTCGACAGCCAGATCCACACGACCGGCAACGTCGACTCCCTGACCGCCGGCGGCATGGACAACAGCGAGGTCTACGCCGGCGTGGCCGACGCCGAGACGGGCATGCTCGACCCCTCGACCTGCTTCGACGGCCCGGCCACCATTGGCACGCTGGCCGTCACCGGCATCCCCGGCGCCGAATTCTCCTTCATCAACACCAACCTCGCAGCCATGGGCTTCGGCAAGCTCAGCATCAAGAACGTGCAGACGGACAACGTGGACCACGAGAACGCCGTCTTCGGCATCGCCTCGCAGAGCATCCAGAGCCTCACGTGGAAGCAGGCCGGCGCCAGCTACAAATGGCCCAACCGCTGGCCCCTCAACCCCAGCGACGACTTCCTGGTCGACATCAGCCTCGGATGACGAGGCCCGGCCAACGCACCGCGCGCCATAAGTCCGCCTCGAAACCGCGCCCCCCTTTTTTATAAGAAAAAAAGGGGCCCCCTGCGCGCTTCCCACACTTACGTCGATTCCCACTGGCCACAACGGGCGTGGATCCCCCACCCCCGGAGCACCTCTCGCCCCAACACGCTGCTGCCTCCGACTTGACGCGTGACGCGTGACGCGTGACGCGTGATCGGAAATTGGCCTTCCTCCTGTCCCATCCGTCTCATCGGTCCCATGCGTCCCATCCCCCCGCACCACCCCCCGCGCCGCCTTCCCTCTTCCGGTGGCACAGGCTTCCAGCCTGTGTCCCCCCGAGACCACCCCCCGCGCCGCCTTCCCTCTTCCGGTGGCACAGGCTTCCAGCCTGTGTCCCCCCGAGACCACCCCCGGCCCCCCGGGTGCCACGCCCGAGCGAAGCATGGGCGTGCCCACCAACCACACCGCAGCCACCCCCCGCACCCACAACAGGCCCATCAGCCCCACGGCCAGGCAGACCACCCTCTTGCACATCATCCCATCCTCCAAGCAGACCCTTGCTACCCTCGTGCCTCGACCCCTCGGCTTCACAACCACCCCGGCGCTCCGTGGACGAAGTGGACGACGTGGACTTTGTGGACGGCGATCTTCGGATTCCGTGTCCATCCAGTCCATGCAGTCCACCTCGTCCATTTTTCCGCCCCATTCGGGGCTCGAGCCACGAGGGCCGCCCGCGATCCCGGAGGCTCACGCCCCCGCCCGGCCATGATCTTTTTCCCTCTACCTATCATGGCCGGATTTCTGATTACATGTTTTTTCGCCGCAAGCATTTGTCCGAACACGGCTTACAATAAAAAACGGGAGCGCCCCGCCCCTGCGGCCCACCCCCGCGCCCGTCTTCATGACGCGTGACGGATGATTCGCCGTGCGGCGAACGCGCACGCACGTGACGCGTGTCCCGGGCAACCCCAAACCGCCCCTCCAAGGCCGCCGATCCAGAACCTACTCCCTCTACTATTACAGAAAGCAACTTTTGGCTACGCCCCAATGTGCCTTTATCTCTCCTACCGACAACGCTTTACAAGCCGGATCCGGCGCGGTCCCGGAGCGACCTGCCATTCTGGCAGCCCCCGCTCGGGAGGCCCTGCGGCTGACCTCCTGTCCATTCCGTCCATGCAGTCCACCTCGTCCATTCTCCCGCCCCATTCGGGGCTCAAGCCACGAGGGCCGCCCGCGATCCCGGCGGCTCACGCCGCCGCCCGCCCATGATCTTTTTCCCTCTACCTATCATGGCCAAACTTCTGTGATCACGGATTTCCGCCGTAAGTCATTGTCCACCAAGCTCTTCCGACGCATTTCGTGCGCACCCCGCCGGCCACTCACCCCCCTCTGCCCGCGGGCTCACCCTTGCCCACAGGTCGTGAGGGACTGTGGTGTGAGGCGGAATCCGCAAACCGTGATGCCTGGTTCGTGGTGGGTCACGGGTCATGAAGACAGGCCCCGCCGAGCGTAGCTCGGCGGGGCCTGGGTGAGTGCACGACTTGGCGAGAAACGCGGGCCAGCCCGCACTTCTCACCAGGTCTGGGCGTGAGCCCACCATCTCGTGAAAGGAGCGGAGGATAGCATCAAGCAGCAGAGCCCGGCTCTCACACAGTCTGCGCGTGCCCAGTGCGCCGATTCTCGTCTCAGGCAAGGCCGCACACGCGAGCTTCCGCAGGCGTATCCATAGTGGATACGTCGAGGACGGCTCGCACGGAGGCCGCAGTATGAGGCGAGAAGGGGCCACTGGCGGCCAGTCCTGGTGAGAAGTGCGGGCTAATCCTCCGCGGCTGCCGCGTCCGCGGCCGCCCCGGGCTGGCCCGACTTGAGCCACGTCT
>Ga0272441_10011350_pt1 | contig 13245 bp, 7 predicted proteins | sample SSMProp6N_FD_193582 | JGI IMG/M metagenome (GOLD analysis project Ga0272441, IMG submission 193582) | Marine sediment archaeal communities from Little Sippewissett salt marsh, Falmouth, MA, United States - SSM-Prop-6N | ecosystem: Environmental > Aquatic > Marine > Wetlands > Sediment ... | reverse complement strand
GGTCACGTCCCGGAGGGAGTACATTTTCTTGTCGGCGGGGGCCAGGGAACGGGTCTGCCCGATGATGGCGACGCCGATTTCCTTCACCTGGCGGATGAATTCCTCTTCGGAAAGGTCCACCCGGAAGCCGGGGATCGCTTCCAGCTTGTCGAGCGTCCCGCCGGTATGACCGAGTCCGCGCCCGCTCATCATCGGAACGGGAACCCCGAGTGAAGCCACCAGGGGAGCGAGAACCAGGCTGACCTTGTCGCCGACTCCTCCGGTGCTGTGTTTGTCCACGGTTGGTTCACCGATGGAGGAAAGATCGATTTCACCGCCCGAATGGAGCATGGATTGAGTAAGAGCGGTGGTTTCCTCCGAGTTCATTCCCCGGATGAAGACCGCCATCAGAAAGGCGGCCATCTGGTAATCGGGGATTTTCCCTTCGGTGTAGCCGTCAACGATATACTCGATTTCGCGAGAAGAAAGCGCCTTCCCGTCTCTCTTCTTCATGATAATTTCGTAGGTATTCATGGAATCTCCTTGGGGTAATGAGGTCTGAAAAATGTTGCCGCATTGTAAAAATCCCTTCTCCACCGGTCAAGGGAAAACGGCGGCGGGTATGTATTTTCAAAAAACAGAGGCGGGAAAAACTTATAAACTTTTTTCCGCTCCCAGGGAGGAGGCGAGCAACGGTTAGCTTTTGAACTTTTTCCCCCACCAGGCAAGCTGGTGGGGGCCGTTTTTTTATAGAGCTTTGAATTTAGCGCAGAACTTTTACTTCCCCCGGAGATAAACTCCGGAGGGCGTATTTTTAGCAGTCTTTAAGACATAACTACCAGATAATCAATGCCTGGTTCGTTTAATGTTTTGAACAAATCTTATTTTCTAAAAGCCCGATATTTTTGTTCTGTGCTTTTCAAGATATCGGTTACCTTGACGGGATGCTTTATATATACGATAATACGAAGCAACGCTGTTTTCGGGCGCTCAGCTCATCTTAGGGATTCACCATTTTAGGGAAGCGCAGCGATCCTAAGATGGATGAAGCCCTTAGACCCCGACACCCGCCCCGAAAGGCGAGTGTCGGGGGTGGGAGAGCGCTACCCTTATCCCGGCAGACTATGACTTGCGGAATGTAATGAACGCAAGTCATCAAGTCTACCGAGGACCCCGGTGGCAACGACTATCGGGGCAAGGTAGATGTCATCCCGGTTGAAATCAACCGGGATAGCGCCCATCTATTTTTTTGGGGGATGTTTCGGATAATCATCTTATGATATAATTTTAAAATAACTTGGGCGACTAGCTCAGTGGGAGAGCACTTGCCTTACAAGCAAGGGGTCAGAGGTTCAAATCCTCTGTCGCCCATTAAATTCGCTCAATAAAAAAGAAAGATTCTAAATAGGATTTGACTGCGGGATATTTTTTGCTGTAGATTTTTCGTTGCTTGTCGATAGACATAGCATTTTATTTGCGGCGGCAAATAGCTCCGGTGAATTCTATTCACCGGAGCGGTTGAATTTCATCGCATTTATGTTCACTGCGTTCCATAAACGCGTGAACTTCAACCGGGGGCGTAGCTCAATCGGCTAGAGTACCGGACTGCCGTGCCCCGGAGAGCGAAGCGAACCGGGGTCGATCCGGGTGCTCACACTGCTCAAGGCGTGAATTATTGGGTATATATCTTGAGGAGCCGGTCGACCGGAAGATACTATATCGGCTATACGTCTAATCTCAAAGATAGATTAAGCAGGCACAACCGAGGGTTAACCAAAACGACCAAACGATTGTGTGGACCTTGGGAGATTGCTTATTCGGAGAATTGCAGCGACAAAGCGGATGCTTTGAAGAGCGAGAAACAAATTAAAAGTTGGAAGGATAGGAAACTTATAGAAAGGTTGATCAGAAATCAAATAGCTCCGGTGAATTTTATTCACCGGAGCGGTTGAATTTCATCGCATTTATGTTCACTGCGTTCCATAAACGCGTGAACTTCAACCGGGGGCGTAGCTCAATCGGCTAGAGTACCGGACTGTCGATCCGGGTGTTGCGGGTTCGAGTCCCGTCGTCCCCGTTGACTGGCCGGGAAGGGGAAAATCCCTTCCCGGCCAGTCTTTTTTCTCGTCCGATCGCCGTCACACCCCTTCCTCAACCTCTTCCGGGAACCCATTTACTCCAGGCTCCGCATCGCCTCCGTCTTCCCGGTCACCCTCCCGGCCACCTTCGGCAAGTGGAATTTCAAGTTCTCTTTCCTCGCCTCCTTACGGAATTGACCACTACCCGAGTTTCCGTTTTCGACTTTAGGCTTGACGCCTGCCCAGCCGACTGACTATGATGAATGTGGCTATCTATCTCAGGGCCGGCTTCATATTTTGCGCACCTTCCCCAAGAAAAGGAGCAACGACGTTTTTCTCAACGGCAACAAGATCAGCCTGGGCGACTCCCTCTTTGCCTTGCTGATGCGGCTTGTCGTTGAACTCAAGAAGAAGAAAGGAGGCTGGGTCAACACCGCCGACCTCAAGGCCGAAGGCTACATTAACGACATCATGCTCCACCAGCTCCTTCGACTGCGCTCCCTTCGACTGCGCTCGGGACTTCGCTCCCTTCGCAGGCTCAGTGTCTTCGATCCTTCGGTAAACTCAGGAACTTTGTCAGGACAGGCTTTACAATAATTCAGGGGACACAATACCGAATTAACGAAAAAAATCATGGAATTAAGTATTGTGTCCCCGGAATTCTGGACATCTCATCGGGCTATTCTCTCCAGTCTCCCCCCTCGCTTTTTCTCTATAGTAATTCCCTTATTACGATAAGGAAGTCCGCCTCTGACGGGGAAATCTCGCTATCTCCGGCAATCTTTCCGGTAAAGGAAAAACCTGACCCGCCGGGGGAACCGGACCGGCGGCATTCCCTGAATTATTTACCTTCATGACATACTCTGTGATAGAATTGAAGAAATAAAAGAGAAAAGTAAAAATGGGAGGCGACGCAATGAAACATATCAATATGGTGTGGATAATGCTGTTACTTGGACTATTGAACGTTACCGAAGAATCTCATGCTTGTACGGATATCGTTATTAATACCGGCAGCGAGAAGGTATCAGCTCGGAACATGGATTTCGCCGGTGACGGAAACGCTACGGTATATATAAACCCCCGGCAGATATATCGTGAATCCACTGACCTCCAACCCGGTGATACGCCCTTAAGCTGGGTTTCAAAATATGGAAGCGTTTCTGTTAAATTCATTAACGGCTTTGTCGATGGCATTAATGAGCCGGGTCTCTCCGCTTCTTTGTTATGGCTGGATGCCGCCGAGTATCCCCCGCAAAGCGTTCTCCCAGTCTTGAGTCTTGACCTTTGGGCCCAATACTACCTTGATAACTGCCAGACCGTTGCTGAAGCGGTGGCTCTGGCTCCCACCTTTAGAGTATACACCGGTTTCGGTTTTATTCGAATTCACCTGATCCTGCGCGATGCCGCCGGGGACTATGCCCTGATGGAATATATCGACGGCGAACTGAATATTTACCACCCGACGGAACAGCCGGTGGTAACCAATGATCCCCCCTACCCCGAACAACTGGCCAATCTGCTGAATTACGAGGGTTTCGGAGGCGACTTGCCGATACCGGGGGATAATAGCCCATCCTCGCGGTTTGTCCGGACGGCCTGGAATCTTCAGTCGCTTTTAATACCGAAATCCGCCGGGGAAGCGGTTGGTTCTGCCTTTGATGTTATTCAGAATGTTACCACTCCTCCCTTTGCAGATGGAGCAACATGGTGGACAGCGGTTCGCGATCATACCGCCAAGAAATTTTTCTGGCGCACAATCTATAACGCGGATATCAGATATCTGGATTTAAATAATCTGGATTTTTCTCCGGGAAACCCGGTGAAAGTTCTCGGTATGTATACCGACCTGGTCGGTGATGCTTCCGGGTACTTCAAGCCCGAAAGCACCTATGGTACCGTGAGTTCGGGAGATTATAACGGTGACGGTACGTCCGACATCGCTGTCTTCCGATCGTTTTCCGGTCTCTGGTCGGTGCGGGGAATAACCCGGGTTTATTTCGGTGGAGCCTCTGATCTCCCGGTTCCCGGAGATTATGACGGCGACGGTATCACCGAGATGGGAATTTATCGTGGTATTGCCGGCCTGTGGGCGATAAGAAACTTCACCAGGGTCTATTTCGGGTCTTCTTCGGACTTGCCGATCCCGGGTGATTATAACGGTAATGGAACCTGCGATATCGGGATTTTCCGCGAAACCGCGGGGCTCTGGGCGATCAGGGGGTTAACCCGAACTTATTTCGGGCGAGCCGGCGATCTACCCGTTCCGGGGGATTATAATGGCGATGGGAGTATAGACCAGGGAATCTTCAGATCGAGTAGCTCTTTATGGGCCGTAAGGAATATCAGCCGCTTTTATTTCACGGCAGACTATTTTCCCGTTGCTATTATCACAGGTGATTATGATGGTGACGGAACCTGGGATCCCGCGTACTTAGAGGAAACCAATCTTATCGACCCGGCTAGCTCCCCCGCTTTATGGAAGATCAGAGGCGAGACCAGGTTTTATTTCGGCCAGGGTTCGGATCAACCGGTCCCCGCTGACTACGCTGGAACCGGTCACCATAAACCGGGGATTTTTCGATCGGATTCAGGCTTGTGGAGCCTGCGCGAAATCACTAGAGCTTACTATGGTACCGCCTGGGATGTCCCGGTGACACGCTGAAAATTATGGGGCTGTTGTGACGTTGGAATATTGAGGTCGACCAGCGGTCTCTGGGCCCTGTGCGGTGTAACCCGGATTTATTTCGGGACCTCCGGCGACATCCAGGTCACCGGATAGCCTAACTACCACCTAAAAAGTCAGCAAACCGGGCAAATCTTCCGGTGCCCGTCCCTCACCATCTGGAAGCAGATCTTTGTGACATCCCAGATCAGCCACGCTCCCCCGGTTTACCGGGGTCATGCCCGTTGGCTCCTCCGGGGAAAACATTTCCCCGGAGGAGTTTTTTGCCCCTCTTTAAAATCCTCTTGCATCCGTCCCGAGAATATTGTATCTTCATTGTAGATACTGCGAAAGGAGGTTTTTCTTATGCAGACTAAAGTTAAAAAATGGGGGAACAGTCTGGCTCTGAGGATTCCTAAAATCCTAGCTCTGGATGCCCGGATCAAGGAGGGTTCTCAGGTCGATTTATTTGTCTCCGATGGAGAACTTATAGCCAAACCGACCGGAAAAGCGGATTATGACCTAGGAAAACTGGTCCGAAAAATCACCCCGGATAACATTCACGGCGAAGTCGGAACCGGTAAACCCATCGGACGGGAGGTCTGGTAATGAGCAAGCGGTATATTCCCAACCGGGGTGACGTTGTCTGGCTCACTTTCACGCCCCAGGCCGGACATGAACAGGCAGGAAGACGACCGGCACTGGTCATCTCCCCGTCCCTTTACAATAAGAAAGCCGGATTGGCGATCTTCTGTCCGATTACTTCAAAAATTAAAGGATATCCGTTCGAGGTGAAGATTCCGAAGGGATTAAAGGTCGAGGGGGTCGTGCTTTCGGATCAGGTTAAGAGCCTGGATTGGCGGAATAGGAAAGCGAGCTTTCACTGTAAAGTGCCCGAAGACGTACTGTCTGAAGTCATCCAGAAAATAGGCGCGTTGATTTTCGCTTAAATCCTTTCAGAAATTGAATCGTTCAAACCGGGCAGATCTTCCGGTGCCCGTCCCTCACCGTCCGAAAGCAAATCCTCAAAAAATCCCAGATCAACCACGCTCCCCCGGTTTGCCGGCTCATGCCCGTGAGAGATCCCGAGGAGGTCTCCTTGAGATCGCGCACCTCACCTGGCGGGAAATACACTCTTCGCGAACCCGGGTCAGCTTTTCGAGGCGGTGGCATCGAGGCGGTTTCCCCGACGCTCTCCTGTCGTCTTCCGCGAAGGGGTGGCACAGCTGGATGGAGGGATACACCAGAACCTTTATTGAACGGGACCTCGCCAACCTCGGTATTGACATCAATACATCCCGTCTCCGCCGTCTCTGCGGCATGATCTCTCACGCTCACGGGAACATCTGGAATGCTTCGGAGATGGCCGGTTCCCTGGGGGTGACCTATCATACGTCTCAACGATACGCGGATATACTTGAACAGGCCTTTCTGGTGCGCTTTCTCCCGCCCTGGTTCGCCAATATCGGCAAGCGACTGGTCAAACGCCCCAAGATTTACTGGCGGGACAGCGGTCTGCTCCATTACTGGCTGGAAATAACGGAGACCGATGAAATACTCAGCCATCCCAAGGCCGGCGCGAGCTGGGAGGGGCTGATCATCGAAGAGATAATCTATCGGGAAAGGCTGGCCCGGCCGGCAACTTCAGCTTATTTCTTCCGAACAAGTTCGGGGCTGGAATGCGATCTGTTGCTGGATCGTGGAAAGGAACTCATCCCGATTGAAATCAAACTAGGGAGTTCAATCGGAAAAGATGACGCCGAGAAGATGAAGCGGGTGATGGCGCTGCTGAAATGCAAGCGTGGTTATTTTGTCTGCAATACCCGCAAGACATTTCGCTTGAAAAACCTCGTGATCTGGAATGCCCGAGAATTGCTCGCTTCCGACCCGTGGTCTCTCGAAACGTGAACTCTCCTGGCCCGATTTGCCGATTACTAGAAATACGGCCGCAAAGGCCGGAACCGTCTCGACATTCCGGGAATCTCCCCATGCGCTAGTGGGTTCCCTCCCGCGATCAAGGAGACGATTGACGTTTCTAGAACGGTTATCTATAATAATTGGCAAAATCTAGAATTTTCTCACGCCTGGGAGGCGTTTGTCATACGCTCTCTCTTCAACATATACCGCGGAGCGGGCAAGGAGGAAAGAGATGAAGAGACTGTTTATTTTGAACCTGGCGCTGGTCCTGACAATCGTCATCGCCGGGCCGGCATTCTCCCAGACACTGGGTATCGAGGGCCATGGACTGTACGCCTTCGAGTTTCAGGGAGACTTGAACTCGGACAAGCTCGAGCCCAAAGACAGCTTCGGCGGCGGCGGGGCGCTGATTTTTGCCGCGACCCCCTACCTAAAGTTCGATCTGGGGATCGACTACCTCAAAGCCGATCTCAAGGACTCCGGCATCCCCGGAGTGGATGGCGGTGACATCGAGATGCTCCCCCTCACCGTCGGCGTCCGGGCGGGTCCGAACGTCGACTTCGCCTTCCTCTACGCCGGAGCAGGGATCGGATATAGCTACAATGACGCATCCGGCGGGGGCGGGGATTGGATTAGTCTGGATGACAGCGTGACCTATTACACCTGCTTGGGAGCCGAGATCAGCCTGACTGAAAACCTAGTTCTGCGGCCGGAACTGCGCTATAACTGGCTCAAGCCGGATCTGCATGTGGGCCTTTTTGGAGGCTGGAAAGAGAACTGGAAGCTTGACCATTTCCAGGGTCGTTTCGGCCTGGGGCTCTACTTCTGAAGCTTGTCCCCGTACCTATTTCGGGGTGGAATCCATGCTTCGGCTATTTCAGGCCGTCATACAGCATTGTCAGGGCGAAAAATCAGTAAACTGAAAAAATCTTCCGGTGCCTATCTTTAACCGTCCGGAATCGAATCTTCATAAAATCCCGCATCAGCCCGCTCCCCCGGTTTACCGGGTCATGCCCGTTGACAAACCCGGAAGGGTTCTTCCTTTCCGGGGTTCCCATTACTAGGCGATGAACGAGAATTCGCGTTGTGAGTTTACCCTCCTTCGTTTCCGCTCGGGATAAATTCGCTCAGAGAAGGGAGTCCCGCTCCGCCCCGAAATCAACTTCCAACAAGCTTGAAAAGCCTCAATAATAATCGCGAATTTTTATCCGATTTCGTCAGGCATGAGCAAAAAATTTGATCTCTTTTCCGCTTTTTGCTATTTTGGTTTTAAAAGTATCTTCCGGCGACCGGGTTCAGACGGTCCGGCGCCGACGCGTCTCAAATCGCTTTTTTAATCAGTTAAGGAAGGAGAAACACGCCATGCGCAGGTTGTTTTCCATCATCCCCGTTCTCTTCGCGATTTTATCGCTGAACACCGCTGCCTTCGCCGGAACCTACGGCGGGGGAAGCGGAACCTCCGAGGATCCCTACCTGATCGCCGACCTGGACGATCTCGGGGAGCTGTCTACCACCTCCGGCGACTGGGGCGCCTTTTTCGTCCAGACGGCCGATATCGCCGCCGCCGCCACCTCGGGCTGGAACGCCGGGTCCGGGTTTTCCCCCATCGGAGACGGCGGCACGAAGTTCACCGGTTCCTACGACGGTCAGGGGAGCGTGATCTCGGACCTCTATATCGACCGGTCCGGCACGGACTACGTGGGTTTGTTCGGGTACGTGGAAGACGGCGCGGTGAAAAACCTCGGCCTGATCGGCGCGGAGATCACCGGCAACGACTACACGGGGGCGGTCGCGGGCCGGCTCGCGGGGAGTTCGGCCGCGATCAGCCGCTGCTTGTCATCCGGAACGGTGGAAGGCGGCTATTATGTAGGGGGCTTGGTCGGGTATCAGCAGTCGGGAGCGGACCTGGAGGACAGCGGCACACTGGCCTCGGTCTCGGGGGAAGACGTCGTGGGAGGCGCGGTCGGATTCAACGTCTCGGGGACGATTGTCGATTGCTACGCGGCCGGACCGGTGGCCGCGACCTACAGCGGGGGCGGCCTGACGGCCTTCGGAAGCGCCTCCGACTCCTTCTGGGACACCCAGACCTCCGGGCAGTCCGCCAGCGGGGGAGGAACGGGCAAGACCACCGCCGAGATGAAGAACATCGCCACCTTCACCGACACGAGCACCCCGGGACTGACCACGGCCTGGGATTTCGTGGGCAGCCCCAACGATGACGCGGGCACGGACGACTGGTGGAACATCGACGGCGCCGGGACCGTCAACAGCGGCTACCCGGTCCCCTCCTGGTTGGTCGTCTCCGAAGCGCCCGCCGGCAGCGGTTCTTCGGGAGATCCCTACCGGATGGCCATCCTCAACAACCTCTACTGGCTCTCCGAGGGGGGCGGCACCTCCGAGTGGGACACGGGAGCGTATTTCCGGCAGACCGGGGACATCGCCGCCCGGAGCACCGCCTACATCCATCAGGGCGCGGGATTTGTACCCATCGGCAACGACGGGACCCGCTTCACCGGTTCCTACGACGGCCAAAGCTTCGAGATCGACCGGCTCTTCATCAACCGGCCGGCCACGGACCATATCGGCCTCTTCGGATACGTCGAGGATGCGGCCATTTCGGACCTGGCGGTGGCCGACGGGGACGTGACCGGGGATGAATACACCGGAATGCTAATCGGATACGGGACGATCGGCGCAGGCGACGGGGAGGTCTCCCGCTGCTCCGCGTCGGGCGAGGTATCGGGGGCGATTTCCGGTTATGGCCATGTCGGCGGTCTGTTCGGCCACTTCAACGTTCAGAGCGGCCGGACACTGACCATCTTCCGTTCTCATTTCTCGGGCGCGGTTTCCGGTGCTCGGGTGGGCGGTCTGGCCGGTTATTTAGAGTCTTTGGATGACACGGGGCGGATCGAGATCGACCGGTGCCGCGCCGCCGCGGATGCCACAAATGACGGATCCGGCGGGGCCGTGGGCGGCCTGGTGTCATGGACGGAGGATCTGGCCGCGCTCTCCCTGACCAGCTCCTTCAGTACGGGCACCCTCGACGGCAATAATCTGGCCCTGTTCGGCGGTCTGATCGGCAGGGTGGAAAACGATGACACTTCCATTGAAGACTGCTACAGCCGCTGCGATATCGTGAACCTTGTCGCCAATTTTCCAACCGGCGGTCTCATCGGGGGAGACACCAGCGCCTCTTCAGCCGTTTCCACCTCCTACAGCACCGGGAAGGTGCCTTCCCTCGGAACCCCGGGGGGTTTCATCGGGGATATTATCAACACGACGGGCACCGCCTGCTTCTGGGATACGGAGTTTTCCGGAACCACCGACGGGGTGGGCAACACGGACCCGGACCCCGCCTGGGTGACCGGCACATCCACGGCTGAGATGAAGACCCAGTCCACCTTCACCGACGCGGGCTGGGACTTCGCGAGCGCCTGGGCCATCGGCACCGGAGAGAACGACGGCTACCCCTACCTGCGGGGCACTCCTACTCCCACGCCGATCCCTTCGGCGACCCCCACCCCCACGTCCTCGCCCGCTCCCTCGATGACCCCCACCCCTTCTATGACGCCCACCCCGTCAATGACGCCGACACCGACCCCCTCCCTGACGCCGACTCCGCCGCCGACCTCCACACCGACCCCGCCGCCGACCGCCACACCGACTCCCTCCATCACTCCGACACCCTCCGCCACTCCCACACCATCGGTCACGCCGGTACCGACCGCCAGCACGACACCGACTCCCGCTTACGGCGCCGTTGTGCTGGAGATAGCGGATGTCGAGAACCTGACGATCGCCTATCCCCGGGCAACGGAAAACACCGGGTGGCGGTACCGGATCACCACCGCCGATCTTCCCAAAACGAATTCGTACGGGAGGATCTACGACCGGATGAATTGGTTCACGGATGGGAGCGCGTATCCCCTCCAGCCGGTGGCGATGCAGATCACCCGGATAGGGGAGGATGTCCAGATAGATGAGGGCGACTACCTGACAGTGGAATATGACGGCGGTGCCTCGCTCAAGATATACCCGCCTCCCCTGGCGGGAAATATAGATGTCTGTTACTACCTGGCGTCCGACGGGAGCACCTACTGTGACCGCTGGCTTCAGGAACCGGCCAAGGCCGTTCCCACGGCGACGCCGAGTTCGACGCCCACTCCGTCACCTACGGTAACCCCGAGCCCGACACCGACTATTACGCCCGTATTCGCCCCGCCCCGGTGGATTTATGACTACAACGGCGACGGGACCTCGGATATTGCCATTTTCCGGGGTACATCAGGCTTATGGTCGGTGAGGGGGATAACCCGGATATACTTCGGTTCCTCTTCCGATCTTCCGGTTCCCGGAGATTACAACGGTGACAAGACCACCGATATCGGGATATTCAGAGGCGGTTCGGGCTTGTGGGCGATTCGAGGAATAACCCGCCAGTATTTCGGTTCTGCTTCAGATCACGCTCTCCCGGGAGATTATGACGGTGACGGCTCCTGGGATATGGGCATATTCAGGGAAAGTTCCGGTCTCTGGGCTATTCGCGGTTTGACCCGGGTGTATTTCGGAACGCTGGATGACGAACCGGTCCCCGGTTATTTCGATGGAGACGGAACGGAAGACATCGGGATATTCAGGGCAACTTCCGGTCTCTGGGCGCTCCGGGGGATCAGCAGGATATACTTTGGCGGTTCAAACGATACAGTCGTTCCCGGCGAGTACGACGGGGATGGAACCTGGGAAACCGCTATCTTCCGGGACACCTCCGGCCTCTGGGCGATCCGGGGAGTAACCAGGAATTACTTCGGGAGTTCCATTGATGAACCGTTGCCTGCGGATTATGACGGTGACTGCAATGACGACATCGGCATCTTTCGGGATACCTCCGGCCTCTGGGCGATAAAAGGGATAAGCAGAATATATTACGGTGCTTCCGGCGATATTCCGATAACCCGTTAAAGGTTACGAAGAGGTTACTACGGGTTAAAAGGGGTTACTAAAAGTTGCCTTGCCGATTTGCGCAACCCGTAGTAATTCTTAATAACCTACTTAGTAACCCGATTAACCCTCTTTAACTACTGCTCACTGCTTACTGCTTACTATCTCAGCCGGTGACCATCCCTAACCGTCAGGAATTAAATCTTCATAAAATCCCGGATCAGCCGCGCTCCGGGAAGATAGCCTGCACAGATTTGTAGGGGTAAATTGCGCTGTAACCCGGTGAGTTTCACGAAACGGGGCTGCGTTCCGGTTGCATAACCGGGGTAGAAAGGCCGGAGGGAAACTCCCCTCCGGCCTTTCTGTCGGATTGTTAAAACTATCTTTCGCGAGCTATTAAATGTAACCGGACGGGGATGTTTGACGTTTTCCGGCCGTATAACAATATAGAAACAAAGAAAATTGTGATGAAAAATATTTTTTTGAGGGAACAACATGGAGGGAAAAAGCCATGAAACATCGGAATTCGTTCGCGACCATTTTCTTCTTCTCGGCGGCCGTGGTTTTATTGTCGATCTCCTTTGCCGGCAGTTCAGGCGCTGCTTCATCAGATTACCGGGTCACTTCGAAAACCACACTGACCGCCGCCGGCGGCCGGGTTGAATGGGGGCCTTCCGGCGACTGGATCTATTATGACCGCCGCCAGAGCGACGATTACTACTATGATGTCCACCGGGTCCGACCCGACGGGACGGAAGACACTTGTCTCACCTGCTCCCACCCCGATCTGCCCAACCGCCACCAGGGCCAGCCGGCCGTCCATCCCTCCGGCCGCTGGCTTCTCTTCCAGGTTGAAAAAGCGTCCCACTACGAAGAAGAATGGGATTATAATCCCTGCAAACCGGGAGGAGGTTATTTCAGCGATCTCTACGTGATGGACCTGGAGTCGGAGCCTCCATACACCGTTTACCCGCTGACCGATGTCAGCTCGGTTTTTTATCCACCCGGTGGCAGTCTCCATTCTCATTTCAGCGGGGACGGAAGCCGGGTTCTCTGGGGTGACCTGGAAGGCTTCGGGGGCCGCTTCGGGGATTGGCGGATAGCCGTGGCCGACTTCAAAACCGACACCTACCCCCATCTCGAAAACCATTCCTACTATAACCCGGGAGACAATCCCTTCTGGTTCGAGACCCACGACTGGATACCCGGGGATTCCGCCATCCTGCTTTCGGCCGCCCCGCTTCCCGGGATGGACGGTTTCGCCGGGGATATCTGCCGGATGGACTTTAGCGATCCTTCCCGGGTCGAACGTCTCACCTGGACCTCGGGCACGGAGGGGGAACCGGGAGAGTGGGACGAGCACGCCCACCTGTCACCCTTGAACGACGCGGTATCCTGGATTTCCAGTCAGGGCTACGGTATCCACCCGGAAGACCCGGACTGGAGGAGCTGGCTGGTAACCGACCTCTGGCTGATGAATCCCGACGGCTCCGCTAAAAAACAGATCACCTTCTTCAATCATCCCAGCCACCCCGATTACATCCCGGGCGAGATCGTCTGCGCCGACAACAGCTGGAGTCCCGATGGCCTTCACCTCGCCGTCGCCGTTTATCGCCGTTCGACCGGCGCCACCACGGTCAAGATAATACATTTAACCCGGAGGATTCA
>Ga0272441_10011349_pt1 | contig 13245 bp, 10 predicted proteins | sample SSMProp6N_FD_193582 | JGI IMG/M metagenome (GOLD analysis project Ga0272441, IMG submission 193582) | Marine sediment archaeal communities from Little Sippewissett salt marsh, Falmouth, MA, United States - SSM-Prop-6N | ecosystem: Environmental > Aquatic > Marine > Wetlands > Sediment ... | reverse complement strand
ATGGTTTCACCATCTGGAAGATACCCATACTGCTGCGGTTTATGTCTCAACAGCATAGAAAGTGGTAAAGCTATAATAAGCACGCCAAAAGCCAGTCCCTGTACAGTGTCCCGCCATCCATATGCATCCACCAACCGTGCCATTACAAACACCATCATGCCACCTGCTCCAAAACCGCAACTGACGATGCTCATCGCTAACCCAACCTTTTTACGAAACCAGTTGGAGATAGTGGTCATTAAAACAGTTATACTACAGGTGCTCATCGCAATGGCTATAAGTGCAAATGACACATAGAAGCCGACAAGTGAATTAATACGACTCAGCATGAATAGACCAAGGGCCGTAAGTAAACCACCGAAAAAGACTAAACGACGCGGCCCCCAGCGGTCAATCAGTATTCCCACCACTGGGGCTAGTAGTCCTGATTCAACTCCACGAAGCGAGGCAGCCAGTGATACTTGGGCATAGCTCCAGCCGAACTCTTCTACAATCGGCTTGAAGATGGTAGTAAAACCATAGAAAACAACGCCAACCACGTAGAAGCTAATAAGAAAGCTTGCAGCTACTATGTACCAGCCATAGAAAGGGCGGAATTGTCTTAAGGAACGAGGCATTGTACAATTGTAGCACGAAGCTGTACGAGGTCTCTAAAAAGAGAGGCTGCAAACACAACGACATCTACCGTAGCCTGGTAATTTCCTCACCCTCTGTCATTCAGTTTCGACCTGTAGCCAGACCCTCTCATTTTTTCTGAAATGAGAGATGTTATATACAAAACAGGTCACTTATACTCCACCTTATTTACACTATGTCTAACGATGAAGTCCCAGTCGTACTTGACGCCTAAGCCATGTCCCTGAGGCACATCCACACAGCCATTCTCATCGATAGAATCCAGGTTATCACTGTACTCACCCCTATATACAGGAGGAGCGAAGCTCCGCATTTTCGGATGAACAAGACCCATTTCATAGTAGTTAGAATTCCGCATCGCAGCCATACAATGTCGGTGGGCTGGACCTACAAAGTGAAGCTCCACATCCATCCCCAGCCCTTCTGCTGCATGGGCAATCTTCATAACCCCGGTGATCCCTCCATCATAATCGGCATCCGCGCGTATAAAGTCGGTGGCTTCAGCTAGAGAGAGGTCGACATGTGACTCGACCATATGAACATGCTCCCCTTGAAGCAATGGCGTTTTTATCATCTGGCGCAGTTTTCGATGGGCAAAATGCGATACGCCTCCATCCTTCAACGGATCCTCATACCAGAAATAACCCTCCTCATCGCACGCTCTACCTACTTTTAACGCGTCGGCAAAGGTATTATAGGCACAGCATGGGTCGGTCATCAGGTCCATTTTCTCTCCCACACGTTTACCGACCGCGTGTACCGTTGCCACCTCCCGTTCGATAGGACCGGATGCCCAGGAGTGAATCTTAAAAGAGCGATACCCCATTTCGAGGCACTGTTCAGCAAAATCGGCAAATGCTTCAGGACAGTCGAGACCTCCGCTACGATCGGCATGGTACGTACTGGCGTAAGTCGGCAACTTCATACGATAGCCACCAAGTAGTTCGTATATTGGTGCGCTATAGTATTTCCCAGCCAGATCCCAGAGTGCACAGTCCACAGGTCCGAGGCCCATCTTGTCATTTTTGCGCAAGACCACCTTTACGTCATTGTATATCCGCTCACGTTCCAGTGCATTCTGACCAATCAGGTAGTCGGCGAAAATACATATCTGACCAAAGGCAGCAGGAGCTATACTGATATATTCTCCGGTTACCCCTGCATCAGTGTGGATTTTAATACCTACAGCTTTAGGTCTGGCTACGCTTCCAGGCTCATAGAACGTGCCGAGGGCAAAGCTAAAGTCTCCTCCGGCATCTCTCAGTTCATACTCAAACTGATGCAATTCTATTCCGGTAATCCTTGGCTTATCTGTCATCTTCTTCCTCCTAACCTTATTTCAGTCCATCTGAAATTAATAATTATTTCGTGATTCAGGCAACCTATCCCTGGTAGTCGAACAAATTATGAGAATAGAATATGACAATAACAGCTCGATAGCAGAATCTATGATGTACGGTTACCTAAAGAGATGGGCGTTCCATTTCAAACGTATCCTGACCAAGGCAATACAGGTCTCTTTCGCCGCCGAGTCGAGCGATAGCTCTTAGTCCGGAAACTCCCCTGGTCTTACTGTCATAAAACTCATCCTTAATATGTATACAGAGAACTTCACCAATAATTAAGCTATAGATTGGTAATGGTTTCCCGATATCTATACTCTGGATAACACGACATTCCATGCTAACGGGTGACTCAGCCACCATTGGTGCTTTAACAATGTCAGCTTTCATTGGCGTTAGCTCCGCCTTTTCGAACTCACTGATATCACCAGGGTAATTAGCTGATGTAATGTTCATTTTCTCGGCCAGCTCTTTTGTAACAACGTTGATGACAAATTCTCCTGTCAGCTCGATATTTCTGAGTGTGTCTTTCTTTTGCCCATCCCTCTTTATACCGACGGAAAAACTAACCACCATTGGCCTGCTGCTAACCATACTATAAGCAGAGAATGGTGCCAGATTAAAGACACCTTGTTCATCCACTGTTGAAACCCAGGCGATCGGACGTGGCATTACTATATCAGTCAGTAAATGGTGAGACTCTTGTTGATTGAGATTCGCAGGATTTATCTTCATTGGTATCCTCCATATCTTAAATTTTCCGTTACTACACTGTTAGAGATAAAAATGATTTTAAATAGTATCATATCAATGTATCTAACAGCGGTTATCTTCCGCACTATGTATACGACTTACGCGGAGGGCTACTGATTAATCTGGTCGATGAAGTAATAGGGATAAATAGTGCTGGAGCAAATGAGGCGCAGAATATAAACTTCGCTATAAATGCTGCCACTGCAAAACTTGTATTTGAAGACATTATTCAATATGGTAGAGTAGTCAGGCCATATTTTAGAGCCGTTATGGATGATATCACTCCTTCTTTAGTCTGACAGGAAAAGAAGGGAAAGTTACCCCTGCCTTATCAATAAAAGGTTTGTTGCTTCGCTTTCTATAGGCTGCTGGCTTAGCGTATTTCTACCGGTATAGGTACATTAAAACGACTGGCAACCTCTTTCAGATTTTGAACCGTCCCGGCCTCTAAGGGGATGCCGTTCTTTGACCTTTCCTCCCAGATTGCCCACTCAGGCATTCCAGGCGCCATCACCTTAGAAAAGCCCTTCGCTGGCGGCAAGTCGGCAAAACAGTCAATGAATTCGTCCACGTTTTTCTTATATTCATCCACATCACCAAAAGTAGCGACATCGATAGCCATGATAAAGCTGTTTTGAATTTGCGCCGTGCTGCGTCTTCCTTTCAGGACCGGTGCTATGATAGGTGTACCTGCAAGGACACTGGCCATGCACTCGATAATAAAGGAAAGTCCTGACCCTTTTGCTCCGGCAGCAGGAAGCAGTGCCTTTGCTTTAGCCGGATCAGTCGTCGGATTACCATCTCCGTCGATAGCCCAGCCTTCCGGTATCATTTTGCCATTTTCCTGGGCCAGAGTCAGCTTACCACGAGCGACAACACTGGTTGCCATATCGAACACTACCGGATTATAACGTGCGGCGGGTAAGGAAAATGCAATTGGGTTATTACTCACTCCAGCAACCCTGGACCCAAACGGGGCTGTGTTAAGTCGTGTTGCCACCGCAGCGACACCAATAAGATCTTGTTTCGCTGCCATCCATGCATAATACCCCAGGGCACCCTGGTGTGTATTATTACGTATAAGTCCCCAACCAATGCCCAGCTTTTTTGCTTTCTCAATCACACGGTTCATAGCGAAAGTAGTTACCACAGCTCCAAGTGACTGGTCGGCATCGACAAATATAGTCGCAGGGGTTTCCTTGAGTATTTTTATCTCCGGCCTGGGATTCATAATACCCTCATCTATATTCTTCACATAGCGGGATATTCGAGTAACGCCATGAGAATCAACTCCTCGAAGGTTTGCCCATACCAGCACCTCTGCCTCATTTTCAGCGTCATCTGGTGGCATGCCTGCCGCTGTGAACACATCGGTGGCAAATTTCTTCAGTGGCTCTGCTGCTATTTGTATACTACCTTCGTTCATGTTAAAACTCGCTTTATTATAAGAATTTTACCCTCAATGTGTTTACAAAGACTCATGGTCTTGTAAAGATACCACATATACCCATACCACCCCCGCCACATATAGCAACCATACCACGTTTGGCGTCACGCCTTTGCATCTCATGAAGCAAGGTGGTCGATATACGAGCTCCGGTAGCGCCGAGAGGGTGGCCGATGGAAATGCAGGAGCCGTTCACATTCACCCTATCGTAATCCTCCTCGGCTATACCTAACTCCCTGAAGTTTGCCAGTATTTGAGCAGCAAAAGCCTCATGTATCTCAATAAGGTCAATCCGGTCGATAGTGAGGCTGGATCTCTTCAGGGCAATATCAACCGCCGCTGATGCTGATTTCCAGGCATACATGGGGTCAGCACCGCTAAAAGCAAAAGTGCTCAAGCAGGCCATAGGTTTGAGGTTTAATTGTTCAGCTTTCTGCTTTGACATTACCAGGCATGCTGCAGCTCCATCGTTTTCACCTGATGAATTACCTGCCGTACAAACTCCACCTAGGATAGGTCTCAATTTGGACAGCGCTTCCAGACTGGAATCGGCACGTGGGCGTTCATCCTTGCTGAACAGTAATGGCTCCCCTTTACGCTGGGGAACAGGGACAGGCACAATTTCCTGTGTAAATACTCCGGATTCGATAGCAGCACAGGCCCGCTGATTGCTTAATAAAGCCCATTTGTCTGCTTCTTCCCTCGTAATGCCATACGTACTGGCAGCCGTTTCCGCCCAGGTTATCATAGTAGGTAAGATACCGAACCTCTCCTCTGGCTGGGACATAACCCGGGCCCTTAATATTCTGTCATACATCGGCATTCCCCAGGTCGAGAGGCTGCCATGGCCTCGGGGCATATCTCCTACTCCTCCTATGCCCCATCTAGCATCGCCTTTAACATATAGCTCAGCAGTACTCATACTCTCCACACCACCGGCTATTATAATTTCAGCGTTTCCGCTTTGAATCATACTGGAAGCAAGGCAGATAGCATCGAAACCACTTGGGCATCGGCGGTCAAGGGTTAAGGCTGGTATCTCTACCGGCCATCCTGCTTGCAGCAGCGACATCCGGGCGATATTTACATATTCGCCGCTCTGGTAATTTTGCCCCATTATCACCATATCTACCGAATCAGGGCTTAGTTTTGCCCTCTTTGCTACCTCCTCGAGAACAAGTGCAGCCAAATCATATGCCGGTATGGTTCGTAAAGAGCCACCGAAATTCCCTACCGGTGTCCTTACTGCACTAACTATAGCTACTTCGCTCATTTTCTCTCCTTACTAAACATCTATCTCCTTGAGGTCAGCGCTTAACTTTAGTTTCGGTTCGGTAACTGCCTGGATGTCCTCAGCAGTAAAACCGGGGGCTATTTCTTTAAGAAGTAATCCCTCTTCATTTACTTCAATAACCGCTACGTCTGTAAAAATCATTTTAACCACTTTCCTGGCGGTGATAGGATAGCTACACTTGTTTACGATCTTGGGTTTACCATCTTTAGTGGTATGCTTCATGGTGATCATCAGTTTTTTAACCCCCACTGCAACATCCATGGCTCCTCCAATTCTTCCTATTCCCCTGGCAGGAACAAACCAGTTTGCCAGATCCCCTTCCTCGGATACCTCAAGCGCTCCCAGCACTCCGATATCGATATGCCCACCTCCAATCATGGTAAAAGCGTCAGCCTGATTGAAAATGGAAGCACCGGGCAGAAGGGTTACAAATTGCCCCCCCGCATTTACGAGTTCAGGATCTTCTTCGCCTGCAGCAGCCAGAGGGCCATAACCGAGAAGCCCATTTTCGCTCTGGAAGATAACAGTTCTGCCCTCAGGAACGTAACTGGAAGCTAGAGTTGGCAGACCAATACCCAGGTTGACGTAAGAGCCATCCGGAAACTCTCTTGCTATCCTCTTAGCGATTGATTCTTTGCTTAATGGAGTTTTCATTAATCTTCCCTCCTTGCCCTCTTAACCACCCGGTCTACATAGATTGCCGGAGTAACGATAGCCTCAGGATCGAGTTCTCCAATCTCTACAATCTCATCAACCTCTGCAATGGTTATTGTTGCTGCCATTGCCATTACCGGGTTAAAATTCCTCTGCGACCTCCAATAGGTAAGGTTGCCCATTTTATCAGCCTTATGCGCCCTGATGAAGGCGTAATCTGCCCTCAAGGGCAACTCGAAAATATACTCCTTACCCTCAATAATTCTCTTTTCCTTTCCCTCCTCTAACTGTGTCCCTACACCAGTGGTGGTATAAAAGCCTCCGATACCAGCCGCAGCCGCCCGCATTCTTTCTACCATTGTGCCTTGTGGTATTACTTCAAGTTCCACTTCTCCTGCCAGATATTGCTCCTCAAAAGGACTGGGGGCACGCGACCCCGGAACAGGTGCAGAGGCGATAGCTTTCCTGACTTGCCTTGTCTCGAACAAAAAGTCCAAGTCCATGACAGCGCACCTATTGCTTACCGTAATGAGATTCTTTGCCCCCTGGTCTCTCAAAGCCCGTATGAGGTTAGTCGGAGATCCGGGTTTGCCGATAAAGCCACCGACCAGAATAGTAGTTCCGTCTTGAACATCGGCCACGGCTTCTTGAAAGGTCTGGTAAATCTTCTTTGTATTCATACAAACCTCCAAAAGAATGTTGCTGAGGGTTAAATTTAAGGGCCTCCCTTAAACCGGACCAGATCAGGTCATCATTAGTTTGCTCTGAAATATTATCTTAGCATAGTCACGAAGAGTTTTATAGCACTCTGTGTTGCAGTATAAATTCTCTATCCGATAATACAACTGTTAAAACAGAGTTCTATATAGGGCTTATCTTCCAGTTGATATACTACTAGTACTACTAACGACGAGGTATGGTTTCCATAACAATAGCGGCTAAGAATACAAGGCCTGCAAATAGTAACCAGGCAAAATAATAGCTGCCCCGGCTGTCAAATACCCATCCGGCAAAGATTGGGCCTATAACAGCACCCAGAGATGACAAGGCCATCATAAAGCCGAATATGGTTCCAAGCTTACTCCTGCCAAAGTATTCCCTCAATAAAGCAGCTCTTATTGTAATATGGCTGCCCCAGCCAATGCCGAACAATATAACAAATGGTATAAGCGGCCACATTCTTTCGGCAGAAGCATAGCTAAAAAAGAGAAGGCCTACTGACACTATTACAATAAAACCAACTGCTGTATGTTTCTTGTTAAACCTGTCAGCAAGCCAGCCGGAGGAAAGCCGACCCACAATGCTGATGAGTGGAATAGCTGTTGCCACCATACCGGAGGTTGACCTTGCAATTCCAACACTGCTGAGATACGGCATTACATGTACTATAACTGTGCTTATCGAAAGGAACACTAATGTCATTGCCAGCCCGATCTGCCAAAAGGCACGGCTCTTAAGAGCCTCCTTTACCGAGATATTTACCTCCGTGTCTTTTTCCGCTGCTGAATTCTCATCAGGAATTACAGAAGCATTTTTGTCATTATCAGGCAGGTAGCCATATTGTTCGGGCTTGTGTCTGACTAAAAGAGACAGTGGGATACCTATGCCCCATGCGCCTATTCCAAGGATGAATATGGCATTCCGCCAATCATAGACATCGATTAGTTTGACTATTACAGGAACCAGTAAGCTACCAAGAGCCATACCGCACGTCATTATACCGATGGCTAAGCCTGCCTTTCTCCGAAACCAGTTGCTCACTGTGGCTATAAACACTGTCGGGCTAAGACCACTGATGCCTAAAGCGACTATAGCAAAGAAGCCGTAAAACATAGCGAGAGAAGAGGTTCGACTCAGAAGAATAAAAGAAAGCCCCAGAAGAATGGTCCCACTTAATAGCAGTCGCCTTGGTCCCCACCGATCAACAAGAAAACCTATGAGAGGGGCAATAATTCCAACAGTCGCTTCTCTCAGCGATGCGGCAAGTGAAACCTGTGTATAACTCCAGCCAAACTCATTTGCTATCGGCTCAAAAAAGGCGGTGAATCCCAGGATAACTGCCCCTCCCGAATATAGAGTAAGGAGGAGACAGGCGCCGACGATATACCATCCATAAAATACCCTGGGCGACTTATTATCTAAATCTGTCATATAAACAGCCCTGCTTTGGTTTTCTTTCATACTGTGTATTAACTATCTGGTATGAGTTCCATTTATTATACCGCTTACAGGCTACTACTTTATATAGCATTGATCAGGTCTCTCTATTTCTCCCACCTGCTACGTTATTGTCGGGCAGTATGGATATCCACCCTTATTGTTCATAACGGTTATAGGGAGCATTTCGCATTTTCTCTATTGGAAACCCCATCTGACATAGAAAAATCCCCGGGAGTCAGATTACCCGGGGATCATTTACTATTTAAAAAGCCAGACCAATTCCTACCCTGTTCTCGGCATCTTCCAGAGACAGGGAACAGTTTTCACTGGAATATTCACGAATGGATTAAGATTAAACCTCAATAGCCAGACGCCTCAAGACTTTACTGGCTCCAGCTATAATGGCAACACCTACAATAATCAAGGGAGCCACAATAGTAAACTTGTTTACCGTATAAGCCTCTCCTCCAACAGGAATAGAATATCCGGGCCCTCCGGGTTCTATTATTGTCCCATCCGCAGTCAGGTCATCATCTCCAAGGCCGCCATCTGTCAGTTCAATAGTAATTACGTTATCGCCATCATTGTCACCCATTGGAATCTGGTACCAGTGATCGGTTACATTGCTCGCGGTGGGCCCGTATTTCCAGTACTCCGACGTTATTGGTAACGGGTCGGGTAAGGTAATAGTCACCGTTGCAGTCTGACCTATATCAAGTCCTGTTATATTAAAGGAGAATAGCCCGTGGGGGAATGAGATATCGGGTTTTCCTTCATCCGGCAGAGTTGAAGGATCTACTGCAATCAGATTTCTAATAGTGCTGGGGTCAGCATCGATATATACGATGCCTGTACCGGTTGATGATGTAAAAGGCTCTTCATGATTGGTAATAGCATAAACCCTTTCATTAGTCTCATTATTGTTGGTTCCGAAAGCAACATCCTGGTCTCCGTCGCCGTCGAGGTCGCCGATTTCAACATCGATTATATAGTTAGGCACTCCAAATGGTGTCCATACCAGGTCGCCCTGTTCGTCGTTATTATTATCCATGCCATCAAAAGCATAGACATAATGCACTGGAGCGCTACTGGCGGCGACAACCTCGTTCTTGTAGTCACGGTCGACATCACCTATAGCGAGAGACTCTCCATAATATCCATTGTTGGGCCAGGACATATTATAGCTCCACATCACCTGGTCAGTTTCATTATCGATATCCAGTGCATATAGAATATATTCGTTCCCTTCTGTAATAGCAGCCACCTCTACACCAGGCTCTCCGTCTAGATCTCCCAGTTCTATATCCGTGACGTTTCTATCTACGGCAGCAAAAAAACTGTAAAGAGGAAACTCGCCACCCTCATCGCCATCAAATGCCGCCACCCAACCTCCATATTCGACTCCAAAAGAGCCTTCCGGTAATTCAGACGGACCATACCCCGGAGTGATTACCTCGTTATCCCCATCTCCATCTACATCTCCTATTTCTACTGTAGTTCCATAGACCTGATCGTGTAACCATAATTGAGTGCCACTGCTGTCGTATACGTATAGTGTGGCAGATGACGGCCCGATAGCAGCCACATCAACACCATCTAACCCATCAAGCTGTCCCAGCGCAAGATCATTTAATTCCCCCACATCATCTACGGGCCAGCCTGGCAGATCATTTCCATCTCCATCGATAACGAATATATACGGGTTTGATTCACCATTGCAGGCTACCACGTCATCAATTCCATCTCCATCAACATCGCCTATCTCAATCTCACGAACCCAGTCACCTGTAGGATAGGACCAGAGGAGTGTTCCATTCGCAGCATAAGCGTTTACTACATAATCCATTGCAAATCTTCCAAAGTCACTATTTATTCCTTCAGCAGGAAAAGACGTTTTACCACCAGCGATAACCTCGTTATGACCATTACCGGTTATATCCCCGATTGCTACAGCATAACCTCCAATTGAAGCGTCTTCCCAGAGCATCGAGCCATCAGTCCCTGAAATAGCACTGAGTGTATCTGGTTGGTACTCTATTGCTACTACATCATCCTTTCCATCTCCGTTTAAATCTCCTGTGGCGATATCAGTTACAGCATAAGTGGTGTTGTATGTCCATAGCAGATCGGGTTGTGGCACAAGTATCTTAGGTGCTTTGGCAGCCAGTGGTGCTGCTACTAACAGTGACAATAGAATACTAAGCGTAACCGCCATAGATATGATTTTTACTATAACCTTCATTCCGATGCCTCCTCGTTATTAGTAAACAGGTAATGGTAATTTGACATGTTGTGATAGTAAAGCCAAAGTTTTGCTAGGAAGAAATAATAATTTGTGAAGTCCTTTATTGTCAATAGCTATGTGCTGTTTAACGCTTTGGGTAAAACCGGGCTACCGGTCTAAGAAAGTTGATTATTACTATACTCCAGTAAGATATATAACCACCGGATTTATATTCATGAATAGGGTTTCTTTCTTCATGGAATAGCATCACAACGGAAATAAGAAATTGAATATACGTGTAATCAACTACACAAATTCCTTGTCTATCTTGCTACCAGTTAGTATCTTTAAAACGGAGTCACTATAATTCATACTCCAGTGTTACATATGTGGTAAGCCAATATCCAATATTGATTGATGAATTGAAGAGTCAATACAATCAACTTCGGCTACATAGCGTTCTGGGCTATCGTACCTTTGCTCCTATAACGAGGCTAGCACTAACGTAATATATGATATATTGTAGAGAGAGACAGAGCACTATACTTGAGAGGAGGCTAAAGAAATGAATGAGCAAATAATTGTTCCTCTGGATGGTTCAAAGTTAGCTGAAGTAGCCTTACCTTACGCCGAGGAGCTTTCCTCTAGACTAAAAACTGAGGTTATCCTCTTCCAAGCTGTGCAAAGAGCTTTGCACATGTATGGTTTTTATGCCCAGGTTCCGTTTACTGATGAAGAAATGGAGCCAATAACTGCGCGTGCCCAAGCTTATCTCGGAAAGATTGGTAGCAAGCTTAATAAAAAAAGCATCACCACAAGATGTGAAGTAAGGGTTGGTGCCGCGGCTGATGAGATTATCAAGCTGGCTGGGGAAAACAGTGTTTATATGGTAACCATGTCAACACATGGAAGATCTGGTATCAGTCGCCTGGCTCTGGGAAGCGTAGCTGATAAAGTAGTGAGGGGTACAAAGAAGCCGGTGGCTCTCCTCAGGGCTAAGGGTACCCATCCCGACATTCGTAAAAAAGATATCCTTCATAAGGCGCTAGTTCCCCTTGACGGTTCAAAAGCAAGCGAAGCAGTAATTCCCTATATTGAAAGCCTTGCCTCCAAGCTTGAAATAGAAATCATCCTTCTTCATATACTGGCACTAGACAACCACATTATCATAGAGACACTATATGAGCAGGCAGATTCTCTTAGATCATCTGCCAGGGATTATATTGAAAAAGTGGCTGCTCAATTGAAGCAAAAGGGAATAGTTACAACGGCTGAGTTTATAGAAACAAAACAGGGTACCGAGGCTGAAGAGATCATCAAGCTAGCTGACAAAACCCAGGCTGACGTCGTAGCTATGTCAACGCATGGGCGGTCTGGTATTACCCGTTGGGTCTTCGGAAGTGTTGCATATAGAGTCCTATACGAAGGGAACACTCCTCTTCTGCTGGTAAAACCTGGTTAAATCCATTGTCTTAAAATATACCCATACGGTTATTGAAGACTGAAGAAAGGTCGCTTTCTAACTAGCTAAGCACTCATACATATTGATCTGTACTTTAAAAGCTACTCTAACGGTCATGCTAGTGTAGCTTAACTAATACCCAATCTCATTTTTATTTCCTGAACATGCTCTCGGGCAGCTCGTTCCCCCTGTAGAATACATTCATCGGCTTTATGAAAGTCACCTGAACCAATATGCATCACCTGAGGTTCAATGCTAATATCAGCGCCTGCCAAGCTATATCTCACAAGCAAAGTATTACCAATATACATAGTGTGCATTATAATATCCAAAATTCCTGGTCCTTTGAGCTTTTTTTTCTTGATTTCTGCCTTGAATTTCGGGATTACATTAACTGCCAGTATAAAATCAGCTCCCATCCTTTGAAGAGTGCTCACCGGTACAGGATTTACCAGTCCGCCATCAACTAGATATCTACTATTCCACGTAGCTACCGAGAAGATCAGCGGAATAGATATACTAGCTCTTATTCCATCCAGAACTGAACCTTGATTAATCACAACCTCCTCGCCAGTCATTATATCAGTAGCAATACAAGCGAAGGGTATCTTGAGATCCGTGAACATTATGTCAGTGCCGATAGCATCTTCTAATAGATCTTTGATTTTCTCTCCTTGAATTAGACCGCTTCTCGATGGGATAAGATCTGTTAAAGAAATTAAACGTTTGCGAGTTAAACCCCGCACAAAATTTCTTATTCCGTTACTATCTATTCCATAGGCATATAAAGCACCAATGACAGCCCCGGCACTGGTGCCGGAGATAATGTCAATTGGAATGCCTTCTTCCTGTAGGACTGATAATACTCCGATGTGAGCTAAACCGCGAGCAGCACCACCACCCAAAGCTAAACCAATCTTCCTCGTTTCTGTCATCGAACAAACATACTTCTGCTATATGTTCCTCATCAGCTTGTCATAGCTAATCAGGTTCTTTAACTTTTTCTTTCGATATTGATCCATCGACCGCAGTTGTACGACTCATTACTTAATTCCATACTAAAACAGTCACATGAGTAGCTATACGGGAGCCTCGAGCACTATGTGACTAAACTTGATTGTACTCCCTCCTTCATTCCTCAATCAGTACCTTTGATTGTATTAAGTTTAGTAAATATTTTCCTGTTTAACAGGACATACATTATATTTTCAATATCTTGCTAATACTCTTATCACGCCAGTGTTTTTGCTCTTCGTAAGTTATATGAGGTTT
>Ga0272441_10011348_pt1 | contig 13245 bp, 8 predicted proteins | sample SSMProp6N_FD_193582 | JGI IMG/M metagenome (GOLD analysis project Ga0272441, IMG submission 193582) | Marine sediment archaeal communities from Little Sippewissett salt marsh, Falmouth, MA, United States - SSM-Prop-6N | ecosystem: Environmental > Aquatic > Marine > Wetlands > Sediment ... | reverse complement strand
CCTGGAATGGTACGATGCGAAGCTCCCGGTTCTGAAGCGTATTATTTCTGATACGGGAAACAAGATTCAGGATACGGGATAAATGAATGTCGGCGCAGCGGCTATCCTGTGTCTCGAATCCAGCATCCTGCATCATTTTATTCTTTCTTCGCGATCACGATAAAATGATCCGCGGATTCATTTTCCCCTTCAGGATAAAACTTCGCCTCGCGGGCGATATCGATGAGAGAGATTGTACGTTTTAGACATGCTTTCCGGATCTTCCCGAAGAAGTATCTCGCCTTGAAATCCTGAGGAAGAATTCGCCTCGCCAGGGATGGGAGGAAGGCCTCTCCGCCGGATTCCGGAAACCGTTTTGCCGCCAGCTCTTTCAGGGTCTCCTCCCAGACCGGCCTCAGGGCGCTGTTGGCCAGGCCGCGAATTGAGACAGAAGCAAACAGCTTTTTCCCGCCCTCCTCGGAGGAGTGGAGGAGAGATTCAAGCTCTTCCCGGTCGTACTCATGGCGGAGGAGATGGCAAAAGAAGAGCCGGGGGAGATCTCCGGGATTATGGTGGTAGAGGTCCTGGGAGAGTTCGCGGTTCGGGGTGGAAAAGATCAGTCTGCCGCCGGGTTTCAATACCCGGCTGATCTCGGAAAGGCACTTCCGGGACCCGCCCCGATCCATCGTATGAACGATGGAAAAGACCGAAAACACCATCTCGAAAGAATTCGCCCCGAAAGGGAGAGAGAGGGCGTCGGCGCTCATGAAGGACAATCCCGGCTCGGAATAGTTCTCGGCGGCGTATCGGGTTAGCGTGGGAATTCGTTCGATCCCCGTGATCTCGGCCCTCCGGACGAAATGACGCTTCAGGTAGGCCGTATCGTAGCCGGTCCCGGAGCCGATCTCCAGTATCCTGACCCCGGCCTTATCTATCGTGGCGGCGTATCCCCCGATGACTATATATGGTGCGGCGTTGAAAGCCAGGTGCATCTCGGGGCCGAAGAACTCGCCCCCGGCGGCATAGGTGAGGGCTTCGCGCGGCGGCCGGGCAAACCATCTGCTTTTCAGCAGTCGAAGGTATTCTTCCATTTCTGCGGTAATATCCATAGTTGCCTCGGTCTGCTGATCTCTTCAGCCGAGCCGCAGCAGCTCATACGCACAGGACATCTATTCCCTGAAGAGAGAGGCGGCGATAGATGCGGGCAGACCGTTTTTCGATAATATCTGTCGCTACCTTTTCTTTGATGCCCTCCGCCTTGGAGCCCTCTTTTTCCTGGTAGGGGAATATCACGAGTTCGTCGAATCCCACCCTCTCGACCACGGCGATTGTCTCTTCGAAATTTTTTTCTGTTTCCGTGGGGAAACCGACCATGACGTGGGTGGTCAGAACCGTGGAGGGGCTAGCGTTTTTAATATCAAGGAGGGCTGAGACTACCTTGCCCGGGTTGGAATAACGGTTCATCAGCTGGAGAATTCTGTCGCTTCCGGATTGAATGCAGCATTCGATCCTCCCTAATTTACCAGAGCCAGCTATGGAGGTGAGTTCCCGAGCGTATTTAACAAGCCAGATGGGATTGAGACATCCCAGGTCGAATGTAAAGTCGCTCCGGATTGAGGTCAGTTCCCGGAGCAGCCGGGGAAGATTAGAGCCGATATCGAGCCCGTAGGCTCCGGTATCGTCCCCCTCCAGGACAATGCTGCTGAAGCCCTGTTCCATCCCCCTGCATAGTTCCTCCCGGCAGATTGCTATGGGCTTACTCCTCAGGTCGCCGATGGCGCTGCGTATGACACAATAGCTGCACTTTCCCCGGCAGCCCCAGCTGGTCCGGATATAGAATTTTCGTGCCCAGTCCCGCTCGATTCTCCGCTTTATTAAGAACATTTTTAGCGCTAAAAGGGGGTGCCGGCCAACCCTCTGGAAGATGTTGCCAAGACGAAAGGAGGGAAAAGGGATGGCAGTAGATGTCCGGTTGGCGTCGGGAATCTTGGTGAAACTGACCCGAAAGAGGGGGAAATACCTGTCGATTTTGCCCAGTGAGTGGGTGGGAAGGGTGATCCCGGAAAAAACCTTGGCGAGCCGCTGTGGATTGATGGCAGGAAGGCATCCCGATACGATCAATTGGTTTTTCTTTCGGGAGAATCTCTCCACCATGTCGATGGCCAAGTCCTCGGCCCGGCGGGTATAGGCACAAGTGATCAGGACGATGACGTCGGCGTCGGCGGCCAATCGGGTTAGCCGGCAACCGTTTTGCCGGAAGTAGTCCTTGAGTCGCGTCGCGTCCAGCCGGCGACGCGGACAATCAGCGCTGGTTATAATACAGACTTTCATCGAAGATAAGGGGGAGTGTTTTTGCGGCCCGGATCGCGGGCACCAACCTCTCTCGAAATTTCGGGTTGTTCATCAGGCACTGCCCGGAATCATACTGCATCAACGAGCTGTTCCAGAGGCGCCTCGTTATGATTTTCAGCGGTTCTCTCCGGATATTGCCGAAACTTAAAGGAACAAAGCAACAGGGCTGGAGATCGCCGTAGGGGGAGACATAGATATAGCGCCGGGCCAGGGCCGAGCAGATCGGATGGGTGAGGGCCCGGGCCGAGGCCAGGTTTTCCAGAAAAACAAAGCCCGGCTCCAGGAGGCGGGCCAACTCTTCCCGTTCCGGCGGCGCCAGCTGACGGGGGAGGGCGTTGAGGAAACAACCCGAGAGGGTGGTGTCGATAATCCGCACTGCCGTCACCCCCAGGTTTCTCCCCAGCCGGATCAATTTTTGCAGATTGCCGGATTGAACATTTTCCCGTGTTGCGTACGTGGAAATAGCACAGGACAATCCCTGCTTCAGTGCCCCCCGAATCCCGTCCAGGGCCTTTTTGAAACAACCTTCCACCCCCCGCAGACGGTCGTGTTCGGCGGCATCGGGACTGTCCAGGCTGACTTTTACGGCCGTCAGGCCGGCGGCTTTCAGGCTTTCGATCTTTCCCGGAGACAGAAGAAGACCGTTGGTGTCGAGGGAGGGAAGCATCCTCAGCTTTCGGGCATGGCCGATAATCTCTTCCAGGTCGTTCCGGAGCAACGGTTCTCCCCCGAAGAGCGTGATCTCCACCGCTCCCAGGCGTCGGGCGGCACTGATGACCGATTTGACTTCTTGTGTTGATAACTCTTCGTCGCCGGGGCTTCGAAAAAGCTCCATTCCACAGTGCCGGCAGCGGCACTGGCAGCGGTAAGTGAGGCCGATCATGATCGAGATAGGCGCCGTGATCCGGGAGAAGCGGTGGCGGATAAGACGGAAGGCGCACAAGACCCGGGTAAAAAGGGGGGCGTTTTGAAAATAGAGCCGGTAGGCCAAACGGTAGACTTTCAGGGTATCGAGGATCATGACGATATTCTAAAAGCAGAAAAGAGTTAATAGCAGTTATTACTCAAAGCACAAAATAGATTAATCCGTTAGACGAGGTCATTGCGAGCGAAGCGAAGCAATCTCATGCCTTGCAATAAGTTGGATTGCTTCATCGCTTCACTCCTCGCAAAGACATACAACCTGTTTTATGCTCTCCTTATCTTCCTGTTTCGTAATTTCAAAACTCTGTGGGAGCGGTTTTCAACCGCGACCGTCGGGCTTCAAAAGCCCTCCCACAGTTGCCCGAATGAAGTGAGGGCTAAGTTCGGACCGGCTTACGAATCTTAAAAGTCAAAAAGGCGCTGTGGCGCGGGTCACATCCGGATAAAATTCTTGCCAGAACCGGAGGCAGTGGATAATAGCCGGCCCCGGAGATTCCTTCCAAGGTGAATCCATGCCCCTGGAAAAGTTCTTTCAGCCCCCGATAACTCAGGACCAGGCAATGGCGAAAGGAGGGTCGGGTCAGGGCCGGATTCCAATCCTCGCCCCGGTCCAACCCCCAGGGATTGCCGATCGCGGCCCGAATCTCGCTGAACTGGGCCAGGGAAAACGGCTGCCAGCCGAAAAAGAGGACGAAGATATTATGCCAGCTGGCCAGATTTTCGGTGGCCACAACGGCGTAACCGCCCGGTTTTAAGTAACGATATAATTCTTTCAGGAAGGTGTCGGGCCGATGAAGATGTTCGGTTACCTCAAGGGCGGTAACCACGTCGACGCTTTCGTCCGGCAGGGGAATAGTCCGGTTGAGGTCGGCCCGGGTAACCCTGATCCCGGCGGCTTCCGCCCGGTTTGCCGATTCATCGTCTAACTCCACCCCGGAGATACGATCCGTTCCGATGATCTCCGCCAGCTCCCGGCTTCTGCCTCCGTCACAGCAGCCGCAGTCAAGGTAATGCGCTTCCGGGTCCGGCTCCAGAAAAGAGCGGACCTGCCGGGAGCAATCCGCCTCGGCCGCGTGTCTCAGTTTCCACAGGTATTTCTTCATATATAACCCCTGACGTCACGACGCGGAGCGTCGTGACGAGGAAGGAGGAGGTACGCAGAGCGTCGTGACGAGGATCCAGTATCCCGCGTCTTGCACTATAAATACCCCAGCGCCTTCAGTCTCTCCATGTTTTTAATATCCATCTCACCCGGCTGTTGGTCCCAAGCTTCTTCGGCGTGTTTGCGGGAACTCTCGATCCGGACGGTTCGCAGTCGCTTTTTCAGTTTCTCGGCTATTTCCGGATGCCGGGAAGATACATCCACGGCCTCATCGGGATCGTTTTCGGTATTATAAAGGGAAAAAAATGTCGATCCTTCCTCCTGACCTATCTCTTCACTCACCCGCTCCCTCTGATCCATCAGGAGGAACCAGGGACCGGAACGAATCGATTCAATCACCGGCGGCAGATAATCGTTGAAATCGGCGTAGACCGATAATTCCGGAATCTCCCCGCCGGTCAGCAGAGGCCGGAGGCTGGTCCCCTGGACGGCGGTTGTGAGGGGGATGGCGAGAATATCGAGGATGGTGGGAAGGATGTCGACCGACCGGACCAGTTCTTCGATCCGTATCCCTTCCGGTACAGCTGCGGGGAAGCGCATGATCAGGGGCACCCGGGCCACTTCCCGATGGAGACTGTTGTGTTCCAGGCGCCCGTGTTCGAGAAATTCCTCGCCGTGGTCGGAGGTAAGAACAATCAGGGTGTTATCCAGATTACCGGTTTTTTCCAGGGTCTCCAGCAGTTTACGGATCAATTCGTTGTCGACATAACTGATCGCCCCGTCATAAAGAGCGGTCAGCTGGAGACGGTCGGCGGGGTCGGCAACATCCACTCCCGCCCAGAACTTTTCATGCATTACCTGCCAGATACCATGCCAATCTTCCCCTTCCTCCACACCTGTTTCTTCCATCAATTCTTTCCGGGAGGGGATATTCCCCGAGTAGCCGGGATTATAGATGGTGTCGTAAGGTGGCGGCGGCAGGTAGGGGTCGTGGGTATAGTAGGTGTGGTAAAACAGAAAAAATCGTTTACCGGGGTTCTCTTCCAGCCAGCGGCAGGCCGCTTCGGTATCGGCGTCCTCGTCATAGATCTCAAATCCCCGGTCAAAGCCCATCCTGCCGGCCACGTTGGCGCCGCCGGTAAAGGCGACATTGGCATAGCCGTAATCCTTCAGAATCTCGGCCAGAGTGGGTATATTTTCGGAGAGAGTATCGCCCCGGAAGGTTCCTCCGGGATCCATCTTCCACATATAAACATTGTGAACCCGGGGGTAGAGCCCGGTCAGAATCGACATGTGAGAGGGGGTGGTCTTGGGAGAGGAGGAGAAAGCGTTTTCAAAAAGCACACCGCTTTCGGCCAGTTGATCGATCCGCGGAGAGGTGTCGCGTTCATAGCCGTAACAGCCCAGCCGGTCGGCCCGGAGGGTATCGACCGAGATCAGGAGGAGGTTGGGCCGCTTAACTTCCTTCGTTCTTTGTTGCCCGCAGGCCAGGGTGACAAAGGAGAGAAAAGACAATAAAAAAATCCGTATGTATTTCTGTTTATTCATTTTGTCCCGCCGTTGGCGGGATCTCCGTTTCACTCCGACATCCTGCCCCGATGATCGCGGCTGGAAGCCGCTCCCACAGTAGCCTCTTTCTTGTTTCGCTTCCTGAATTCCTTGATCTCCTGGATGGACGATCGCTTGAACAGTCCGGTCAGAATCCCCTTCCAGATCGCGAGGTAGTAGATGACATGATGGATAAAGAACGCGGGAGGAAGAACCAGAACAAAGCGGGGATCGTAGCGAGCGTATTTTAAGGATACAAGGCCGGCGCAGATGAAATAGACCAGCAAACCGAGGGGAAAGATCAAGGGTTTCAACAGGAAAGCGATAATAAAAATAGAAATTCCGAAGAGACCGATACTGAAGGTCCAGCGGGAAAGATAAATGCCCGGGTGAACCCAGAGCATCTTTCCGTTCTGAACCCGATAGCGGAATCGCTGCTTGACCAGCCCCCATCCCAGATCCCGGGGAGGATGAAAGACGATGAGATCCCAGGTATAACCGAAGAGACAGCCCCCTCTGGTAACCGCCCGGTAGATAAATTCGGTATCCTCGCCGCCGTAACCGATCGCTTCGTTATATCCTCCCAGTTTCAGGAAAAGCTCCCGGCGGATAAAATAATTACAGGAATTTATCATTCCGTGGGGAACTTTGTTCCGGACCTGCATCTCCCGCCAGTTTCCGTGGCCGTTGCCGAAAAAACGGGAATGAGCAATTATATCGGTGGCTTTCTGCCGGAACGACGCGCCCGGGGGAAGGATCCTGGGTCCGCCCACCCCGGCGGCCCCGGGATACTTATTCAGAAAGCGAAATCCGTTCGTCAGCCAGTCGCGCCGGGCCCAAGCGTCATCGTCGATGAATGCCAGGATTCCGCCCCGGGCACGGCGGGCCCCCCGGTTTCTCTTGGTGGAGGGGTTTTTGCCGGTGACTTTTAATGGAATAACGTTGTCAGCCGGGGGCACGTCCATCTCCCGGTCAGAGACCACAATAATCTCATAGCGGTTTCGGGGAAAGTCCTGATCGAGCAGAGAGGTGAGACAGCGGCTGAAGTCATCTCTTCCTACCGCGACGATCACGGAAATATCGGGTTTGGTTATGTCATTGTTCACGAGATTATAGAACGGTGGTTTTTATAGTTATTGGATGCAGGATGCGGGATACATGATACAGGATATATGTATGATGGAGGATGTATCATTGATTTAAGAGCAGCTGCAGGTTATTCCTCGCTTTCACAAACCCCGGATTGATCTCCAGCGCTTTCCGGAAAGCCGTCTCCGCTCTCCTTGTATCTCCGAGGGACGCGTAGGCGAGGCCCAGGTTGTTGTATGCCAGGGGGCCTCCCGGGAAAACCTCGATCGCCCGCCGGAACGCGAGAACCGCTTTTTCCGGATCCCTCAACTCCAGCCGCGTCGCCCCCAGCTTGTTCCAGGCCTGCCAGTGCTCCGGGTTGAGTTTGAGCGACTCCTCGTAGGCATTCGCAGCGGCGCCGATCTCCCGGCGGATCAGGTGGGCGTCTCCGAGGTTGAAGTAGATCCGCCAGTCGGCCGGGTCGATCTTTCGGGCGATCAAAAGGGCGGTGACGGCCCGGTCAGCCAGACCCCGGGCCGCATAAGCGCCGGCCAGGTTGATGTATCCCCCGGCTCTCTCCGGCTCCAGGCTGACAACCTCTGTAAATTCATCGATCGCTTTTTCAATCTCCCCGTTCCTCGCGTATGCCTCTCCCAGGTTAAGGTGGTAGAGCGGGTTCCAGGGGATGATCCGTACCGCTTGCTCGTAGTGGAAGAGCGCTCGTTCTAGGTCACCGCGCTCGGAGTATTCCAGTCCCAGATTGTAGTTCACCCGGGCGCCATCGGGATTTGCCTCGTAAGCCGATGAAAAGAGTGTGAAGTTATCCTTCCAGTCCCGGTTCCGTATCCAGGTGCGGATGCAATAGGCGGCCAGGAGCAACCCGATAAATATCCACAATAGAACCCTGCCGGTCCGGCCGGCCCGGGCGAATCCGCTTTCCAGGAGAAGACCCAGAGCCAGGCAAAACCCCCAGGAGGCCATGTAGATGAGCCGCTCCGCCATCGAAACATTGATTACGATGATGATGTTGGAGATGATCGCGTAGTTGACGAAAAAGATGAAGACCGCCAGGAAGTAGAATCCTTTCCTTCTCAGTGAGGTCAGGGCCATCAACGCTCCCCCGGCCAAAGCCGTTATTCCCCCCGCCGTCCAGAGCGACTTTATCGCCGCCGCCTGATGGGATAGCTGGGCGTAACTGTAATCGGCGCTCAGCTTAAAGGGCCAGGAGAGGAGAACGAGATAACGCGCCAGTATCCCCAGGCAGGCCAGTAACCTCTCACCGAAGGGAAGGGGGATGAGGTAGTTGGCCGCCATTTCTTCCGCGGCGGGCATCATCGTGTAGATCGCGCCCGCGAGGAGAACGATCAGCAGGTAGGGCCAGTAGAAACTTTTCCAACGGGCCCTGAAGATGAAGACGAAGCTGGATACAGGTTTTCCTTCCCGGACGGTAAATCGGTAGAGATCGCAGGCCATCGCCACGAGGGGAAGCGTGAAGGCGGTGGCTTTGGAGAGCGTGCCGGTGAGGAGGATGGGGAGTGTCAACCAGTAGGTCCATCGCCTCTCCGCATCCTCGGCAAAAGTGCTCCTCAGATAGACCAGCAGGGTGAGAAGAAAGCAAAAGCTGGAGATTAACTCGTCCCGCCCCACCACCGAAGCGACCACGTCGCCGTGGACGGGGTGGCAGGCGAAAAAGGCGGCGGTCAGGAACGAGAGGCGGGGCCGAGCGGGGAAGAGTTCCCTCCCCACCGCGTATATCAGGAGTGAGACGGAGGCATGGAGGATAACGTTTACCAGATGGTAGCCGACCGGGTCGAGGCCGCCGATGGCGTGGTTGAGCGCGAAGGTGATGAGAGGTACCGGTCTCCCCGGTGCTTCGGGCTTCCCCGGCCCGGGGGTGAAGGCGGAAATGAATTTTCCCGCCGAGAATTCTGCGACCAGGCGGTTGTTCACGATCTCCCGGTAGTCGTCGAAGGTGAATTCGTTGAAAATGGTATTGGCGTAGATGGAGAGGGAGAGGATGATGATTATCACCGGGAATACGATCTTTTCGCGGCGCCCTATCTTCATTTCCTTCCGGATGAAAGCAGGATTTTTAACCGGCTGCTTCGTCATTTCAATAAATCTGCCACAAAGGCACTAAGACACGAATGATTTATTATTCCTCGTTCCTACGCTCTGCGTAGGAACGCATAAGCATGGAGCATTTCTCGTTACCACGCAGAGCGTGGTAACGAGAATAAAACTGTAACCCCGCTGATTACGCGGATTGGGCGGATTTTTTAAACATTATCAGCGTAATCCGCGAAATCCGCGGTTAAATATTTTGCGAAGCTATCTAAGTCTGAAAAAAATTAGATTTTTCCCTATTCTTTTTTAACCTGTTTATATAGTATATCGCCACCTAAAAATATACCCCAGCAGATGAAGAACAAGGGAGAAACAATGGAAAAAAACCTCTTTCTATCTTTATTCTTTATTCCGGCATTTATCATTTATTGTATCATCCCGTCCGTGCTTCCCGCCCAGACACTCACGCTCGACTACTCGACCTACCTGGGCGGGTCGAGCAACGAGGACGTCGGCTACGGCATCAGAGTCGACACCGCCGGCGACGCCTACATCGGGGGCTACACCAACTCCTGGAACTTCCCCACCGTCAACCCCTACCAGCCGTCCTACGCCGGAACCTACGACGCCTACGCGGCCAAGCTCTCCTCCTCCGGTTCGCACCTGATCTACTCGACCTACCTGGGGGGAACGGCCACCAACGATTACTGCTACGGTTTCGATATCGACACCGCCGGCTGCGCCTTCCTCACCGGATACACCATGTCCCTTAACTTTCCCACGGTCAACCCCTACCAGGCCTCTCGGAATGGAAGCGCCGACACCTTCGTCACCAAGCTCTCCTCCTCCGGCTCGCACCTGATCTACTCGACCTACCTGGGAGGGGTCTCGAATGAACTCGCCCGCTGCATCGAGGTCGTATCCACCGGCCGCATCTACTATTCCGGGTACACCGCCTCCACCAACTTCCCCACGCTCAACCCGTACCAGCCCTCCCTGGCCGGGAATTACGACATCTTCGTCACCAGCCTGAGCTCGACCGGTTCCGTTGTCCTCTTCTCCACCTATATCGGGGGAGCCTGGTCCTACGAGGAAGGCTACGGCATCAAGATCGACACCGCCGAGAACATCTATCTCGGCGGCTACGCTCGGAGCACCGATTTTCCCACCGTCAACTCTTACCAGGCCTCAATCGCCGGCGGAAGCGACATCTTCGCCCTCAAGCTGAACTCCGCCGGCTCCTCCCTGATATACTGCAGCATCTTCGGCGGAGACGCCGATGACACCGGCTACGGCATCGCCCTCGACTCGTCCGGCTGCGTTTACGTGGCCGGCGACACCCAGTCCACCGACGGAGCGGTGCTCTACCCCGCCACTCCCGGCGCCTTTCAGACCTCGCCCAGCGGGGGGACCAACGACGCCGTCCTCACCAAGGTTTCCAGCTCCGGATCCGCCCTGGTCTATTCGACCTACCTGGGGGGGGACGACGAGGACATCGGCCAGGGGATTGCTCTCGATCCGTCACTCAACGCCTACGTTACCGGCTACACCCGGTCCTATGATTTCCCCACGCTGAACCCCTACCAGGCTTCGAACAACTCCGGCAGCGCCGATGTCTTCATCACCCGCTTCGACTCCGCCGGCTCGGCGCTCCTCTACTCGACCTACCTGGGAGGGGGCCTGGACGATATGGGCTACGACATCACCCTGAAGTCGGGCGCCCCCAACACCGCCTACGTCACGGGGAGGGTCGCCTCCCAGGATTTCCCCACGGTCAACCCGTACCAGTCATCGATCAGCACTTTTTACGACACCTTCATCTCGAAACTGACTCAGGAATCGGTAACCTCGCCGACCCCGACCCCGACCCCGACCGCCACCGCCACCCCCAGCGCCACCCCGACACCTTCCGTCACCCCGAGCCCGACGCCGACCCGGCCGCCCACGCCGATCCCGCCCCCGGACTTCGATAAAGAGTTCTCGCCCGATCCCATCGGCCGTGGGGGTATCAGCACACTCAGCTTCACCATCGACAACACCGAATCCACAGTGGCGGCAACCGGCCTGGACTTCACCGACAATCTGCCGGCGGGCCTGGTCATCGCCTCCCCGGCCAACGCCTCGACCACCTGCACCGGCGGTTCCATCACCGCGGTCAGCGGCACCTCCGTCATCAGCTACACCGGCGGCACGGTGGGGGCGGGGAGCACCTGCACGATCTCGGTCGACGTGACCGGCTCAAGCCTCGGCATTTTCTCCAACATCTCGGGCGACCTGACCTCGAGCCTCGGCAACAGCGGGACCGCGTGGGATAACCTGACGATCGATCCCAGCCCTACTCCGACGCCTTCCCCGGCGGAACCCACGCCGACGCCGGATAACTACGTCTGCCGCTGGGACCTTGAATACTCGACCTACCTGGGAGGGAGCGGCGGCAACGATTACGGACGGGATATCGAGGTCGATTCCACCGGGAGCGCTTACGTGATCGGCCAGGTCATCTCCGCCGCCTTTCCGACCGCGAACCCTTACCAGGCCAGCTTCGCCGGGGGGGCTCAGGACGCCTTTATCTCCCGCTTCGACTCCGCCGGCTCGACGCTCATCGTCTCCACTTACCTGGGGGGGGACGGCGAAGACCGGGGCTGGTGCATCGAACTCGATAGCGAGGGAAACGCTTACATAGCCGGCAGTACCGATTCGACCGACTTTCCGGTCGTGAACGCCTACCAGAACAGCGTGAATGGATACTGGATGGACTACTTCGCCGCCAAGCTCTCCTCCAGCGGCTCGACGTTGATCTATTCCACCTACCTGGGCGGATCTTTCTTCGACTACGGCCTCGGCCTCGATATCGACAGCGGGGGTTGCGCTTATATTACCGGCTATGCCTACTCGACCGACTTCCCGACGCTCAATCCCTACCAGGCGTCGAACCAGCTCGCCTCCGGCTACAACTTCACCTTGAGCAAGCTCTCTTCGACCGGCTCCCAGCTCATCTACTCGACCTATCTCGGCGGCACCGGTTCCGGCCACAACCACCCCCGGGTCGCCGTCGATTCAAGCGGGTCGGCCTATCTCTCCGGCAGCACCAGTTCCGACGACTACCCGACGTTAAACCCTTACCAGGCGAGCTTCAACGGACCGCCCTCGAGCTGGGACGCCGTCCTGAGCAAGTTCTCCTCCACCGGCTCCACGCTCATCTATTCCACCTATCTGGGGGGGGCGGAGGATATCGACTACGGCTATGACGTCTTCGTTGATTCTTCCGGTTCCGCCTACCTCTCCGGTCTCACCCAGTCGGAGGACTTTCCCACCCTCAACCCCTACCAGCCGACACTGCGGGGTTCCAGCGATGTCTTCGTCACCCGCTTCGGAACCACCGGCTCTATGCTGCTGGCTTCGACCTACATCGGCGGCTCCTCCTGGGACCGCGGCTACCGCCTGAACGTGGACGGCGAGGGGATCACCTGGGTGACCGGTCTGACCAACTCCTCCAATTACCCTGTCGCCGGGCCCTTCCAGTCGAGCAGCGCGGGCAACGAGGATGCCTTTGTCTCCCGGCTCTCCTCCACCGGTTCGGAACTCCTCTTCTCCAGTTATCTTGGAGGCGGCGGGAACGATTGCGGTTACGGTGTCGAGGTCGGCGCGGACGGCAAGGCGTACTTGACCGGCTACACCCCTTCCGCCAACTTCCCCACCGCCAACGCCTATCAGCCGAGCCGGGCCGGGAACACCGAGGCCTTCGTGAGCAGGATTTACTGGCACTGCTACTACACCACGCCGACGCCGGTCCCGACCGCGTCGCCGACGCCGAGCGTCACCCCGACTCCCAGCGTCACCTCAACGCCCAGCGTCACGCCGACACCGACGCCGTCGGTCACGCCGACGCCTTCGGTCACGCCGACGTTGACGCCCTCACCGAGCCCGACGCCCGAGAACCTGGTTTGCTACCTGGATCTTGACTACTCGACGTACCTGGGGGGAGGCGGCACCGACTACATCAACAACTCGACCCTGGACGAATTGGGCAACTTCTACCTGATCGGCCAGACCGGATCGACCGATTTTCCCACTGTTAATCCCTACCAGGGGGCGTACCCGGCGGGGAGCACGTATTCGGTTGTGGTGACGAAGCTCTCGTCCACTGGCTCCAACCTGGTTTTTTCCACCTACCTGGGAGGGACTGGGAATGACGACCGGGGCCT
>Ga0272441_10011347_pt1 | contig 13246 bp, 9 predicted proteins | sample SSMProp6N_FD_193582 | JGI IMG/M metagenome (GOLD analysis project Ga0272441, IMG submission 193582) | Marine sediment archaeal communities from Little Sippewissett salt marsh, Falmouth, MA, United States - SSM-Prop-6N | ecosystem: Environmental > Aquatic > Marine > Wetlands > Sediment ... | reverse complement strand
AGTCATGAGAAACAGTTCGATCGACCAAACTGAACCTTCTCTCATCCTGTCCGAGACTGGCCTCTTTTGCTACATGGTATCTGCCGGGGCTCACCAATAGAAACGCTGGTCAACCGGCGGCTTGCACCGCCGGCTATTCCCTTCCGCCGCTCCGCGGCTTCGCAAAACCGGTCAGTTTGAGTTCTTACTCTTTGCTCTTTGTTCCTTCTGGCCTTCTCATTCTGAAAGACCGCTCTGTCGCACCGGCGAAGTCGCTCGCGCGCCGCGGGGCCCCCAACCTGAACGGCGAGCCCCCCATGTCGCAAGGGACTTGCTCGCTCCATGGGGCGCATTAGAATCGTCCAAGAAACCGGTGGAGTGTCAAATGTGGCATGGGCATCTTGCCCGTGCCACGAGGCGGATGCCGGCCGCGAGAAGCACCAGGGCGAATTCATGAATCGACGCGAGTTTCTTAAAGCGGTTCCCGCGGCGGTTGCGGTGGGGTGGGGCGGGGCGGCGCGGGCCGCGAAACAGGGCGGGACGCGGCGGCCGAACGTGGTCTGGATCGTCAGCGAGGACATGGGGGCGGACCTCGGCTGCTGGGGGGTGAAGGTCCACACGCCGCGGCTGGACGGCCTGGCGGCCGAGGGGATGCGCTTCACGAGGGTCTTCGGCACGGCGAGCGTGTGCATGCCGAACCGGACGGCCATGGCGACGGGCGTGACGCAAACGACGCTCGGGTCCGTGACGATGCGCCCGCCGGAGAAGTTCCGCCGGCCCCTGCCGCCCGGCGTGCTGCCCCTGCCGGCCGTGCTGCGCGGGCTGGGCTACTTCTGCGGCAACATCACGGACCGCGCGGGGATCGGCTCGCGCGCGAAGGACGACTGGAACTTCCGCCTCGAGGGCAAACCGTGGGACACCCACAAGCTCGCCGACCTGAAGGCCCGCCAGCCGTTCTACGCCCAGTTCAACTTCCCGATGGCCCATCGCCCGTTCCGGCGGGACGCGGCCCGCCCGGTAAACCCCGCGACGGTCAACCTGCCACCGTGCTACCCGGACCACCCCGTCAATCGCCGGTCGTGGGCGGACTACCTCGAGTCCGTCCAGCACCTGGACCGCGGCGTCGGCCGCGTGCTGGACTGGCTCCGGCGCGAGGGCCTGGCCGGCAGCACGATCGTCTTCTTCCTGTCCGACCACGGCGAGGCGTTCCTGCGGGGCAAGTACTTCCTGTACGACCGCAGCCTCAACCAGCCGCTGATCGTCCACTGGCCGCGGGCCTGCCGCCCGCCCGCCGACTTCCGCCCGGGGGCGGCGAGCGGCCGGCTGATCGCGGGCGTGGACCTCCCGGCCCAGACGGTCGCCTGCGCGGGCGGGACGGTCCCCACCTGGATGCACGGCCGGGCGTTCCTGGGCCCGCAGGCCCGCCCTCGGGAGGAGGTCTTCTCCGCCGCGGACCACATCGGCGGCTCGAAGCTCAAGAGCCGCTCCGTCCGCACGGCGCGCTACAAGTACATCCGCAACTACAACACGTCGCTGTCCGTGCGGAGCGCCTCGACGGAGTACCGCAAGGCCTGCCACCCGATGTACCCCCTCCTGGAGATCCTCGCCGAGCGCGGCGAGCTGAAGCCCCTGCACCGCACGCTCCTGCTCGACCGCTTGCCGCCCGAGGAGCTGTACGACCTGGCCGCCGACCCGCACGAGCTGCACAACCTGGCCGCCGAGCCCGCCCACGCCGAGCGCAAGCGAGACCTCCGCCGCCGCCTGGAGCAGCGGGTCCGAACGTCCGGCGATCTCGGCTTCGAGCCGCTGGACCCCGAGCACGCCGCGTTCTTCGACACCTACCGGCGCACGCAGCGCCGGAAGCTCCGCGGCAAGCAGGAGCAGCTCGGCGCCACCGTCCGCCGGGCCGTCGAGCAGGCCGCCGCGGCCGCGGCATCTGGAAAGGCAAAGAGACCGTGAGCGAGACGAAGAGAACGGTGTTGGACCTGTTCCGCCTGGACGAGCAAGTGGCGATGGTGGTCGGCGGGTCTCGCGGGCTCGGGCGCGAGATGGCCCGGGCCCTTGCCGAGGCCGGCGCTGCTACCGTGATCTGCTCGCGGGCCCGCGAGGCCTGCGAAGCTGCCGCCGCCGAGATCGCCCGCGCGACGGGCCGGGACAGCGAGGCCGTGCCGATGGACGTCACCCGCGAGGAGGACGTCGAGCGGGCCTTCGCCGCCGCCGTCGAGCGGTTCGGCCGGCTGGACGTGCTGATCAACAGCGCGGGCATCAACGCGCGGCACCTGATCGAGGACTGCCCCGCCGAGACGTTCCACGACGTGATCGAGACGAACCTCACGGGCTGCTGGCTGACGTGCCGTGCGGCGGCGAGGGTCATGAAGCCTCGCGGGCACGGGTCGGTCGTCAACGTCGGCTCGGCGCTGAGCACGGTGGCGCTGCCGATGCGGACGCCGTACTGCGCCTCGAAGTTCGGCGTGGTGGGCCTGACGCAGGTACTGGCGTTGGAGTGGGCCGAGTCCGGCGTGCGGTGCAACGCCCTGTGCCCGGGCCCCTTCCTGACGGAGATGAACAAGCCCCTGCTGGACGACCCGGCCAAGACGAAGGCCGTCGTCGGCCAGACCGCCCTGAACCGCTGGGGCGAGATGCACGAGATCACGGGCGCGGCGGTTTTCCTGGCGAGCCCGGCCTCGACGTACGTCACGGGCGCGTCGCTGTACGTCGACGGCGGCTGGACGGCGAGGTAGCGCCCGGCCTCGCGCACCCGAGCCGCGGCGCGAAGGCAGACCGGCGCGCCGGCGACCGGTGCGAAGCCGGCTCGTTCGTCAGCGCCCGCGGAGCAGGCCGGCGAGGCGGGCGACGGTCTCGGCGTGGTCGGGGCGCTCGGCGAGGCTGGTGTTCTCGTCGGGATCGGCGTCGTGGTCGTAGAGCATCCGCCCGGTCTGCCGGCCGGCGTTGTCGGTCCACTCCGTGTACAGATACCGGTCGGTCCGCACCGAGTCGCCGGCGTGGTAGCGGCTGAACGCGGCCGGCTTGCCCCGCCCGCGCGGATCGCCAAGCAGGGGCGCGAGGCTCTGGCCCTCCAGGTGCTCGGGCAGGGGCAGGTCGGCGAGGTCACAGAGCGTCGGATAGACGTCGAGGAACTCCACGAGCCCGCCCGCCTCGGCGCCGGCGGCGGCGCCCGGGACGCGGACGATCAGCGGGGCGTTCAGCGACGTGTCGAAGTTGCAGTGCTTGCACCAGAGCCCGTGCTCCCCGAGCTGCCAGCCGTGGTCGCCCCAGAAGACGACGATCGTCTCGTCGCGCAGGTGCAGCTCGTCCAGGCGGTCTAGGACGCGACCGACCTGGGCGTCCATGTAGCTCGTGGCCGCGTAGTAGCCGTGGACGAGCGAGCGGGCGGTCTGCTCGGGCAGGGGCCCGTCCGGGGGGATGTCGAAGTACGCACGGAGCTCGCCGAAGTTGTGCAGGGCCTCGTCGGGCGCGCCGTCCGGGCGGAAGGGGTTGTCCGCCAGGGGCACGTCGTCGCGGTGGTACAGGTCCCAGTACCGCTTGGGGGCGTTGAAGGGCAGGTGCGGCTTGAGGAAGCCGACGCCCAGGAAGAACGGCCCGTCGGCCTCGGCGAGACGGGTCAGCTCCGCGACGGCACGGTCGGCGATCTGCCCGTCGAAGTAGGCGTCGTCGGCGACGTCCGCGCACTCGAACGGCGGGCCCCGGCGGTCGGAAGACACGTCGAGCGCGAGGTTTTCCGGCCGGACGTAGTTCCGCCAGCTCCCGCCCCGCTGGGCGTGCGGATGCCACGGCTCGGCGGACCAGCTTCGCTCGGCCGCGTCCGTGCGGTGGTGGAAGACCTTCCCCACCGACAGGGCCACGTAGCCGGCCTCGCGGAAGTGCTGGGGCAGCGTCCGGGCCCCGGGCAGGTCGCGGTCGACCCACGTCTCGTAGGTGACGAAGCGGTCCCGCGTGGGGCGCACGCCGGTCAGCAGGCTGGCCCGCGTCGCGCCGCAGACGGGCACCTGGCAGTAGGCGCGGCGGAAGACCACCCCGGCCGATGCCAGCGCGTCGACGTGCGGCGTGATCATCTCCCGCCGACCGTAGCAGCCGAGCTGCGGGCGAAGGTCGTCCACCACGAGGAACAGCACGTTCGGCTTTCTCGATGTCGGCATGGGCGTCTCCTGTCCGGTCGGCCAGTGTACCCGGCGAGGGGCGGCGCAGGTAGGACGCCCCGCCCGACGTGCAGGGCCTTGCCTTTGGCGCGGCGGGAGCCTACGCTCGCCCCGGTGTTCCTGCGGTCCGGGCCCCGCCCGCCACGAGGCCGACCGGGCGCGCCTCCAGGGAGAGCGACATGAACCGAATCGGGGCAAAGAGCATTCCGTGGATCGTGCTGTTGGCCGGGGCCGCTGCGGGGCCGTCTCTCGCCACGGCGGCCGCGCCCCGCGCGCCCCGGCCGGTCACCGGCGTGACGGCGCGGCATCGCGAGGGGCAGACGTTCATCACGTGGAAGGAAACGGACCCGCTCGCCCCCACCCGGGAGCTGACCTACGGCGAGTACAAGCGCCGCCTCGCCGACGCCCAGAACGCCGTGCGCTACCGCATCTATGCCCACGACAAGCCCGTCACGGCGGCGAACCTGCCCGAGGCCCGGCGGATCGCCGAGGTCGGCCCGCTCAGCGCGTACAACGTCAACGGGCGGAACAAGGAATACCTGATCGCCGAAGCGATGCGCCGGCCGGACGAGATGGGCGAGCTGGCCCGGCACTACAACGGGGAGATCCATCGCTGGACGATGGACAGCCCGCGGATGGACCGGTACCCGCTGGGGCGGTTCGTCATCGACGAGAAGGCCGGGCCCCTGCCCGTCGGCACGGGCCTGTACGTTCACCATCCCGCCGCCCCGTGCAGCGCGTACTACGCCGTCGTCTCGTGCCGGGCGGGCGTGGAGAACACCCGCGAGCTGTCCGGGGCGAACACCGCCGGGCCCGTGCGCGAGACCGTCGGCCCCGGCGTCCCCGTGCGCCAGGGCAAGGGCCTCCACGGGCCGTACTTCGACTACCCCGGCACGCGGTGGGTGTACGTGCAGTGGTGCGCGCCGCCGCTGGCGCCCCGGCCGAACATGCACTTCAACTGGTCGGTTCTCGTGCCGCCGCACACCGGCGAGCCGGACACGCCGGTGTTTCCCGGCATGCCGTCGCCCGCGAAGGTCCCCGCCGAGCTGTACTTCCACCGGCGGGGCTACTCCTACGCCCAGCCGGGCAAGAAGCTCATGCTGCACAGCATCCAGATCGCGCCGCACGACTGGCCCTTCAGCGGCTGGTACGGCTACAACAGCGCGTTCGGCACGCTGAAGAGCTTCCCGGCGGGAAAAGTATCTAATCATACGCAAAAACGAATATATGCTTTCCTCCAGTGGGCCCAGCGGGCCCTGCCGATCGACGCCGACCAGGTCGTCGCCACGGGCGCCGACGGGGCCGCGGCCCTCGCGATGGCCTACCCCGCGCGGTTCGCCTACGTGTGGATCACCGGCTTCGACCGCGACGGCGTGACCGACCCCAAGGCCGCCGACGCCTTCGCCGCCGCGTGGGGCCCGAAGTCCCCGGCCGTCGCCGACGAGCACGGCCGGACCGACTGGGCCTGGGCCGATTTGGACAAGATCGCCCTCTCGGCCGAGGGCGACCTGCCGCTGTTCGTCTGCCTGGGCCCCAGTTGGGGCCCGGTCCCGGGCTACGCGCGGGGCAGCGGGCGGTTCTACTCGGCGATGCAGCAGGCCCGCCAGCCGCTGATGGCCTACTGGGGCTGGAGCGGCCGGCGCAACCGCGGGAGCGTGGACCGGTACTCCGGGCTGTGGCGGGCGCATCGCATCACGCGGCAGACGGCGATTCCGGCGTTCTCCAACTCGTCGCGGAACAGCGACCGCGAGTCGACCGGCAACGCCGGCGGCAGCTTCGACTTCTCGGACGTCGTCGACACCCCGGACACCTTCCAGGTGGCCGTGCGGAGCCAGGAAGGCACGTTCGACCTCACGCCGCGCCGAACGCGGCACTTCCGCCCCAAACCCGGCGAGGTCTTCACCTGGCAAGCCCGCGCCGAGCCCGACCCCCGCAGCCAAGACAAGCAGTCGCCGGCCGGCCAGTCCGGAACGGTCCGGGCAGACGACGCCGGCGTGGTCACGATCCGGGGCGTCGGCTATCCCGAGCGCAGCCCGCGGATCGTCGTGACGATCACGCGGCGGAAGTGAACCGCACCTTCGGAGGAAACGACCATGACACGTTGCGTTCTGCCGATCGCGCTGCTTCTGCTGGGGGCCGGGGCGTCGGACGCGGCCCTGGTCGTTCAGCGGTGGGGCACGTACCGTCACACCCAGCACCAGGGCGTGCAGTTCCAGGCGTCCGGAGGCGCGACCGTGATGCGGGTGTCCCTCGCGGTGCTGTCGAAGGGGTGCAGGTCTACCGGGCCCGCCTGGTGCTCCTGTCGGGGCAGGGCTACCGGGTTACCGCCGGGGACGTGGCCCTGCGGCTCGTCGAGCCGTACTGCCTGTGGTTCGACGCCACCGAGGCGGTCCGCAAGTGGGTCGCAGCGGGAGCGGAATCCGGCGAACTGGTCGTTCGAGGCGAGGACGTCAAGCCGGAGGACGTGTACCTGGAGATCGCCTTCGAGGGCACGCTCCAGGACAAGCCCGATCAGGTCACGGCCCTGAGGGGCTTCCATCGCTCCGGTCAGACGTTCCTGACCTGGCGGGAGATCGAGGACATCGCCGACGGCAACGAGTCCGTCCCCTGGGGCGAGATGGTCAAGAGCGTCCGCGACTGCAACCCGATGGTCGGGATCGTCCCCAAGTGGCCCGAGCGGGAGATTCGCTACAGCGTCTACCGCCACACCGAGCCGATCACCGCCGAGAACATCCACGAGGCCCGCTTCCTCCACGACGTCGCGCAGGGCTCCGTATACGAGGAGGACTGCATCGCCAAGGGCCGGCACGGGGAGCACGGGCCGGTGTACCTGAAGGCCGGGCAGGTCCTCCGCCGCGCCATGCTGGCCAAGGGCGAGTTCCTTCCCCCGGGAACGGCCTACCACTGGGTCACCGTGCCGGACGGCGGGCGGCACTACTACGCGGTGGTCAGCAGCGTCAACGGCCTGGAGAACACGGCGGACGTCGGGTCGGGCAATACCTTCGGCCCGGTGGCCGAGCAGGTCGCCCCGCCGACGCCGATGCTCGTGGCCGAGCAGGTCACCGACCTCCGCAATCCGAAGGGCGCGACGTGGTGCGAGCGGTGGTACTCGTGGTGGTGCGCCGGCCCGCTCAGCGCGTATCCGCGCCGATACGACGTGGCCGTGGGGTTCTGCCCGCAGAAGCTCGAGCCCCGTCCGGCGGTGACGATCGTCCGGGAAGCGTGGAACTACCCGATCCGAATGCCTCGGCCCGCGGCGCGCACGGACCTCGTGCTGGCCCACACGATGGACTTGCCCATCGCCTTCCGCATGGGCTGTGCGGACCACCATTACAAGCGCAAGGGCCCGCGCCAGGGCACGTGGCGTCCCTGGCCGATGCGGCGGCAGGACGCGCTGATCGGCTGGCTCGGCACGCAGTACGAGATCGACCGTCGGCGCATCACGGTTGCGATGGGGGCGTGGGGCATGATGGAGATCGAGCGGCCCGACCTGTACGCGCGGATTCACGGCTACGGCCAGCCCGAGGTGACGAAGGGGTTCCAGTGCTGGAACCGCGCCCGGGGCGTGTGGGGCGACCCGGGCGTCTACGAGGGTCGGCCGGACGACGAGAACCCGTTTGTCCGCAGCGATTACAGCCGGTACGTCCTGGCGGACCCGGCGCGAGAAACGCCCTTCTTCGAGATGTACGCCATCCGGTCCGCCCACCTGACCGAGATGGGCTGGCCGGCGCTGCCTCGGTTCTGGCGCGCGATGATCGACAGCCGGCACCCGTTCGTCTACGACTGGAGGGCCGCCCACCGGCCCACGCTGCGGCGGGGCGACCCGGTCCCGGCGTTCGGGAACTGCACGCTCGACGGCAATCCGGGCAACGGCGACCTGGCGCAGGGCGAGACCTTCGACGCGCCGATCAACTCCTGGCTGAGCTGGGACAGCGAGTCGATCGTCGACAAGCCGGACCGCTGGGAAATGACGCTCGTGCTGGACGAGGCCGCCCCGCTGCCCGAATGCCGGGTGGACGTCACGGCGCGGCTGTGCAGGCAGTTCCGGCCCAGGCCCGGCAGGCGGCTCGCCTGGGCGGTCGTCACCGTTCCGTTCGAGGGCAATACCGCCGGCCGGCGGCAACGGCCCGAGCGCACTCATCCGACCGCGCCCGGCGGGAAGCGCCTGGCCTCGGGCACGGTGCGCGCGGACAGGCACGGCCTGGTTACCATCCGGCAACTGCCCATGCTCGCGGGCGCCCAGCGGTTGACGATCGACGCCCGATAGCGCACCAGAAGCGGCGTTCTCCGCGGCGGATCGTCCGGGGCCGGCGCTCGCGGGGCCGTCCCCGCCCGTCCTCACTCGCCGAGGGGCCGGCTGTCAGAGCGGAAGTAGACGGGAATGCGGTCCAGCGGTGCGTCGGCGTCCAGCGCCTGCCCGCCGGCGTGCGTCTCGCCCGTCCGCGCGTCTCGCCAGGTCGTGCCCGCGGGCAGATACACCGTCCGGCCGCGGGCGCCGGCCTCCAGGATCGGGGCGACGAGGATGTCCGGGCCGAAGAGGTACGCGTCCTCGACCTCCCACGCCTTCGGGTCGTCGGGGAAGTCGAAGAACAGCGGGCGCATCACGGGATGGCCGCGGGTCTCGGCCACCTTCATCTGCTCCATGACGTACGGGCGGAGGCGCTCTCGAAGCTGGAGCTGGGCGCTGAGGATCCGGTAGACCTCCTCGCCGAACGACCAGACCTCGTTGGGGGCATGCTCGCCCTCGGCCTTGTTGTCCATCCGGCGGACGCCGTGCAGGCGGCAGATCGGACAGAACACGCCGAACTGGAACCATCGGATCAGCAGCTCGTGGAACGCGGGGTCCGCGATGTTCCCGCCGTAGAACCCGCCGATGTCCGTCGTCCACCACGGGATGCCGCTGAGGCCGATGTTCAGCCCGCCGGCGACCTGCCGGCGCAGCGAGTCGAACGTCGAGGGGATGTCCGCGGACCACACCGCCGCGCCGAACCGCTGGCTGCCGGCCCAGGCGGAGCGGGCGAGCGTGAGCGGCTCGGCCTCGCCCTCCGCGGTGAGGCCCTCGTGGAACCCCTGCTGGTGCAGCAGGGGGTAGAGGCAAGCCACCTCCCGCCCGTTGCCCAGGAAGTACCGCGTGTTGTCCTGCTGGAGCGGGATCAGCTCCGGCTCGCACGTGTCCAGCCAGAACCGCGTGATCCCCAGCGAGCAGTAGCCCTCCCGGATTCTCTCCCACAGGAACGCGCGGGCCGCGGGGTTCATCGCGTCGTAGAAGGTGTGGAGCCTGCTGCCCTTGTTGTCCTCGCCGGAGTCCTGCACGGGCATGCCCCGCTCGTTGCGGACGAGCAGCCCGTGCGACGCCATGTGCCCGTAGTTCTCGCTGGTCCGGTTGACCGTCGGCCAGACGGACACCACCGTCTCGATGCCCATCTCCTTCAGCTCGCGGACCATGCCCGCCGGGTCCGGAAAGGCCTCCGGGTCGAACTTCCAGTCGCCCATCTGCGTCCAGTGGAAGAAGTCGATCACGATCGCGCTGATCGGCAGGCCGCGCTCCTTGTACCCCCGCGCGACGTCCAGGACCTCCTGCTGCGTCTTGTACCGCAGCTTGCACTGCCAGAAGCCCGACGCCCACCGCGGAAACGCCGTCGGGAAGCCCGTGACCTCCGCGTAGCGCTCGGCGATCTCCGCGCAGGACGCACCGGCCACGATGTAGTAGTCGATCTGCTGCGCGGCGTCGGCGACCCAGCGCGTCTCGTTGCGCCCCAGCTCCACCCGCCCCGTGCCCGGGTGGTTCCACAGAAACCCGTAGCCCCGGCTCGACGTGAGGAACGGGATCGCGACCTTCATGTTGCGGTGCAGCAGGTCGATGACGCAGCCCTTCTGGTTCAGGTACCCGTGCTGCTGCTGCCCGAGGCCGTAGATCCGCTCGGCGTCGTTGGCGCGGAACCGCTGCTCGATCTTCCAGACGCCCGCGTCGGGGTAGAACGTCCGCCCGAGGTACTCGGAGGTGTCCTTGACGCACTCCTTCAGCAGGACGGCCCCGTCGGCGGTCCGGAGGAACGTCACGTTGCCCCGCGGCGTGAGCTGCACGGTGATCTCGCCGTTCGTCAGCGTGGTGAGCTTCTCGCCGATCTCGACCTGGACGTCGGCGCCCGGGGCGGGCGGGTCGATCAGCGCCTGGGGCAGGTCCCGGAACGCCGCCTGCTGCGTCACCCGCACCCGCAGGCCGTTGACGCCCCAGGGCACGATCCAGACCCGCTCGTGGTTCTTCTGCCAGATCAGTCCGCTGCCGTCACGCGTTACGAAGTCTTGCATGGTCCTCTCTGCCTATGGGGGAACGACCGCCGCCGGTTCCGGCCGGCAGGGGCAGAATACCCGTCCCGCCCCGGCCGGGCAAAACGAGAAACTGAGGCCGTAGACGCTCCGTCCTGCTATGCTCTGGGCGATGACGATCCCCGACAACCCGGTCCCGAACGAAAGGAACCGCAGATGCAATTCCCCGTGCTCTCCGATGACCTTCGCCGCCGTCGGCTCCAGCCGCCGACGGGCACGGTGCGGATGGTGCTCGACACCGACACGTACAACGAGATCGACGACCAGTTCGCCGTCGTCCACGCCCTGCTCTCGCCCGACAAGCTCGACCTGGAGGCGATCTACGCCGCGCCCTTCCACAACAGCCGCTCCGACGGGCCCGGCGACGGCATGGAAAAAAGCTACGAGGAGATCCTCCGCCTGCTGGACCGCCTCGGCGCCGACGCCGAGGGCCTGGCCTTCCGCGGCTCGACGAGCTACCTGCCCGAGGCCCAGACGCCCTGCGCGAGCGACGCGGCCGCGGACCTCGCCGAACGGGCCCTCGCCGGCGGCGACGAGCCGCTGTACGTGCTGGCCATCGGCGCGATCACGAACGTCGCGTCGGCGATCCTGATGCGCCCGGAGATCGTCGAGCGGATCGTCGTGGTCTGGCTGGGCGGCCAGCCGCTGCACTGGCCGACGGCGCGGGAGTTCAACCTCCAGCAGGACCCGCACGCCTCGCGGCTGCTGTTCGACTGCGGCGTTCCCCTGGTGGACATCCCGTGCTCGGGCGTCGCGTCGCACCTGCTGACGACCCTGCCGGAGATCGAGCGCCACGTTGCCGGGCGCGGGGCCGTCGGCGACTACCTCGCGGAGATCTACCGCGGCTTCTACGACGACCACTTCGCGCGGTCGAAGGTGATCTGGGACATCGCGGGCGTCGCCTGGCTGCTCGACGCCGACTGGGTGCCGACCGACCTGGTCCCCTCGCCCGTCCTGACCGGCGAGCTGACCTGGGCCTCCGCGCCCAGCCGCCACGAGATCCGCATCGCCAACACCGTCCGCCGCGACCCGGTCTTCGCCGACCTGTTCGGCAAGCTGGCCCGCACCGCCGGCTCCGCATGACGCCGCCGGCGCCAACTTGCCCGCCCCCCGCGGCGGGAGAACGCCGCCCCGCGCTATCGCTTCCGGCCGCCGCGCCGGCGCTTCCAGCGGCACGGGGTGTTCTTGTCGACGAGCGTCTTGAGCTTGGTGCAGTACACGGCCGCCATGGTCCGGCAGAGGCCGGCGCTGTCGGCGGGCGGGAACTCGCTGTGGGGGCAGGAGAAGCCGCAGTATTCGGGGATCGTCTCTTCGCTCACGTTCGCGTGTCCGTTTCGTGGGCCGGGCCCGGCGCCTTGGCCCGCCGCGCCCCGCGACGCGCCGGCAAGCCGATTGTAGCAGCTCCCGCCGCCCGGGCGAAACCTCGCCCCGGGCCAGACCTTCTATAGGCAGACCATGCTCCAGCAGTTCTACGCCATCATCCCCAGACGCCTCTGGCAGCGCATGGCGGGCAGGCGAACCGGCCTGGCGGCCGACGGCGGCACGCTCGACCGCCGCCACGTCGAGTCCCGTTGGCTGCACCTGACCCGCCCGGTGGTGCCCGTGCCCGGCCTGCCGGCCGCGTGGGACGGCCTGCGGATCGCCCACCTGACGGACCTCCACGCCGGGCCGATCTGCGGGCTGGCGTATCTCCGCCGCGTCGTCGAGCGGACCAACGCCGCCTCGCCGGACGTGATTGTCGTGACCGGCGACTTCACGAACGATCCCCGCGTCGTCACGCCCGAGCTGATCGACCTGCTGGCCACGCTGCGGGCGCCGCTGGGGCGGTTCGCCGTCCTGGGCAACCACGACCACACCGCCGGGCCCCGCCGCGTGGCGGAAGGCGTCGCCGCGGCGGGCATCGAGCTGCTGACCAATTCCCACGTGATCCTCCGCCGCGCCGGGCAGGCCCTCTGCCTGGCCGGCGTGGACGACTACATGCACGGCGCCCCGGACGCCCGGCGGGCCCTGGCCGGCGTGGACCCCGCCGTGCCCCGCGTCGTCCTGTGCCACAACCCCGACTACGTCCCGTACTGGCCCCCCGACGTGCGGGCCGACCTGGTCCTCTGCGGGCACACCCACGGGGGCCAGTTTCGCGTGCCGTGCGGCCCGGCCCCGCTCGCCTCGGCCCGCCACCGCCGCTATATCGAGGGCCTGGTGTGGGCGAAGCGCTTCTGGGTCTACACGTCGCGCGGCGTCGGCATGAGCCATATCCCCCTCCGCCTGAACTGCCGCCCCGAGCTGCCCGTCATCACACTGCGGCACGGAACCGTCCGCGGCAAGGCCGCCGCTGCGCGGGCATAACGCCCCGGCCTGCCGCCGCCGGGCGCCGCGGTGTGTCACTTTTGTGTCGCTTTCCGGCGAACTCTCACGGGCATTTAGTTTATAAGCATATTTATTATAGCGGTTTATGTGATAATCGGTTGTGTCGCCCGCCGCGGAGGTGACACAAGGGCCCGCCTCTCCGGCCGGGCCTTCCGAGGGGGCGAAATACTCGGAATAATCCGTGTTTGGGTTTGTTTGCTCAAACGGCCTCCACCGGGCCGGGGCGCTGCGCCGCCTGGGCGGGCCCGGCGGATACTCGGAATACTCCCCGTTTGGGTTTGATTGGGCGGTGGCGTGGTGTCTGCCTATGCCTTATGACGGCCTGACGGGGTAGCGGAGCCACTCTTCGAGCGTCCAAACGTGGTCCGACAGGCGAGCTACCATCGCGGGTGTTCGCTCCCGGTAGTGGCCCGCGGGAA
>Ga0272441_10011346_pt1 | contig 13246 bp, 14 predicted proteins | sample SSMProp6N_FD_193582 | JGI IMG/M metagenome (GOLD analysis project Ga0272441, IMG submission 193582) | Marine sediment archaeal communities from Little Sippewissett salt marsh, Falmouth, MA, United States - SSM-Prop-6N | ecosystem: Environmental > Aquatic > Marine > Wetlands > Sediment ... | reverse complement strand
TCTCCCATGCTGCCCGTCGTGTCCAACAGGATCAGAAGGGTGTCGGACGACGCCTGGCGGAAGTCAAGGACCAGTTGCCCGTACGGTTGGACGCTGACGCCGCCTGACGCCTCGCCGAAGAAGATGATTTCCTCGGCCGTACCCATCGCCCCGATCGCGTCGATGCTTGGGCCAGGACATTCGCTGTGATCTTCATCGGCAGGCACGTCGGTCAGCCTGACAAAGCGATACTCGTCGTCGCCGCTCACGTACCGGCCGATGTCGATGCTCGCAGGACAGCCGGACGTCTGTCCGACCGAAATCCACGAGAACCCGTTCGTGCTAATCTCGACGTAGGCGGCCTTCCCGTTGGTGATGTAGATGAACAGGTCGTCCCCGGCAACATCGAGCAGCACGTTATCGACGAACTCGACCACGAGATAGCCACGATCGTCGACGGTGCTCAGCCGGAATCCAAGAGCGACAGCGTGGGTGTCACAGCCTTCGCATCCATAGCAGCCGGAGCACCCCGAGGTAGACGCATCCGGAGGGCCCAAGGCCTCTTCCGGATCATCGTACGCGTTTCTCACACAACTCGCCGCGACGTACTCGACGACGCGGTCGGCGAATGCCAGATCCCCGTGGGGGAACGTCACCCCCCCATAGGTCTTTGCCTCGGCGAGCGCCGCAGCACCGACAAGGCCAACGAACACCAGGCAAAGCACGGAGACCCTCACCAACACAGAAACGCCCTTCCGGTTCATCCGGTCACCTCCGCCCCTCCTTATCCACACCTGTCGGACAGCGTTCCATCATAGGGCGATTTCGAAGAGAAGGCAAGTACAGGGCGCAGTTGGGCTCAGCGATTGAGACAGGTTGCGTCTCGTTGACACCCTTCGGAGCGTTCGATACCATGGCACATGTTGCCGAGGTGGCGGAATTGGCAGACGCGCATGGTTGAGGGCCATGTGGACCTTAAACGTCCGTGTGGGTTCAAGTCCCACCCTCGGCACTTCTTGTTTCTTCTGGGTTGGAGTGATCCAACATGCGAATCCTACTAGACGTCATGGGCGGTGATCGCCCCCCGGAGGAGTTGATCAAGGGGGGCGTTCGCATGGGACGTCGGACGGACACCGAGATCCTCTTCGCCGGCGACCCACAGGTGATTTCCACTGCTCTCCAGGCGGAGCATGCTGACGACGAGCGCAGATTCGAGATCCTTCCCTGCACCGAAGTCATCCGCATGGAAGACGCTCCCGTCAAAGCCATCCGTGGGAAGAGGGATTCCTCGCTGGTCTCCGGACTGGAGACACTGAAGCGCGGCGAGGTGGATGCGTTCGTATCACCCGGGAACACGGGCGCGATCGTCGCCGGCGGCGTGTTCATCCTCGGTCGAGGATCTGCAATCCCGCGGCCCGGACTCCTCGCAGCTCTACCGACCGTCCCGGGACAAGACCTCTACGTCATCGACGTCGGCGCAAACAGCGATTCGACACCGGAGCAGCTCCTGCACTTCGCCTTGATGGGCGCGACGTACACCCGAGATGTCGTTCGCATCGAGAATCCGCGGATCGGCCTACTCAACATCGGCTCGGAGGAGGGGAAAGGGAACAAGCTCATCGGCAAGACCTATGAGCTCCTCTCCGAGAGCCCACTCCCCTTCGTCGGGAATGTCGAGTCGCACAGGGTCCTCGTCGATCGACCGGTCGACGTGCTGGTCTGCGACGGATTCGTCGGGAACGTCTTCCTCAAGTCGGTCGAGGGCGGCGTCGCCGCGGTGGCGCAGCTTCTCAGTCGGACGATCCGCGGCCGCGTGATCGCGATGCTCGGGGCTCTCTTGATGAGCGGGTCGATCGCGCAAGTCCGGGGCACCATGTCTTACCGACGCCGTGGCGGCGCTCCGCTTCTCGGCGTCAACGGTGTCGTCGTCATCGCCCACGGCCGCTCCGACGCCGTCGCCATCGAAAGCGCGCTCGACGTCGCCCGCCAGCAGGTGCTCTCCGACCTTCTCAGCCGGTTCTCCGAAGGCATCGGCGGGTGGAAGCGCGATGGGAACTAGGATCTCCGGCACCGGAAGCTTTCTTCCGGCACGCCAGCTCTCGAACGACGACCTCGCGAAGTTCGTCGATACGTCCGATGAGTGGATCGTCCAGCGAACGGGAATTCACACGCGCCACCTCCTGGCCGACGACGAACTACCGTCGGACATGGGCGTCGCCGCGGGGCAGCGGGCGATCGAAGACGCCGGCGCCGACGCAGGCGAAGTCGACCTTCTTCTCGTCGCAACGAACTTCCCCGACATGATCTGCCCCGGCTCGGCACCGTTCGTCGCCGTAGAACTCGGACTCGGATCTACGCCGTTCTTCGACCTCAAGGCCGGATGCACCGGCTTCATCTACGGGTTGGCCGTCGCAGACGGTCTCGTCCGCGCCGGTCTCTTCAAGCGCGTCCTCGTCATCGGGACCGAGGCCCTCTCTCGCGTGACCGACTGGGACGATCGGCGAACGTGCGTCCTGTTCGGCGACGGCGCGGGCGCCGTCCTCCTGGAGCCCGGCGCCGCCGATGAAGGGGTCCTCGGCGCGGCCCTGTTCGGCGATCCCGAGAAGACGGAGCTTCTCCACATGCCCGGCGGAGGCACTCGCCTCCCTGCCAGCGCCGAATCGGTCGCCGCAAGAGACCATTTCCTCAAGATGGAGGGATCCGGCGTCTTTCGCCATGCCGTACCGATGATGGAGCGAGCGACGCACGCCGCGCTCGATTGCGCGAACCTCACGCTGTCCGACATCGATTGGGTCATCCCTCATCAGGCAAACGCACGAATCGTGAACTCCCTCATCAAGCGGCTCGGGATGAATCCCGAGCAGGTTATCGTCAATCTCGATCGCGTCGCGAACACGTCGACGGCGTCGATTCCGATCGCCCTCGACGAGGCTCGCCGCGACGGGCGCATCAAGCCCGGGGATCTCGTCGCGATGACCGCGTTCGGCGCCGGCGTGACGTACGGAGCCGCCGTCGTCCGCTTCTAGACCATGACCCGCAACGTTGCGTTCCTCTTCCCCGGCCAGGGCGGCCTCCCGGACACGCTCCCGCCGCTCACGACGGAGATCGAGGCGCTGTTCGAGATCGCCGTGTCGCGAGGCCTGCCGATCCGATCGTGGATCGAGGACGGCGAGGCCGAACGTCTCTTCCCGACCGACGTCGCCCAACCGGCGATTCTGATCGACAGCCTCGCGCACGACGGCGCGCTCCGCCGCGCGGGCTTCACGCCGGCCCTCGTCGCCGGGCACAGCCTCGGCGAGTTCGCGGCCCTCGTCAGCGCCGGCGTACTCGACGCGGAAGACGCGCTCGCACTCGTCATCGAACGCGGCGCTCTCATGGCACAGGCGACCGGCGGAGCGATGGCGGCCATCGTGAAGCTCGATCTCGAGACGGTCGAGCGGCTCTGCCGGAACGCCGGGCCGGAGGTCGTAGTCGCCAACCACAACGGAACGCATCAAGTCGTCGTCTCCGGAACGGAAGAGGCCGTCGCCGCCGTCTCCGAGGCGGCCGGGGCAGGCGGCGGACGGGGAATCCGGTTGAAGGTCTCCGGAGCATTCCACTCGCCGTTCATGGCGGACGCGCGGGACGCCCTCGCCGAGCGAATCGATCGGACCACGTTCCGCGAGCCGGCCGTCCCGATCGTCTCCAGCGTGAGCGGGCAGGTCGAACGAGATCCAGAGCGAATCCGCTCTCTCGTCCGCGATCAGATGACCGCCTGCGTCCGCTGGGCCGACGTGATGGAGCGGCTCGTCGAGCACGGCGTCTCGCAGGCCATCGAAGCCGGCTCGGGCAATGTTCTGACGGGCCTCGGGAGACGGTTCACGGAGGCGGTACGATTCCTGACGTACGAGGAGGCGATCGATGAAGACCTTTGAGGATCGAATCTGCATCGTGTCCGGAGCCACCCGCGGCATAGGACGAGCGATCGCGTCCCGATTGCACGACGACGGCGCGACGGTCGTCGGACTCGGACGAAGCGAAGAGGCCGGCCGCGCGTGGGAGGCATCGCTCGAACGTGCTCGGTTCCTGCCAACGGATGTCTCACGTCGGGAGGATGTCGACGCCGCCGTCGCACAAGTCCGTGAGGAGTTCGGACGCATCGATCATCTCGTCTGCAACGCCGGGATCACCCGGGACCGGATCTTCCTTCGGATGACCATCGAGGAATGGACCCGCGTGCTCGACGTGAACCTCACCGGCGCCTTCCACTGCATCCAGGCGGCGATCCGCCTCCTGATGAAAGGCAAGGACGCATCGATCGTCGCTCTCTCCTCCGTGATCGGAGAGATCGGCAACGTCGGCCAGGCAAACTACGCCGCGTCGAAGGCCGGCCTCAACGTGCTTTGCCGCAGCGTCTCCAAGGAGGTCGCAGGTCGAAACGTGCGCGTCAACGTGGTCGCTCCCGGCTTCATCGAGACCGAGATGACGCGGGAGCTCCCCGACGAGATCCGCGCCGCCTACCTCGGTCGAATTCCGCTCGGACGGCCCGGAAACCCGGACGAGGTCGCGGCTGTGGTTGCGTTCTTGCTTTCGCCACAGGCTTCCTATATAACTGGTCAAGTCATCGGGGTGAACGGGGGGCTACACCCCTAGAACATGCAAGGAAAGGGAGGTTTCGTCGGTATGAGCGACATCTCGGAAAAGGTGAAGGCGATCATTTGCGAGCAGCTCATGGTGGACCCGGACGACGTCAATCCCGACTCGTCGTTCGTCGAAGATCTGGGGGCAGATTCTCTCGACACGGTCGAACTCATCATGGAATTCGAGGATGAGTTCTCAATCGAGATTCCCGACGAAGAGGCCGAGAAGATCTCGACCGTCGGCGAAGCGACCGCCTTCCTCGAGAACCTCCTTGCCAACAAAGAGGGCTAGTCGACTCAGGCCGAACCCCCATCGCGGGAGCGCCATCGGCCCCACGTTCCCGCGCCGTTGCAGACCCTACTCCAGTCCAGCGAGGTGATACGCATGCCCGAAGGGGAGAAGCGCGGCCGCATTGGCGGTGGAAGCTCGAATCCGTACCACGAAGGACGGAAGTTCCCGGAGCCCACGACGTGTCCTCGCTGTCACTTGATCTACAGAAACGGCCGTTGGCAGGAGCCCGGCGAGGAGAACCACGCCAAGGACGCGCACGAAAGCCATTGCCCCGCCTGTCGGCGGGAGATCGACCTGCTTCCGGGCGGCTTGCTCTACCTGAGCGGCGACTACCTCGGCCACCATCGAGAGGAGATCCTGAACATCGCGCAGAATCAGGCATCCTCCGCCGCGGCCCAGCGTCCCCTGCAGCGGATCATGTGGATCGAAGAGGAGAAGGGGAGTACTGAAATCGCAACGACCAACGGTCACCTCGCGATGCGCATCGGAAAGGCGATCGAGAGCGCCTGCAAGGGGTCCCTCGACATCAAGCACGCCCACGGAGATCAGCTCGTCCGCGTCTACTGGAAGCGCGAAGAGTGACCGACGCTTTGCCTCGCGGGCTCCGATCGCCATGACGTCGGCCGAGCCGGCGAACGCGGGGCTCTTCCCCCGATATCGAGACAGAATCCCTGACTGGGAGCAGTTCGCCGACGCATGCAGCCGACCGGCGCCGGTCACCATCCGGACGAACACGCTACGCGCCGAAACGGACGAGCTGATGCACCGTCTGGAGAGCGTCGGCGTCCGCGTCGAGACGATAGACTGGAGCCGATCGCTCGTCCGCGTCGATCGCCCGGTGGGACGGACACTCGAGCATTGGCTCGGGCACTTCTACATCCAAGAGGTAAACCAGACGCTGCCTGTCGTCGCCCTCGATCCACAGCCGGACGAGACGGTGCTCGACCTGTGCGCCGCTCCGGGCGGAAAGACGACGCAGATCTCCGCTCGGATGGAGAATCGCGGAATCCTCATCGCCAACGAGCCGAGCGGGCGCAGGCAGCAGGCGCTTCTGGCCAACGTGAATCGGCTCGGAACACTGAATGCGACGATCACCGAGTACCGTGGCGAGTCGTTCCCAATGACCGCGCTCTTCGACAGGATCCTCGTCGACGCCCCCTGCTCGGCGGAGGGAACCGTCCGCAGGGAAACCGCTCTTCGAGGCGGCGCGACCCCGGCGACGATCCGGAGGCTTTCCCGGCTCCAGAAGCGACTGCTCGCCCGCGCGTACGCCCTCCTGCGACCCGGCGGGGTTCTCGTCTACTCGACGTGCACGTTCGCACCGGAAGAGAACGAGGCCGTCGTGGCCGACCTGCTGGCATCGTCGGACGCGAAACTCGCTCCGGCTGGTCTTCCCGTAGACACGGAGCCGGGATGGACGGAGTGGGAGGGAGTGCAGTGGCCGCCGGCCCTCTCCCGCTGTGCCCGGATCTACCCCCACCATCTCGACAGCGGAGGAGGGTTTCTTGCACGAATCGCCCGACCCACGACATAGCGAGGCCGCCGACTACTTCGTCCGTCGCTTCGGCGTGCCCGAAGACGCGATCTCCACGCTCTGCTTCCGCGAGTGGCGCGAGGAAATCTGGGCCGTGAGCGCTCCGCCTCCGAAGGGGATCGCGTCACGTCGTCCGCCGGGACTGCGCGCCCTGCGCAGGACGCCCACGGGGCTGAAGCCGACCAGCGCCTTCCTGGTCCACCTCGGCCCGCGGATCACCGCCTCGCGAGTCGACGTCGACCTTCGGAGCCTCGAATCCCTCCTCCTCGGCCGCCGCATCGAGACGGACGCCACCGACGGCTTCGTCGCGCTCTGCTTCCGGGGGGACGTCGTCGGCTGCGGTCGCGCACGCGGGGGAATCCTTCAGGCGGTCATCCCGACCGGCCGTCGCCGCGAACTGCTCCTCGCCCTCGCCGATATCGCAGAGACCGAATCGCTGAATCTGTAATCCAGATCACAGTATCCGCCCCCCTCCATCCGCTAGAATCGCCTCCAGCAAGGAAGTCGGATCAATCGATCAAGGAGGTACGGAATGCAGACTCGACTGCTTCCGCTGGCGGTGGCCGCTCTCGTGGTTTGTGCCATCGGTCTCGCCGGCGTAGCACAGAACGATCTCATCTTCATCCTCGACGCGTCGAACAGCATGAACAAGCCGTTCGGCGATGACACGAGGATTGCGGCGGCCAAGACGGCGCTGGCTGACCTTCTGACGGGCATGCCTGAGGGTGGGAACGTAGGCCTGATGATCTACGGGCACCGAATCACTCACGAGAACAAGGTGGAGAGCTGTCAGGACATCGATCTCATGTTCCCGCTTGCGGCGTACTCGGCCTCGGTCCGCGAGAACATGATCTCCGCGTTCGACGAGGTCGAGGCGAAGGGGATGACACCCCTCGCGGACTCTCTCGTCGCGGCCTCGAACGAACTGGTCAACGGCGGAACGATCATCCTCGTCAGTGACGGTGAGGGTAACTGCGGCGGCCAGCACATGATCGTCGCGGAGATGCTGGCGACGCTGGATCCGCCGATCACGCTGTACGTCGTCGGAATCGACATCGAAGACGAAGCGGGGCAGATCCTGCGCGACATGGCGTTGGCGACGTCGGGCAGCTACTGGAGCGTTTCGGAGGCGTCCGGTCTCCTCGACGCCCTGTTCGCGGCCGTTGCGACGGAGGAGATCGTCGCCGAGCCGGTCATTCGCCCGTCGGGGATTCCGGCGGAGTACGCGTGCCTCGGCATCACAAACGTCATCGAAGGAACCGATGACGACGACACGCTGTACGGAACAGATCAGAACGATCTGATCCTCGGCTACGGCGGGAACGACTTCCTCGTCGGACTCAACGGGAACGACGTCCTGGTCGGCGGAGACGGGGACGACATCCTCGAGGGCGGCATCGGCAACGACCTCCTCGACGGCGGATACGGTGTCGACCTGCTGTTCGGCGGCGTCCAGAACGACGTTCTCTGCGGGGGCCCCGGAAACGACTCGCTCGAAGGCGAATCAGGGAACGACTGCCTCGACGGTGGCGAAGGGCGCGACGTCCTCCTCGGCGGAACGGGTGAGGACAAGCTCTACTGTGACGACGCTGCCGACGTTCTCTTGGAGGGCATCGTGATCGCCGGAACGTGCGAGTACTGCATGCCGCAGTGCAACCCGCAACCGGCTTGTCCGTTGCCGACGGAGGCGGTCTGCACGCCCGCCCCGGTCGTGACGAACCCGTGTGCCGAGCCCTTGGCTCCATGCGAGGAAGCGCCTGCTCCCGCCTGTCCGTCGCCAGCCGATATCAAAGTCATCAACGAAGGGGAGTCCCTCCAGCTTCACGGGACTGCATCCGACGCGGACTGCAACATCATCGAGATCCTGTGGGATGTCTCCGCGGGCTCACTCGACGATCCGCAGTCTCTCCATCCGGTCTATACCGCGCCGATGATCGACGGCTGCGAGGGAATCGACATCTGCGTCACTCTGTACGCGACGGATAGCTGCGGAGCGACCGCGAGCGATTCGTTCACGCTGCGGGTGTGCAACGTCAACCATGCCCCCGCGGTCGACGCCGGTCGTCAGATCTGCATCGACGAGGGCACGGCCGTCACGCTGCAGCCACTGGCGCGCGACCCGGACTGCGATCCGCTGACCTACCAGTGGAACATCGTCTCCGGCGGCGGTCGGATCGACAATCCGACCGCACTGGAGGCCGTGTTCGTCGCACCGATGATCGACGTTTGCGAAGGCATCCCGGTCACGCTGATGCTGACTGCGACCGATCCGTGCGGCCTCTCGGTCTGCGACTCGGTCGTCGTGTACGTCCAGGACGTGAACCACGCGCCGACCGTCGACCTGGGGCCTAACTTCGCCCTCGACGAGGGTTCGGCGGTTCGCTTGACGCCGGCAGTATCGGATCCGGACTGCGACGAGCTGAAGTACATCTGGTCGGTCGAGGGCGGACTGCTCGATCCGTGTGACGATCGCAATCCGACGTTCACCGCGCCGCTCACCGACTGCTGCGACGGCGTGACGGCGACGGTTTGCCTGACGGTTGTCGACCCCTGCGGACTGAGCGCAACCGACTCGGTCGCGATCTCGATCTGCAACGTCAATCGCGCGCCGACGGTCGAGCTCGGGCCGGCATTCGAGATCAACGAAGGGGAATGCATCCGACTGACGCCGGATGTGCGCGATCCTGACGGCGACCGCCTCACCTACTCGTGGAGCGTCACCGGCGGCCTGATCACCGATGCGTGCATGAGCTCGCCGGTCTACACCGCGCCGATCATCGATGTGTGCGAAGGCGTCAACCTGGTGATCACGCTGGACGTCGTCGATCCGTGCGGCCTGACCGCGTCGGACTCGGTCTGCGTCCACATCGCGAATGTAAACCAGCCACCGGTGGTCTACGCAGACCCGTAGGAGTCTCGTAGACAAGCCTTCTATCGGTTGATCTGTCCGATCTGCTCCGCCCCCACCAGGGCGGAGCAGATCACTTGCTTCGGATCGCACTCCTGCCCCGACAGCTCCGCCAGGACTCGCTCGCCGATCGGGTTTCGCGACGCCAACGCGTGCGCGACATGAAGGTGTAAGCACTTCAGCCCGCGCAGATCGGCGATGCCGCCGATCCCGCGGTTCTCCAAGCTCTCGAGCATCCCATTGCCCCGCAGTTCCCGCGCCTCCTCGTCGGAGAGGAGCGCCCGTCGCTCCTCGATGTACGCCCGATTCGCCCTCTCCAGAGCCGCCGCGAGCTCCTCGTCCGCCGCCAATCTCGCCTCCCACGCTCCGACCCCGCCGCTCGCCTCGATGCGGTCGATCTCGCCGCTCACCCAGGGACAGGTCAACCAGTAGAGGGTCGGAAACGGCTTGCCGTCGACGACCGGGTGAACGCGCACGACCTGCGGGAAGCCGAAGCTGCAACGCCGAGCGACCGCCGACAGCCCGCGCGGGCGGCGCCCGATCTGAGCAGCGATGATCCGTTCGTCCCTCACCGAGACGCGTTCCACGACGACCTCCCGTACTTCGACTCAAGGAGTGTGTCGGCGAGCGCCTCTTCCCGGTCAAGCAGGCCGCTCCGCTCGAGCGCGAACCGCCGCGTCAATCCGCTTTCCACGGCATCCGCCGCCTCGTCGATTCCGATCGGCCGCCGGACGGCCTCCGAAAGCGTCGTCGTCTCCCGCGGAACCGAGGACACGCCGTCCGTACGGTAGCCCGGCCGTCCAGCGAGCAGCAGGTGCTCGATCGGCCGCCCCGGAGGCGTCACGAGGAGCGTCGTGTGATAGAGCGTGTAGCCGCCTCTCCGCGCTTGCGCGGCACCGCCGACCTTTCGCGTCCCGACGAGCAACAGGTTCCCGATCGCCTCCACACGAACGTCGAGCCGCTCCAGCCCCTCGCTGATCAGCCCTCCCAGAAGCTGGAAGCAGCCCTTTACCGGGCCGCACTCGATCGATCGAAGGACGACGCTGACGTTCAGGTTCCCGGGGTAGTGATAGACGGCTCCGCCCCCGCTGATGCGGCGCAGCAACGGCACCCCGGCGGCCGCGGCCGCGGGAAGGTCGACCTCTGAGGCGATCGCCTGCGCCCGCCCGATGACCACCGCCCGATCGTTGACCCAGAGTCGCACGATCTCCTCACCGGAGGATCGCGCGACTTCGAACAGCGCCTCGTCGATCGCGAGCCCCATCGCCGGCGGAACCGGCTTCAGGTCGAAGATCAGTCGCATGGCGTCTCGAACAGCTCCCGCGCGTGATAGGAGCTTCGCACAAGCGGCCCCGCGACGACGGCCCGGAACTTCAACGCTCGCGCCTCGGCCTCGATCTCCTCGAATTCCCCCGGCGGAACGAAGCGCGCTTCCGGGACGGCCGCCGATGTCGGACGCAGGTACTGCCCGACCGTCAGTGTGTCCACGCCCGCGGCACGAAGGTCCTCGAGCGCCTCGGAGATCTCGCGCCGTAGCTCACCAAGCCCGACCATCAGCCCGCTCTTGATCCGTTGTCCCGAACTGCTTCCGCCCGCCCGCAGATACGAAAGCACCGCGAGGGATTGGTCATAGCTGGCTCGTCGATCTCGCATCCTCGGCGTGAGGCTGCGCACCGTCTCCACGTTGTGGCCGAGGACGTCCGCCCCCGATCTGAGGATCCTGTTCAGCGCGCGCGGATCGCCCGAGAAATCCGGAATCAGGACCTCGACGATCGCCTCCGGCCGAGCCTGCTTGATTCGATCGACCGTTTCGGCGAACAGCTCCGAGCCGCCGTCGTCGAGATCGTCCCGATCGACCGACGTGAGGACGACGTAGTCGAGGGCGAGCTCCCCGATCGCCTCGGCGACCCGTCGTGGCTCGTCCGCATCGACCCGGCCGCCCGGATCTCCCGTCGCGACACCGCAGAACCGGCAGGCGCGGGTGCAGACGTCGCCGAGCAACATGAACGTCGCCGTGCCCGCACCCCAGCATTCGACCGCGTTCGGGCACAGCGCTCCTTGGCAGACCGTGTGCAGACCGTGGCGCTTCAAGATGTCGCGCATCCCCCTCATCGCGTCCGCCTGTGCAGGCGTCGGGGCACGCGCCTTGATCCAATCAGGCCGTCGGCTCATCCGCCCGCCCTCCAAGCTCCTCGAGCTGCACACTTCGCACCGTCCAGCCGAACACCGCCTCCGCAGCACGGAGGAAGCGATCTGCCACGTCGCCGACCGAAATCTCCGACGTCACGAGGTCGCTCAGGGACACGACGTCCACCGGCAGCCCGCACGGCCGGATCAGTGCGAAGTGGGATCGATCGACGTCCACGTTGAAGGCGGCGCCGTGCAGGGTGACCCAACGGCGGACGTGGATCCCGAGCGACGCGATCTTCCGACCTTCGACCCAGACCCCCGGACGCCCCTCGACACGCTCTCCCGCAACGCCGTAGCTCGAAAGCACGCGAAGAATCGTCTCCTCGAGTCCGCGAACGTAGGCGCCGAGATCGCGGCCGTGCTCGCGGAGGTCGAGAATTGGGTAGACCACGAGCTGGCCGGGACCGTGGTAGGTGATGTCCCCGCCCCGCTCGACCTCGACGAGCGACACGCCGAGGCCGTCGAGCGTCTCCCGCGAAACCAGGAGATTGTCGAGCGATCCGCTTCGACCCATCGTGAGGACCGGATCGTGCTCGACCGTGATCACGACGTCACCGATCGCCTCGCTCAGCCGTCTCTCCCGCAGGCGGCGCTGCAGCCGGAGCGTCTCCTCGTACCCCGCGCGCCCGAGCGAGAGGTGGCCGACCTCCGCGTCAGTCGGCGTCGATCCGCCCAAGGAGATCGCCCACCTTGAGTCGATCGCCGGCATCGACGAGCCGAGCCTGGAGTCTGCCGCCCGCCGGTGCGGGCACGACGAACGCCGCCTTCTCGCTCTCCACTTCGACGAGATCGTCGCCCTCCGCGATCTCGGCTCCCTCCGGCACCAGCCAGTCGACGACTGCAACCTCTGCAACCTCGCCGAGATCAGGCACCAGGATGTCCACAATCCTCGATCCCATGCGCATCACCTTCGGCGAAAGTCTAGCCGATCGCCGCGGAGCGATCACCTTGCCGCCCGGTCCGGCTGAAGCCTATAGTTGACGGGAGAGAGGAGGAACGGATGGGGTTCTCCTGTGGACTGGTCGGCCTTCCGAACGCGGGCAAATCGACGATCTTCAACGCGCTGGCGAACGCCGGCGCGCGCGTCGAAAGCTACCCGTTCTGCACCATCGAAGCGAACGTCGGCACGGTCGATGTCCCCGATTCCCGCCTCGACCGGTTGGCCGAGCTGTTTCCGGACAAGCGCCGCGTTCCGACGCACCTGGAGTTCGTCGACATCGCCGGCCTCGTCGAGCACGCCAGTGACGGCGAAGGGATGGGGAACCAATTCCTCGCGGAGATTCGGGCCGTCGACGCCGTCTGCCACATCGTCCGATGCTTCGAGGATCCGAACGTCGCCCATGTCACCGGCTCCGTGGATCCCAAGAGCGACATCGACATCGTCGAAACCGAGCTCTTGCTCAAGGACTACGAGACGCTGGCTCGTGTCGGCGAGCGCCTTCATCGCGAGATCAAGGGGACGGACCGCAAGGCCCCGGAGCGGGCGGCCGCCTGGGATCGGCTCCTGGAGAAGGTCGCCGCAGGGACGCCCGTCCGCGCCATCGAGACGGAGGCGGTCTTCCGCGAGATCCTGAAGGAGGCGGCCCCGCTCACGGCCAAGCCGGTCCTCTACGTCGCCAACGCCGGCGCAGACGGAGCGAACGAGTTGACTGCGCGCGTCCGGAGGATCGCCTCGGAAACCGGCGCCGAAGCGGTCACGATTCGAGGCCGACTCGAAGCGGAGA
>Ga0272441_10011345_pt1 | contig 13247 bp, 10 predicted proteins | sample SSMProp6N_FD_193582 | JGI IMG/M metagenome (GOLD analysis project Ga0272441, IMG submission 193582) | Marine sediment archaeal communities from Little Sippewissett salt marsh, Falmouth, MA, United States - SSM-Prop-6N | ecosystem: Environmental > Aquatic > Marine > Wetlands > Sediment ... | reverse complement strand
CGAAACTCCCACTATATTCATGGCATTATACATTATTCCCAGAAGAAGGACTCCTAAAAAAGCCCCTAAAAGACTTCCCCTGCCCCCTTCAAAGGTGATGCCTCCTATAATTGTGGCTGCCAGGGCCTGCAGTTCGTACCCTGTACCGCTGTCCGCCCGGACCATGCCCAGCCTTGAAGCAAGGACCAGTCCTCCTAAACCGACAATAAGTCCGCTCATGGCATAAAGGGAGATAACATGCCGGTCAACATTTATTCCGGAAAGGAAAGCCGCCTCTTTATTCCCGCCTATGGCATTTATCCGTCTGCCGTAGGTAGTATACTTTCTCAGGAAATAGGCAAAAAGAAAAATTAAAAGGTAAATAATAATCGTAAAAGGTATAGGCCCGATTTTGGCCCGCCCCAGAAACTGAAACTGGCCGCCTAAAGAATGGGGCCTGCCCTCGGATATAATCAGGGCAATTCCGTAATAGACATACATCATCCCGAGAGTAATGATCAGGGGGGTAGTCTTGCTTTTTGATATAATAAGTCCATTAATGAAACCCAATATTGTCGAAAGTGCAAGTACGGTGATCACGGCAAGGCCCTGATTATACCCCGATAAAACCATGCGGGTAAAAATCATCCCCACAAGCCCGGCCATGTTCCCTATTGAAATATCAAGATTTCCGGCTATCATCAGCAGGGCCATACACATCGTTAAAATACCGAGAACCGATATTTGCTGCATGATATTAAAAATATTCCTGGCGCTCAAAAAACGGGCATTCAGGATACTGGCTACAATAGAGACCGCAATAATAACCATTATCAGATAACTTGTCTGGCTTTTCAAAAATTGCAGTCTCTGCTGTTTTTCTAAAGGATTGTTTCGATCAGACACGCTACTGTCCTCCTAAATAACCGGACAAGATATTTTCTTCGGTAATATCCTCTCCGGACAACTCTTTTGAAATCTCAAAATTCCGTATTACAATTACCCGGTCGCTTATGGATATTATTTCCGGCATTTCTGAAGAGATCATAATGATTGATTTTCCTGCCGCCGCAAGCTCAGTGAAAAGTTCATACACTTCGGTTTTCGCATTCACATCAATACCGTGAGTAGGTTCATCAACGATCAGGATATTCACCCCCAGAAAGAGCCATTTTGCAATCACAACTTTCTGCTGGTTACCGCCGCTTAAGTACTGCACTTCCTGATTGATGTCCGCAGTTTTTATCCTCATTCTATTTATAAAATCCCGGGCTGCCTCTTTCTCTTTCTTCATCAGAATGAAGGAGGGATGAATAGAGTTTAATCCCACAATAGTGATATTCTGATACACAGGCATACTGAGGAAAAGACCGTCGGATTTTTTGTCCTCTGTAAGAAATGCCAGTCCGTTACGGACCGCTTCAATAGGGTTCTTCGGTGTAATGTCTGTACCTTTATAGAGGACCCGGCCCTCATACTTATCAACAGCCCCGAAAATAGCCCGGCCTATTGCGGACCGGCCCGATCCTTTAAGCCCTGCTATTCCCAGGATCTCTCCCTCTTTTACGGAAAAATCAATAGGCACAGAATTCTGATGAAGTTTCAGTCCCTTTACCTCCAGGACTGTTTCCCCTACCGGGTGTTTTCTTTTTTGATAGAAAAGATCCACAGGACGGCCGACCATCTCTTTTGCAAAAAGATTAGTATCCAGCTTTTCTTTTGTTTTATCATGGGTGATGATTTTAACCCCGTCCCTGAGTACCGTTACCCGGTCCGCAACCTTGATAATCTCATCAAGATCATGAGCAATATAGATCACACTTGCCCCGTCTTCGGTTATCTTTCTGCAGATATCCAAAACCAGGTCTGTTTCAGTAACATTGAAGACCTGAGTGGGTTCGTCAAGAATCAGGACTCGGGGTGACTGGGCAAGGGTTTTTAAAATCTTGGTGAACTGCTGGTCCGCGGGATTAAGATTCTCATACGTTTCCCGGACATTTAATTCAATGCCGTAACGCCGGGCAAGAACCTCGGATTCTTCTATCACCCATTTATAATTCATGAAAAATTTACGTTTTTGATATTTCGATCCTAGATAAATATTTTCCGCGGCGCTTATGGAAGGAACAAGAACATCATCCTGATATACAGTATGAATTCCCAAATCCCTTACCACCTGCGTGGACAAATCATTATATTTTTTGCCGTTTATAAAGATTTCTCCGGAATTCTGGGTGTAAACTCCGGATAAAATCTTAATAAACGTTGATTTGCCTGCTCCGTTTTCTCCGATCAGACAATGTACTTCCCGGGGAAACAATTCAAAATTGAAATCCGAGAGGGCTTTAACACCGGGAAATTCCTTTGTAATGTTTACTGCTTGAATAACTGGTTCTTTCATATTTGTGATAGAAACTGTCCCGCAGATCCTCTGACCTGCGGGACAGTAATATTTCTGATTGATTATTTTCCTGATTTTACCACTCGTCAAGTCCGCCGATCATTTCGATCAGTTCATCAGAGGGTTCCCAGGGAATATTTTCATCAAGATTATCCACGGTTATAGCCTTTACACCCGGTGCAATATAGTTTTTGGGAGGATCTATACCTTTAACAGAATAGAGATACATAGCTTTAAACAGATAAAGCCCCTGAAGGGACACTGGCCCTGCTATAGTAGCCTGGATAATTCCATCTTTCAGCATCTGTACACCTGTCGGACCGCCGCCTGTGGAAACAATAGGAATTTTCCCTGTCAGTCCCGCATCTTCGAGGGCATTGTAGCATCCTACTGCCATGGATTCATTATTGGCGAAAATTACATCGAATTCTTCACCTGAGGCTATTACGTCCTGGGTTGCGTTCAGGGCGGTTTCGGTGTCCCAGTTTGTATCCCGGTATACGGCAAGTTCAACAGTACCGAATTCTTCAAGGGCATCATTGATGCCTCTCATATATTCTTCAACAATACCCATTCCCGGCAGTCCCCGGACATAAAAGAGTTTACTTCCTGGATATGTCTCACTAATGTATTTCGCTGCTTCATACCCGAAATCATAGTATTCGAAGGCGACATTCATCACAAAATCGCCTGTTACACTATTGATCAGCTTAGTATTCTCAAAAGAGATGGGAATTCCGACCTCATTTGCCCTGTTGATAAAATCCTGGGCCTGTTCAGGGGTATAAACAAATACGCTGATATGATCTACTCCCTTTGTAATAAGATCCTCAAGATTATTCAGTGCTTTTTCTCCGTCCCATTCAGAATCAAGGACCACAACTTCAACGCCTTTCTTAGCAGCGGCATATTTGAAGTTTTCTACACTGAATCCGTTCCATTCATCAGACATAGCTACAGGAATATTGCCGAACACAATTTTTCCTTCCTCTGCTGCAGCTTCTTTTCCACCGCCTGCCCACAGAACTGCCATAGGAACAAGCAGAAGAATGATAAGAACAAATACAATTTTTTTCATTCTCCGGACTCCTTTATAAAATATGATTTAACCGGTTTCTCCCGACATCTTCAGGAAAAGCCAATTATAATGATAAGACAGTTGAAGCAGTCTTGCAATACAAAAAAGGGCTGCTCAATCCGCTGAACAGCCCTAATACGAACAAAAATGATCAGGTTTACATATACTCATCCACATTGGATTTATCAATAACAAAACCGTCAATGAGGAGTTTTTTTACCCCTTCCTGGCCGTTTATCTGGGAAAGAAGACTCCCGACAATTACCTGGGCCATCTTTTTATTATCCTGTTTGATGGTTCCGGTCAGCTCACCGTCTTTAATTGATTTAAAAGCCCCGGGAAGGCCGTCAAAACCGAAAACCTTAACTTTACCAAGGAGTCCTTTTTCCTTAACCGCAGCAAGCCCGGCCAATGCGCCCGGGTCCCATGCTCCGAATACCGCTGTAATATCAGGATTAGCTGACAGTTCATTGATAGCTGTCTCATAGGCTTTACCATCGTCCCAGTCACACGCCCGGTAAATCACCTCGTACCCGTTGGCTTCACATACCTGGCGGACACCGTCCCTTCGTGCATCACCGGTCTGATGCCCCAAAGTGCCGCCGAGAATGAGCACTTTCCCCTTGGCTGTGTTATCAACAATATACTGACCCATAACCCGGGCTGAAGACAGGTTGTCTGTCTGGGCAAGGGCCGTGATATTAGGATCATCAATAGCTGTATCTACGGCTACACAGATAATGCCCTTAGATCCGGCGTTTTTCAGAGATTCTCCAAATGCACGGTTATCAACTGCTCCGATAATGATGCCGTCAACTTCCCTGTTAATGGCATTGTCAACCGCAGCTTTCTGCATTGCTGCATCAGCTTCGGTAGGTGTCATATCCAGCAGCTTAACACCATTCGCGTCAGCTTCTTCCTTTATATACTGGGCCATCTGTACCCAGAATGGAGAAATGTGAGGAAAGCCGACATAGGCAATGGTAATCTCCTCTGCTTCGTCTCCTCCGGTTTCCTGAGCTCCTTCTGCAAAAATCATCCCTGATGAAAACAGAAGCAGTCCCAGAACAACGCACACAAAAGTAAATGTTTTTTTCATACTGCACTCCTCTTTTTTATTAATCTTTCCCGTTTAACAAACGGGTTTATGCTCTTGATTCCCTTTTCCGCTGCATGAAATCCAGCCATACAGCAAATATAATTACCAGCCCTATACTTATTCTCTGCCAGGACGAGCTCACACCCATGTGACTGAGCCCCGCATTCAATGCATTAATAATAAGCACACCTATAACAGTTCTTCCCACGCCTCCGATTCCGCCGGAGAGGCTGGTACCGCCGATAATTACAGCTGCAATTGCATCCAGTTCCATGCCGTTTCCCCAGGACGAATTGGTGAAATTCAGCCTGGCGGATTGGATTATGGCGGAGAGTCCGGCGAAGAAACCGCCTAAGGTATAATAGATAAAGTAGTATTTTTTTACCGGCACCCCGGCAAGCCTGGCCACTTCATTGCTCCCGCCTATGGCGTAACAGCTGAAACCGAGTTTGGTCCTTGTCAGGAAAATGTAGACCAGAATAAAAGTGACAGCCATAATGCTGATAGGGATAAGGTACCCGCTTCCGATCATATGAAATGATTCCGGAAACTGGGACATGTCTTTATTCCGGGCGAGAATTTCCGCAAGTCCCCGGTAGGCCTTCATCATTCCCAGGGTACCAATAAAAGCAGGTATCCCTGTTCCTACTATTATAAGACCGTTTAACGCTCCGCAGCCTGCTCCTACAGCTAAAGCGAAGACGACCACCCAGAAAACCGGGACCCCGGAGATGAGCATCCAACCGGTGCATACCGCAACGAGGCAGAATAGAGAACCGATTGAAAGATCAAGGCCTCCGGAAATGAGGACAATTGTCGGACCTGCAGCCAGGGTACCGAGAATAACAGCCTGGGTAAGGATTGTTTTAAAAGTTGAAAATGTCCTGAAAGTCGGCGACATGATTGAAAAAATCACGTAAATAATAATCAGCCCCATTAAAGACTGCGCGCCTTTTCTCATTTGTGATTTTGCCGTTGTGCTGATTCCTAGCGCCATGATATCCCTCTTTTATTCTGATTGTACTCCGATTGCAGCCCGGAGTATGTCTTCTTCTTTTGCTTCGCCCCGTTTGAATTCTTTTACGATCCTTCCATGATACAGGACGACCACCCTATGGCCCATTTCAAGGGCTTCCTGATAGTCTGAAGTAAGCATCAGTATTCCTATGCCCTGCTCAAGAAGACTGCTCATAAGAGCGTAGACCTCGGCCCTGCCGGCGATGTCTATGCCCCGGGTAGGCTCATCGAATACAAGTACCTTACTGTCTGTTCCGAGCCATTTGGCCACAACAGCCTTCTGCTGATTGCCCCCTGAAAGCTGACCAGCTTTGGTCTCTTTGTTCGGAGCCTTTATGGAGAGTTTCTGCATATATACATCGCATTCTCTGCTGATTTTCCGATGATCAATAAAACCGAATTTCGTAAGCCGGTTGGCATTGGGGAGCCCGTAATTATCCCTGATGCTGTGAATCAGAGTTAACCCGAGATTTTTCCTGTCTTCAGTCAGGTATGCAAGACCCTTATCAATAGCTTTGTTAGGCGTTGAGAAATCAATCTTTTTTCCATCCACATAAACCTCTCCGCTGTCGCAGGGATCAATACCGCAGATCGCCCTTCCAAGCTCTGTCTTCCCCGCCCCCATAAGCCCGGTTATACTTACGATTTCTCCCTTGTTCACATGGAGCGAAACACCGTTTAATCTATTGCCCTGCCGGATATCAGCCAGCTTAAGGGCTTCCCGTTCCTGAGGGGTTCCCAGGGATGGATACTGGTTCTCAATCTTCCGTCCGATCATCTGCTCTAATATTTCATCAAGGCTGATATCGGCAATATTGTATACCCCGACATTTTTTCCGTCCCGGAGAATCGTGACCCTGTCACCGATTTCATGTACTTCTGCATACCTGTGGGAAATATAAATGAATCCCACATCATGACTCTCCTTCAGTTCATGAATAACATCAAAGAGATTTTTCCTGGACCTGTCCTCCAATACATCGGTAGGTTCATCCAGAACCAGCACCTGGGCATCCTTAACCAGGGCTTTGGCGATTTCCACCAGTTTCTGCTGGGTAACACTCAGGCGGCCGACCTGATCCCGAGGGTCCAGGTCTATATGAAATCTTTTAAGATAATAATCAGCTTTTTCGTAGAGTTCATTAATCCTAATAAAGCCGAACTGTCCGGGCTCAGCTCCCAGGAACATGTTCCTGGCTACATCAAGCTCAGGTACAAGGTTCATTTCCTGATAAATAAATCTGCATCCAAAATCAAGAGGATCCTGAGGACTGCTGATATGAACCTGCTCTCCGGATATATAGATTTCCCCTTCGTCCTTTGTATAGGCACCGCTGAGGATCTTAATCAGCGTACTTTTCCCGGCTCCGTTTTCACCCAGGAGCATATGTACTTCTCCCTTTTTTAACGCAAAATCCACATGATCCAGGGCCAGAACTCCGGGAAACCGCTTAACAATACCTTTCATCTCAATCAGGGGGGACACAGCCGCAGCAACTGATGACATTTATTTTCCTTTGGACAATTAATGTTTCTTATCCTTAAGCTAAAACTGTGCCAAAAAAGTATTATGGAGCGATAAAGATTTAATTCATTATAAATTATAGAATTAGCATTTATTTTCCGCCTTTGCCGCAAGGGGATAAGTAAAACCCGGGCAAGAGTGATTACACATATATTACTCATTTTTTACCCATCAAATTACCCAGAGAATGATTTCTTGCTCTTTTAACCGCCCTTAAGTATACTTAAATGAACATGGAATTCTCACTTCTTATAGTTGATGATGAATTAGAGGTTTGCCAATCTCTTAAACGGATCATTAATTCCAACGATTATCATGTATATACAGAAACTGATTCCCGCAGGGTGATTCCTTTTATTCATGAGAAAAGGATTGACCTTATCATCATGGACATAAAGATGCCGTACTTAAACGGGATTGATCTTCTAAAAATACTGAAAAAAGAAGCCCCCTCCATACCGGTAATAATCATCTCCGGGCACGCTACTATTGATGACGCGGTCCAGGCTATGCGGTACGGAGTACTCAATATTTTTACAAAACCGTTAAAGAATACCGAACTATTAAATGAAATCAGGCAGGTTGCCCAGAATACCAGGGGAAAAGAACTTATACGGGCAGCGGACAGAATCATCACCCAAAACAAAGACATGGAAATGCTCCTGGATCTGGTGCATAAAGCAGCACCTACTGACGCAGCTGTAATTATCACCGGAGAAAGCGGAACGGGCAAAGAACTGATCACTGATGTGCTTCATCATTCCAGTAAAAGAAAGAATTACCCCTACATTAAGATAAACTGCGCGGCAATCCCGGAATCCCTTATCGAGAGTGAAATGTTCGGTTACGAAAAAGGTGCATTTACAGATGCAAAATCCAGATACATCGGCAAATTTGAACAGGCAAAGAACGGCACGATCTTCCTTGATGAAATAGGGGATATGAGCCTTTCAACCCAGTCAAAGATGCTCAGGGTCCTTCAGGAAAAACAGTTTTCCCGGGTCGGAGGTTCCCTTCTCATACATACGGACTGCCGCATCATCGCAGCAACAAATAAAGACCTCAAAACGGAAATTGAAAACGGTACATTTAGAGAGGATCTCTATTACAGGCTCTCAGTAATCACTTTAAGTATACCGCCTTTGCGGAAACGCAAAGATGATATTCCCCTTCTATCCGAATATTTTCTTGAACATTTCTGCAGGGTATATGGAAAAACAATCACCGGTATTGATGCCGAGGTCTCTGAAATTATTTCCGCTTACGACTGGCCGGGAAACGTGAGGGAACTAAAAAATTTTATTGAGCGTGCTGTAATTTTCACAGATAAAGGAATCATCAGAACTGATATCATCCCGGAACAATACAGGATCCTTCTTTCTGAAAAGCATGGGTCCCGGGAAGAAATTCCGGATTATTATGAGAAAACCCGAAAAATAATCCTTGATGCCCTTAAAGAAAGTGAAGGGAGACGGGCTGACGCAGCCCGGCTTCTGAACATCAGCAGAAAAACTCTGTACAATAAAATGAAAAAATTAAATATCCAATGAACGGTACCCGCAGACAGCCGATTGTCAGAATGAAAGATATCCATGTTTCATACGGAGCAGTCCATGCCCTCCGGGGAGTGGATTTTGACCTGTACCCCGGGGAAATCCATGCTCTTGCAGGAGAACACAGGGCAGGCAAATCATCTCTCGTTAGGCTCTTAAGCGGAGCAGTCCGGAAAAATCATGGGGTAATATGGATTAAAGGGAAGAAATATGAATCCCTGACTCCGGCTGCTGCAATTAACCGGGGCATAGGTATTGTCTATCAGAACTCAAATATCATCGAAACCCTCAACTCCGTGGAAAATATTTTTACAGGGAATCCTCTCCGGTCTCCCATTTTCTTTTTGAATAAAAAAGAAATGACCAGGAAAACTCAGGAAATATTCAGGAACCTTAAACTGGACATCGATATAACCGCACCCCTCTCTCTCCTTACAGAAGGGCAGAAACATATGGTGGAGGTGGCAAAAATACTGATTGCTGATCCTGACATCATCATCCTTGATGAAATTTCCAGTAAACTCACCCCTACGGAAATGAAGACCGTTTACCGGATCATGCAGGAACATAAGGCTGACAGCAAAAGTGTTATCTATATTTCCCACGATATTGATGAAATACTGAGGCTTGCCGACCGGGTAACAATCCTGAAAAACGGATACCGCAGGGGCACAGAATATATCCAGGACCTGGACAAATACCGGCTCTTTCAGCTTACTTATTCCTTTGTTCTTGATAAGGAAGAAGCGAAAAAAGAAAATATTCAATACCATCTGTTTAAGCGGTATATTGAAAACATTGTACACCATATTCCTATCGGCGCTGTTCTTCTGAATCAGGACGGCAGACCTGATGTATATAATCTTCCGGCCATGAAGATGCTGTGCCTTGAAGACGGTTCCGTTCCTTCAACCAGTGAAGACCTGGTGCATTGTTTTGTAAAGCCGGTCCAGAAGGAAATGCTGCAGTATATTACCTCAAAACAGGAACATACCTGGGAGGAAGTTCATACACTTAACGAAAGAACCCTGCGGATTGATGCTTTTCCCTTTCATGATGATGAATATGTTTTCCGGGGTACAGTGCTCTTTCTCCAGGATGTTTCCCTTGACAGGTATATGTCTGACTATATCCTTGAAAGTGAGAAAATGGCGTCCATTGCGGAGGTGGCAGTAGGTGTTGCCCATGAAATCAACAACCCCCTTTACATAGTACAGAATTATCTGGAATTGATAAAGAAAGGCGAAAGCAGAGGTGAAGAAGACTTTGAAAAAATTGAAAAAGAGCTGGGCAGGATTGTAGAAATTATTGGAAGCCTTCTCTCTTTTTCCAGGTCCAAAAAGATTCCGGGCAGGACAGTAAATCTTTCATCCCTTCTTAAGGAAGTGATACTCCTTCTAAGTCATGTTATCGGAGAAAAATCAATCAATCTTATCCAGGACCTTTCACCCGATTCTCTTGAAATCCCGGGAGATGAAAATAAACTTAAACAGCTCTTTCTCAACCTATTAATGAACAGTATGGAAGCTGTTCTGGATGGGGGAAAGATCGCTGTTCTAATGAATAAAAACACTGATTATGCTGAAATCTCAGTCACTGACAATGGTTACGGCATCCCTCAGGAAGTTCAGGACCGTATCTTCAATCCTTTTTTCAGCACGAAGATTAATAAAAAAAATACCGGCCTCGGACTTTCCATATGCAGGCAGATTGTCAAGGAACATGACGGAATTCTGAGTTTTAAGAGCAGTCCGGGAAGGGAAACCCGTTTCACTGTGAGGCTGCCCCTGTAGCTGTACTGTTCGAGGACTTCAAGCCCGCTTTCTCAGTCTTCCCCGTTTCAGTCTTAATGCCGGCTCCGGGAGGTCAATAAACAGGTCGTCGAGACGCCGGTAGGTGCCCCAGCATTCTCTGTCTTCAAAATCATCCTGTTTTAGAAAAACTGAAGCAATGTCACAATCGAGCTCTTTATAGATCCTGTCTGAAACAGCAACTTTACCGGGTCCTGTTCCTTTTTTCTCCAGATGTGCCGCATAATTTACTGTGTCAGACACAATCTTACCGGTGTTGCAGTAGAATTTCACCTTTCCTGTATCCATGGCGATCCGCACCTGGATATTCTCCGGTACAGGTTTGTCCTGCCGGAGATTAAACAACGGAATACTGCTCTGAACCTCCAGGGCAAAAAGTACTGCCCTGCATACATGATTTTTAAAGGTAAAGGCGCAGATTCCGCCGTCACCTGCCCAGGACCACAGCCGGCCGTCGTACTTCCGCAGTTTGTCCTTAAGAAAACGCATAAGCTGATAATAGAAGGTTTCCATTTTTCTCATGCCGTATTTTTTAACCATTTTAGAATTGCCGACAATATCAATACTGCCTACTGCAATATCATAAGTTTTACCGTCCCGCAGGCTTCCCCAGTTCACCAGTTCATCCCTGTCGTCCCCGCAGTCAATTACAGACCTGGTTCTTTCATCATATACAAAACCCTGCTGTGCCAGATGGCTGAGAAAAAACTCAAGGCCGTTTATTTTTAAATGTTTTCCCTGATGGATTCTATCATCCATTTCCACAAGCAGTTTAATGAGATTCTTTGTTTTTTTCTTTGCTTCACAGTGATCTACAAGGATTTCCGCTGCCTTTCTGGGAGATATGGTTATATGATTTTTCACACCGCTTAAGGCATGGGCGTCATAGCTTTTAAAGACGAGTTTGCCTAATTCATTCAGATCTTTGTAATTGAAATTAACTGTTATGAGTTCAATGAGATCATTTTTTACTGATGGCTCAAGCATAGATGTATCCCTGAATATTATATTTTAGACTTTTTTGAGGTATAATTAAGTATTACCATGATTCAGGGAAAAAATCAAGGATCACTGAGTGGGAGTGTCTGTTTAAACCGGAAATCAGCGGCCTCGTCGGGAAAAATCTCGTCTGAATATTCATCTCCTATATAACATTCATACCCTGTAGAACCGTCACTGAAATTTGAATCAGTGAAAGAATCAACAAGATCATCATTTATATAGAGAGAAAATGTATCTGAGGGATCGTCACAGGTGACTTTTAAAGTATTTACGACATTATACCCCTGGATAATAGAATCTGAAGTGGGCCAGTCTATTATTGTAGACCAGATAGAATCAACCCTTGTAAATACAGCATATTCTCCATTCACATTTATTACAAAAACATAAAAATTATTGTGGTCCTGAAATCCGAACACAATTCCCATTCCTGCGTTCTCATATCCGGATACCTTTTTAACCTTTGTTTCTATGACTGATAGAGAAGAGGCATATGAATCTTCTCTATAATACCATTGCGCACCCTCACAATACTGAATATCATTGGTTTTAAACTGACGGAAACCTTCCCCGTCAGGTTCCCAGGCGATTGTCTCTATAGGAATTTTATTTTTTCCGCAGGATATAACCGACAGAATCAGGGCAGAAAAAATACAGACAGTCAGTATTTTTTTCATGGGAAAGCCCCCTAAAAATAGAATATTTTCAAGGATGCCTTATTCGTTATCTTAATTATAAAATACTCGTTATCTTATATCAATCTGTTTCCGGAACAAGCAGAGCAAATCCTGTGACAGGATCAATTTTTCGTACGCCCCGGGCTCCTGAAATCTCAATGATGATAACTTCCAGAACCTGCCAGACATACACTCCCTCCCGGATACAGCCCGTTACCGCACGGTCCCCCCGTCCGCAGGACAGGTGCATATGGAGAACAGCCTTTCCCTGTTCATCCCTGAAGAGGGTGCCTGTGCCTGTAGCTTCATAAGTTTCATCCAGAGTGTAATGGACCGGAATTATCACATTGCTCCTTCCCTGTTCAGGTCCAACTACAAGAACACTGTCTTTATCAACTCCCCCTAGCGCTGAAACAAATGCTGCCCCAATATTATGCTCCTCTGCAAAGGCCTCAATCGCAGTATGGATAATCTCCCGGTCTTCCAACCGGAGGACAAAGGTCCGTCCTGTTCTGCCTTCAGAATATATCACCTGTCTTTACCCCTGCCGGAGTGTATGATATCTATAAGATATGTTCAACAAATTTGCACTGTTTTATTTTTCAGGGGCCGGAAATACAAAACATATGGCAGAAGAAATTGCTGAAAGTCTGAAAAACACAAAGGAATTTGTAACTTTCTGGTATAGAGAACCTCACAGAGGTTCTTTTCTCGATGGTTTAAAATTGCCTCAGCCGTAAGAAGTAATAAAAAGATGTATCAGAAGCTCACTATTAATCCAATTTTATGAACACTATGCGGCCTGTGCGTGAAAAACCATTTTAAATAGCCGAGTTCCATCAAACAGCAAGCCGCTCTTCTGATTTATTATCTCTTTATAATCAATCCCCTTTATTACAAACCTGATCTCATTACCTGTTCAAAGTAACATTAGTAAAACCAATAAAATTGAGAGATTTTTTATCATCAATATCAAAAGCACACCTTATTCTCTGATTATTTATTTGTGCATCGTTCTTTTATTTGACTGAAATTATTTTTTTAATTGACATGAACTTTATTAAAAACTAAAATAAACCAGATAAAAAGGAGAATTAAAAATGAA
>Ga0272441_10011344_pt1 | contig 13250 bp, 8 predicted proteins | sample SSMProp6N_FD_193582 | JGI IMG/M metagenome (GOLD analysis project Ga0272441, IMG submission 193582) | Marine sediment archaeal communities from Little Sippewissett salt marsh, Falmouth, MA, United States - SSM-Prop-6N | ecosystem: Environmental > Aquatic > Marine > Wetlands > Sediment ... | reverse complement strand
CCGAAAAGTATCGTTAAACACTATAAGAAGTTTTAAATTACATATTATGATAATATGTATCGTTCTGCATGGCAATCTATATTTGGTTGAGTGGAACTGAATTTTGAAATTGCTTTTAAAAATTGACGTCGTTCTCGTATCTAACTCCCAGGAAAATGCCCAATTCTACGTAGCTCGTCTTGCACGATGGCTCGTATTTCCCCTTCCGACAGCCCTGCATGAATCTCCGACTCCCATCCAATTGCGTCGACGGGAGTTTGAGTCTTCCCGAAGATCTTCAGCTCATCTTTGAAGAAGGGCTTTTCTCCATTCTCGATTCTGGAAAGAGCTACATTAAGCCTGTCTTCTAAGCCGTTATCCCCGAAAAAGTACGTTTCCAGCGCATTTTTTGTCCTGTCGGTTCCTCCAGCAGAGAGGATTTCGCCTTTCTTCTCGGTCATGTATTTCATGGCCATCTCTATTATTTGGTAGAGACGATTTTCCAACGTTCCCCTCTCCTCAAAGGCCCCTTTCCGGCCATACGGATTTCTGAGAAGGATCAGGATTTCATCATGCCTGTTATCGCCCAACTTTCTCCAGGGCAAGATATCGTTTCCATCGGGAGAAATGTTGGTGTATCTGGCAACGGCTTCGATGAGCTTATCTCGGTTAAGAAAACCCCTCGAAAAAACGTAAACCTTGTCGGCCTCTTTGCAATCGCATCCAAAGAGCCTTCCATACTTGAGCGCCTTTTTCACCAATTTATTTTCAGGATCTTTTTTCCTCTTTTCTTTATGGTAACAAGGAACCAAAAGGGGTGTCCAATCCCATTCTCTGGAGAACTGATCGCCCAACGGCGTGCTTGAAGGGTCTTCTCCGGGATAGTGACATGAGGCCACCAGAGGTTTCATGGCCTGGTAGATGTAACGATCTATGGTCTGGTAATTTCGCCCCAACTTGTCGATAAGGATTTGGTTGTCTATTAAGATCAATCCGTTATTGCTCACGCCTCGTTTTTTGGTTATCAGATCGTGCAGGGATATGACCGCACCCATATCCCTCTTTTCTTCTTCCACTTGTTGTTGGGGATCCACGCCCCTTTCTGTGAGAACTCCCAGAACGAATACCGGATAATCCTTTCTCTCGGCCCTTATGTAACTGGTAATGGGGTTGACAAATCCAGTACCAGTTCCTCCGCCCAAAGATGCGATGAATAAAATGCCGTCACAGAGCTTGAGACCGTTTCCATTCTCTCCAGTATCGGATAGCGTAGTGTAAGGACGTATGCAATTCCAGGCGTCTCTCATAACGGGGTCTTTGGACATGTATTCTTTCTTTGCCAAATCTTTTATCTCGTCGTCGTTTTCGAATATCTCGAATACGGCCTTGGAAAAGGCTGCCTCTCTGACGAAGCCGTGTTTTTTGATATCATATCCGTATTTTTTTTGTATTAATTTAGAAACTTCAGAATTGGGCTTTATTCTTTGATGCGGTACTATGTAGCTTGGTTCATATCCTCCGTTAAGGCCCTCTTTCCAAGGGCAAAAAAAGCTTTGATTTTGGGTCTCTCCTACGTCAGCCTCCAACCACAACCCCTTTACCCCTCCAAAGGTCAAATGTTGGTTTTCATTAGATCCTGACAAGATCTTTTTCAAAGTTACATCCTGGTTTTCGAGGAACTTTTCTGCTAAATGACCACCACAACCTCCAATGCCAACGATGCAAAGGCTCATCTGGTCACTTCCCAAGCCCCTTTATAAATCGGCCATAATAACGTCACTTGAGATGCAAAAAGAGCGAGAAAGGCCATGGTCCTCAGCCCCAAATTATAATGCGGAAAAATGGTCCCTTGATATGCGGATATGAATATGGAGGTCATGAGCACTGGGACGGTAAGCATCATTAAAATTTTCATTTCTCTGGAGATTTCGTAGTAACAGTATGCTTTGGGTAAAAACGCGGAAACTAGACCTGAGGGAATCGATACCATTATTCCGAAAAACAAGAATCCCAGGGGACTGGAGGCCAAAGATTCCACCCGAAAGTAGTTGTAGCTAGGGAAAAAGTGAGAGGTTAAGAAGTAATAGTAGGCGAAGGCCACGAAGACCAAAATCCAAGCACTTATTATTGTGGCACTGAAGGTGGATCCTTGAGGTTTAAACATGTTATCGAGTAGACCTTTCTTTGAAATCTGAGAGCCATTTGACGTTTGAACCACCATCTCGTATACCTTACGGATGTACAACCGGTGCGATCCAAGGCCCATTAACAAAAGAAAGAGAAAAAGACCTGTGCCCACTTGATTTGAATAGATGTTCGTCAAAAGACTGTAGGCTTGGTCGATAATTATCATCTGTAAAACCTCCTTTCAATCAAGATTCCTGCCATCAAGACGATCAACAGCGGAATTACGACGTTAATCCAAATGATTGGTGAGGACATGGGATACTTGATGATCTTGGGGTTTATTGCACCCCCAAAAACGAAGGGGGTGTAATATCTAGAATCCTGGTCCGGTGCTGAGTATTTAAAATAATAACTGAAATTATGGTCTGCATCAGATACATCGAAGGGCTTAACGTCGAAAGAGACCTCTTTCAGCTCTTCTGAAGCGTCTATGGTCGTGCTTTTCTGAAACTTTTCAGGATGATTTGGCGTGTTTGTGTACAGCTCTATTGTCAAGTTGTCCATATCTGGATTTTTCACCTTTAAGTGGAACCTGTAGTTCTGCCACCAGTAATTGTTTTTATCTTCGGGCACAGCCGTTGGGTTAGATACCCAAATTTTGGGCGAAGACAATAGCTGCGGACCAGTCTTGTTGGTGGACGTTTTGCTGGCTACGCCGTCGTCGTACGAATAATAGTAGGAAAAGTTCTTTCCAGAATCGTCCTCTGCAAAGAATCCGTATTCGTTGGCTATGAAGGTCAAGTTAGTTCCGGATTTAACCATTTGAGTCGCGTTGTCGTGCTCTCTTCCTTGGTCGTCGATGACGTGAAGTGTTACGTTAATCAAATCTTCATCTGCATCTACTACCTGTACCTGATACTTTATGGGGTCGTTGTACCTTGCAAGACTTGGACTTACTTTCATGTTACCGTCATCGAGTTCCGGCGGGAAATTTATCAGTTCCAATTCGAGTTCGTTATGAAAATTACCTTTATGATATCCATCCGGATATCTCTTCGAATACATGGTGTCGGTGTAATATGTATGATGCATATCGTTGAAACCTATCCGAAAACTAACGTTTCCTATTTCCCCCGAATCGTCAAACGGAGTACATGACCAACATCTAGATGAAGCGTTTCTTTCGTTGTATTCGTTAGTCAGAACGACTCTTTGGGAATCAATCCTGGTGAAGTTATTCGAATTGGGCTTTTTTACCTCCAGCCAGAGGTATAAATCAGAACGCACCTCTGCAGGGTTGTCGTTGGCAATGCTGGCATATATGGTTAGCTTGTCGTTTCGTGAAATTTCAGTTTCATTTTCTGGGTAATATATAAACACGGTTGGCGTTTTATATTCGTTGGGCGGAATAAATGGTATGTGTAACAGTTCTTTAAACTCATCGAACTTATCTGGATCCTGTTGTTTCCATTTTTTTGCATTTTCGACCATGTCGTCTAGATTCAATTTGACGATGTGTTTGCCACCACTGCTACTACCGGATGATCCTGCATTGTTTCCACTGGGTCCTCCAGGCCCATCGGCACCATAGGCACAAACTATGAGATAAATGAAAATAATTAAAAAAATTATTAATTTTGAGATTTTCATGATTGAGATTTGATCACCTCGTCAAATTTTATATCTACCTCGTATTTGGCGTACCCTGGTTTGTTGTTCCATACCAACTTTTGCCAACCGGTGTTTGCAACGTATCGTTTAACGTCTTTTAGAGGCACCCAATTGACATTATCTGTGGAATGTTGCAGATCTATCGTCATGTTGACGCTGCCGTTGATCCTGGCGATGTAGTTGTATCTGCCTGATCCAAGCTCCTCGTAATCTAAAGACCTGTATTCTGCTAATATTTCGGGTCCTTCGAAAGTATCGCTTTCAACACCATTTATCAAGAACTTATACTCAGCGATTCCTAAAAATTCAAATTCATAGAAGGGCTTGACTACCCATGAAACATATCCCTTGGAAGGATCGCATTGTTTTCGATCACCAACGGTCTTCCAGACTGAGTTTGGCGCCCTTACCAGAAGGTCAACCCATAGCTCTTCATTTGCATCTGTATTTTCGTCAAATTGGGCCGTGTAAGTAAATTCATATAGATTATTAATATCAGGAAATGCCTGTAAAACGCCACTTGCAGGCGTAACGTTTCCAACGACGCACGTTTTAATCAGAGTTGGTCCTTCTCCGTAAATCACGGCAGACGATCCTGTGCAAAGGACCCTATATCCGACCATGCCCCAATGATCACAATCGAAAGTGACGTTGTCCCAGCTTATGTTCGTCCCACCATCGTAAGTGATAAATCCTCTAGATTTCCATATTCTACTTCCTGGTTCACGGGTCTGCAGTTCAAGATCACAAGATGGAAGTCCTGCATTTACCCCTACGGAATATGTATATGGAATGGACATGCTTCCATTATTTGGTGTCACAGTTGCGTTTCCAAGCGTCACCAAACCTGCATAAGATATATTCGGACCGAAAAATTCTTCAGTTGATTTGAAGGGCTCGTTTGATCCATTTTCGTATAAATTGAAGTAATATGATGATCGTCCTGCAATTTTCTGGCTGGGTTCGACGTTGGTCCAAGTTATCGTCTCCCAATTATACGTTTTATTGTAACTTTTCTTTTCTATTAGTCGGAACTGTTCATTATCTAAGTCCCATATGTTCAAACCAATTTCCAACGGTTTGGTGGAGTTTAAATTTAAACTGTAAGTGAATGGCATGCCAATATATCCATTAATTGGTTTTACGTTTTCGTTTCTATAATTACAACCTGTATGCCAAAATGGTCCTTCGAACGTTTTTGAATTTTCCAAGCCCGAAAACCTGTAACGAGCAACATCAAAGTCAAAGTCCAACACCAAATCGTCCCATTTCAAAGTCTGCCATTGGTTCGGAGTTGAATAATCTCTGCTTTCACAGTTTACCCAAGGGCCAATGTCTGAAGGCGCCACCTGCAAAGTTATGTTGTATTTCCTGTTGCATAGCACTTCAATCTGATAGTCATATAAGGTTTTGTTACTACCTTCAGATGGATATACGGATTGATTTCTGTAAATTTCACGATATATGTAGGGTCCTTTGAAAGTTCCAAGGACGATATTTTCCATGACGAACCTATACTTCAGTTCATCAAGTGAAACATCAGATATGGGCAACGTTCTAACGCTGAAGTTCAGCTTCTCTCGATCTTGCTCGTATAGTTGCTGGTTTATCGAGATCCAACTATCGTATATGGGATGGTAAATTTCTAATTTGATCCAAACCGGGGGATGAGATCCTTCGGAATCTATTTCTGCTGAATAAAGGTAAGAATCATTTATGGATCCGTTATGCGGATACACATCACCACTTATCTTTATTGGCATTATTTCTGGACCAATATGCGTATTTGAGATGGAGTTGCCACAAACGAACCTGTAACTGGCCGTTCCCGTGTTTTCCAGCGTAATATCGTCCCAATGGACGTTCTGGTCATTTTTACCGTTCTTATAAGTGGCGATTCCCCGTGATTTCCAAACTGAAGAATTACCCTCACAAGTCTGTAGTTCTACGTCACAATTTGGAAATTTTGAATCTGGTTCTAAGTAATAGTCGTACCTGGAAATTATACTGCCTCTTTCTGGTGAAACGTTTGACTTTTTGAAGATTAAATGATCATCTAAGGTATCGTCAATGATGTTTGGTCCAAAGAACTCCTTCGTCTCGTAGAGGGGCTCTTTTGCCCCCACTTCGTAGATGCTGAAGTAGTAGAAAGATGCACCTTCAGATCTTTTGCTGGGACGAACTTCCGGCCATATCAAAGTCTCTTGCTCAGTTGCATTTTTATAATTTTTCTTTCCAATTGATCGGAACTTTTTTTTGTCCAAGTCCCAGACGTTGAGGTCCACATCTACTGGCTTGCTGGCGTTGAACTTCAAACTGTAAACGAAGGGGGCGTCCAAATCGCCCTCTATCGGCTCTACTTTTTCGTCTAGGTAATTGTAATCAATCGGCCAGAAGGGGCCTTCTTGGGGGCCAAATTCTTCTCGTCCCTCAAATTTATAGTACCCCTTTTCGAAATCAAAATTTAGTTTCACGTTGCTCCAGATTAAAGTTTGAATAATGCCTGGAGTGGTGTATTCTCGACTTCCAACTTCAAACCACGGTCCTTCGATAGAATTGGAGACTTTCAGGGAAACTGTATCTCTATTGCTGGATATGAGGTCTATTTGGTACTGGTAATTAATCTGATTGGTACCCTTAATTGGAGATACTTTTGGATCTTTGAACCGATAAAAATCCGTTTTCAAGCTGGAATTTATTTCTTCAATGGGTTGTTCCGCTTGGCCATTTTGTTCCATTTTGACATTTATGGATGTAGGAGCGTCTTGAGCAGAGAATTCCGGGCCTGGCTGTTCTTTTGGTACGGTTTCTGTAGGTACAAATCTGCACATCACAGTCCCACTGCTATGACCACCTAAGGTGACGTTGTCCCAGCAGATCTTTCTACCCATATCCTTTTTCCAGGTCTTAGTACCCTGCGACAACCAAATTGAAGAATCAGGATTGGACGTTTGAAGTTCGATGTCACAGGTTTCAAGGCTGGTGTCTACCTCAACACAATAACTGTGAGGAACGAACGAGCTTACATTATCTGGGCGGACAGTTAGGTTTTCGAACTTTACCAAAACGAGATCTGGCCCCATGTAGTATCCATCACAATCACTTGAGTGATTGAAAGCGCCGTTTGCTCCTCGGCGATAGAACTTGAAGTAATAGGAGGGACTCCCTTTTGATCCAACAATCTCACCGGTTTTAACGCCAGACCATTCCAAGGTCTCCCAACCGTATATGTTCGTATAACTCTTTTTTCCGGCGAAATTTTCAGTTCCTTTGTCCAGATCTCTGACCCACAGGTCGACGTCAATTATGTTTGAGGAATTCACATCTAGGTTGTAGGTGAACGCCGAATCTGGGAATCCTTCATCAGGGGTTACCTCTGCATTTCTGAAGTTGAAGTATTCCAGAGACCAGGAAGGACCAGCGATGGGCCCTAGGGATTTTCTCCCCTCAAATTTGTAATATGCAAAGTCGAATTCAAAATTTAAGGGAACTTCATCCCAATTCAACGTCTGCCAAGTGCCAGATTCTGTATAATTTTTTGTTTCTAACTTCGTCCAAGGTCCTGTTTTTGCAGGGGCCACCAGAAGCGTTATGGCATCTTCAACGCTGGAGAATACCTTTAGTTGATAATCATAAAGGGTTTTGTTGGTTCCCATTCGGGGTGATACATCTGCACCTTCATAAATGGTGGATACATGTATGAGTGGTGGCTGACGAGGGGGGCTTTCCACACATACAGGATCACCGACCAAAGGAGCGACTTTGATACGATACCACGCCCGCTCCCAGATGTCTGTTTTGCTGTCATTAGCAGCCCAAGCGTAAAACTCGCCTTGGCACAGCTCACGAGATCTGAAGTAGACGTCGAATTTGGCCATTTCAGACGAACGGGCGGGCAAACTTATATCTTGGACGTATTTTCTAGTTATGGAGGGATCATTGACATCAGATCCCACCTCTAATTCAATTTTGTAGCGCATAGAGCAGCTTAAATTGTTTATAAGCTCTATATTGTAAATTATGGGTTGATCGACGTTAAAATTCATGTCTGTAGCGTCAGCAGAGACGAACTCCACTACCACTTTTAGATCATCTGTACCCTTTTCCATCACTTGACCATCGGCGATCGGCACGATAAACATCAGCACCACGAACATCAGAAACGTCGATTTAGAAATCACCAAGTTTCACTACCTCTAGCACTAGTATCAATTCCTGAAATATGTCTACATATTAAATGCTATCGGTTGATAAAGATCTGTAAAATGATTATGAAATTACTTTTACAAATAGATGTAAATCCATAAATCGTTTTCCATAACTTAATCTCTGCATAGCAATTCCTTACCTACTTAAAAAGATCGTGAAATATCACTTATTGGCGCGCCATCCAGTTCCCCCAAGAATATAGGCATGCATCGTATTCTTGAAGCTGTAAAGCGAACCAAACTATAGACGCTTGTCCTCCCCTCTTGGTGTACACGATTATTGGTTTCTCTTTATCTAATCCGTTGAACACCTCTTCTAAGGCCATCTGGTCTTTGAGCCAACCGTTGCCGATCACTTTGGTATAGGGAAAGTTTGTCGCTCCATTTATGTGGCCCTTGGCAAAGGTTGCAGCATCTCTGGCATCCAATATTTGGATGTCACCGTTTTTAACATAATCATAATTTGCCAATAATTTATGCTCTGGATTGGCTTTATATTCAGTGGCTTGTCTGGAGGAAATCGTTTTCTGCATGGGAATACCTGCTGCCGTCCAATCGGCAGTCGTTCCAGCCAGCAGCTTTATATCTTCGTGACCTAGGTATCGCATGATCCAACAAACAAAGGTAGGGTCACCACAATTGAAACAATCACCATATAATACCACTGAGTCGTTCTCAGAAATTCCCGCAGACCCAAAAATCGCAGCCAATTCGTTGATGGGCCTAAGTTTTTTATTTTCGTCTAAGAACTTCCTTGAGGGAATGGATATGGAATTTTTTATATAATGAGAATTTTCTGGGGCCACATTGCTAACATAGGCTACTACGCAATTAGAATCGTTCTCTAAAATTTGGCGAAAATCACTTGGATATACGATTTTATGTTCATTATGATACGAAGTGGCAATACAATCAGTGCATATACCATACGCAACACATGTCAAAGCCACCAAAAGCAGCAGTTTTGCAGAAATCCCTGATGTATATCTGTAGTCTGGCATCGCTACTAACATTCTAGTATCTAAAATATCTTTTTCGGTGAACTACATTTTTACGCTATTACCTATTATCGCAAATAGTATTGGCATAATGTATTATCTATTCAATTGAAATTATATATAAATTTCATGCGTTAAAGTGATTCAATTAGCCCTTAAGATCGCTTTTTATTGAGAAATTAACCCGATGCGACAGCATTATATACGAATATCGATCACCACGCCTTTGGTATCCAAACGTGCAATTGTACTTGGCCTTAGATTCGTAGACAAAGTTCGAACGTATTTCGTATGTTAAAAAACAACTATAACCACAGAACTTAGAAGTGGGTTTGAAAAATCCAAAAATGGATGAAAATTGGAGTGGGTGGTACTATTAAGCATTTTATTGAAAAAATGATATCACATAAGTTAATTGCAGGGTCGATATTTAGCATGATCGTTCTCTGTTTTTCTCTTTGTCTAGTGTTATCGTCTGCAGAGAACGATCCTAAGCATCCGGTCGGCTCAGGTGACGATGATTGGTGGATTGCTTATCCAGATCAACATCCCAATGCGAGCTCTGAAATTGATCATCCTCAATGGCTGTTGGAGGCGCTGAAAGATAAACCCGTTCTAATTTTGGTTCACAGCTCAGGTTGTGGCGAATGTATAATTCAGGAGAAGGACATTAATAGAGCCCTCAAAGACTTCCACGATGAAGTAGATTATTACAGCATCGTCTTAGGCCAAGACGAAAGGGCTTACCAGATCTTATACGCTTATTATCCGAGTCCATCCGACAGAGGTAGAATATACATTCCTTTGACCATTGTGGTCACCTTAGTGCCAAATTCTAAAGGAGAAGTCCAGGTGGGCTGGCACAGTTATTTTAGCGCTAAGGGTCAGGCTCATCTACAATCTTACTTAAATGACGCAGTCAGCTACTACGAAGATAATTCCACAGCTTAGGGCGTGTCAACTTAATGAAAATTATGAGTGATAAACTCCTGCATAGATGCCTAGTTTATTTTCTGATCATATTGGGCATAATTTATGCGGCGAGTGCTTCTTCTGATGTGGTAGGGTACACTACAAATCTTACACCTGATTTTCACGTTGAAGATCAAAGTGGAGATCGCTTCTCGTTGGCCGACTTCAAAGGAGAGCCCCTAATTCTTCACATAACCAACATTGAGAATCCTCTTTGCATAGAATGCGAGGAGTCGCTCAAGTCTCAAATTGAGGAGCTTCAAAAGCTAAAGGAAATGCATCCCAATGTGACCCTCATAACCTTGAACATGAGGAAGAACCCTTACTCGAAAGATGGCAAAACTTTGGCTGAATCCTGGTGGAATGCAAAAATAACCTGGCGTTGGGTGGAAGACTTTGATCCTTTTCCCATAGCAGGTAAATATATAGACTACTGGAGCAGAGAGGGCGGATTTGCCAATCCCACCATAATTTTAATTGACAATGACGGTCGAATTGCTGGCTTTTATCACGTCTACCAGATGGGTGAAGGTCAAATTGACGGCATCCAAGACGCAGAATCCCTCTATCAGAAGATTGAACAGCTGGAAGATGGTCAGTGGAATAACGCAATAGAACGCGAAATCGCTGCACAAGAAGTTACGTTCTTGGGAATGTTTAGCCTGGGTATAATTACGTCCCTTGCACCTTGTTCGCTGGCCTTGTTAATTGCAGTCTTTTCCTATCTGATGACCACTCATCGAAGAAAGATTTTGGGTCCAGACGATGACAAGTCTTCCCCAAAAGATGGATTGATGATCGGAATCGCCTTCACCATGGGCATGGCCATGGTTTTCTTCTTCATCGGCCTTTTCATATCCAATTTGGGCATCTTCGTCAGAGATTCTAGGTTCTTCGATTTGGCAGCAGGCCTTCTAATGATAACTTTGGGAATTACCAGCTTCAAACCTTTAGGAGAGATCCTGAAACCTGTAACTTCTCGTTTGCCCTCTTTCGGAGACGAAGATTTGGGGGATATCAGAAATAAGAAGACCATTTTGGAGCGGTTGATAAACATATCAATGGCTATTTTCAAGCATTCTGCCTTCATTGGTGCGTTTACCTTGGGCGTCTTCTTCGCCTTAGGATGGGCACCTTGCGCCATATCTCTGGTGTTTCCAGTGCTCATATGGTTGATGTCCCAGGACATATCTCCGCTTACGGGTGGTCTGATGTTGTTCGTCTTCGGGGTTGGACATGGCGTTCCCATAATACCAATTTCTACGTTCTCAAGGACGTTTTGCGGCGCAATTGGCGAGCGATATATTTCCATGGGCAAGTGGATTTCCGGGGGCTTTGGTCTGTTGATTATAGCCACGGGCGTGGTCTTTTCCGCCAGGTATTTTGGTTACACATTTTGGTAGTTTGTTGAGGTTTTAGGCTGATTGAGTTGTAAATTGGACGTTTATGCATTGGCGCAAATGTATGTGTTTAGCTCATCTCAATCGTATCGTTAAACACTATAGTCGAGAAGTAGCCCCTGCGACACCCAGAGAACCGTTGCCAAGAAGAGTTTATTCATGGAGAGGGCAATTGAGAACGCATTTTCTGGAGGGTGGAGACAATAAAGCTCGATATCAACAGGATAAGGAAGTTTTGTACTGAGAGTTCCTTTGAGAGGGGTGAAAGATACTTCGAAGAGGGCAGGGTGGAGATCACAGATGCCACGCCATCAAGCGTTGTGGCCACGGTGAAGGGCACCGAGAACTACCGTGTCGAGATGCAGATAGATGACACCATCCGCGCAAGCTGTAGCTGCCCTTACGATTGGGGCGGATACTGCAAACATATCGTTGCGACCTATCTGGCGTTGGTACAAGACGAGGACGTGATAGAAGAGATCTTGGAAGTGCATGAGGCGGAGGAAGCAAGGATAGGGACCCTCCTAAATGGTGCAACCTCAAAAGAGCTGAGAGCCTTTCTGTGCCAGGAGCTGGAGAGGTCTTCTGAACTGAGATCACGCTTCTTAGCCACCTTATCTAAAAGCGGCAAAGGAAAAAGGCTGAACGACTACAAAAAAGAGATCGGAAGGCTTTACATAGAGGCATCAAGTAGGGATGGCTATGTCGATTACTGGACCGAGATTGATTTCTCGTCCTTCGAAGAGCTTGCAGAGCTATACCGTTCCAAGGAATACTTCTTGGAGGCGGCCAGAATCTACAGGGCATTGTCGGAGGCCATCGCCGAGAATATGGACTATGTGGATGACTCCAATGGTTATTACGACGATAATTTCACCAGATTCATCGACACATTCGTAGAATGCATGTTGGATGCAAAGCAAGATTTCGATCAAAAGAAGGAATACATCAAATATTTATTTGAAAAGTACACAGAAGGCGAGCCGGACTACTGTGAGGATAACTATTATGATGGACTGAAAAATCTGTGCATCACAGAGGAAGATCTCAAGTACTGGCAAGAGCTTCTGGAACCTTACGTGCAAGAAGAATTGCCTGGCATCCTGGTGGATGTGGGTTGGAGTAAACGCCACCGAGTCGGGAGCTACATCTCGATGCAGCTTCACATACTCTCAAAGCTGGGCGAGAATGAGTCGTTCTATGAGTTGATGGAGAGATGCTACAACTTCAATGAGAACTTCTGTCTGATGTATGCAGAGCAGCTGAAAAAGGATGGCGAGATTGAAAGAGCGATTGGCATTGCTGAAGACGGGCTGGAGATCTTTTCGAACCTTTCGACGAGGGCGTTGAGGAAATTTCTGAGTGACCTCTACAGGAAATCTGATACCAAAAAGTACAAAGAGAACCTGCTTTTCATGTTCCATCAAGACAGGAGCTGGAAGCATTACGAAACGCTGAAGAGTATATCCTCGGATGAGGAGTGGAAAAGCCTATTTGGGGATATGCTGGATCACTTCTCCCAGGGGCCCTTTGGCAGAGATATGAGAATCAAGATGTTCCTTCGAGAGAAGATGTACGATGAGGCCCTACGAGAGGTCTTGGAGGCAAATAGCCTTTCCACCCTAAAACAGTATCAAAGAGAGCTAGCAGGATTATCACCCGCAGAATATTTCCAAATATATAAAAAATTGATCGTCCCCTTCATAGACGGCAAGACTGGGAGATCCCACTATCGAGAGGCGATCTCTTATTTGAAAATGATGAGGGAGATCGAGGGCTTTGGGGCCGAGTTCGAAGAGCTAATAAGGGCGCTTAAAGCGAAGTATCCCAGGCGACCCGCCTTCATAGAAGAGATGAATATTTTATAAATACGCCGCTCTCAAATCGGACCTACG
>Ga0272441_10011342_pt1 | contig 13251 bp, 10 predicted proteins | sample SSMProp6N_FD_193582 | JGI IMG/M metagenome (GOLD analysis project Ga0272441, IMG submission 193582) | Marine sediment archaeal communities from Little Sippewissett salt marsh, Falmouth, MA, United States - SSM-Prop-6N | ecosystem: Environmental > Aquatic > Marine > Wetlands > Sediment ... | reverse complement strand
AGCCGCTGCCACGGACCGCCCGGCGACCAGCGCATGTCGAATTCTCCCGTCTCCGTAAGCGCCGACACCGGTGGTTGCAGGAATACACGGGCGTGCTCGACAACCTCGGGGAATTCCGTTGGCGCATCCGCCAACCGACCTCGCCGAATAAATGCCGACCATTGCGGAGCCTTCGATGAGGCCGCCGCAAAATCGTCCGTGAAGCAGATCGGATTCGCCTCCAGCGGTGTTCCACGCCGCTCGAACGTCCGTCGAATGGCCTCGGCCATCACTCGACCATCGAATTCGAAGTCCCTCGCCAACAACCAGATGTCGAAGAAGTCCTTCATGCGGCTGTTCAGTTCACCCAGCTTCACCATGGCTTCGAACTTCTCCGCCACGACTGTTTCACGGTTGTAGGCCTGCAGCGTTGCCGCCGGCTGATCGAGAATCGTCGGATAACTGATGCGCACTGGCCCGGGCGTGATGACGTCACTGAAGCCGATGTCGATCTGCATTGCGATACGGTTGGTGCCGAGGTGACCACGGAGCTTGGATCGGACCCCTTCATAGTCAGCGTCTTCCGCGATGCGCTCGGTCGTCACGCTCTCAGCATCGAACACTAGGCCGTCATCTTCCACCGGCGTCCGGCAAACCTCAGCCATCTGTGAGCGAATCGATTCAAGATCGTTGCTGACCCTTCCCAGGAGATCGATGTCGCGCGTTGGGCGGGTGATTGGAGTGTCCCAAACAAGGAGCATCAACGCACCCTTCAACACAAACCGCCCGCCATGTGGAGACTTCGAGAGCCGGTAGAGCCAGCGTTCGTCAGCGTACTGCTGGACCACATCGTTGAACGGGCGACCGGTTTGCCGAGCAACGTTCAAAAGGCGCTGATGGACGGACCGGGCAACATCCTTGATTGGGCCCTTTGTCAAACGGAAGCCTCCAGGTATGGCCGCACGATTCTCTCAACTCGGCAGGTGCGCGCGTATTCGAGTACCGCCTGCAGTCGGGCTCCCCGGCGACCGCGATAGGAACGTAGCGCCTCGATAGCAACATCCAGCCCGATCTTGTTGCGGTACTTGAAGCAGTCGGCCAGTGTCTTCTCGGGACCATAGACACGGACAGGGACGGAGTCGATCACGTGAGTATCGATACCAACCTCGAATGCCGCGCGCGAGAATCGGTAAACCTGCAGAGGAGGATACGCGAGCATGGGATGTCGCGCGGTCCGCGGCAGGGCGAGATGCACCAGGTGAGGGATTTGCGTTGTCAGTTCGTGGTACGCCAGAGCCGAGATCAGGCAGATGACGCCTTGCGGAATGCGCTTGGCGACGGTGGCAAGATCCGGCTCACTTAGCGGTGGGAGTTCCGAGAGCCGATATAGCCCCCTCGCAAGCTGTTCCAACTCGCCGGCATCTCGCATGGCGTACAGCGTTCGTGGATGGATCCCAGCGGCCAGCGCGTCGCGCGTTCGTAGCGTGCCGCCGTGTTCTCTGAAAACGTCCTTTGCCGCTTCGGTGGTCGAAGTCATCCCAATGCCCCGGGGAGCTTTCCTGGATAATAACGCACGCACATCCTATCATGTGTGTGCGTTATTATCCACTGCTGGATCTCTGTTACCGGGCTCCGGCGCAACAGGTCCGCCCGGCTCCTCAGCGGCTCCAGAGGCTCGTTATGGAGGAAAATGTTGCCAGGATCGTCCGCCGAAAAGTTGCCATGCCTTCAGAAGTGCTTGTGGGAGCGATGATTACGGCAGACAAACACCGCCTTGGGAAGCTGGCATTCTACCACTGAATTACGCCCGCATGTGCAGCTTTGCACCACGTTGCGGTCGAAGCAGGGCGATAAACCGACCCGGATCGACCCATTGCGCTACAAACTACCGATTCGGCTATCGAAATCAAGCCTCATCACCCGGAGACCGCGTTTTCTGCGGGCGGATAGCTCAAGAACCTGACGTTCTTCACACGGCCGCCGTACTGTGCTCAGGCACGGGCCCCGTATGCCGGCTGAACGCCGACGCGCCATGCTGGTGACCTGCCCCCGATTTATGTACCAGTCGTAATGAGAGTCTGGCCGTGTTCGATCCCGGCTGGGGCTCCACCGGTGCTCTCCGCTTGGGGCTTTGAAGCCGGGGGTTTGGGGGTATGCCAGCGGCCCCCCACACTCGCAATCTGGACGTCCGCGTCGCGTTGGTTCAACCGTCTCGACCGCTAGTGGCCGCTCTGGGGGCCCTGAAGCGACCCGGGCTTCGGCGCCAGTAAACGAGTACAACCATCGGCGGCCACACTCGGCGGTGGGTTACCCGACGCCGGCGGCCTGTGCAGCGCGGAGCACGATGGAATCCGCCCCGTGCAGACTGCTCACAGTAGCACACAACGTGTCGAGGCACAGGCTGATGAACGGGGTCTCACCTCCCGCAATCGTGACCGCTGGACGGCGAGAATCGGCGGGAGCAAGGATGTGGTGAAGGCGCGCGGGGAGATACGCCGATAACCACACTGGCCAGCTTCGTGATCTGCCGCGATCCGAGGCGGTTCTTTCCACGTCAGGGCTGGTGTCACCGGATGCAGATACCGGAGAGAAAAGGTGTCCACCGACACCGATCTGGCGTCACGTGCACTCGTTAGCAGGATCCCGACGATGATGACACGGCTGTATGCAAACGTCCTCAGTGGGGCTGTATGCGCCGCACTTGTAGGGGCATTCGTTGCGGTGGCGGCAGGGCAGAGTGCGGAAGTCGTACCGGACCCACCCGAACCGGCACTCGAACAGTCAGCACCTGAGGCGCAAGCACCTCCGGAACAGGCCGAAGAACCGGCGGAGCCGCCGGGCGAACGTCCTCAGCCGGACGCAACCCAGCCAGCCGCACCGTCGTACAACCTGCTGACTGCCAACAGACTCACGGGTGACTGGTTCGGCGCTCGCACCAAGCTCCAGGACGCGGGCATCAGCTTCGATCCGTTGTTCGCGGTGGGGTACCAGCAGAACTTCCGCGGCGGTGCCAATACGCACAACGCCCACGATGTTGCCGGCATGGCGTTCTGGAACCTGGAGTTTGATTTCGGCAAGATGGGGCTGGCTCCCGGGGCCACGTTCTTTGCGCGTGGGTCGCAGAGTTGGCACTCAGGCATCCGGCCGGATGTCGGCTCGCTCACCCATCCCGGTGTGGTGGTCAGCACACTTGGAGACAGCGAGATCGAGATACAGAAATGGTGGTGGCGCCAGCGGCTGTTCGATGATCGGCTGGAGTTCCGGCTCGGCAAGCTATACACCGGCGACACGATGGACACCGTCGAATACGCCGGCAACCCGATCGGTAAGTTCATGAACGAGGCGCTCTTCAGGAACATGACCGTGCCGGAGACCATCGGGCTCGGGACGTTCGTCAAGGTCTGGCCCACAGACTGGCTCTATCTCGCTGGTCAGGTCGTGGATGCCGAGTCCGACCTCTACATCAACCGCCGGGGGACCGGTGGGTTCGATAGCACCTTCCACGGCCCGGCTCGTTTCCTGACCTACGGCGAGTTGGGATTCCTGCCGGCTGAGTTGCCGGTAGCCGAGGGGTGGTGGCCGGGGCACTACCGCTTCGGCGTGTGGCACGATTTCACGCCCAAGACGGTATTCATCAACGATTTGGGTGGCCGACGCGCGGAGCAGCTGGACAACAGCGACGTTGGTTTCTACATGAACCTGGACCAGATGGTCTGGAAGGAAAACCAGTACCCGACCGACAAGCAAGGTCTGGGTCTGTTCGTGCGGTATGGCCTGACCCACAAGCATGTAAACCTCATCAACCACTACTGGGCGGTCGGGGCGGAGTACACGGGCCTGCTCCCATCGCGCGACACCGACACACTTGGCTTCGGCGTTACCCAGAGCATCCTGTCCGGCCAGCACCGTCGAACAATCGACGAGTTCGATGACCGCGAGACGGTGTACGAGCTGTACTACGCCTTCAAGCTCACGCCGTGGTGCACGATCTCGCCCGACATTCAGATTATCACCAATCCCGGCGGCCAGAAGGGCGCGCGTGACGCCCTCGTCGGCGGGCTGCGAATCACGATGTCTTTCTAACAGAACGAATTCCCCTGGAGGCTGGCACTATGCTCAGCACGCGACTTGTCCGCAGATTGAAGGTGGTAGCCCTGATGGCGTCGCTGGCGGCCGCGGCCACGATGTCCGGTGTGGGCTGTTCGCTCACCGATATCCGCGATAACATCGTGGCCGGTTCGCTGGACTTCGTCAGCGACACCGCCAACTCTTTCTGGGCGAACCTCTTCGCGGCCGGCGGCGCATAGGCGGCCCTGATGAATTGAGCGTAGGCTGCAGTTCCCGTGGATGGCCGCGTTCGCAGGATGCCGGTCGTTGACCAGCCCCGACGGGCCGGTGCAGCGATTCCGGCGGCCATCGTCTGGTAACTCGGCAGCTACCCAGGTTCCCGCCCGATCGCACGAGCACCGGTTGCCTCCAGTGCTGTCGTTTCCAAAGCTTACTTCAGGCGCAAGGCCTGAGGAGCGGGAACGATGGCAGTTCGTGTGGCGATAATGGTTTTGCTGGGGCTGGCGGCTGGATGCCAGCAGCCGCTGACGGTCTGTCCGGTATCCGGGTGGACCCCCGAGGCCGAGGCCTTGGCAGGCGCCCGGGCCGCCAGTTCGCTCGAAGTCCGCTACGGAGGTGTGCAGGACTGCCCGCAAACCGAGGAACGCCTGCTGCGTATCGGACGTCGTCTTGCGGCGGCCACGCCCGGTTTGAGCGGCGAATACCGCTACGCCGTGCTGGATTCGCCGGAGCTCAACGCGTTTTCGTTGCCTGTTGGGCGGATTTACGTGACGCGCGGGCTGCACGATCTCCTCACTACGGACGCGACGGTCGCGGCGGTGCTCGCTCATGAGATGGCGCATCTCGCGGCCCGGGACAGCTTCAAGCCGCGTTGCAGGGACGCCCGTGAGGCCCTTGAGCGGGAGTTGTCCGCTGATTGGCAGGGCCAACGATACTTGCAGGCAGCCGGCTTCTCGGCCGAAGCAATGAAGGACGTGATTGAGCTAACCCGTGAAGTTCAGCCGACAGGTTGGTCCGAGATTAGGCTGCATGCCCTTGCATCAGTGGCGAATGCAGGCGATCGTCGCGAATCGCGTTGACTCTTGCAGAAGATGACAACTAAAATCGATCAGGCGGCCCAGAACGCGCGACACCAGGTGCTGGCGACGCATGGAGTTTTGAGGCCGCGCTTGGAGTTGGAGTGAGTGCCTTAGGGAGAGCGCGCAGCCAAACCGAAGGAGGTTTGTGCGATGTTCCGACGCATACTGTTCGTTGCCGCTATTCTGCTCCTGCCCATCCTGGTCACCTCATGCGCCACCACGCAGGTTCGTGAGCAGGCTTTGACCGGCCAGCCGACCCACGAGCGCCACGCTACGGGTCCGGATAGCCAAGTCGCCGATCACCCCTAGCCCTGGTTTATCAGGCATAAGGGCCGCCGTGACGGAGCGGCGAGCAAGTCCCCCACCCGTTTAGCCGATATTGTGATTAGCGCTTCGTGCGCTCTGCACCCGGGGTGCGTGACCGATAAGCCGATCGGCCCGCGCGCCGGATGCATGGCGTGTCGAGGTCGCCGGAGATCAAAGCCAACGAGCGCGCACCATTCGGTTATGGAGCAACGTGTCATGATACGCACTTGGACAATCGTCGGCCTTGCGCTTGTCGTTGTTGCCGTTGGCGCTGTCTGGCTGTTCCCCCCGCGCGGCGCCATCGGCGGTTCCGAAGCCCAACCGGACGTTCGGCCCCAGCGCCGGGCGGCACCGACGGCCGTCGAAACGCCACCGGTCGGCCGCGCAGAACCGCAGACAGAGGTCACCGTCAACTGGATCGGCCATTGGCTCGACGAGGACCTGCGCGAAACGCTCGTGCGCGATGTGGCGAAGGAGTTCGCTCTTACCCACCCCGGTATCGACGTGAACCTGAAGTTCCCCCAGGAGATCCTTGGGCAGAAAGCCAAGCCGGTCTCGGCGAAGCAGTACGCCGACATGATCCGGTCCGGCAACATCGAGTGGGACATCGTCTGGCTCGACGACTACATCTATCGTTTCGTGGCGGCGGAACTCGATGACCCCGGTTGGGGCAGGAAGCACCTGGTCGACTTCGAACAGGTGCCGGGCTTCGCGGCAACTCAGAAAAGCTTCATCATCAACGACCCGGCCTACCGAAACCTCACCGGCGGCATGCTCGTCGGTCCCTACCTCGAAGGCTACTACTTCGCGCTCTGGTACAACAAGGACGTCGCCCAGCGGCTGGGGCTGACGATCAAGGAGCGTGGCATGACGTTTGACGATTTCCTCGGATACGTCAAACGGGTTCATGAATACAACCAGACCGCGGAGACGCCGGTCGCGGCCATGTACGAGTCGAAGGACTGGGCGACCACCGAGTTCCTGTTCCACAGCCTGGTCAAGTCCGAGATCGGCGAATTCAGCAACCTGTCCGTTGAGCTCCCGTTGGAGCGCGCGCGGGCCATTCTGACCAAGGTCTTCGAGGCCCTCGAGCAACTGGGCCAGTACAAGCCGCTGATGCCGGGGTGGGAGGACAACGTCTGGTTCGATACCCGCAACCACCCGCTCGACGACCGGTGCGTCTTCTACTTCCAGGGGACCTGGATGTACAGCCACTGGCGCGGCATTGACGAGAAGAAGCTCCAGAAGATGGTGCCGGCGGAGTTGCCGGTCTTCCAGCCCATCAACCACGCCATGGGCGGCTACCTCCCCACGTGGGCTGTCATGAAGGACAGTCCCAACCGAGAGACCGCCATCCAACTCCTTATGGCGTGGTGCAAGCCCCGTGTGGCCGAGAAGTGGGTGCGCTACACGAAGAACCCCACCGGCATCGAGGGCAATCTCTCGGAAGCCACGCTCGGCGCCGACGTCTTTGAGCAGTACCAAGCCTACATGACGAACAAGTACGGGGAGCGGGTCCATCACTCGGCAAACGCCGACTACCTCCTGGGCAGGCAGAACGCCCATTTGCAGGAGGAGATCAACAACAACATACGTCGGATACTCTGCGGCGAGATGACGGCCCAAGAGGCCTGCGACGCCATCATGGCTCAGTGCAAGTAACTCGCGGTGCCGCGGCGGGAGGAATCGGATGGGATCAACGGTTTGAGATTGCCTCTGTTCACCCGAAGTCTGGTCTTCAAAATCTCTTTCACAATCTTTGTGATGGAGACGGTGGTCTTTGCCCTGCTCGGGTACTACTACGTCAGCCGCTACAGCAGCAAGATCGACGCCCAGATCGAAGCCACCATGCAGATCCCCGGCACGCTGATGGCCCAGCAGGCGCTGAACTACGATGCCGTGCGCGATTCGGCAGCGATCCAGCGCTTGATCGGCGAGCAGGTCGAGCGGGCGCTGATCGTGCGGGCGAACGGCGAGGTATTCTATGCGTCCGAGCCGAAGCTGGAAGGCTGCCACCTGGACGAGAACATCATCCCTCCCGAAGTGAATGCCGATCTCGACCCGTCGATGACCGAGGGCCGCGTGCGCCAACTCGTGCGCGACGGGCGTCCCTACGTGGTCGCGATTACGCCGTTGCGCTCGCGGGACCAGTTGATCGGCTATCTCTACCTTGAGGCCGACACGACTCACTCGACCGCGGAGAAACGCACGACGGCCTCGGGATTCATCCTCACCTCACTGGTCTGCATCCTGCTGACCACGCTAACGGAGGTTGGCCTGGTCCTCACACTCACCCGCCCGCGCATTCGCGAAACCACTCGTTGCCTGCAACGCGTGCAACAGGGCGACTTGAGTGCCCGCTTGTCGTCGAAGCGTTGGGTCGACGAACTTGGCCAACTCCAGCAAAGCGTCAATGCGATGATCGCCGAGGTTGAGCGACGGACACTCGAGAGCGAGCAGGCGGCAGAGGCCTTGCGTCAAAGTGAGCAGCGCTTCCGCAGCATGTTCTCGGCGATGAGCGAGGGGGTCGCCTTGCACCAGGTCCTCATCGGCCGCGACGGCCGAGTCGAAGACTACATCGTGCTGGATGTGAACCCGACGTATGAGCGGTTTGCCGGTGCGCGGCGAGACGAGCTGCTCGGACGGCGCGGTTCGGAGCTTTATCAGACGGGCTTCCCGCCGTTCCTCGATCTGTATGAACGGGTCCTGGCCACGGGCCAGCCGGCGCTCGTCGAACGCAAGATCGAGCCGATGGGGCGTCATTTCCTGATCTCCGTGTTCTCCCCGCAAGAAGGACAGTTCGCTACGGTCTTGCAGGACATCACGGAGCGCAAGGAAGCCGAGGCCCTCGAACGCGCCAAGCGTGAAGCCGACGCGGCCAACAAGGCCAAGAGCGAGTTTCTGGCCAACATGAGCCATGAGATCCGGACGCCCATGACCGCCATCCTGGGATTCACCGATAACCTGCTCGATCCGGACCTCTGCGAATCGGAGAGGCACCAGGCGATCCATACCGTCCGCCGCAACGGCGAACACCTGCTCCAGATCATCAACGACATCCTGGACATCTCCAAGATCGAGGCCGGCAAGTTGGAAGTCGAACGCATTGCCTGCCCGTTGGGGCAGACTGTCGCGGAAGTGCAGTCGCTAATGCAGGTACGGGCGGATGCCAAGAAGCTGCCCTTCGAGGTCGAGATCCTCGGCGCCGTGCCGGAGATCATCCAGAGCGACCCCACGCGCCTGAAGCAGATCCTGGTCAACCTGGTAGGCAACGCTATCAAGTTCACAGAGACTGGTAGTGTGCGGCTGGTGGCCCGGTTCGTCGGTGACGGCGCCGATCCGTACATTCAGTTCGATGTGATCGACACCGGCCTGGGTATGACCGAGGAGCAAGTGGAGAGGCTGTTCCAGGCCTTCTCGCAGGCCGACAGCTCCACAACCCGCAAGTTCGGCGGTACCGGGCTGGGGCTCAACATCAGCAAGCGATTGGCCGAGATGCTCGGTGGCGACATCACCGTCGAAAGCAAGTTGGGCGAGGGGAGCGTGTTCCGGGTCACGGTGGCGACCGGACCTCTCGATGGTGTCAGGATGGTGGATGGTTCGGCCGTTCTGAGGATCACTCCACGCGACCCGTCGGCTGCCCCGAGCGGCGAGGTCGGCCGGCTCGATTGCCGGATCTTGCTGGCCGAGGACGGTCCGGACAACCAGCGGCTCATCAGCCACGTGTTGAAGAAGGCGGGCGCAGAGGTCACCGTCGCGGAGAACGGCGAGCGCGCCGTTGATGCGGCGCTGACCGCCCGTGACCAGGCCAACTCGTTCGACATCATCCTCATGGATATGCAGATGCCCGTGATGGATGGCTATGAGGCGACGGGACTGCTCCGCCGTCACGGCTACACCAGCCCGATCATCGCGTTGACCGCCCACGCCATGGCCAGCGATCGACAACGCTGCCTGGACGCGGGCTGTGACGACTACGCGACCAAGCCCATCAACCGCCGGGATCTCATCCAGGCCATCCGTGACCTTCTCCCACAGTCGTGCATCCCCGGATGACCCGGTGGATCGCCCACCCGACTTCCGTTGCGCAAAGAACCGCCCCCGCGCCGGGTAGCGCGAGGACGGTTGATGGATGGATCATCGCTCGGCGTTGAGTCGAGCGTCATCGCTTCTACCGTGAGGTTTCTGTCTTGCGTCCCGTATCCGTGAGGCACGGAGCCCTGACACTCCAGCCAGTCTCGGAATGCCCTAGCGGCGACGCAAACACACGGCCCCGAGAACGAGCAGGGCGAGGGCACCGGGCTCGGGCACCCACGAAATGCGCGTGTTGTCGATGCCGATGTTCCACGTCTGCGAGATGCCGAAGAGGTCAGGATCGCCGAACATGAACCCCACGTACGAGACGTTCTGGATAAGGTAATCCCACTCGAGCGTTTCCGGGGCATCCGTCCCATACTCCCACCAGGTCCACTCGGCGGGCAGCGTGTTCTCTTCGACGGGGATGTCGTAATCGTACGAAAGCCAGCCATCCTCCATCGACGGAAGGTCGGCACCGCGCAGCACCGCCGCGTAATCATCAACGATGTCAGCCGGCGTGCCGTTATCGTTGAACAGCAACAGGGATATCGGGCCGCTGGTGGTGGGATAGCAGACGTACTCGACGATCGCGTCTACGCCCATGCTCGTAATCTGGCGGGCGCGAAAGTCACCGCTGAACTCGAACGGCGCCCCGGGGGCCAGGGGGAAGCCGATCGCGAGCGGCCAGTAAGCCGCGTTCTCGCCGAAGAGATAGGAGCCGGGGTGCCCACCGGTATCTTCGATCGAGCTGAAGCCTTGCAGGTACATCCAGCCGGCCTCCATCGGATCGGCGACGTCGAACGTCTGGACGTACTGATCGGCGGGCGCGGGGGCCACGACCATCAGACACGCGGCGAGGAACAAGGCCAGTCCACAGAATCGCATGAGTCTCCTCCTACAAACAAGCAGTTGCACGTTACCCGCGTCTTTGGTATTCCGATTGTGCCCGGCCGCAGGCTCCGGGCGACGCGGTCGCCCGGGTGGACCAATCCAAACTGGTCAACCACATACAGGGACCCTATCGCAACGGGTGTGCGTGAGTCAAGCAGTTTCCAGGAAACTCTGCGGAAACTTCCGTCGCACTTGCCGACACGCCCCCAAATGGGTACAATCCTCGTACGGTGTTACTGGGAGGTGCCTCTCTAAGCCATGAAAGAAAAAGTGCTTACATCAGAAAGCCAAGGGCCTCAACAACGCATACTGACGGTCGGCTCGGCACTCGCCGCTTCCATTACCAGTGTCCTCGATGCCGTCCCCGGAAGCCCCTCCGGTCCGGTCGACCTCGCCAAAACCCTCAGCATCGACAAGGTCCTCGCCAGCCGCCTGCTCAAGGCCGGCTCCCGACAGGACCCCCTTGCCTACCTCCATCTCACGCCCGGGCCCGAACCGCTTCGGCGTTTCCTGCGGGCGGCGCGGCGTAAACAGGTCGCCCCCAACCTGATTCAGCAGGCGGAGCAGGAGGTGGCGGCCTTCGAGGCAATGATCCGCCGCGAGGCGGGCGATCGCAGTGCCCTCGATGCGATCCTCAGCGGCTGGCTACCGGAGGCGCGCGCCGAGTTCGAGCTACGCCGAAAACAGGCGGCCTTCCGCGCGATCAGCCAACTCAAAGGCGTCAGTGTCGCCACCAATCTCGCCACGGTGTTGCTGCACCCTTCGGCTGACGGAATGCATCTCGACGTCGTCTGGGTGTTCGGGTTGTTCGGGTTGCAGCGCCTACGGCCGGGGTGCACCGTAAAGCTTGCGTCGCGGCGCCTGACCGAGGCGAACGGGCCGCGGCTGCCGCAGACGCTGAGCGGAGAATCCGTCGAGGATCTGAACGGGCTGCGCCTGGAGCGCTTCTGTTCGTCGCCACAGACCCAACTTCATGTGCACGCGGCCGGCGACACGGTGCACTACACGCTCGCGGACGCCGGGTTCGGGCCGCGGTCCGCTACGGATGTCGTCCTTGTCGAGACGAACTTCCGTGAGATGGCACGCGAGTTACCAGCGGGATCCACGCGGAAGCGGCATGTCTTTGCCGAGGTGAACCTTCCCTCAAAGCTGCTCGTATTCGATGCGCTGCTGCATGAGGACGCGTGGCCAACGCGCGAGCCGGCCCTGCACTTGTATGACACGAGCTTCGAGGGCGTGGCAGACGTCAACAACCCGGCCCACAACCTGAACCGGCTCGACTTGCGCGAATCGATTCAGCCACTCGGTCGCGGGATGGCAAACGTACGGACGATTGACGTGCCGCGCTACGCGGAACTGCTGAGCGATGTGTTCGGGGCGCTCGGCTGGGATCCGGAGGTGTTCCGCGCCTACCGCTGCCGGATTGACTATCCCTTGCACGGATCGCAGGTCGTCATGGCATGGCCGCCGCCAGTAGTTCCCCCGTCGGCAGGAAAAGCGACAGAATGACCATGTCAGCACGCTTGTGTTCTTTGGCAACTCGACGGCCGCAACGCGGCTGACGCTGTCGGGGCTCAGGATGTGGTCTTTGAGCGTCTGGCAGGCCCGGCTCAGCCTGGCGGCGATATCCGGCTGCTGAGCCAGGTCCGCCCCCGTCAGCCCGGCGATCTGCGAGAACCGGCTGATCGGGATGGAACCGCTGCTGGTGCCGATGGAGGGCTTCCAGAAGCTCAGTTTCGGGTATGATTACATGGGTCGCCGCGTCCGGAAGACCGTGTACACGTATAACGGGACGACCGAAACGTGGGTCCAGACCGGCGACACGAAGTACGTCTGGGCCGGATGGATACGCGGCGCGACCAGCGCGGGCTGGTGACGTCCTACGATTACGACGATCGCGGCCTGGTGCTGAGCCGAACCACCGGCGGAAACGTCGATTCGTCCGGATACGACGCACTCGGCCGCATGCTCGCGGCTGATCGCGGCAGCGCGCAGGTTGAGCGCGACTACACCGACCTGGGCGATATCGACTACGAGACGCAGACCTACGCCGCCGGCACGCCGCGCACTGTGGATTACGGCCACGACCAAGCCGGTAACCGCACGCAGCTCACCTACCCGAACAGCGTGGCCATTGACTACACGCACACGCGTCTGAACGGCGTGAAGACGATGGACGTCGGCGGCCGGTTCGGCGTCGAGTACAACTACCAGATCAGCGGCGTCTCGGGCGGCCTGCAAACCTACGAGGGACGCTGGCCGGAGACCCGCCGCACGACCACCGACGCCGCCGGCGGCGACACGGTCTATGAAGTCGGCCTCGGCTTCGACATCCACCGGCGCTCTTCGCGGCAGAATAACCGCCTGGAAGTCGCCGGTTCACCGACCACGATCGCCGACTACACTTATACGCACGATCTGGCGGGCAACCCGCTGACGCAGAGCACCAGCGGGATGAGCGCGTTTTCCGCCGACGATCGCACGTTCGCGGTGGACGACCTGGATCGGCTGATCGCGACGACCTACGCCGAGACCGCAGTTGACGAAGAGAGCTGGTTCGATCTGCTCGGCAACCGCGAGGCGCACATTGACCGTGCGCGGCAGACGTTCACGTACGGCGCGGTCAACGCCGCGAATGAGTATGCCTCGATCGACGGCAACCTGCTGACGTATGACGCGGCGGGCAATCTGACGGTCGATGAGGACGGCCGGCAGTACTTCTATGACGAGTTCAACCGGCTGACCGAGGTGCAGGACAGCGGCAACGCCGTCCTGGTGCGCTATACCTACGACGCCCTGGGCCGGCGGGTGCTGAGCGAGTTTTCGCCGAACGATCCGCCGAACGCGTATT
>Ga0272441_10011341_pt1 | contig 13253 bp, 9 predicted proteins | sample SSMProp6N_FD_193582 | JGI IMG/M metagenome (GOLD analysis project Ga0272441, IMG submission 193582) | Marine sediment archaeal communities from Little Sippewissett salt marsh, Falmouth, MA, United States - SSM-Prop-6N | ecosystem: Environmental > Aquatic > Marine > Wetlands > Sediment ... | reverse complement strand
ATCAACCTGGTCCGCGTGGAGGCGAACTGGGAAAAGTGGATGGCCGACGCCCTGGCCGGAACCGCCGCGGATCTGATGCAGGTCAACGGCTACCAGACGGCGTACTTCACCCACCGCGGGCTGTGGCTGGATATGACGGACATGATGGAGGAAAGCGAGATGTTCCAGTGGGACGACATCGACCCGCTGGGCAACGTCCACTATCAGTATGACGGCAAACAGTACGGCAAAGGTCCCTGGTACGGGTTGACGAAGGACTACAACAACATTGGCTGCATCACCTACAACCGGGAAATGTTCAAAGACGCCGGTCTGGCTGATCTGTCCACAACCAAACGGGTCACCTACGAGAATGAGTACTACGACCTGGCCAAGAAGCTGACTCAGAAGGATTCCTCCGGAAACGTGATCATTTTTGGAACCGAGTTCACCGGCGGTTGGGCCGCGTACTGGGCCTCGGATATGGCCTACGCCAAGGGCACGAGCTTCTGGGCGAGTGACGAGGCAGCCAAGATGAACAACGATTCCAAGATGCGGGATATCTGGAAGTACTGGGCCAAGTTCAAAGTAGATGATATCGCCGCCAACTCCCGCAACCCCGCTTCCGGCTGGACCGGCGCCATGTTCCAGTCCGACCGGGTCGCCATGGTTCAGCTCGGCTACTGGTTCGGAGCCCAGATGATGTCCAACGAGGGCTACAACGAGAAATACGGCTGGGCACCCACCCCGATCCTGAAGTCCGGCTCCAAACCGTACGCCAACACCCTCGGCGCCACCGGGACCGCGATCTATGCCAAGACGCGCTATCCCAAGGCCGCCTTCCGGGTGTTCGAGTGGTACAACGCGGGCGAATACGGTTTGGAAAGGGCGCGCACCGGTTGGGGAATCCCGCCGCTGTACTCGCTGCATCAGTACCTGCCCAAGGACAACAAGTTCAACCAGGACCGCCTTAGCATTGCACTCGAGGATGCCAAATACTTCGTACCCTACATGGGCGGTATGACGCCGTTCGCCGATCCCGGACCTCTGTTTAACGGAGCCTGGAACGCCTATATCGACGATCTGGTTGGGGGTAAGATCAACTACGATACCTTCGTCGATAAGTTCTACGCAGACATCGATGATGTCCTGGCCGCCGGAAAGGAAGAGCTGGGCATGTAATTTCGCGTGAGATATAATCGAGCCATGGCCGGGAGTTCTGCTGTCTTCTACGCTGTGGCTCGATTTTTTTAGGGGGAGCAACCATGAGTCGAATCCGATCTACCTCGACGATCGCAAGAGAACGTCGAATCTCGTTTTTCATCTTCATATCGCCCTGGATCTTCGGCTTTCTTGCCTTTCAGGTGGTTCCGATTGTATTCGGGCTGACCACCTCGCTGACCAATCAGATGGCTTTCACGGTGCAGAGAAAATTCGTCGGTTTGGCCAACTACGTGAAGCTGCTCTCCGATCCAGAAGCACGGTATTCATTTTTGACGACCTTCATCTTCACCCTCTCACACACCTGTCTGGCCGTGTTGACCGGATTGATCATCGCGCTGCTGTTGGAAAAGGAGCTGCCCGGGCGGGGAATTTTTCGCACCATCCTGTACTTTCCATACATGATTCCGCTGATCGCCGTGGGGTGGATCTTCCGCATCTTTCTGGACCGGGACACCGGTTTTTTCAACATCTTTCTCATGAAAATCGGATTGATCGAGTCCAATATAGCCTGGATCGGGCAGTATACCCGCGGCTCCATCGTAAGCCTCGGGATCTGGATGTCCGGCTGGAGCATGATCATTTTCCTCGGCGGATTGAGCACGATATCCGACGAGCTGCACGAATCGGCGCGTATCGACGGGGCCGGTTATTTTTCCCGGTTGTTCCGCATCACCCTTCCGCTTTTAAGCCCATTCGCGTTTTTTCAATTCGTGACCAGCAACATTTACGCTATGCAGAAGTTTATCGAACCGTACATCCTCCATCCCAAACAACAGAGGGGAGGTCAGTTGACCCAGCAGCGTCCCCCCAGAGAGACCTTTTTCGTGATGACGCGGGCCTACGACACGGTATTCAACAGAAATCAGTACGCCCTGGGTTTGGCGCTGCTCTGGCTGCTGTTTGTCGTGATCCTCATCATCACCATCGTGTTCATCAAGCTGGGTGGTTTCGTCGTGTACTCGGAAACCGAGGAAAGGGGGTAGGCGCATGGCTCTTTCACTATCCAAGCAGGCCGTCCTTTCCAAGATCGTGCGATTTGTGCTGCTGGTGATCATCGTTTTCATCTTTTTCCTACCCATCGTGAGTATGGTGGTGACCTCTCTGAAATCGATGAGTGAATTGTACCGCGTACCCCCGGTCGTGTTTCCCAGGCAGCCACAGTGGAACAACTATATTCAGGCGTGGACCATGATCAGCTACGAGCGTTTCTTTTTCAACTCGGTGGTCATAGCCGTTTTTTTCACGGTTCCCTGCATTATGGGCAGTTGTTTCACCGGCTACGGCTTCTCCCGCTTCCGGGTCAAGGGACGAAACGCGATCTTCATGGTCATGCTCTCCACCATGATGATTCCCTATATGGTAACCATGGTGCCGCTGTATCTGATCATTTCCAAGACCGGATTGATCGACAAGCGCGCCCTTTGGATCCTTTTCGGCATCCAGGGGCTGCCGTTTCTTATATTCCTGTTCCGCCAGTACTTCTCGACGATTCCCTTCTCGTTCGAGGAATCGGCGCGCATCGACGGGGCCAATCGGTTCCAGATTTTTTTCCGTATCATGTTCCCGCTGGTTCAGACGGCCGTGATCATCGCGGCGATCTTCGCCTTCCAATGGTCCTGGTCCAACTACCTGCTGCCCGTGCTGTTCCTGCGCGGAGAGAAGGTCACCCTGGCGGTGAAGCTCGCCACCGGATATGTGGACCAGAAGCAGAACATCCTGCACAATATCGGCATGGCGGGCATCGTGTACTACACCCTGCCGATCGTAATCGTGTTCTTTGCGCTGCAGAGGCGGTTTATTTCCGGATTGCTCTCCGGGGGCCTGAAGGGTTAGCGGGGCGAATAGACCGGCGGCTGCAGGTCCGCCGGCAGAGGCGAGCGATACGCGTTGTCCCGCGTACGCTCGAGAAACTCGGCTTTTGCCGCGGAAAGCAGCTCGGGGCGGGTCATGAGATCGAGGATCGAGACCGCCATGGTCTGGGCTGCGAACAGCAACGATTTGTGGCCAATGCTCATCCCGCTCTGGGCGGCGAATTGCCAGGAATGACCGGGGGTGCCGAGGATTCCGGTTGCGGTTAGGAACTCCAGGGTGGGGGCATTCCAGCTGACATCTCCCACATCCGTGGAGCCGCCTCCCTTGTGACCCTCGTCCCACGGATCGGGAATGCTCGTGTCGATCAGGGTGTTTAGAAGCGATTCCCCGTTCGGGCGCCCGCTTCGCCGCAGCCACTCGCGCTTCTGTTGAACCGGTATGCTTCTGGCGAGCTCCGCGGCAAAACGCAGCTCTTCCTCGCTGTAGGAGGGCGCGCCGATTGAACGCATATTGCCGGTAACCAGCTCGCACAGGCACCGGTTGGGCAGCGTGTTGTAGCATCCGCTCAAAAACTCAACCTCGTGGGTGGTCTGAGCCATCAAGTCCGCTCCTTTGGCCAGATCCAACACCCATTTGTAGATGTACTCAACCTGATCCCGCTGCGGGGCTCGGACGTAGTACCACGATCTGGCGTAGGGCGGAATCACGTTGGGTTCATGACCGCCGTCTTCCACCACGTAATGGATGCGGGCTTCCTGAACGATATGTTCGCGCATGTAATTCGCCGCAACGTTCATCAGCTCGGCCGCATCACTGGCTCCCCGGCCGTCGGTGGGAGAAACGGCGGCATGGGAAGCCCGGCCGTGGAAGTGAAACCTCACCGAGTTCATGGCGTTTGAGCTGCGCATCGGAGTGACATTGACCTGGGCGGGGTGATGGCTCAACAGCGCTTGCACACCGCCGAATACGCCGTCACGAACCATGAACACTTTGCCCGTCAGTGTTTCCTCGGCCGGACAGCCGAAGTATTTGACCGTACCGTGGAGCCGCTTGCCCTCGATCGCTTGCTTCACGGCTATGGCCGCAGCCATACCCGAGGTGCCGTGTATGTTGTGCCCGCAGCCGTGACCGGGGGCGCCTTCCCTTTCGGGTTCGCGATACGCCACGGCTTTCTGGGATAAGCCCGGAAGGGCGTCATACTCGCCCATGATTCCGAGCACCGGTTCGCCGGACCCGTACACGGCCGTAAAGGCCGTAGGCATTCCGGCCACCCCCCGCTGCACCGAAAAGCCGGCTCGTTCCAGCTCATCGGCCAGCAGTGCGGAGGATTTGAACTCCCGTAGAGCGAGCTCTGCGTAGTTCCAGATTTCTTTCGATATTTCGATGATGCGTGCTTGATTGGTGCTGATCCACTCGAGTGCTTTCTGCCGCGGCATGGGTGAAACCTCCTGTCGATCGTTTTCAAACTCCGGCTCGCCCGCTGCATCTCAGGCCGGGCCAAATGCCTGGCGCATTATATCACGTTTCGATGTCTGCTTCCGGCATTGTTGGAGGCAGGAGCAGAGAGGGGTGCGGGTATTCCAGCCCGGCGCCGATCAATGATACCCTTTCGCGGTATGGTAAGCGAACGCCTTCGAACGAACGGCTGACGCGATCTTCGTGAACCCGCTCGTGATTCCCGGTTGTAGGAGTGCATCGGTGAAGCTAACGAATCGACAAGAGCAACTATTAAAACAAACCTTCCTCGACTACCGCCAGACCCGTGATTTTCTCGCCGAGCCGCTGATCGTTGAGCGGGCCGAAGGCCTGTACTACTGGGATGCGGAAGGAAAGCGCTACTTCGACGGCATCGGCGGGATCTTCGTGGCCACCCTGGGACACCGGCATCCGCGGGTCATGGAGGCGATGCGGGGGCAGATGGAGCGAATGACCTTCGCTCCGCCGCTTCACGGCATCTCCACGGTTACCCTCGATTTCATCGAGCGGCTTGCCGCGGTGACCCCGGAGCGTCTCAATTTTATCAAGCCGTTTTCAGGAGGCTCCGAATCGGTGGAGTCCGCCTTGAAATTCGTCCGTCAGTACTTCAAACAGAGCGGGCATCCGGGCAAGTATAAGTTCATCAGCCGCTATTTCGGCTATCACGGCGCCACCTTCGGAGGTATGTCGGCCAGCGGCACGGGTAGCCGCAAGACCAAGTTCGAACCGCAGATGGCGGGATTTCTCAAGGTTTGGCCGCCGAACTACTATCGTGACCGCTTCTCCTCCTGGGAGGAGTGCAACCGCTTCTGCGCACGCATGTTCGAGGATGTGATTGTAAACGAGGACCCGCAGACCGTAGCCGGCGTCATCGTGGAGCCGATCGGCAACACGGGAGGCATCATCACCCCCACAGAGGAGTACTACCGGATCCTGCGGCAGATCTGCGATCGTTACAACGTGAAACTGATCTTTGACGAGGTCATCACCGGCTTCGGCAGAACCGGCAGGATGTTCGCCGCGCAAAGCTACGGTATCACACCGGATATCATCTGCAGCGGCAAGGGCGTGTCCAGCGGCGCCATCCCTCTGGGCACCATGATCGCGGATCTGCGCATGGCCGATGCCTTTTACGGCGAACTCGAGGATAATGTCCAGTTCGCCCACGGGCATACCTTCGCCGGCAACCCCCTGGCCTGCGCGGCCGGTATCGCCGTGCTCGATGAGATCGTGGAGAAACGGTTGGATCGGCGCGCCGAGCAGCTCGGGATGCGACTGGCCGAGCGGCTGGAGAGCCTTAAAAGTTACGGGGTGGTGCGGGAGGTCCGTGGCAGGGGTCTGCTGCGCGGGGTGGAGCTGGTGAGGGATACGGAAAGTATGGAGCCGTTCCCTGAGCTGGGAACGGCCCTGAAGAGAACCGCTCTGGACAACGGCCTGATCATGCGCATCGACCCCGGCTGGTTCGCGGTGGCGCCCGCGCTGATCTGCCGCGAGTCGGATATCGACGAGCTGTGCGGACTGGTGGAACAAAGTCTCAAGGATGCACTCGAGGTGGTGGGAAGGAGAGCGAGATGAGCAAATACGGGGAGCGGGAGCTCGTAGATGAGGTGCGGCGGGATCGGCTGGCCTCGGATCTGTGGGAGCTGGTGCGTGTGCCCAGCCCAACCAGGCAGGAGCGCGAGGTCGCGCTGCGCTTCGCCGAGATGCTCGAATCCGCCGGGGCCGAGGTCGAAATCGATGAAACGCTCCCGGACAGCCCCTGTGTAATCGGACGCCTTGCCGGCCACCGGCCGGGGCCGGTGCTGCAGCTGGCCGGACATCTGGATCACATCGATGTCGAGCATTCGCCCCCGGAACGCAGCGAGGGGATTATCAGCGGCCGCGGCTCGGCGGATATGAAGTGCGGCCTGGCCGGTATCCTCGAAGTCGTTCGCGTCCTGAAGGCGGCCGGATGCGAGTTCCCGGGACGGCTGCTGGTCACCGCCTACGGGCTGCACGAGGCGCCGCTGGGGGATTCGCGGGGGCTGCTGAATCTGATCGAGCGGAAGGTATTGGGCGATGCGGCGATCGTGTTCGAAGGCGCGCACGGCCGCGCCTTGGTCATGGGCAAAGGCCAGAGCATCTGGAATATCCGAATAGCCCGTGACGGAGATGTTTGCCACGAGCTGAGGAGAAGCCCCGAGGCGGACAATCTTCTGGAAACGGTGAGGCGCGTGGCCGCACGCCTGGTCGAGAAGAATCGGGAGCTGGCCGCGACCGGGCACGATTACCCGCTGCTCGGTCCGCAGTCGATATTCGTGGGCCAGCTTCATTACGGGGATTTTTACAACCGCGTGCCCGCCGAGGCGTCTCTGCAGGGTACGTGGCGCTGGCATCCGGATCGCGCCTTTCACGATGTGAAGGGGGAGCTCAAATCGCTTCTGGCGGGGATTCCGCACGGTGAAAACATCGCAATCGAGGATTCCTGGATCTTTGTGGGAGAGGCCTATGCCTTTGATCCGGAGCAACCGATTGTCCACGCTCTGCGGCAGGCCTACTCCCACATCACCGGCAAGACCATGGAACTGGCCGGCAGCTCGAGCATTCTCGACGTGAATCGGCTGGTTCCCTTCGGGAAAATTCCGGCCGTTGCAATCAGTCTGGACGGGGAGCGCGCTCACGCGGACTACGAGTTCGTACGGCTGGAGCGCATGGAGCAGGGCTGCCGGGTGGCGCTGCAGACCGTGCTCAACTACCTGTTTGGGGAGAATCAGAGATGAAAGCCGCGGTGTGGCGCGGCGACCGGGAGTTCCGGCTGGAGCAACGGAGCGACCCGGTGCCCGGAGCGAATCAGGTGATCGTACAGGTGGAGGTGAGCGCGATCTGCGGCTCGGATCTGCATCTGCCTGAGTTCGGACATCCGCCGCCCATCGTGCCCGGCCATGAAGCGGCCGGAACCGTGGTGGAGTTGGGATCGGCCGTGACCGGGCTCGAGGCGGGTGCCCGCGTCACCCTGGACCCGGTGCAGCGCTGTGGCCGCTGCTACAGCTGCACCCACGGCATCGAGCATCTGTGCCTGGACACCAGGCATCTGGGAACCCGCGAAACGGACGGAACCTGGGCGGAGAAGGTCGCGGTCGACGCCCGCAATGTGCACCGCATCCCCGAGCGTGTGAGCTTCACCGCCGCCGCTCTGAGCGAGCCGGCCGCGGTCTGCTATCATAGCCTCCAGCGATCCGGACTCCAGCCGGGGGAGGCGGTATTGGTCCTGGGGGACGGTCCGTTCGGCTTCCTCCACACCCAGATCGCCGCGGCTCTTGGGGCCGGAATCGTGATCTGTGCGGGGCACCACGACAACCGCCTCGAGCGTATCGGTGAACAAACCGGGGCCCTGATTTGCAACACGAAGCGCCAGTCGCTGGCCGAGGTGATCGCCGGTAAGGCGCCCCGGTCCGGGGTGGATCTGGTGGTGGAGGCCACCGGCAGCGGTTCGGCTCCCGCTTTGGGCCTGGAGGTGCTGCGGCCGCGCGGCACCCTGGTCGTGTTCGGCTACATCTGGGAACCCAAAGCCCTGAACATGGGACTGATCCACATGAGGGAGTTGAACGTGATCGGTTCCTGCCGTTCCCAACACGCCTTCGAGCCGTGCCTCGATATGATGGCCCGGGGCAGAATCGATACCGAGACCCTGGTGGATCTGGCCGTACCGCTTTGTGACTACCAGCAGGCCCTGGCCCGGTTGCGCGAGCACAAGGCCGACACCTTCAAGGTCGTTTTGATTCCGGGGTGATTCAACCCACCCACACCGGAGAGCAGACGGCCAGCTCGCCGTCCTCCTGTACCACCCTGCAATGGTAGAAATCGCCGCGGGGGTGTGCGACCGCACGGCTGTGCGATGAAGCGTGCGGTTGCCCGGATCCGCGGTGCTGCCCACTTGCCTGCGGCTCCTCGGGCGGAGCAGTCCGCTCGTGTTCAAAATTCGCCCCGCAGACACGCTCTGCCGGATGCGTCTCATGGATCAGCTCGCCGTTGCAGAGAAATTGCAGCCGTGAGACCGCGGCCGGCGCCCAGACCTGCACGCACAGTAGGCGCCTCGGGGTGAAGGGGATCTCCGAACCCATGAACGCTCCGTTGACCGAGAACAGCAAGATGATGCGGGCGCCGGTGAGGGCGTAGGTCCGGCGCGCCTTGAGCGCCGTGAAGATGGCACGCCGGCTCAGTTGCTCCGCCCACACCGCACACAAACCACCCCAGTAGGGGCGTACATCCTGGGCCGACCCTCCGGGCCTTCCGGTATGGGAGTCGGAGCCGGCCACCAAGCCGAAGCGCAGTCCGCGGCGCAGGCCGGCCAGCGCACCTTCGGGTCTGCACGGTGGAATGAGAGGGCGGTCCTCCGGATCGTAGCCCTCGCTGGATCCGTGCATCGACCAGATCTCCACCAGGCGGTCGATCTCCGTGTCCATGACCCGCCAGTCGGTCCCGGGCACGTGAAGGTCCGCGGCGTAGCCCGGATGATGGCTGACGATCAGGGCGTCGCTTGACTTCAGGGCCGCGTACAGGCTCCCCGGATCGGCGTAGCGCGGATCGTCGATCGGCAGGTACGGCGGGTCTCCCCCCAGGAAGTGAATGACCTTGTCGCCGTAGTGGGAATGCTGCCACTCGAAGGCCGGAAAGGTGACGAAGCGGCCCTCCTCCAGGAAGTACTCGGCCATATGCTTGGCCAGCAGCCACTTCTCGTTGTCGATGTAGCGGTGTACCTGAAGCGGGACAGAGAGAAAATCCAGCCGTTTTTCCTCCCGGGCCCATCGGTACACATCCTCCGGGTACCCCTCGGCCGTGCTGCCCGCGTCGTGGCTGTGCAGGTCGCCGAAAAACAGCCGCCCAGATCCCTCGCTGACACCCAGGCTCCAGTTGGATACGGCTTCTGTGGGAATTGTCCTCATGCGGGCGCGGATCTGCAGCGCGCATTCCGGTATCTGTGCGCATGCGGCCGGGGAGGCGCGGCGGGGCTTCGACCTTCCCGCCGGGCTGTAGATCTTCGCCTCACCGATGCCCCGGTGCAAGTGAACGCGGTAGATGCGCCCGCCTGCCCGTAGCTTGATCGCCGCGTCCCGGGGAACCCGATTGTCGTAGCGGTCGCGCAGCGATACCGAGGCGCGGAACCAGCCGCCCGATCGATGCGTGGCCGGAAGCAGAGCCTCGATGCGTTCGGCGGCAAGCGGCAGGATGCGGATCAGAACCGGCTCGGGCAGGCGCATTCTCGGATTTCCGTTTCCGGGATCGATGATGACCTTGAACTCTTTGCGGCCGGCCAGGCGCTTCCAGGGGAAGCCGGCGCTGCGCCCCAAGTGGATCCGCACCGCATCCCGCTCGTGCAGCCGGCCGCTCGCAATGCGAAAGCCGAAATCGATCGGTCCGGCCAGGATGTCCCCTTGATCCGGGCCTCCGGGCGGGTTCTCTCCACGACTGACGCTGAGAGCGCGATAGGGGGCGCAGTGAAGCTCGAGCTCAACCCCCTTGGGTCCCTCCAGCTCCAGATACCCCGGGCGGGAGGAATCTTCAATCTGCGGTGAGGTGCCCAGCGAACCCTGGCCGGCCATAAAATAATGAACGCTCGTGCCGGGCCCCAGGGTGTGGGCTCCGGTGCGGTAGGTCAGGCTAAAGGGGGTGTCCCGCCCGGCCGGAACCGTCTCCAGGCTCGATTCAACCGTGCCCAGAAGCGACGGCCTGTACAGGGATTCATCCGCCCTGGCATCGCCGGTCATGCCGGTGGACTCGGCTGCGCCACGATCCGGGTGCCAGCGGCGAAGCGGCACCACCCGCGCTGCGTAGTCGGTATGATCCGGGACGTACGGAGCTGCAGGATCATGCGGGTCCATGATCAGGTCCCGATGCTGTAGAAATCGAGGCCCATGAGCTCGGCCAGCGCGGCCATCTCCTGCAGCAGATTGCCGTAACCCAGGGCCAGGTGGTGTGTTCCGCCGGCTTTCGAGTATATTTCGAGGAACTCCGCCAGCTCTCCGGGCACGCGCAGCCGCGAGTAGGGGCTGATGAGCCCGCCGTGTTCGGGCGAGGCAACGATCTCACCCCGAAACAGGACCAGCTGGAATCCCGCGGCGCGGCCGGACGCATCCACCGGAGCCTCACTCAGACTGGCCAAAGTGACCTCTCCCGGCTCGAGCTGGAAGACCGGCACGGCCGGGCGAACGCACCTGCCGATGGAGAAAGGCTTGGCCTTCAGCAGCACGGGCCGGTTCGGGTCCGCCAGCGCCGGGTTGCACTCCCCCATGTGGCTGAGCAGAATCTCCCCCCTTTCATAATCCGGACAGAACGTTTCTGTGAATGTCGCCCGCCCGCACAGCCGGTCCAGCACCGTATTGGCCGCCGCGGTGAGCACGTCTCCCTCCCCGGCATAGCCGATTCCACGGCTCATCAGGCGGTCGGCGCCCAAAAAGGGAAGGGTTTGCGCGCCTTGGGCCAGTACGGCCTGGAAGTTCATGGACACGGCGTCCAGCCGCTGCTGCTCGACGATGCGCTCCAGTGCCAGGGACCACCGTGCCGAGGTTTCCAGTTCCTCTTTGCTCAGATCTGTATCCGTTTCGAAGGAGGCGCGGCACCAATCCGTGAGTTCGCGCATCTGCCCGGAGCCGATCTCCGCAGCTGCCTGTACGAGCAGCCCGGGCTCCAGCTCCACCACCTCCATCCCCAATTTGTCGCCGAGAAGCAAAGGATCGTAGGAGAAGTCCAGCATCCCGGCAAAGGGAGTGCCCAGTCGGCCGATCCGCCCGCGGCGAAGGATACGGGCTCCGGCGGCCGCGGCGAATGCCCCGTGCAGCCGCCTTTGAAAACGCTCCTGGCTGTGATGGCCGGCGGCCAGAACGAATCCTCTCGCCCGGCGCCGCAGAAGATTCGCCAGATCCTGTACCCCGTGCATAGCCTGATTGGCGCGCAGATCCTCATGCGTCACCTGTGCTTCGAGGGTGCGGTCCCGCGAGGTGCTGACCACGAGAATCGGCAGGCGGGTGGCCGTGAGTGCGGCGACGGCTTCGCCCGAGGGCGCGTAGGCCATGGGCAGAACCAGCAGCAGATCGCATCGTTGCTGTTCGCAGGAGCGGATCGCTGCGGCGATCTCTGCGGCGGTATGGGCGCTTGCCGGAAAGTGCAGCGTGGCGGCATCACCGGTCAGCTGCTCGAGCACCTTTCTCCAACCGCGGGTGTACTCCTCCGACAATCCGGGCATGCTGCGGCGGTACAGATCGGCCAGGGTGAGCAGCACGCCCACGCGAAGCGGCGGGATCGAAGGTCGCTGTATCGATTGATAGGCCTGCTTCATTTCGTACTCCCGATTGCGTTTTTGTCCTGTTCCCGAACGTATTTCGAGCTCTTCACAAAGCCGGCCACGAGCAGCTGCCATGCGTGGTAGAACACGAGGGGCAGCAGCGCGATCCCCAGGATCTCGGGTGAGGTCGCGAAGTAAGTGGAAAGCAGCGGTGCTCCCAGGGCCAGGGTTTTCTGCGGTGCCAGATACAGAACCGAAACCGTATTCGCCCTGGAAAAACCGAGCAGCCGGGCGCCCAGGAAGGCGATCGCCAGGAGCAGGAGATGCGCCACCGCGAGATAGGCGAAAGGACCGAGCAGGGAGGAGAGGTGACTCATAAACTCGGGGTTTCGGGCGGTCTTGGAAAAGGAAAAAAAGAGGATGAAGAGGATGAAGCTGTTGCTGGCAACCGACAGCCGCTTCTTCTGCTTCTGCGCGACATCCAGAAACAGGCGCCGCAGCACCTGCCCGCAGGCGATGGGAACGAGCATCTTCAAGGCCAGGCTGCGCAGGATCCGCAACATCTCGGCCGCGGGCAGCGGATCGCCGCTTCCGCGCATCAGCAGGGACAGAAGCAGCGGCGATACGATCACGCCCAGAATATTGGCCAGGGCCGCATTAAACATGGTGCCCATGACGTTGCCGCCGGAGACCTGGGTGAACACGATGCAGCTTGAGACCGTGGTCGGCAGAATCGACACGGCGAATATGCCGATGAAGAGGCGCGGATCCCAAACCGAGCGTAACGGCAGAGTGGTAAGCAAAAAGAAGCCCGGCATAAACAGAAAGATGAAGAACTGTACGTAGATGTGCAGCCGGTAATCTTTGAGCCCGCTCAGGATCGCCTCTGAGGGCAGGGTGAATCCGGAAATCAGGAACAGCAGCACGATCAGGCCCGTATAGGTGATGCCGAGCGGATTTAGAACCTGCTCGATACCGGGCAGGAAAAAGCCTAAAAGCAGCGCCGTAAGAATGCCGAGTAGAAACCAGTTGCGTTTCAGCCAAGAGCGAATCATGCGGGGCATGGTATCATGTGCCGCTCACTATTATCAACACGGGCGATCCGCGGCCGGTGTACGATTCCCCCTTTCTTACAAACATGCTAAGGTACAGGGCGATCGGGAGAGGAGACGATGTCACGAACGGTGTTCAAATCCATAGCCCTCTGGATTCAGGCTTCCCGCGCCCTGTACACCATCACGGTGCTGCTGCCCTGCTGCCTCGGTGCAGTGGTGGCGTGGTGGTCCGGGTATCCGTTTCAGTGGGATCTGCTGGTGCTGGTTCTGGCGGGAATGATGTTTGCCAATATCGGCACCAACTTCACCAATGACTACTTCGACTACAAATCCGGGGTGGACCGTCTCGATGAGGGCAGAGTCTACAAGAGAGGAGCCGAGGTGCTTTACGACAATCCACTGGCCGAAAGCGGATCGGTGGACGCCTACGCCATGTACTTCTTCTCCCC
>Ga0272441_10011340_pt1 | contig 13256 bp, 9 predicted proteins | sample SSMProp6N_FD_193582 | JGI IMG/M metagenome (GOLD analysis project Ga0272441, IMG submission 193582) | Marine sediment archaeal communities from Little Sippewissett salt marsh, Falmouth, MA, United States - SSM-Prop-6N | ecosystem: Environmental > Aquatic > Marine > Wetlands > Sediment ... | reverse complement strand
CGGGCGTTTTCACCGGATCGGCTTTCAGAATATGTGTGACCAGCCAGTCAACGGCAAACGTGCCGGCCCGCAGACTGCATTCGTAATAATACCCGCTTTCGGCACAGGCGCTCATGGTGCGGAAGGCCGGGCTGATCCGGTACCGCTGGCCGAAAACACCGGCCACCACGGCTGTTCCCAGATTCAGATAGGCCCGTTCCGTGGAAACGGCATTCGCACCCAGTCCGGCCGCCTGTCCGTCACCACCGCCGGCCGCCACAGGTGTGCCCGCATTCAGGCCTGTCTTTACGGCGGCTTTCCTGCTGATCTTTCCGATGATGCTGCCTGGCGGCACTGTTTCGGGAAGGTGCTTTTCGTTGAGTGTCAGTGCCTGAAGGATAACCGGTGACCACCGTTTCCTTTTCATGTCAAACATGCCCAGGGGATCGGCACTGGCCCAGCTGGTTTGAAAAGTGCCTGTAAGCTTGTCAACCAGCCAGGTATGTACATCATAGATTCGGGATATCCGGCCGAACAGCTCCGGTTCATGCGTTTTCATCCAGGCCAGGCGGTAGACTACAGGTGCGTAATCGGCCGGTTTGCCGCTGATCCGGTGTATTTTCCGGACGCCGATCTTTTCTGAGAAAGGTTTGACCATGTCCCTGCACCTTTCATCCAGCCAGATGATGGCGGGACGAAGGGGAACACCCTTTGAATCGACAGGCACGAATGTTTCCCGCTGATTGGCAATGGCGAGTGCGGCGATCCGTTCGGGGCGGATACGGCGGGTGATTTTGCGAAGCACATTCTGCGCTGAAACCCACCAGTCATCCGGATTCTGTTCATAATGATTCGGACGCGGCGAATGCAGGGAAATCCTGTCCGTGGCGCAGGCGGATACGTTCCCCTGCCTGTCAAAAGCCATGGCCTTGGTGCCGGTGGTGCTGGAGTCCAGGCCGATAACCAATGGTTTCACTGTAGGCATCTGATAGATTCCTCAGAATTGTATAACCGGAAATCAGACCATAAAAAAAATTAAAATCGCAAGTGTGTTTTTTTTGATGCATCACAATCAACTGAATCAAACAAAGACCGGAGGCAGCGCAAGCAACATTATTTTACTGAATAATTCAAAATAGAATATTACATGGAAAAATAAAAAGAAAATTTTTTAAAATGCAACTGATTGGGTTCAGAACCATTTGTTTGTAAAATTTTCAGATCAGAGGCCAATCTTCTGTGCCTTCATGATTATCCGTGCAATGCCGCACTCTGCACCGGTTTGAAAGATTGGGGGATGCGCTGCCTTCCGGTTATTACAGTAAAAAAGGGTACTGATTTCAAGCATTTTCTATATTTCAAATAGTGCAAAATACCGGCGAGCCCGACTTTATTTATATTCAACATAATATATCAGATTTCCATTTTTAACGGAATATCCGGAATTAAACGGACTTTGACGGCCAACCGGACATTTTCAGACTTTTTTAACATTATTATCATGATAATTATGGAACAAATCGTCATTTTTAATGATAAAAATGATGATTTTACGGATACCCCCGGTGTCAGATTTTTCTTGCTTTTTTCATGAAATACATATACTATCGGAGGAGAATAAAATACATATGCCGCTGCACCCAGAAGACTTTTTCGTACAATACCTGCCATCTCATTAAAGAAATTGCATTATTGACTTTGGTATATGCAGATATTGTGATCCGTGATTCGGGATTAATATGTATCTATGATTCATTGCCGTCTGGCAGCCGCAGATCAGAGAGGGATCTGAAAACAGTTTCGGAGAGAGAACCATGAAAGAGTTTATCGAATTCATCGTCCGGCATCTGGTGGATCAACCCGATGCAGTCAATGTGGCTGAAGTCACAGGAAAACACACCATTATTTATGAGCTGCAGGTCGGAGATGGCGACCTGGGCAAGGTCATCGGACGTGGTGGTCAGACAGCCCGGTCCATCCGGACCCTGATGGCCGCAGCCGGTGCGAAAATGGGCATGAGACCTGTTCTCGAAATACTTGAAGGGGACAGGAAGTGATCCGTGAATACGGATTGCATGTTGATTGCATCGAATGATTATATCTTTTGTTTTACGTCATCACCAATTATTGACATTCCCTGGAATTCACTTCAATCATCAAAAGAGGTGGGGGATTTTTACGTGCCAATTTCGGGAAATGTTTGTATAACGGCAAGGCCGAGCTTGACTTGTCTGTATTTGACAGAGAAAAATGTCCGCCCGGTCAATACCGTCTGGAAGTGAACCTCGGGGTTGGAAAGAACTCTGTCATTACCAAAAAAACCATTACGATTGATATCACCGTGCAGTGAGCAAGCATCCGCCACCGGAGTCGGTGTTTCACCTCAGGCGGCGATTTGAAGATCATTCAACATTTCTAAGGATATTTGCGCAGCTTCCGAAATCTCATTCCTGTTTTCCAATCAATCAAAATAAGGCACCACCATCAAATGTGGTAGCTGTTCGTCTGCCTGCGTATCGGGAAGGTAAAGAAGCGGTACGACAGTGCAGGCTGGTTTGAAGATCAATCATCATGGCGGATGACCTAAGGCGTCATGTGCGATTGTGACAAATTTTTAATATCCGGCTGCATGGAAGCTGCGGCACTGGATTTGCATGAATTCAACGAAATGAAATACAGGTAATACGGGGGGTTGTTTTTAGGGGATTTATCAGGAGACGAACATCCATGAAACGGTTGATTTCCACACTGCTGTTCATTTTCTGGTCATATGCAGGTTCTGCACAGATTATTGAAGTCAATATCAAAGGGATGGATGACGGATTGCGTTCCACCAAACAGATCGATTACAATGAAGCTGTGCTATTTGCCAAGCGTGAGGCCATCGAACGGGCCGGTGTCCGTATAAAAGCCATGACCACAGTGAAGGATTTCATGCTGAATTCGGACTATATCGAATCCAGGGCAGAGGCCGTGCTGCTTCCGGGATACAACATCATCGATATCGGCTATCAGATAGATGGTACCTATCTTGTTGTGCTGGCTGGAAAAGTCAAAAGCAATGTTCAGAGTGATCCGCAATTCGGCACAATGGTGAGTCAGGAGGAACAATCTCACAATCCATCCGTTGATTTTAAAATCCGTTTTCTGGTGAACAGGGTTATCTCGGATTCACCGTCATATTATAAAATATCCCTGGATGACCGGGTGGTATTCAGTTCCACGCTGACGGACATCGACCAGATTATTTCAGAGGATCGTATTTCTCCCGGACCGCATAAAATTCAGGTTTTCTGTGATTTTTCCAATATCATCGAAGAAAAAATAATTGATGTCCAGAACAATATGACGCTCAACATTCATGTGAAAAAATCCCTCTGGACCGGCAGGGAAACCCTTGAAGTCTATTGAAGACTGCCTTTCACCGCCCTCATTTTGTGAATAAAAATTGACACACATGATTTTCCTTTGTATTTTATAGCAATCCGTTTCTGAGCGGGCCCAATCCATTGCCCAACGCATGTCTGGTGATCCAATGAGAACCATAGAAACATCCGCCATTTCTGCAGCTGTCAGCCGGTTATGCATGGATGCCAATTTTTATCTCGGTGAGGATGTCCTGAGTCGTTTGCGGGACTGTGCAGAGAAGGAAGCATCGCCAAACGGACGGGATGTTCTCGATAAAATCATTCAAAATGCGGAAATTGCCGCAAATGACCGGGTGCCGATGTGCCAGGATACCGGATTCACGGTCGTATTTGCTGAACTGGGACAGGAGATCCATGTGGCAGGCGGCGATTTCTATGAAGCCATACAGGAAGGTGTACGAAAAGGTTACAGGGAAGGTTATCTGCGCCCCTCCATTGTCCGTGATCCGATAGATCGGAAAAACACGGGAGACAACACACCGGCTGTGATTCATGTGGATATCGTACCCGGAGACAAACTGACACTGACGGTCACGCCCAAGGGGGGTGGCAGTGAGAATATGAGTGAAATAAAAATGATGGTGCCTGCAGCGGGCACGGCAGGAATCAGGGAATTTGTCGTGGGTTGCGTGCAACGGGCAGGCGCAAATCCGTGCCCCCCGGTGATTGTCGGCGTGGGTATTGGCGGTACGTTCGAAAAATGCGCACTTATTGCCAAAAAAGCACTGTTGCGGAAAACAGGCATGCGTCATCCGGATCCCTTTTACGCAAAGCTGGAAGAAGATCTCCTGGAAGATATCAACAGGCTCGGCATCGGGCCGGTGGGATTCGGAGGCAGATGCACAGCTCTGGATGTGCGTATCGAAGTGCATCCATGTCATATTGCCAGTCTGCCCGTCGCAGTAAATATGCAGTGCCATGCGGCCAGACACAAGTCATTGACCATCTGAACAGTGGTTCACAGGCAGCAGACGCATGAATCTGTGAAAATCTGCGAATAAAAATTGTATCAGGAGAGTCCGGAAATGCCGGATGCAATGAAAATAAATACACCGCTCAGCGATTCTGTTATCAGGACTTTGAAGACGGGGGAGAATGTACTTATCAGCGGTGTTGTGTATACAGCGCGGGATTCGGCGCACAAGCGAATCATTGAAACCCTGGAGAGGGGTGACGATCTTCCCGTGAATCTTGCGGGACAGATTATCTATTATGCCGGGCCGTCTCCTGCAAAGCCGGGCCGTGTGATTGGGTCGGTAGGCCCTACCACGGCTTGCAGAATGGATTCGTTCACACCGGTATTGCTTGAAATCGGTCTGAAAGGCATGATCGGCAAGGGAAACAGGTCAGATGATGTAAGAAGAGCCCTGCAGGAATTTACCGCTGTGTATTTCGGCGCGATCGGCGGTGCAGCCGCCCTGATGGCCCGGTGTGTGAAAAAGGCGGAAATTGCAGCCTATGAAGATTTGGGTCCGGAAGCCATCCGGAGACTTGAAGTAATTGAATTCCCCGCAGTGGTGGTAAATGACTGTTACGGCGGTGATCTGTACGAACAGGGAAGATCCGCATACAAACGCGTCTGATGTACTTGTTTTCACCAGGATAAAGGAGCCTCGGGTATTAATTGCGCATCGCAATCGAATTTTAAAATTGTGACATATTGGTATCCTGTCCGACTTTTCTCTTGAATTTATTTCATGCATCCTTTATTTTAGATCAGTGTCACTGGTACGGATTATTATAATTCAAGGAGAACCATACAATGTCCCGGATGAGCCATTCAGAAATAGAAAATGCGCTTTCCAAAAGCGATCAGTATATCAAGGTATGGTCTCTTATCGAGCTTGAAGGCACATGGGAATTCTACAATCAGCTGGCCCTCCTGGCAGTAAAACATATCCGGAACTACAGATTTTCGATGTATAACCATCATGATAAAGAACAGGACACGAAGGGGAGTGGAGGAACTGATTCGGATTATTTTGAATTCAGACTGAATGACAATCCGGAACCGGCCGTACGGGTCGTGCGGTCCCACGATCATCCATCGGATGATCCCGTCAGTCTGCCCCTGCCCGCCCTGAGTGTGGAACTGTATGATTATCAGGCCATGCACCTGTTCGAGGAAGTGGCTGAACTGGCCCTTTTACTGGTATCCGATTTTTACAGTCGGATGGAAATCTGCACGAAGGACACGTAATACCACAATCCGGCGGTACAGGTATCTCAGAATAAAAGAAGAAATAATGGATCTGCAAACCACCGCGATCTGTCTGGATGATTTGTAATTATGAATCACTGTGTAACAAGCCTGTCGTTTTTCATCTTCCTGATCCGCAGGCAGCTTTCAGCGAACACCTTCTGTGGCGTGTGTTTATCCTGGTGAGTTGTCCTTTTTTTCCGTCATACTTTCTTCACCGATATCCGCTTCAAGCTTCTTTTTCAGGTTTTCTTCGGACTTGATAAATTTGACAAGGGCTCCCCAGCTTTTATCGACATGGAACCCGAGTTTTTCATAAAAAGGATTGAGAAAAAAATGGGCCTTGATGACGTGAATATCCTCACTTGTCATGCGGTCGTTAAAATCTTCGATAATGGCCGTTCCGAGACCGCGTTCTTTCAACGGAGACGTGACAACCACCCCCTCGATTTCAGCCACATTGTTTTCCTGAATTTGATAGCAGATACCGCCTACGACACGTTCATTCGCATCCAGCACAACAAAATGCTTGTCATGTTCGGAGATCTGCTTCGGATAATTTTCATTAAAGAAAAGCCTGTACAGCTGACCGATTTCCGCAGGTGATACGGGAGCACGGACAATATAATGGACACCGTATTTGTCCATGATGGTGGAATGCACAATCACATGTTCCTGTTCACTTTCACCGATTTTCAGTACTTCCAGTCTGGGACGGCGCCTGAACTGGGGAAAGACCATTCTGCTGAACACATTCCGGTCATCCGGGTGATTCAGTACAGCCTGAAGATCGGAAAGTTCCAGCAGCTGGATGGCCGGTTTCTGACGGTTCACGGACATGGCGGCAATCAGGGAGTCGAACACATCCAGTATTTTCTGATCAGCCTGGGCAAAATAGGTATGCCTGTAGAGAACATATCTGGCGATTTCTTCGTAGCGGTCCAGCCTGTACAGATGATATACTTCGACGACGGTCTGTTCCTTGGCTGTCCGGGTGCCCATTGGATTCAGGGCTTCCCAGTCGGCAAAACGGCCGACGGCATTTTTCAGCGCAAGCGGCATGTAATATGTTTTTTCATAGGTCCCCAGATACGATTCAAGGCGGCTTGTGAAGTCCCTCTGATCAAAGAACTGAAGCTTATTGACGGCAAGGTCTTCTTTGAGCTGATTCAAAAAGGCGAAAGCGGATTCCTCGCCAAGTGCTTCGATACACGCATCAAATATCCATGAGATGTTCAGCTGTTCCTTGATCCAGGGGAAATTGGCAGTGATTTTGGCGTAGAAATTTTGTACCATGGGCTGAATGAGTGACATGGTATTCCTGTAGTTCTGCCATCCCACCAGGGACAGAATTTTGGCGCTTTCCCTGAAATCCAGTTCGGGGACCACCACATTCGTGGGGGATACCGAACCCGGAACAATCCGGGTTCCTGAATTTCGCCAGCCCCTGTAGAACACAGAGAGGGCGGTTATAAACAGCTTTTCCCAGGCCCGTGGTTTTGAAAAAGGCCCCCCTGTAAACTGAATACCGGAAAGCTGCCTGATTTTTTCCCATACCGTGATTTCATTCAGATACACCATGGAGCGCGCGCCCAGTTCGGGCCTGTAACAGCCCAGAGGCGGAAGAACAGGCGGGCCGAAGGGATATCCTGCCACTGCTTCCAGCCAGTGAACGGCTTTCCTGACTTCCGTATCCTGCAGGATTTCACGAAGCACGAGTTGAAGATCAAAATGCTTGCCGTTTTTTGTGTTGATGCTCATCCGGTACAGGAGATAATAATGGGATGACTGAAGACGGGAAATCCATATGCCGTTTTCCTCGACCTGATTCAAATCAAAATCATGTTCGTCAAAAGCCAGCATGATGGATTGTTTCAGAAAAGATGTGCCAATCAGTACCTTTTTTATACGGTTGATTTCATTGGGGGAGAGCCCGTCGTCAAAGACCAGCCGTTTTAACCAGTCCGATTTTGACTGGGCCGAGGTTTCCATTTCCAGTTTGGATTCAAAATCGGTAAAGAGTTTTGTAAACAGCTTGTCCGCTGATTTTGATAATTCAGGATCATCCGTATGAAGAATCCAGCTTGCCAGTTCAGCGCGCACCGAATTATAAAATTCCGGATGGTAAGCCACGAAACTCACCAGCAATTTAAATATACTCACGAACTGATTCCGGATTGATTTATCTACCGGCCAGGAAAGCTGCAGCCGGTATGTGAAGAGACGTCTTCTCAAAGCGTCCAGGCGGCGTTTCTCAAGCATGGAAAAAGCAATTTCCCGGATAGATTCCTGGTTTAAAAAGGTGAGACCTGAATTGATAAATGCCGGAAATGCCTTACTGTAATTGATTTGCGGTTCATCAACCAGCAGTATCTTGTATGCCATACATCGAACCGCTTCTTCAGGATGACGCGCCAGGGTTTCCAGCCTGAGCCGTATTAATTCCGCAGATCGGGAATCCGTTGTCTTCAGCAATTTTTCAGATTCCCTGACGGCATTCAGCGCTTCCTCACCGTTACCAAAAATCATGTGTGTGGTGAGATGGTGCAATTTCAGCAATTCCTGGTTCCGGATTTTTCCGTTCGATTCAGACAGAGACTTTTGCAGCATGGACGGGATGTGATTCCAGGGTCGGAACAAATGGTCGGAAACAGTATCGAATGGAATGTCCCATCCGATCCGAATCGGACAAAAAGCCACAAGGGCAGCGTTCCCGAGCCACAGCTTGGGCTGCCGTGAAAAAAGTCCCATATCCAGACGATCATCCTTCAGAATATATTCAAGATCACCAATCCGGTAATGGGAGGGATCATCGAGCGGGACGACGGCAAGAATGGCTCCGGTAATGCGGTTTTTCAGAATGCTTCCATCCACTTCTATATCATCTTCCAGAATACCCAGATTGCGGTAAAACCAGCGGGGAATGCATATGGTCAATCCATTCAGAATCAGTTCCATGTAATTGCTGCGATACAGTTCATCGATTTGTTCCGAAAAGTCGAGTTCAATCTGTTTCCGGTTATATGAACCTTTGGGGGTCAGTTCCTTTCTGGATACATCAAAATCCCGGCTTAATACGGAAAAATTGATGATGCGTTCATACGGGGCCAGATCCTGATTGGCCGCTGCCACAATCTGATGGTAATACTCACGTTTCTGTTCTTCGGTGATTGCCCCGCTCAGTACCGGATCCTCTTTGTCCGGAATAATAAAAAGAACATTGTATGGATGGCCGTCTCCCACAAGAAATGTGCGCTTGATGCCGGGAACATTGATAAATTTGGTTTCCACTTTACGGGGTGCAATGGTCTGTCCCCTGTCGTTTTTATATATGTCCTTGATCCGGTCAACGATTTGATAAAAACCGTCCCCGGATACCTGAAATAAATCACCCGTTAACAGCCAGTAATCTGTCTCAACAGATTCCGGATAGGGGATGTATCCATCCGGTCCGATCTCATCCAGATACATGGCAATGTAGGGGCCCCTGACCTGCAGTTCATTTTTTTCGCCCAGCCGTACATGAACACCAGGGAGGGGGATACCGTGTGAATACTCCACATAGCGGTCCGGGGGGGTCATTGTGATACCACCGGTGGCCTCTGTCATGCCGAATCCGCTGCACAATGCAATATCATGGTTCTGAAAAAAACGGAATACTTTGGGATCCAGATAGCCGGCTGCCGACAATCCCCACCTGAGACGATTGCCGATGACTGATCGCAACGCAAAATCCCGCAGCTTTTCATCCGGAATGGGATCCATGCTTTCAAGGCATCTTTCGTGCAGCTGGGACCAGCGCAGCGGAATGCTGATGAATCCGGTCGGGTTGATTCTGGGGAACAGGGAGAGCAGTGTTTCAGCCGATGGGTTGCCGGTGAAGGTATATGTGCCTCCCCAGTAAATCGTACCCAGCAGTTCCAGATACCTCCCGAATGTATGATAGAGCGGAAGATAACACAACAATATTTCCTGGTTGCCCACTTTGGGAAGCGCGGCCGCACGGGCAAAACGTTTGGTCACCAGGTTGTACATCGAAAAGCACACCCCTTTGGGACTGCCCGTACTGCCTGATGTAAACATGACAGTGGTAACCTGGTTGAGGTCCCTGCGTTTCCTTTTATCCAGTGTCTCGTTTGCGATTGATGCATTGATCCGTTTGCAGGATTTGGCCAGAAACTGTATATTTTCTGTTTCTTCATAATCCAGGTCTTCCGTGATGAAAATACAGAATGGTTTTTTCGTCTGCGATCGCACATCTTTCAGAACTTTCAGACGTTCCATGGAATTTGTAACCGCGATATTGATGCTCAGTTTGTCAAAAATATGAGTGATGACCTGGGCGTCAAAATAGACATTCAGGGGTGTGTCCAGTATATCATAGAACAGACATGCCAGATCACAACAGGCGCTTTCAATGCTGTTATCGGAAAAAATAGCCACTCTGGGTGGTTCCTGAACCGATGTATAAAAAACAGTGGCAATATCACGTACATGACGGTTGATCTGTTCATATGTCCAGCTCGTGGATGTCTCGTCGAAGACTTCTCTGAAAAGAACGTGGTTCGAAAAGGATTGAACACGCTGAAGGAACATGTCACTCAGTCTGTAATCGATATGACGAATAATTTGAAAAACTGTTTCTGTCCATCGATGGCGCAATTCTCGACTGTTCAAGGCCTCCAGGAAATCATGCTTTCCTGTGATATCAAGAAAATCCGACCAGACTTCCTTTCTGATGCGTGAAATGAGACCTGAACCCAGAATGGATTCGGTGAGGAGCAGAATTCGTTCGGAAAGTCCGCGGGGATGATATTCCTGAAAATTGCCGTTTTTCCAGTCACAAAGGAGCTGGTTCAGAAAAGAGGGGTTGTTTTCTTCGTTTTGAATAGTATCGTTCATATTGTACGATTTTTTTTGCATTCCCGGTGTGGAAATGAATGTTCATTTTAACGAAAGATAGCATGTTTTTCAAACGGATACAACCCATTTTTCAACAAAAATGGACTGGAAACGGACAGGAGGTAAAACATATATTGTAATGGAATCTGAGAATGGATTCACTGATTATTTGGAGACAAGTGCATTTTCGGAAATAGGGTTTGCCCCTCTTCAAGATTCATTAGACCGCTGCGGACAATACTGCTTTTTTATATTCATTATTCAACGTGATGAACAGGTCTCTTACCGGGACAATCTTTTTAATACGGTAGGCGTTGGCTCCGGCGAATGTAAAGCCACGTTCAAGAAAACCTTTCTGGGCATTGATCAGCGCCTGAGCGATACAATAAGGCGATATTTTAAAATTACATGATTTCAGACATTGCCACGGGCAATGAACAGGCTTTTTTTCACCTGATGCGACCTTTTTAAGAAATGCATTGATTATGGCTCTGCCGGGCAACCCGACGGGGCTTTTTATGATGGATATATCATTTTTACGGCAATGGATATACGCATTTTTAAATGCTGCTGATGCATCACATTCATGAGTTGCGACAAACCGGGTACCCATCTGAACACCCTGTGCACCCATTTCAAGAAATTTGTAAATATCTTTTCCCGTAAAAATACCGCCAGCGGCAATGACCGGTATATTGCGCCTGAATTCAGCCTGATACGGCGCCACTGTTTTAATGACTTCCGGTAATATTTTTTCCAGTGTATAATCAGGATGATCAATCTGCTCTTTTTTAAATCCAAGGTGTCCGCCGGCCAGCGGCCCCTCCACAACAACCATGTCCGGTATATGCTGAAAGCTTTTTCGCCATTGTCTGAAAATGAGATCGGCAGCCCGGGCCGAAGAGACAATAACCGCTACTTTTGTATGTCCCTTTTTTAACCGGTCGGGAGAAATGGAAGCGGGAAATTTCAGAGGAAGTCCGGCCCCCAAAAAGACGATATCGATGTCTTCATCAAATGCTGTTTCTAGCAGTTCGTTGTAATCTGAGAGAGCGACCATGATGTTCAGACCCAGAATACCGTTTGTTCGTTTACGCGCCTCCCTGATTTCACTGATTAATGCAATGCGGCCGGCTTTTCCCGGATCTTTCTTTATGCCCGGATTGATCCAGGCCATCCCCACAGATGCAATGACACCCACACCCCCTTCATTGGCGACAGCGGCAGCCAGACCCGACAGAGAAACACCGACACCCATTCCGCCCTGAATAATGGGTTTTTCGATCAGCATGTTGCCAATTCTCAGTGAAGGCATCTTTATGTCTTTCATTGATAAAACTCCTTTGCGAATATAAATCTGATAAGGATAATCAACTGCTTCAATATACTTAAAATAAAACTGTCCTTTTGTAAAAGTACTGTAAAAAAATGATATTTGTAAATTTTTAATATTACCGGGTTTCCAATTCCATTTTTTTTACATATATTGGATCAATGAAAAAGCCGACAAAATTTTTATTTCATATACTGATATTTGTCCTGGCGCAATTTGCGTGGTTTTCGCTGGTCGGCATATGGATATACTGGTATATTACCAATTATCTGCTTCTCAGCGAAGTAGGGGACACAGCTGCGCCCCATCTGCTTTCCGGCAACATCAATATTCTTGCCCTGGTAAGCGGACTCGTGCTTCTGGTGATGTTATCAGTGGGTATGTTGCTCATTTTTCTGTATCTTAACCGCCAGTTAAACATTACACGGATGTACGACAATTTTATTGCAAACGTCACGCATGAATTAAAATCACCACTATCATCCGTGCAGCTGTATCTCGAGACGCTGATGAAAAGGCGGATCGATCCCGGACACCAGAATCAGTTTTATACTCTGATGTTGAAGGATATTGAAAGACTCAACCGCCTGATAAGTTCCATTTTGTATCTCTCATCTCTGGGGCATAAAAAAGTGGCCGGAAAACTCGCGCACGATTATCACATATACAATGCTGATTCTGTCCTCAGAAAAGTATTGAAAGAAGTGTTCAGGGAACACAATTTGCCGGATGAGTCATTCAGTATTGACGGTGCGGCAAATTGCCGGTGTGTCATTGATCAGTACTGGCTGAAAATCGTCTTCAACAATCTGACCGACAATGCCGTAAAATACTCATCCGAAAAACCACGGATCAACATCCGCCTTGGAGTCGGATCCAAGTATTTTTTCATTACATTCACCGATAAAGGCATCGGAATCATGTCCAAGGATCAAAAAATTATTTTTAATAAATTTCAAAGAATTTACAATCCGTTGAGTCCCAATGTGAAAGGCACCGGTCTCGGGCTTTACTGGGTCCGGCAAATCATTCACCATCACGGCGGAAAAATAACCGTTCACAGTGAAGGAAAGAACATGGGGACAACATTCAGAATTGCGCTGCCCATTTACAAAGTATACAAAAGACAATATATCAACAGACTGCTTCGTTTAAGTCAAAAAAACCGGCCTTCAGAAGACAATGGTGGAGAGAATGAAGGATAAAATCCTGCTGATTGAAGATGAAGAGAATCTCGCAATCGGTCTTGAATTCAATCTGAAAGAAGAAGGATATGAAACGGTATGGGCCAGAGACGGGAGAGAAGGCCTGGAGGCTTTCAGAAAAGGGTCTTTTCAACTTGTAATACTGGATATCATGCTGCCCTTTGTGGACGGATTCAGTGTGGCTGAACAGATACGCAGGATGAATCCCA
>Ga0272441_10011339_pt1 | contig 13256 bp, 10 predicted proteins | sample SSMProp6N_FD_193582 | JGI IMG/M metagenome (GOLD analysis project Ga0272441, IMG submission 193582) | Marine sediment archaeal communities from Little Sippewissett salt marsh, Falmouth, MA, United States - SSM-Prop-6N | ecosystem: Environmental > Aquatic > Marine > Wetlands > Sediment ... | reverse complement strand
GTACACTTTTCGGGCGTAGTTTTTGGTCCCGCGGTTATTGTGTTAGCACCGTTGGTTTGAATGAGTCTTTTATTCGTAAATATATACAAGAACAAGAAAAACATGATCGTAATCAAGATAATTAACGTTAATTAGACTATTGGCCCCTTTTAGGGGCCTTCCTCAAGCCACCGGCTCTGCCGGTGGTTTATGACTCTTTATAATCCATCGCTGTTGCAATTTCTAAACAAGTACGGCCAGTATCACTAATCAGATTAACATCAGCTCCTTTATCTATCAACAGTGTCACTAAATCAGCATAACCGAAATAGCAGGCCCAATGCAAAGGAGCGTAGCCGAGCCAATCCTTTTCATTTATATTAGTACCTGCTTCCAACATCTCATTAATCTTATCTATATCATGGTCACAGACATATTGATGTAGCATTTTAACATAATTCTCAGTATCCTCATTAGGATCATACTCAAATGCACCTAAGTCAGGTCTTGCGCCTACAAAAGGCATACCTACGTCGGTTCCCTTATCGATCGCCGCACTGCCCGGAGCAAGCCTAAGGAAGTTGCTTTCCGGGATACTGCCATTGGGATTACGTGGTCCAGTAATCACAGTGTCATCGAGACTCAGAAAATCCTGTTCGGTAACATGTATACCAATGGTCAGGCTCCAGCTATTGTATTGCTCATTGACAGCTGGGTTAATTCTAATACTGTCTCCAAGCGAGAGGTTATTCCGGAGAAAATTCTTTCCGATGTTGCCTTTGGTGAAGGTGAAGGCATAGTCGATTCTGTTTCGCATGGCTGTGCAATTATACACGGTCACACCAGTGGAATTCCCGTTCAAATCGAAGCCGCGCATGGGATGCTCCCATGCGGCACAGCGAACCATGTGATGTGCACCCTCCATTTGGCCGAGTTTGAAGCCATTGGCATTCCCCGTAAATCCAGGGTGTTCCCAGATATTCTGGCCGTTACGCCAAGCAAAGCAGTTCTCTATCCGCACGCTACTACCAGCATACCAACAATCAAAACCATCGTCAGCATTGTTCCAGGCTCGGCAGCCTATGAACGCGTTCCCTTGGCCAATACCGAATTTGGCCCCGTATCCATCCGCGTTCTCCCCGTTGGTGGGCGGGTCAAAGTTTCGGTACGAATCACAGTTAAGAACCAGGTTATGCCCAGTCCCTCTCGTCAAATTGATACCGGTATTACCATTACTGTGCGTCTTGAGTCGCTCGATCATATTGTGGTGAGAACCAGCTCCTTCCAGTTGAAGTCCTGCTGCTGTGGCATTTGATATAATCAATCCTTTCAGATGCCAATAAGCACCTTTAACTGTAAATCCTCTGCCCTGCTTGATATTGAATATGGGTTCCTCATTCCCGTAGGCCCAGATACGGATTGGCTTGCCTTGTTCACCGGAATTGAGCAACATGATGGTCTTATTGTACTTATACTTGCCGCCGCGCACGTACACCGTCTCACCCGGCTTGACTACGGTAAGTGCTTGCTCCAGAGTTCCCCAAGGCTGCTCCTTGCTGCCCGGCCCAGCGTCATTGCCGTCGGCGGCAACATAGTATCCGCTATTGTCCGCGGCGAAGAGAGAACCAGACAACACTATAACAACACCTATCAGCCTGATAAGAATGTAGACAACACTCTTGATTTTCATTATATAATCTCCTATTCCTCTGCTCCATACTTAAGTAACACTTCGATAGCACCCGTGTTTCTCCTTGGTATGGCTAATTGCAACGGTGTCTCACCGAGTGAAGTCTTTGCATTTACATCAGCACCTTTACTTATAAGCAGCTCAATAATATCAGGCCGGTCGTGATAGGCTGCCCAGTGTATGGGCTGGTACTCCCACTTATCCTTTGCTGTTATATCAGCACCATTGGCGCTCAGGAGTTCTGCGACATTTTTGCGACCGAACCGTGCGGCATAATGCAGAGCCGTAAACTCATACATATCATCCCTTTCATCAACCTTAGCGCCTTTTGCCAGAAGCAGTCTGACGATAGCCGCAAGAATCATGTGCATTACTGTTACTATCGGTGTGATAATCCTTTGCCGATATCGGTACCCCGAAGCATTACAAGCATCTTTAATAGCCTTGCCTGGTAGAACCTTGCGAATAGAATTGAAAGTGACGGATTCAATTTTTTCAGAAATATTTTTATGATTTTTCGAAGCAAAGTCGATATCTTTAGTAAGCATAATTTGGTCTCCTTAATAACGATAATTTTTGTTTACAATATTCTTATCGTCTTGGGAGACCTTTTTTGTTAATTTGCTTAAGGAAATACCATTCGGAGATAAGGGCCTTTATGGTTGTATAACGGTTGTAGGTACCAAATCAAGAAAATGGGATCGTTTTGAAATGTTTTGTGTAGCACTATATAAAAGATCCACGAATGAGCATTTGGTCGTGGTCCTTTTTTATGTCTATGAACTGACGCGAATGATGGTGTTCTTCGATGCTGATTCGTACACAGCCTCTTGCACATTTAAGGTCTTGAGGTATTCATGACCGTTCGTCTCAAAGGGCTCGCCGTCGAGCATTCTGTCGATGAAATGCCGTTGTGTCGTATAGCAACAGTCACCGGAAAAAGCACGGTTCTCGTGGAAATAGTCGTGCTTGCGCTCTTTTTCGCCGAGGGGCTGGACGGTTATAGTGCCGTCCAGAGCGAGGCGGATAGAGCCGCCGTTGACGTCTATGAGCATTTCGCCGAACGTGTAGCGGGCGTTTTCGTAGTTGCACTCGTTATAACGATTAGCGTCCCAGATGCCTGTGGTGCCGGAGACAAAATTGAAGATGACTACGCCGGAGTCTTCTCCTGTGATGACAGGATTTAGTTTCTTTAGCACGGCGTAGACGTCTTTGACCTCGCCTGCAAGGTAGCGATACGTGTCGATGAAGTGGACACCGTTCTCGTAGACGAGCAACCGGGGGTATTCGCGGAAATATGGCTGACGGGGTATATAGGCATTCTCGCCCCAGCCATCGCCCATGCGCGAGCGGAAGTACAGTGAGTGAATCTTGTCTCCGATGGCACCTGCGTCCAGGAGCTTCTTGATTTCTCGGTACCACGGCTGGAAGCGCCAGTTCTCATGAACCATGAAACGGACGCCGGCCTTGTCGGTCAGTTCGACGATCTGCCGGGCTTCGTCGAACGTCGGGGCCAGTGGTTTTTGGCAGATGATATGAACGCCTAAATCCGCTGCGATTTTGCACATCTCCAGATGTGTCGGAGGTGGCGTGATAATGTCCACGATATCCGGCTTTTCCTTCTCCAGCATCTCCCGGTAATCCGTATAGTGACGCGAGATACCGTAATTATCAATGATATGTTTGGCTCGCTCGGTATCACGATTGCAAAAAGCAGTCACCGTTACTTCCGGAATTCGCTCCCAGGCCTCGTATTGAAAATGGCTGAAATATCCCGCCCCAACTGCGACTGCTTTGAACGTCATCATCTGTGGATTCCTCATTTATTGGTTTTCTTCTATCGTGATGTCATTACTATCGCTCGGTCTGTTCGGATCAATCGATTCGGTTTGCTCCGCAGGCGTCGGTTTTTTGCGCGTGGATGTGTAGATTTTATAACCGACCGCTCCAAGTGTCAAGATGACCAGAAATGTGAGCATGGCGATAAAGCGTTTTTTAACCGCTGCCGGTGAGAGTTTCTTGTCGGAGACGCGGTTCGGATTCATAAACAACCATGCCATGACGGCAACAAAATTCATACATGCCGCCATAACGAAAAACCTGTTTGCGCTTCCGGTTACCTCATCCTGGAATAACGGGAACATGATCGCGCTAAGGGCGGCACCGATATTACCGACCATATTCATTGAGCCTGAGACGGCGCCTGAATTCGCGCCGCCAATATCATTGCAGAAGGCCCAGCTTGGACTCAATGTCATGTCCACGCCGAATGTTGCAAGGCTGAAGCAAAAAACGAACAGATAGAGATTGTCGGTCTGGGTGGCCAGAAGCAATCCGACCACACCTAAAGAAAAGCCGACAATCGCCGTGATTCGGCGTGAGCCGACATGATAACCTCTTTTGAAAAGCTGGGTTACCATTGTTCCCGCGATCCAGTTCGCAAAAGCGGCGAATATCAACGGGGCAGCCGAAAAATAAACTGCCTTTGGATCATCGGGCCACTGATTTTTCAGGTACGAAGGCAGCCAGGTCAGGCTAATGAAGAATGTCACGTTACTTGCAAAATATTGTACCATGGCCAACGACATGTTGAGTGATGTGAACACCTCGGCGAATGAAGATTTTACCGTCGCCGTGAAGTCGCTGAGACGACCCTTTTCAATGTAGTCCAGCTCTTCCTTGTTCACTTTGGGATTATCTTTAGGATTGTCACGGAACCACAGCAGCCAGACGGCCGCCCAGATGATACCGACCAGACCATTTACGACAAATGTCCAGCGCCAACCAATTTGAGTGATCAACCAGGGCATAAGAAACAGCGAAAACGCGGCTCCCAATCGGCTGCCGGAGAAATTAATGCCGTGGGCGAGGCCGCGATCCTTGACAGGCAGCCAGCGGAAGAAGGCTTGCGTTGCCCCGGGGAAGGCCCCGGCTTCACCGACACCGAACAGAAACCGCAGTACAAGCATCTGGATGGCACTTCGTGCCGCACCGGTAAGAGCGGTAAATATGCTCCAGACGGAGACGACAATGGTCAGTGCCTTTCGCGGTCCCAGCTTATCGGCAATCCACCCCGAAGGTACTTGAAACAACGCATATCCGACAGCGAAAATACCAAGTACCAGGCCCATCAGCTCAGCGGAAATCGAAAGGTCTTTCTTGATATAATCCACAGCGGATGCAATGCACGCTCGATCCATGTACGTGTTGACGCTGTGGAAAAACAGGATACCGATCAGAATGAATCTCTGACGGCTCATCCGACTATAAAATTGTTTCATAATGCAGCCCTATTTTGCCTCATACTTTCATTGCGGCGCGTCGTTCTCCGGTTAGCTTCAGGGTGTTTTTCCAGGATGTTATGAACATGTTTCGGAAATACTCAACCGGACCGTATTCCTCATACTCCTTAACGGTCAATCCATCCTCCATATAAGCTTGTTTGAATGGAGGCACTTTGGACAACAGTTCATCGAGGATGTATTCCTGAACGGGATTAAACAGCCGGGACACGACGGGCTGATCCAGCTCCAGCAGCTTGTCTGCATGACCGCGCCAGTTCATGGTGATGCATACGTCACCGCCCACCATTTCTGTGAAGTGCTGCAGGCCGCGCACGCCCCCGCCGATGAAGCCAAGCTGATAGCCGCGATCATGTACAAATTTATAAACCTTCTTGGCGATAACCATACCGGCCTGGTAAAGAATGTCGGGAGAGATTTCGATGCCCAGTTTTTCCACTTCTTTGCCGAGCCACTCATCATATATGCCGGTGATCAGGGAGTAGTACATAATCGGCTTGTTCTTGGTCTTGGCCGTGATCTTTTCGTACATCTCGCACACGTCGATAACCTGGCTTAACCCCATGACCTCTGTTGCATTGAGCGGCGTGTTCTCTTCGATCAGAACGCCCATCGCCTCGAGGCCCGCTTCGGTGGCGGGAATCTTGATCATAATGTTCGGGCTCATCGCCCGGTTCTTTCTCCCCTCGTCAATAATAACCTGGGGATCTTCCTCGTGAATCGGATCTCCCTGGATGCTTACATAACCATGCGCACCATTTGTCCTTTCATAAACCGCCATGAACTTGTCCGCGATTCCCTTGACCAGTTTTCGCTGGAGGATACATTCGACCTGATTATCATCGTCAGTTTCCTTTAAGGTTTCATCCAACAATGCCAGTGCATCATTCTTATAATCCGGGTGATTCAACATCTTCCATGTGTAAGAAGGATTCTGCGTGCAGCCCTTAGCCCCGGCGGCAATGGCCCACTCGGCTTCCGGCGGCGTTACATTGTTAATCCACATTTTCGTAGGAGTCAAAGCTGCGACGCGATGAAAATAGTCATTTTTCATGACTCAGCTCCTTTCTGGATATTTCCTGTTTAGGATTTAAAATATAGTCTAATCCTCTTCAATCGCCACAGCTCTGGCCGGGGAGCCGTCGCCGTTGGCTATCTTGAGTGGCAAAGCAATAAATGTTACCTTGTGTTTTGTCAGCGATTGTAGATTGGCGAGTCCCTCGACAACAATAACACCTCCTTCGAAGAGAATTTTGTGAACCGTCGTAAGCTCTTCGATATTGTTGACATCCGCAACAGAGGGTGGTTCGACACCGAGCATCCGAACGCCTGTGTTAACGCACCATCGAGCTAGGTCGGTGCTGATCCGCGGTAACTCGTTGCAATATTTATCTTGTCCGGCGTATTCACTCCAGCCGGTGCAAATCAAAATGCTGTCGCCCGCTTCAATTTTTTCGGCAATGCCGCTCATGTGCTCAACGCCAATCGACGCACGCGGCTCTATCGGCCGGACATCGACGAGCCACGCCGGGCCTATAATCCGGCTCACGTCCAGTTGGTCAATCGTCTGCCGGCCGACGCCGAAATGAATGGGAGCATCCATGTGCGTGCCGCAATGTGAATATAGGTTCAATGTCGAAGCATTCCAACCATCTTTTTCAAGAACTCGGGAAGGCTCGAATGACACACCTCGCATTCCACATTTGAGTGTCAATGTCAGATCGATAATGCGAGACATAAGACTCCTTATTCTGATAGCAGGTTTTTCACTACGGTTTCTGCAATGTCTATTGTCTTTGCCGAGCCGCCCAAGTCTACGGGTATGATCCCTTGTTTGATGGTTGCTTCAATCGCTCGAACGATACAATCGGCGGCTTCTTGCCGGCCCAAATGATCCAACATAATGGCCCCGGACCAAATCGCTCCGACCGGATTTGCTATCCCCTGTCCGGCGATGTCCGGCGCCGAGCCGTGAATCGGCTCGAACATTGATGGATACGTGCGTTCCGGATTTATATTGCCGCTCGGGCCCAAGCCCAAGCTTCCCATGATGGCCCCGCCGAGATCGCTCAGGATGTCACCGATGAAATTGGTTGTTACAATAACGTCGAACAGCTCGGGATGGAGTACGAAATTCGCTGAAGCATTATCTACGTACATCTTTCGGTATTCCACATCCGGATAGTCCGTGCTGACCTGCTCGACGATACGGTCCCAATAAGCCAGGCTGTGAATCAGTGTATTGGATTTGGTGACGTTTGTGACGTGCTTGCGGCGGCGACGGGCCAGCTCGAATGAATAACGTGCGATTCGCTCGATTCCTTTACGTGTAAAGATGCTCGTATCGGTTGCCATGCCATCGGCAAATTCCTGCCGGACAAGACCGCCGGATTGAACAAACTCGCCTTCGGTGTTTTCCCGGATCACAACAAAGTTGATATCTTCCGTTTTTTTGTTCCGGAGCGGTCCTTCTATACCCGGCAAGAGCCTTGCGGGCCGAAAGTTGACATACTGGTCGAAGCCGGTTCGAACCTTGAATGTGAAAAGTTTTGCCGGAAGAGTGTCATCGACGTCCGGCAGTCCTACCGCCCCGAAGTAAAGCGCATCAAACACCTTAAGCACGTCCAAAGCATCATCTGGCATGAAAGTTCCAGTTTTTTTATAATATCCGGCTCCGTATGGAAATTCCTGGTATTGAAGTTCAAAACCGAACTTTTCAGCGGCGGTGTTAAGAACCCTAGTGCCGGCCGGCACGATTTCCAGTCCAATCCCATCGCCTGGAATGACTGCGATTCTGTATATTTTCTTATCGTTCATAAGTCTTAAGGATTATAGAGGTTAATTGACAGTTTACAAGGCAAAAGCACATGAATTATCAACTTCTGTATACAACACCCTTGCGATGACCTGTTTTTTTACTGGTTTCAAAACCTGTTATAAAATCAGTTGTAATAATCCACGAGGTATCGATGAGGTAAACAAAACAAGATAAACATGGATTTCATCATGGTTTGTCAAAAATCATAATTTATTTGCATAAACAACCCTGGTATAAACGTTATACATTTATGATAAAGGTTTTGTTTTGTAACTTGATTTCGTGCAAAATGTTCCGGTAGGTACGATCCATGAAAACAAAAAGCCTAAAAATATTCACATTCCTAATCTCAATAGCCTTAACTAGTGGAAGCGAAGCATCTCACAAACATAAACCCGATAGTCCGCTTGTTGATCTACCCTCGAACATTCGCAAGGTACACGATTGGGGACAGAGAGCGGACTTCTCACATGACGGAAAACGAATCATCTTTCTGGAAAAAACATATGGGGATGTATTCGAACTGGATTTGGGGAATAGCCGTTTAAAACCACTCACCCACCACTATTACCATGGTGGATATACGCGAGCGTTGTATTTGGCGAATGGTGATATTCTTCTCTCCGGAACGACACTCTTTAATGCGGAAGATCATCGCTCTTCGCGCGTCGAACGTGCTGAATTGTGGGTATTGGACAAATCCCTGACTAAACCGCCGACACGCTTGGGTACGTTTTGTTCGGAAGGACCGGCGGTATCGAGAAAACATATGCGCATCGCTTGGACCACGAGCTACAGACAGTATCCTGACGAATACCAATATAAGGAATTCCGCGTGCATACAGGTGACATCCTCTATCATGAAGGTGTTCCCAATCTCGTTAATCGTAAAGTCGTTACGAGCACTATAGAGAATCCATTTTTCGAGAAGCCCAGCGCTATTGAGACTCAGAATTTCATTCCACCTTTGGAAAACAAGATCACGCTTTCCTTATATAGTTACGCTGGTGGTTCGGAGGTATCCATTCTCGATTTGGAAACCGGAAAAATCATCAAGATTTCTACAACCCCCAACCATCATAGCGAACCGGAAGGTATCTATCCCGATGGCAAATTCACACTTGTGGAATCAAGTCGACAATTCGGCGATGCAAAACTTAAACATGGACCTGTTCAATACATTGACCTCTGGAAACTTTCATTGGATGGAAAAGAGACATGGGAACGCATCACCCACTTTACTGATTATCCGGGGTATAAGTCATCCAATCCGGTTGTCAGCGATGATGGACGATATATCGCATTTCAAATGGCAAAAATCGGTGATTTAGCTGGTGTTGGCCGCGGACTATTTATCCTGGATCTCCAAGCTGAGTTGCCAATTCCGAACGCAGATAAATCTGAGGAAGGTTATGTCCCCTTGTACAATGGCAAGGACCTGAATAATTTCTACGTCGTCTTGCGCAACGGTGATGCCGAGGAAGGGGCGAAGGTATTCAGCATGGGTGATGAGACGGGCGTGGTTCACGTGTACAAGCATCATCCCGATGGATATCAGCTGGATGGCGATAACGGGACACACGGTATGTTGTATACAAAAAAGAAGTACAGCCGTTACAGTCTCAAGTTCGAGTACCGATGGGGCAGCAAGAAGCTGAATAACTTCAGCAAGTACCAATACGATGCCGGTGTTTATTACCATATCTACAACGATAAGATCTGGCCCAAGGGTATTGAATACCAGGTCCGCTATAACCACCTTAAAAACTTCAACCATACGGGCGACCTGATCCTTGGCAATGTTGATGCGACCTGGTTTTCCGATGGCGACAAGATGTTCCTCGCACCCGAGGATGGCGGTCAGTCGACGCGTTCCGAGAAAGGCATGTTTCTAGCTAAGCCGGATGTAGAGTTTCATGGCCTTGATGGCGGCTGGAACCGCTGCGAAATCATCGCCATGAGCGATAAGTACGCGATTCACAAGCTAAACGGGAAAGTAGTCCACTATATGACTGATATGAGCGTGAGCAAAGGTATCATTGGCTTTCAAGCCGAAACCGCCGAACTCTTCTATCGGAACATGAGGATAAGGAAATTCGAAGAAGACCTGCCTATCGAGCGGTTTCTCAAGGATGACTAAATGTATGCCTGCTGGTGAGAAGCTTGCTTCCATCAGGCTCAGATTTAAGCTTGTAAACTTGATAAAAAGAAAGGTATTTATAATATGAAAGTAAATCGTCGTTGTTTTTTGACCACAGCCTTGGCAGGTGGAGCGACTGTTGCGTTACCTGTGGCATCAGCACAGTCCAGAACCAAGGAAACAGCTTATGCCAAACTTGATGAGGCCGCGAAACGGCCCGTTCTCAAAACGCAGCTGTTTTCAAGACCCGTAATTATCGAATCCATTGATTTGCTCAAATACAAACGCAACTACCTGTGCCGTGTTCGGTCGAAAGATGGGGCTGAAGGATTCTCGTTTGCGAATAGTAGAATGCGTTCCCTATACTCCATTTTCGTAAAGCTTTTACAACCATTTTTCATCGGCAAAGACGCGCTCAAATTGGAATCCTTGCTGGAGGAGGTGTACGTTTCCACCTATAAGCTGCAAAGCGTTGCCTTATGGGTGCCGCTGGCCACGATCGAGTTCGCTATTCTTGATATGCTGGGTCGGATTATAAACAAGCCGATGGGCGAATTGATTGGCGAAATTCACAATCCCACTGTCGAGCTCTATCAGGCTAATAGTGAACGGGGCATTTCTCCAGAAGAGACAATGGAACACCTTCTGAAGCAACTGGAGGTGTCTCAGGCCAAGGCCGTAAAATTCAAGGTGGGCGGGCGGATGAGCGCTCCGGAATTCCCCAAAGGGAGATCCGAGAGACTAATCCCCTTAATGCGAAAAACGCTTGGCGATGAGATGATTATTTCTGCCGACTCGAATGGTTCTTACGATGTCAGGGAAGCCATTCGGATTGGCAAGATAATGGAAGAGCACAACTTCGACTTCTTTGAAGAGCCTGTTCCTTTCGACTGGTACGAGGAGACCAGGCAAGTTGCCGATGCTCTTCACGTACCTATCGCCGGTGGCGAACAAGAGGGTAGCATGCGGAATTTCCGATGGCTCTTGGGTAACGGCGCCCTGCAAGTACTTCAGGCCGACATGTTTTACTTTGGGGGGATGATTCGGTCGATGAGAGTCGCCCGCATGGCGGAAGCCTTAGGCATAGTTCATACACCACACGTATCAAACATTGGATACGTCTACATGCTCCATTTTGTCTCGGCGATTCCCAACGCCGGTCGCTATCACGAATTCAAAACGCCTTTTAATGACGATATGGAATTCGAATGCAGAACATCTTCTTTGCTACCGGAAAAAGGTGTTGTTAAAGTCCCAACTGGCCCTGGATTAGGAATTGATTTCGCTCCTGCCTTCATTGGGAAACATGAGGTTGTCAAGGCATAGACAATAAAAACTCAGAGCCAGACCAGATCTTCAAAGTCACTTAACTGGATATCCATACCTTTTTTGCTTCCTTTTGAGCAACACAATATTCATCGGCACAGAAACTGTACATGTTCAAATAAAGGTCATTTTTCACCGAACCAATTTTACTATTATATAAGGGGTTTCTTTATTCAAATTGGGATATATTGTTCCATTGTCAGCATTGTCCATAACTTCAATGAAGTACATAAAATCATATTTGGGATTGATTTGTCCGGCAGGGACAATCGTCTGGTATACATCCTTTTCTACAGTCAAGGCCATCTGCATGGTCTGGTAGTCCTCATGTTGATTTACACTCCGATAGCGCATACGAACCCATTTTACACCTAAAGTGGCACTTACCCTTACACTGACTTTGAGTGGTTTGTCAATCGGCGCGCTCGTAACAGGTTGATGTATAATTTGAAACAAATGGCTATTATCTGCACTTGCTGCAACTTTATAACGCGGGGCAGTCCTTACAATACTATCTGCTCTAAAATCCTTTCTTTTCTGCTCCAGCGTTTTAAGCCCTTTCTCTAATAAGACAAGTTCATCTTTCCAATGACCGCTAAGTTCCTTGACCCACTTAAAATTTTCATCACCCCTGGTAACCTTGCGAACTCCCATCATTATATCATCTGCATAAATATCATCAGCAGCATCAACAATTTGCTTCCATGCTTCAATTGCAGAGCGTTCATGGGCTATTGCCTCATTTAAAGTAGATACATCCTTTGTGTGTTCAAACAGGCAATAATTAACTGCGGCAGGTATCCTGCGCGAATGATAAAGCGCTAGATTAGATAGAATCTTAAAGTCAGTCATTGTAGAATCGAATTCTTTGTTTCTGTTATTTCCGATGGCTTTTTCGGCTTCATCAATTAATTTATTAATATCCATGGAAGTTTGTTCAAACCATCGACTGCTCGCTGAAGGTAAGATTTTTGTCGTTTCTCCGCCCTCGATAAGCATTTGGGCTTCTTCATCGAAACTGGTGAACACCTGGATGTCACTTCCTTCTCCCGCGGCATAAATAGGTAAATCTTCGAGCCTCTGTTTTTCAGCCCAACCCCTTGTCGTGGGGAAACTACTGTTATAATGATAGACTGAGGCAACGATGCGTGGCAATATCCAACTGGCTTGATGGAGTGCTTTTTCGACAAAGGGCGCGGCTTTCTTTCCAAAACGTCGTTCAAATTCTTTCTGCCACACCTCAGGCGATGTTTCTGGATTGTAGCCCAGCCTCCCAAAAGTCTGGAAAAAATGCCAGTACCTTTCAAACTCATAATCATAATAACGATATTGAGGTTTTAATAAATCAAAAGGAATGGCATTGTGCGGTTGAGCGAGCATTTTGGTTGCAAGAGGTTCATTTATCTCAAAACAATCACCATCGTAAAGGTGCGTATTTTCGGCAAAGCGACGCGCATATTCCGGGCTGCCCCATAAGAGTATTCGTGTAGTACCCCCATTCCATAACCGCCAATGGATCTTATATTCTTGCGGATAACTACAGCCCGGTACCGTTTGAGAGGGTAATCGCCAAACCCCAAATGCTGTTTCTCGTCCTTGATCAACATCTCAATAGACCATCGCTTTAGATAATCGATTATAAAGTACACAGATCTTCAATCGGTTTATAGCACGAATCAACATCACGTTTCGTGATAGGCAGTAGAAGATTCTGATTAGAATACTTTCGAATTCTATAAAAATTCGCATAATGACAAGTTTTTATCGCAAAATGGCCTTGCTATATTAATGACTAAATAGTAAAATTATAAAATGGAGATTTTATAAGTTTGTTCAGGATATGCATCAAACCATAATTGTTGGAAAGATTGACACGAGAATTCTGACAGTCATAAACCACCGGCAGAGCCGGTGGCTTGAGGAAGGCCCCTAAAAGGGGCCAATAGTCTAATTAACGTTAATTATCTTGATTACGATCATGTTTTTCTTGTTCTTGTATAT
>Ga0272441_10011338_pt1 | contig 13257 bp, 15 predicted proteins | sample SSMProp6N_FD_193582 | JGI IMG/M metagenome (GOLD analysis project Ga0272441, IMG submission 193582) | Marine sediment archaeal communities from Little Sippewissett salt marsh, Falmouth, MA, United States - SSM-Prop-6N | ecosystem: Environmental > Aquatic > Marine > Wetlands > Sediment ... | reverse complement strand
AAGTCAGGATGTCGTAGCTCGCGGATGTCGTCAGGCATCTTCCTCGTCCACGTCGCCGCCGATGATGAGCGCCTTGTCGTCTATGGTAAACGCGCAGACAACCCTGCGGCCCATGTCCACGTCCATCCATCTCCGGTAGCCGGGCCGCTTGGTAATCGTGTGCTTGGGGTAGACATCCACGTTGCGCGCAATACGAGCGCGCGCGAGCCCAAGCCGAGTCACGCCGGCAGATTGGACGAGCCCCGCGTATTCTAGCGTGCGCGGCATCAGAAGCCAAGTGCCTCCGCTTGTGTCACCGGCCCACGGCTCGCAACAACGCGCGTGCGGTCTAGCCGGATTGCGCTCCGCATCCGCGTCAGCCCCTTGAGCGTCCTATGCTCCGCGCGTATCATGTCGGCCATCATTTTGGAGTATTCGCCAGCGGCCTGAGCGTACAGGTCCTTAAGGCCCGCGAGCATGGCCCCGCGCCGGAGCGAGCCCCACAGCAGAATTTCGTTGAACTCCGGCGGGATGATGGGGATGTCCGTGTCCTCAATCATGGGTATTGGCTTGGCGTAGTACGGAAGCTCCATGAGGCACTGGCCCTGCGGCGTGCGGTTAAGCTCCAGGACAAGCCCCCCCAAGTCGCCGTAGCCGAGAATCGTGTACCCGGTTGGCGTCCCACTCCTAGTCTGCCCAGGGTCTACGCGGCGCATGTCCTGGCGTGTCTGCTTGCCGATCTGAATGCCGTTGCTCGTCTCGACGACATCGTACTCCAGCCCGACGTAGGCCGGCATTTCGTAACGCCTGAGTCCCGCCTGCGTGTAGAAATAGAACACGCGGAAGGCCCAGCGCCACACCTGCTCGCGCCACACCTCCTGGTGCGCGTAGTTGATGAGTTCCCTGCGAATGTTAACATCGGTCTGGCTGTCGCCGTCACGGTCGAGCCTGTAGCCCAACTCGTACTGGATGTCGCCAAAGTTTTTCAGTTCCGGCACCGGCTGCGGGTTTTTGACAACCGAGCTTCGCAGGACGTGCGCGTAAAACTCGCCAAGGGCAACAGACTCCGCGCCTTCCGTGTCGGCAATGTCAAAGCCGACATAAAGGCCCTCCGGCCGGCTCGTTCTCGCGTCGCGCACCACCAGCGCGGGCGAAACCTGATCGTCCACGTACACCAAAATGTCGGTGACTTCTTGGACGCAATGCAGCCCGTCGCGGACCTTGGCAATGAGCGTGTGCCCCTCGTCGGCCCCCACGCTCAGGTCAATGGAGCCAGAGCCAATTAGCAGCGGCTCGGCCACTCCCATGAGCAGCGAGTAGACACGGATGTTGCCGGCACCTGAAATTGTCACTAAATAGGCCCGGCGAACGAAAGACGGCGAACCCGTCGTGTCATACTCCGCGCGCAGCAGCAGCCCCACGTAGGGCGTATCGTTTGCATTCTCAAACGTGAAGCGCGTGCGCACAAGGTGCTCGCGGGAGTCTATGGTCTGGGCGCGCAGGGCGATTGCCTGATTGGCAGCGCCCCCAAGCCCAGCGGCGTTGTCCTCGACCCAGACAGCGCCAGCGACAATGAGCCAATCGTCCGACGCGAGGTAGCCGTCGTCGTACCGAAAGAGGTCCGAGCAGCTTTTCACGGCCTATCTCCTTCGCTTGGAGCGGCCCATCCGGACGGGATGGCCTAGCTCCTCGGCGCGACGGATGAGGTATTTCGTGTCCTGCACGGCTGCGGCCCCGTCATTGCGCCGAACCTCTCGGATGACTTCTGCCGGGATTGACGCGACCAGGCGGCCACGGCCGTCCTTGGACATGCCGTCTCGCCGGTGCAGATTCCGCCGCTGCTCGTTCAGGCTGCGGTTAATCTCGGCATGACGCTGGGCAGGATTGGTGCGGTGCAGTTCGGTGTTCTGGACAGGTTTGCGCTCGCGCCTGTTGCGGTGGGTAATGATGTACATGACGGCCTCCCATACGGCAAGGGGTGCCGCCGCACTCGGCGGTCGGCACCCCCTTAGTTGCCGCTCCTGCTGCCCGTTTAGCAGATGGTGCAGGCATCCTGCGGCGCGGTCGGCAGGTTGATCGGAGTCGGCGTGGCCGGCAAGGCAGGCGTGTACGGCGAATCAGACGTATCGCACGGCCCGCAGTACGGAATGTCCTCGCACAGACCGAAAATCCAGCCAAGCGCCGCCGGGGAACGCCACTCTCCCGACAGCGAACCCTCGATCATGAACTTGGTGCTGTTGCCGATGCGCGCCAGAATCTCCTGCTTGACCGGCTGCATGATGGAGACGGCAAGGTACTCGTCATCCGTCATCAGCAGTTCCGAGTCCCGAATCATCCGGTGCAGGTTGATTCTGCGAACGCCGAAGTCCGACTCGTAAACGTCAATGGCGTTTACGAGCTTCTTGGCATCGGACTGCGAAAGCGCCGTATGCCCGCGCAGGTAGAACTGGCTGATCCTGCGCTTCAGGGTCGCGTTGACCCAGATGTTCTTGGCCTCGGCACCCTTCTGCCACATGAGTTGGTTCAGGTGGTCGAGAAGGATGGGGTCGAGGTCCTGGCAGGGCGACGTGGTGTAATCCAGCACGGTGCCCTGCATGTCGGCGGTGAGGCAGTTGAAATCCGCCGTGGTCCACTGCGCGGCCCTACGCATCCCGTCCATTGCGGGAACGCCGGCCGGTGAGGGGGCGCAATCGCCCGGACACTGCTGGGCGACCTGGAAGCTCGATTCGGAGTAGATCAGGCCGTACTCAACGAGCATCGCCCATTCCTTCATCGCCCGCTCGACCTGATAGAGATACTCGTCGGGCACCCCGGCGGTCCTCACGGCCCGCTGGAGGTCCGAGACATCTCCTGTCTTGCGGAAGATGTGGACCGTGTTGTCGAGGCGGCAGCGCACGGGAAGCTCGGGGAAGCACGCATCGCTCGACTCCGGCGTGTGGTGAACGTCCAGAACGCCGCGGTCAGGATCGCCGGGCTGGAAGAGGTTGTCCACCAGCCAGTCGTGCCGAACGGCCCGCATGGTCGTTTTCTGGAAGCCCGACCAGAACGGGGTGGTATCCGGCGCGATGTTGACGATTAAATCGAGCAGGTCCTCCCGGTTGCCTCCCGCAGCCCCGACATCGAACGTGCTCAGGATGTCGCAGTTGCGGATGTAGTTTCCCACGGTGTCTCTCCTTGGTGTCAGCGCGTTGTGGGACTATTTGATGAGGTTGCCAGTCTCCTTCAAACGCGCCTCGAGTGCGCTTCGGAGTCCCTGCTTGTGCCCGCGCGTGTCGCCTTCCTGCCGAGCGCGCTCGGCATTCTGGAGCAGGGCCGATGAGTTCGGCGCAGTCGATTTCCTGATGGATGCTCCGGTACGCACGGCGCGACCGGACTTTGGGGCTGCCGCGGACTTCGGCGCAGGGGTCATGGGAGCGGGCTCCTTTCTCGCAATCAGGTCGGCCGGGTTCGCAACTGCTTTGATCGCCTCGAAAGGCGAAGAATTAGGGTTGCGAGCCATGTATGCCTCGAAAGAGGGGCGATACTTCTCCATATCGATGCCGGGATACTTCTGGAGAACAGCGTTCTCCGCGGCTCCCTTTCTCGACTCCCAGACGTCAGCGCCCATACGTTGCATGGACATCTCACTCTGGGCCATCCTTCGGGCAAATGCCTCCGTCATGTTGCGATGGTACCGCTCCGTCGCCTTTGCCGGGTCCTCGGCCCATTCCTCCTTTGTCGGCATGTCAACAGAAAGCGCATCTCGCTCTCGGGCGAGAGTGCGGTGCTGCTCAAGTTCTGGCTGCATTTGATCGATTCGCGCCTGCATTGCGGTAAGCTCGTTCCTCAGGGCGGCTTTCTCCTCATCTGTCTGCGCTGGCGCGGCTGGAGCCGGAGGAGCCGCAGGAGCCGGCTCCGCGTCCGGAGCAGGCTCGGGTGTGGGCTCCTCGGGTGCGGGTTCCGGCTGCGGCGTTTCTGCGGGCTCTGGTTCTGACGGTGCCGGTTCGGGCTCCGGCTCGGCCGGTGTCAGTCGCGCCCTCAGTTGATCGCGGATTTCACTCACAAATCCTCCCTTCGGTTAAAGTGTTGCACAACTTTTGTGCATCGTCAAGAAATTTCTGCACAAAAATTGTGCATGATTCTACAGAAAGTCTCATGCCTGCTTGCCTTTGAGTACCTTTATGCGCGCTTCGTAGGCCGCTTTGGCGTTGGCCAAATCCTGTTCCTGCCGCATAAGGTACTTGTAAACGCGGATTTCGCCTTGGAGCCTGAATAGCTCCCGCTCGTCGCTGCCATGCGCCAGCGCATCGAGCGCTTTGATTTCTCGTTTGTTAAGAAATTTTACAACTTCGCCCCAAAGGTCCGACGAAATCAGCATTGCATGGTCGCTGAGTTCGTCCAAGAGGGATTGCAGGCGCGCGATCTCCTGCGCCTTGACCTGTTCTTTTGCGGCCATGTCTGGCACTGACCGGACGTGCCCCATTTTACGCGCGTCTAGCGTCATTTAGACCCCCTGTATCTGGCCCTGCGCCTCTCGCCCGAGTTCATTCCCGCTGAGGTTGCCGGGAAGCTGCGGGGTCGGGGGCGCTCCGGGCGTGCCCATGCCGCCGCCAGGAGCCATGCCAAGCTCCTGCGCTTGGCTCTCCTGCTGTAGTTTGGCGTACATGTTGTGATTCTGGAAGTGCGCGCGGAAGATGGACTGCTTCTCTTCAGGCAGCTTCGCAAAGTATGGCGTGGCCATGTAGCCCGAGACGTCCCGCATGTGCTCCAAGTGCGGGTGCCACTTCTCGACCCTGACCTCGATGCCCTTCTCCATGAGGAGATTTTCCTGCGTCTGCGTGACCTTCATGTCCGCAAGCGTCGGCGGGAACACCTCGTCAATCTCCTCATAGCCGAACTCGTTGCGCCACACCATCTTAAGCAGCGTTCGGAAGGGCTCCTGTCCGGACAGCGGACCAAGCGCGGCCAACGTCTGCATAAAGTTGTTCATCATTTGGCCCCGCATCCCCATAAGCTCAATCTGCGGGGTGAGCTTAATAGAGACGCGCGCCATGCCCCGCAACTTGTCTGGCGTGACGAGATACGTGCTATAGTCTTGCGCGTGCCCGGTAATGAGTACGGGCCGCTCCTCGTCCAGGAATTGCTGGTTATTGTAGAGGCACATTTCGAGGAACAGGCGCAGCACGTTGCGCGAGAGGTTTTTTACCCGATCTCGCAATATCAGGTTCGCCTCGCGGGTCTTGCCCATGAATTCAGTAGCCGTGTCGGCCTTTTCGCCGCCGCCGTAGAAGCTGCGCGGCAGGCCCGTCGTTTCGTCGATGTCCCTGCGGATATCCTCCTTGCTCAGCCGCGCCACCTGTGTCATGTCAGGCTGCACAAGAGGCTGGAACTGCCCCACGTCGCGGCCCCTAAACACGCGCCCAGGAGACGCAATAATCTGCTCGTCGTACACGTCCATGTCGTCGCCGACCTTGTACATAGGATTGGGAATCAGCGCAGCGGCGGCGTTTACAACGTTCTGGTTGTCGTTGAGGTCAATGCACAGGCGCACAATGGGCTCGATAAGCCCAATGCTGTAGCCCTCTCCCTCTACAAGCTCCCAGCGGCCATGCAGGTATGGCCGGTGTCCGTGCCACTGGTTGTTCACGGCAATTCGCACGATAATGCCGTTTTCAAGCGAGTCGCTGAGGATCATCATCACCTGACCCTCGACGCGCTTGCCGTCCTCGATTTCTATGAGGCCCCACCAGTCCAGCACCTTTACGTCATCTTCGGGCTTGATGGGCATTTGATTGCTGAGTGTCGCGTTCCGCTGGAGGTCCTTGCCCGCAAGCTCTATGGGCTGGCGCACATCGGCCTTTTTGAGTTCTTCAAGTTCCTCTGCGCTCACGTCGCGCCAGTAGCCCTGCTCAATCATGTCCTCGATGTACTCGATGTTCTGGCGCGAGATGTCGCCACAACCCGGTGCGGCATGAATGCTCTCGAACCGCCAGTCAAAGACGAAATCGAAAATGGACAGGTTGTCGAATTCCGTGCGGTCCTTGTTGATTACTATTTCCTTTTCCTCAATGCTCTTTTCGACCGTCTCGACCGGCGTTCCGTTCGCGTAGCGCGGCTCTTCCTTAGCCTGCTTTGTCCTCAGCTTGCGTCGCTCCTGGACCCACGGTGCCTTCGCAAAGCCGTCGCCGTATTTGCAGACGCCTTGCACGAACTGCTGGATTCGCTGGTAGAACCGGCCGTCGTCAAGCTGCTCCCGCACGAGCATTTTTGCCCCTGTCGGGTCCACGCTTGATGGACCCATCGGCCAGACGCGGAACCAGTCCTCATCCGGGAAAAGGGCCGTGAGCACGCGCGGCGTTGCCGCCTGCACGACCTTGTAGGGCTCCGGGATGTGCGTCTGCTGCTCGTCTGGGTAGAAACGCGACATGGGATCGCCGCGCCACAAGCGGTCAATGACGACCCACTTGTTGTGGAACACCGTGCGGTTTTGCACGATGCGGCGGACCTGTGAGAGCACGTCGGTTTTTATGCGCTCGTCCCGCGGCGCGCTCTGCCCGGCGAGGTTATCTGCCTCGTTGGGGATTTCCTGGACTTCCTTCACGTCTTCAGCCATTTTGACCTCTCCTTTGGAATGAATGCGTCCAGCGGGCCGTCAACCGGCGATTCATTCACGATGCGGACTCCCCGGTGTGTGAGGTTGTCGTAGACCGTCCTGAATCCTCTGACATCTTTTTCGATGAGCCGCGCCCTCTGCCTGTCGTCTGCGGCAGCCTTGCCCTTGGTGTGCCGCCCCCAGAAGTGAGTTTGCGGTCTGTCGAACGAGAAGTCAATACCGAGTATCCGGATTTCTGTGAACCCCATGAGTGCAGCGGCTTCAAATGCGTAGGTTGCGGTGTTACCCGTGCGCACAAACGTGTGCCTTGGCGTGTCTCTCCGGCTCGGCATTCTGCGCGTGTCCATCGGCCCTTGCAGTCTCCACAGGTAGGCATTAGTGTTTTTGTCTCCGACGAGGCTGTTCCACAGAGCGCCGAGCGCTTTGTAGAGAAGCAGCCGCGCGCCTGCGGCCAGTATTCGGTGGCACTCTTCCCGAAGCACGTCCTTGTCGGTGATGATGACCATTTCGAGGTTTGGCGACCACCGGAGCGCGCGATTGATTCCGATGGTTGGGATTTGAGAAAAAGGCTCCGGCCGGATCAGATTCAAGCTCCAGGAGTTGCCCAGGACATACACGGTTCCCGTCCGCGTATTCCGCAAAGCGTCGATGGAATTCAATCTCCGTTGTGCGCTCGAACGCATTGAGTGCCCCTTCCGGCGAGAGGTTAAAAACCTTGATGCCCTTTTCATGGCACCAGACCGCTCCCTTCTGAAACACGCGCTGGAGGAAAGACGTGCTGACCTCGAAAGCGCCCTCCTTCTCGCCGTTGCCGAAAAAGTGGCTTTGCGACTTGCTCTTCCAGGTCAGGTCGATGCCCGCAATGCCAATGGGATTTGCACCCAGCATGATGGCAAGCTGGAACATCGGCCACGAAATGTTGCTGGCGCTGGGAACCGGCCGCTCCCAATTCTCCTCGATGAGCGCGTCCCGGCCGAGAAGCTGCCGCCGCGCCATTGTGGCAGCGCGGAAGGTGTAAAACTCAAACGCCGGTAGCGGCTGGAGCGGTACCCTGTTGCAGATGACCCGCTCGTCGTACATGGTGCTTGACAGCACGCGCACGCCCTTGTACTTCTCAATGAGCTTGATGTCCTGCCGGTAAGGATCGCGGTCCACGCAAATGTAGTAGTCGGGCTCAAATAGGCGCAAAATCCGGTTGCAGCCAATGGTGGCAAACGCTTTCATTTTTTCCAGGTCCATGCGGTTAAGGGACGAGCTATTTCCAAAAATAATGCAGGGCCGTCCTTTGAGCGCGCCCTTTAGCTCGGATGCGCCGTGGATGTTGGGGCCAACGACAAGTTGCGCGGGTCCGCGCGTGGGTAGCGCCATGTGCCTGGATGTGCGCTGGCGGATGACCGCATTCTTGTGAATCTTAGAGTGGGGCTGCACGCGGTTTCGCTGTGGCATCCCGCCACGCATGGGCACCGTCTTTCGCGGCTTGGACGGCAGCGCCTTGGCCGCGTCGAGCGCAGGAAGCCAGAACCTCTCCAAGAGAGATTTCGGCTCCCAATGCTCAAGCATCCACTGTCGGGTTCGGGCACCCATGTCGGCCAGCTTGTTGGGTGTTTCTATGAGTTTGTGTAGTACCTGCGGCAGCTTGCCGGGAGAGGTGACAATCCACGGGACCTCCTGCGTTCCAGTTACTTTTGCCACCACGTCGCGCACGGCTTGAGAGAGGCCGTTGACGACAACCTGACCTTGGCTGGACGCCTCCAAGGTGCATCTGTGGTAGGAGCCCGTGACAACCTCGTCAATGACCACATGGCACTCGCCGCGCTTCTCCATGCACTCTCGCCACGGAATACCCTCAAAGACCCGAATCTCCGCGAATTCTGACAGTTGCTTTAGCGCGGCCATTGTGGGGGTATAGCCCTTGCTGTTCCACGGATTTTGTTTCGTTTTTTCACGTCGCGTGGACGGCGAATAGCCTATGAGGACTCTGCTTGTAGGATTCGGACGGCGACTCCGTGGCTTGAAAATGTCCCGGTTGATGTCCACCATGTTGGGAATGATGGGCAAATCGTAGAGCGTCGCGTGGTACTGCGCGAGCGTGTAGGCAGGCACTCCCTGCTGCTCCAAGCTCCTGTTCACGTGCCAAGGCTCCGACTGATAGTACGCCAGCATGGGTTTGCCCTGATCCCCACCGGGCGGCAGCGAGCCATTGTGCAGCACGAGCACGTCGGCCCACTTGATGAGTCCCTTATCGCCGCGCCTGTAGTCGGAATCGGGCTCGTGCGGCCACCTGCGCCCGTCGCCATACTTGCACGGGGGCGCCAGCGTCTTTGCCAGTACGTCTGGCAAATACGTGTTCATAAGGTCCCGCACAATGTACGGAACGCCGGCAACGGGCGTGCGCGAGACGTGGAGGACGTTCACTTGACGCTCCTCGGCTTCGCAGGCCACACGACTTTCGTTCCCCACCGTTTACCAAGCCAGCCGCCATCGCGCATGAGCGCGCCAATCAGTTGCTTTTCCAGCTTGAGGTTGTGGCCGCAAACATGGCCGGCCTTTGCCACGCGCCACGGGACCACGGGATGCGCGTCACGAAAGTTCGGCTCTCCTCGAATCGTGGCGTCAAACCCGTAAAGGGCAAGCACCTTGGGCTTGAAGCGTTCCAGGGCATAACCTATGGCTGAGAGTCCTGTGCTGGGGTGACAGCGCACAGTCCGCTTTAGCTCGTGCCAGAGTCGTTCCGACATGACTTGCACGGGGCCGTGACCTTTTGCAACCTTGCGCGCGTGCTTGAGAAACTTTTTGTACAGCGTGCGGTAGCTTGCATGGACCGACCACCACGTTTCGTAATTGCCCTTGGGTGCCGTGACCAGTCCGGGGCAAGTCTTGGGATTGCCGTTCCAGCACCACGCATTGAGCTTCTTGCCCGCGCCTTTTACGGCCCGTTGGAAAACGGACGTGCGCACGACAAAATCGTAGGCGTCGATTTCCGCGCCCTTGCCGTCCGCGCTCGGGCCGTTCCCCACGATGCAGACCCGCGCCCCCCGGCATCTAATCGTCGCGGGTCCGCGCCTGCGATGCGGCATCGTAGAGCGCCGACCTAGCTGCGGACGCCCCCGGCTTCGCCGGTTCATCAGCCTCATGGCGTGTCGTCTGCGCGCGGCCGTATGCCTCATGCACGCCTCTTCTTCCGCTGTGTGCGGGATACCTTTTGGCGAATCCGCTCGTGGTGTCCAACCGCGTAGACTCGCTGGGGCACACCGCGCTTGTGCTTCGTGCGGCCCGGCAGCGGCCGCGGTTCCACAACCCGCACGCCGATTTTTTTCCTTCTGGCGTCTGTCTCTCGAATCTTCCACATGCGCCGCCCAAGATACCCTCTCGGCCTGCGCTTCTTACGCGCCTTTTTCGCTCGCTTGCCCGCAGCGCGCCAAAATCGGGAATCCGGCGTGTACTTGATAAACGTTTTGCCATTTCTCTTAACGAGCACGCGGGGCCTCTGGCCCTTGGCCTTTTTCCTTCTGCCCAGCCAGCCGGCACGTTCAAACGCGCGTTGGGCGGAAGGATGGTCAGGCGGGATAAAGGCCGTAATGGCCAGCTTCGGCGCATCGGCCTCAATGGCCCTTGTGCCCGCGTGCACAAGCGTAGCGCTGAGATGGCGTCCGCGGAATTGCTTGCGGACAAAAATGGTGACTTCTCCCCCCGGCGTGACCGAAAACACGCCAATGGAGGGCCAGCCGTTCGCGGCCTTTAACTGCATGTCGTATTGGAATCCACTCTCGGTTTCCTGCCGAACGGCGCGTACCACGGGCATGGGGACATGTTTCTTGAGCCGCCACCACGTCGGCTTTGTGCGGCGAAAACTGCGCCCGCAAAAGCTGCGCGTTTTCAGCCATTCCTGCATGACGCGCTTCTCTACGGGGAAGTTGTGCCCGACGCTTGCGGCGGGTCCGAAACGCGGGTTCCACGCGTCGCCCCAGCCCGGTTGGCCCTCGGCAATGGCATCAAACCCCACAACAATAAGTTCCTTGGGCTGCAAGGTAAGGGCGTAGGCGAGAACCTGAAAGCCGGTCGATGGGCTGAAGCGGCGCGAACGGTCCACCGTCCGGATGTAGGCCCCGGTCCAACGGCCGATCTCTACGCCCACATTGCGGGCCGAAAAGGTCATAGGCGTCCAGCCGGGGGGCGACAGCTTTATGCTCTTGTTCCCGGCCCGGTACTGCGCGTACCCCCATTTTGCCGGCGGGCTACCTATTACCCACACTTGGAGGTTCTTCGGCATGAGGTCAAAGAGCTTGTAGCGGATGGCTTCCGGTTGCATGTGGCTCCAGGGCGAGAACGACGATGCCCAGGCATTCCACTTGCGCCCGAATTTGCCGGGCGGAAAAGCATTGAGCCGCACCACGAAATCGCACTTGTCTATCTCCTTGCGATATTCGCGCGCGCTTGGCCCGTTGCCGACAATGCACATCCTCATTTCCGCTTCTCCAGCAGGTACATTTCGCTCCTCTGGCGGCAGTGGTAGAGCTTGGACTTGACAAGTTTGAGTTCGGGGCACAGCGTCATAAAGAGCTTTTTGAAATTCGCGCGCCAGAGGTACTGGCGCTTGGGCACGCTCTCCTTTGGTTTCATGCCAGACCTGTGCGGCTCGCAGCCCCAGATGAAGCGCTTTGACACCCTAATAATCTCGCGTACGGCCGTGTGCAGCTTGCGCGGGTTAATGTGCGTAAGCACCCACGTCGTCATAACAAGATCAAACGAGTCGTCTGCGTAGGGCAGCCGACAGGCGTTGCCTCTTTTGACCTTGATCCAAGGGCGGTTTTTGCGCACGCTCCGAACCGCGGCCTTGCACAGTTCTATCCCGCTCAGGTCGTCGTAGCCCTGGTCCCTGAGCATGGCTAGTTGATTTCCAACGTTGCATCCGACCTCCAGAATTGAACTGTCCTTGGGGACACGCCTGAGAAACGCGCGGTTCATTTGGGACCGCGGTACGCCCGACACAGCCTTCTGCCACTTGCGGTCAAGCTGCTCCAGCGTGTAGAAGTACGTTTCGGCGTACTTCACACCCTTGGGGCCAGCCCACTTTGCCTCCTGCGGTGTTGCCTTCATTTGCCTTTCTCCAAGGTGTAGCCCAGGCGCTCCATCACGTCCTTATCCAGCCATGCGTTGACGTGCTTGATGTCTTTGGGCTTGAAGTTCGCCATGTACTGCTTCTTGACGTAAAACTCGCGGGCAAAGTTCTCGGCGCGTTCGGCCGAGTCCCAATCGCCCTCGGCGTCTTTGCCCAAAGCCGCGCTCGCGCGCACGACCTTTTTTGCTGGTTTAAACTTGCCGCGCCACGCAAGGCCAAACTTGGCGGCAACGGCTTGGAGCGCTTTTACCGGGGTCAGCACAATGTCCTCATGGCGCAGCACCACAAGCGGCTCGCGCTGGACGGAAAGCCAGTGATAGTTCATCATGTTGAACCACACCACGGGATTGTGGTACTTGTCCCGGTAGCCCGGATTCGGCGAGACAATGGGGCTGCGCAGCATGGCGTGGAAGTTCTTGGGGCATTGGTACTTTTTCTTTTTCGTCTTTGCCCACTTGAATACCGACCACAGCCATGCGTAGGGATTTTTGGTTACAAGCACTATGCCGTCCACGTTGATGCCAAGTTCCATGAGACAGTACGGCCCGTGCTTGGAGCCACCGACGCTCGCCAGTACGGCAACGTCAAGGTTCTGCCGGATCAGCCACTTGCCTACAGTAGTGGCCGACCGTGGCAGCCCGTAGAGCTTAAGCGTCTTTCCCATCGTCTTGCGTCCTCATGTGCTTCTCAAACCAGTCCACGACTTCGAGCGCGAACCGGCTCTGGCGCGCGTTTGCAGCCGCGCCCTCCTCGTGCGCGCGGATGAAGCTCGCATCCAGCCGCGGCAAGAACTGCATCTTGAAGCGAGAGGCAAGCCGGCTGCGCTCCTCGTCGTTCAGCGCCTCGGGCATTTTATGCCCTTCATGCGCCGCTTGCCCTTGCCGTGCTTGCGGCGCTGGTAGCTGTCCTTGTGCGGCCCCGTGCCGTCCCGTTTGCCTCTTCGATTGCGCGCCATGTTATTTCTCCCCTGCGTAGTACATCCTCAAGCGGGCGACCCGCTTGGCCTCTTTCTTTGACCTGTAGGTCTTTTTGACTGCCCGGCCGCCGCCGCGGTGGTAAATCACGTAGCCGCCTTTCGTTTTCCGGATGTTGTAGGGCATCCTATCTCCTCCCCATTCTCCGCATGGCCTGTTGCTCTTGGGCCAAAATGGTGTTCACATCGGGTCGCGCCGGGGGCCGAATGGCAAGATTGTAGGGCAGATTGTGGACGCGGCAGGCTGTGCCGTGGCAACGCGGGCAGCACGTAAGTCCCTGCCGCTGCCGCTCGGACTCTCTCACCTGATGTCCGCATTGCTCGCACACGAGCACGGGGTCCGAACCCACCGCGCGGTTGCGCGCCCGGCGCACGTCCTCTTGATGCAAAAACGCATCGTGCCGTGCCGGGTCAATGTCTTTGTAAAACTTACTCGGCACCGTCCAACTCCTCGAATTGGACATCCCCGCTCACGTTGGGAAGCACCTTGCCGGGCTCAACGGGCTGAAGGTCGGGGCTTTCGATGACCACGACCATTGCATTGAGCGGTGCTTCGTAGGCCATGCGCACGACACGCCCGATTCGCGGCTTGAC
>Ga0272441_10011337_pt1 | contig 13259 bp, 11 predicted proteins | sample SSMProp6N_FD_193582 | JGI IMG/M metagenome (GOLD analysis project Ga0272441, IMG submission 193582) | Marine sediment archaeal communities from Little Sippewissett salt marsh, Falmouth, MA, United States - SSM-Prop-6N | ecosystem: Environmental > Aquatic > Marine > Wetlands > Sediment ... | reverse complement strand
AATCAGTACACACATGCAGGAGGGGTGGGCGTCCAGGGAGGATTAAATAATGCCATTCCAACAGGAGCTAACAGCGCAGTGGTAAATGGCAATCTGGCCTGGTCCAATACTCCCACAATTACCTATATTCCGGTAAGTGGCAGAGAGTTTTCAGCCAATTTACTCGTGCCTATTCCACCGGCCTCTTTGCTAAATATGATCCAATCAGGCTGGCCCATAGACCTTGTACTTCACATAGCGACCTTTGCAATCAATGGGTTGCGGGATGATATTGCCAGGCCGTCTGCCAGAAGAGATGCGGATCCTGAATTTATTCAATTATTGGATCTTTGGAAAATACTAAGTACAGCTGGTATTATTGGCACTGCGAAAGATGAGCGAACCAAGTTGATTTTCAGAAATGATTATCCTCCGGAATACAAAGATGATGTAGCCCGTTTTAAAACCATATTAAAACTAGACCCTAAGCTTTCAGAGTATTTTATATCCTATGGCTCTATACAAGGGTCATCTGACGAAATTACGGCTTTGACCGGATCTATTTGGGAGATTATGCTCAACCTTGCCTGGCAATTCGAAGTCCCTCCAGAGCATGTTGCCTCGGGCCGCACAGATATGACCTATCATTCTACGAACATGGAGGCACGACCCCCACTTCAAATTTTATACTCAAAAGAAAAACCGGAAAGAGAATTTATCTCCGTGTATCAACATGAGTATTGGTTTTATATAGATCCTGATGACCGAAATACTAAAAGAAACTTTTCCTTTCTTCAATTACTGCTCAATCTGGCAGAAAGTACTACAGATTCAAAAGCACCTATAGTCACTGTCCCTACCAATTAAACTAAAACCTTATTCTTAATCGTAAGAACAAGACTAATATATGTAACCCTCTTCGTAAGATGTCCTCTTATATTCGAAATTTGTATGCGCTATTGGGTTGCTCTTTATTCTATTCTTCATAATGATACAAATCGGCCAATTTGTATATCAAAAAATTAATTATGTCCTCATCACTTTCTCCATTGAGGTACATTCCAAAAGCGAAACCTGCTTGTTCTTCTTTAAAAAATTCCAAATCATCTGAGCCATACTCACTAAAAGCATTCCAGGACTTAAGGCCTTCAAGAATCTCCCTGTGGGCAATATACCTTCTCTTTGCAAGCTCCAGCCTATTTCGGAAGCTCTTATTATTGCGATTACCAATTTCTTCCTTTTGAGCGTTTAATTTTAGATATTCCTGGTGAATACGATAATCTGCTTCTTCTGCCTCCGATATTATCTTAAAATAAGCCCGGGAAATTAAGGAATTATATTTTTCCTCAAAAGAAGCGTTCGTAATGGCTTCTGTAAAATTTTCCCTTTCAAGAATTCCGGAATCTTCGGTGCTTGAATAATACTCCTTCGGGTCATTAGCCTCCAAAAACTCATCCTTTTTTAAAGATCTGTTCCAGGCCTCAGATTTTATGGTCTCCTTCCATATCTTCCGGTATTCTCGCTTAAAATTGGTTTGTGATGACGAGCAACTTTCAACCAAAAAAACTAAAAGAAGAAAACTAAATACCGGAACAACTATATGAACTCCTGCTTTTCTCATTATAAGGAAAATCTTATGTATGCAAGAGCAGATCTTTGAGCGTAGATGATAAAGAAAATGGGAAGGCTAAAAACCTTTGGCAATATAAGAAAGAATTACCATCTCTCATATTAAAATTAAGCCAAGAAGGCACATAAAATGGATTACTTACCCAATGCCTCAAATGATCCCTGCATTTCACAAAATATGTGACCTAGGCAAGCAGCCACAATTCTAATAAGGTTACTTATTTTTATCAGGCTGTTTGGAGTTTTGGCTCAATTACATAATACATTTTCATCATTCCCTTATTTTTTACTTTCATTTTGCCTCTGTATTCACATTCAAATTCATCCTTTATCAGTTCATAGGTGTTTTCAGAAATATTTATCCTGCCTGTCTCTGAATTTGTTTCCATTCGGGCAGCAACATTTACAGTATCTCCCCAAATATCATAGGCAAATTTTTGGGTGCCCACTACTCCTGCTATGACAGGGCCCGTATTAATCCCAATGCGGATTTCATAAGGCATGATATTGTCTTGATTTTTAATTTTGACTTCTTCGGTGATTTTAACAATTTCAAAAGCAGCATGTACCATTCTGATCGCATGATCTTCTTTATTCAAATGAATTCCTCCGGTACACATGTAGGCATCTCCCATGGTTTTGATTTTTTCCAATCCATGCTTTTCCATAACTTCATCAAACCTGGAAAAATAGTAATCTACGCTTTTAACTAATCTTTCCGGGCTTAAGTCAGCCGAGGAACGGGTAAAATCCTTAAAGTCTGTAAACAAGACCGTAACCGATTCAAATTTTTTGGCTTCCACATGCCCCGTTTCTTTTAATTCCTGTGCCGTTTCTTTAGGAAGGATATTGAGCAACAGGCTATCAGACCTGTTCTTTTCCTCCTCAATAATGGTATTGGTTTCTTTTATAAAACTATAGCGCCTGTAGAGAAAGAAAAGAAGCACAAAGATGAAAATCAGGGCAAGGACGGTTGCATAAATTATAATCCTTTGTCTTTTATCTTTCAGCATTTGAATTTCCGATTCTTTTTCTAGCAGATCTACTTCAGTTTGTTTCTGCGAAACTTCAAAATCTGCACGTAAATTGGCTATTTCACTTACTTTTTCAATATTGCTTACGCTGTCCCTAAATATGACATGATTTTTGTAATATTTAAGGGATTCGGCGGTATTTCCCCTTTTTTCATAGAGTTCTGAAAGCTTTAAATAAGCATCGCCAATCTGCTCCTTTAACCCATATTGCAGTGCCAGGTCCAAACTTCTATGGGCATAACTGAAGGCTGTTTCCCATTGATTTTTTTTCGCATAAATGTCAGACATATAAGTAAGGTATACACAGATAGGGTAATAAGCCCCAAGATCTTCCAGCATTACTGTGGCCTGCGCCATGTTTCTTTCGGCGATATCATTTTCTCCTTTCAGTGCATAAGCCAGTCCTATATTGCCTATGTTGTTAGCGATTCCACGTTTGTCATTCAAGTCTCTAAAAATATCTCCAGATTGATTGAAAAATATCAATGCCGAATCAGGTTTTGCCAAATTCAGATTATAGAGATCTCCCAGATTTTCTAGGGCTATGGCATACTGCCTCAGTTCATTTTCCTCTTTATGGATGACGCTAGCTTTATTATAATTGAGGATTGCATTCCGGTGATCACCCATAGCAGCATAAACAGTCCCAATGTTTAAATATAAATCTCCTAATTCTAGTTTTAGTTCTTCTTCTTTGGCAATTTTCATGCCCATGAAAAAGCTTTCCAATGCCAGGCTCAGGTCGCCTTTGAGCCGCAAAGCACTTCCTTTTTCTTGATATGCCCCAATAATGCGCTTTGTTGAGTCTGCGGCCTTCGCCCTGATTAAGAGTTCTTCACTAAATTGCAAGATCTTTTCTGGGTCGTGGTGAAACTTGGCAAGGTCATGCAGCAGTTTCAGTCGATCTTTTTCCTCAAATTGCCCAGAATTGTAGTACGTTTCGAGACTGTCTGCAATAACATCGTCCTGAGCAAAAACAACTGAGCTGAAAATAAAAATGAACCCCATTACTTGGCAGATTTTCATTTTGAATAAACTTATTAAGATAATCAAGTTTTCCGCTGTCATGGATAAGCCGCTATTTAATATAATCTATTTTCGATACGCCCTCATAACCGGATCAATCTGAAACGTCCCTTTGTTTGTTACAGTAAAATCTAAGCTGTATTTCTCTTCTATATATTGTTCCAGTTTCCCAGGCCCTATTTTAACCGTTCCAACAACCAGTTCATCACTGCCTTTTCTTCCTTTTAGTGACTTTTGCGCATATATTATTGCCCCTGAAACATGATCTATAGCGGTGATTTTGACCTCATCTGAAGGATTACTTATAGAAACTCCTTGCCAGATAATCCGGTCTCCTTTTCTCACATTAGTTTTAAAATCCTGGTTCGAAATACCTGCGGGCTGTCCAAAACTGGCATGCTGATCTATGCTGCTCTGATCAATTTGTGTGGTGTCCACATAAAGGGTTACTACGTGCAATTGGCCACAAGACATAAGGCTCATAACTGCCAGTACAATCAAAATTTGATTCGTTGTTTTCATAATAGAGTTCTTTTATTGATTAATTAGGTGAAAATTATTCAGTATTCTGATCAGATCTCAAAGTACCTGAATTGCGGGAACTATCGTGATTACTTTTCCAACTTCAAGGGTCTTACTTCCCAAGGATCAAAAATGTATCCTTAATATAATGAATTTATGCAACTTAGTAAAATGATCCTGGATGAACAGGCCGGTTTATTGTCCGAAAGTAGTATTTTTCTTATCTAAAGAACTTCTGATTTTCATACATTAAACTCTTATCTTTCTTTCAAAAAGAATTCATTGAGCTATATCCCTGTAAAGTATGCTCCTAAGGTCAGGTCTGTATTATTAAACTTCTATCTCATGCCCCTGAACAGCAAGTTCAATAGGGAAATCATAGGTATGGGTGCTCATAAACTTTTTAAATATGTTGGATCTGTCTTTATCCGTTTGTGCAGGATCATGATGGAACATTACCAAACGCTTGGCCTTGGCTCTCGCAGATAGTTCCGCCGCAATTTCCATTGAGCAATGCCCCCAACCCACTTTGTCCTCATACTCCTCCGGACTATATTGGGAATCGTGCACGAGTAAATCTGTATTATTGCAGAGATCAAATCCGGAGATCCAATTATCTTCCTTAAATAAATGTGGGTTACTCAATATGGGTTCATGATCGGGAATATAGGTAACCGATTTGGAGCCAACTTCAATTCTATAACCAACGGTTGGACCGGGATGACAAACAAATTTAGAAGTGATTAAAAACTTCCCAAGCTTAAATGGTTTGTTTGGCAATTCGTGTATGATTAATTTACTTGGGATATCCCTTAGCATCACAGGAAAAAGAGGAGGAGACAAAAATCTGTTCAACCTATCTTTTAAAGGATAGGAACTACCGCCGGGCCCCCAAATATGAATCTCTTTATTAGGATCAAAAATGGGTTTAAAAAAACCCAAACCCTGAATATGATCCATATGTAAGTGAGTTAGCAGGATATCTATTCGGTCTGAGTTATTATACTTGTCAAAAGCTATATTCAAAATCCCCGTACCTGCATCCAGTATTAGCCTTTCGTCCTCCTTTATGATTTCTATACAGGGGGTATTGCCTCCAAGCTTTCGTGTTTCTTTGGAGGAAGTGGGATATGCACCGCGGGTTCCATGCAATTTAACTTTCATAGCTTGAGACATTATCCCAAAAAATAGCTAAAGCTCCTGAAAACTCTTTAGATCTTCCAATGATAGGAATGGAAGTAACGGAGATTTTAAAGGATTTACCTTCCATGTTTGTAATCCAGAAGGTCTTATGGGCGGGTTCGTGTGAGTTTATGGTTTGTACAAGTGGCAGGTCAGCCGCTGGAATAGCATTTCCTTTTTCGTCATGGGCAGAAAACGCATTACCCCAGTCTCCAACTCTCATTTCACCTGTATCCTGAAAACGCTTTCCCAGGATTTTTTCGGCGGGTTCGTTGTAAAAAATAAGGGTGCCTTCAGGGTCTACTATAAAAACAGGGACGGTAAGACAATCTGCCAACTGCCTGCTTAAAATAATTTCAATTTCATGTGCTGACATAGACAGACAATTTTTACTGGAGAACTCTTTTAAATATATAAAAAATAAATCGTTTTTGTTCTATAAAGCCCGCCAGAATGCGCTGTTATTAATAGCGCCGTTGCTCGGGAGAAAGATCTTATTACAAGATAGTAATTTCTAGTCTTTATCACTAAGTAAAAACCTTAGAAAGTCTATGGTTACTATGTAAAGTGACTTATTGTTAATTGAATATTTTATTATGGAAACGGGACAAAAGAGAAATGATTGCAGTTAAAATCAGGGTTTAATTCCCGAACCTAAATTACCATGGGAGTTGATTAAAAATCGAATATAAAAGAGCTTCTTGCAACAGGAATGTATAAAAGCCCTGAATATAGTCCAGGGCTTTTTACATTTTTTACTCTTCTATTTCTAATTAGATCCTGCTACACTCAACTCAGGTAAAAGAGAATGAAATTCCATCCCTTTAAAATTGGTGGCGTCCATCCAGTTTTCCCAAAACTCATCCCAGGCATCATCCCCGTACATTTCATTATATTTTTCTACAAAGGTTCTGTCTTTATCCAGGGAAGCCCAATTGTTATGCATCCATAGAATTCCCCAATCCCGGCCATCTCCAGCATTGGCCTGATTCGTAAATACATGAAGTCCAATGTCGTAATTCAATTCTTTATAGGCTTTTATAATCGTCCCAAATAGGTGGCGGGCGTTGTTCCCTTTATTTTCATTAATCTCAAACCAGCGGATTTGCATCACTTTAGCCGACTGCCCTTCCGGTGCATAAGTCATCCCTTCAGCAAGCTTCCAGTACTCCCATTCTCCCATATCGGAATGTGGTTCTACATTAGCTGTCCAATCTGCAGAATGCGCATCAGACATAGGGGTGTCATTATCGGTCCAGGTCATTGGCCCCATTACCCAAACAAGGCTGCCTGCCCTTGGCCCGGAGTCAATTGACCAAACGTTGACCTGCTGAGCGCCCTCGGTATGGTATTTTTTGTTGTGTGCTTTCAAGCCATCATTAAGTTGTTTGGTGTGTCCCGATTTTGGAGTGAGACGGATAGTAGCATACATCACATAAGCAGTATCATCCTGAGCACTTAGTTGGCAGGTGATCAATAAAATAAGTAATAAAGTTAATTTTTTCATTAGTAATGGTTTTAAATTGATTATTGATCCTAAATGTATATTTATTTTAGGGCAATAAATCAATTTAAGGACGAACATGTATATTTAATGTCCGAACAACCCTGTTTTTTTAACAAAACAAATGGTGCGTTTAGGGAATTTCAGTTTTGATCCATACTTTGCAAGCTAAGCTCCCTTTATCCTTGATTAATAATTTGCTGCCTTAGAAGAAACAAAAAGAAATTCCCTGATAAGACCTTGCCATTAGAATACCTTAAATATGCCATTAGGAAGATTGTTTTAGTGGTCAATAAGATCAAAATAAGACTTCATTCAGTTGCCCACATATAAAAAAATGTCTATTATTAACTAATTAAATCAAGGAATAATGGATTATAAAAAAACAATTTTACATCTTGTAATTAGCCTGCTATTATCACCTATAATAGTTTACATTGTATTAATGACGGCCAAATTAGCCGGGGCCACTTATGAAATGACTCATGGTGAAACATTTATTATTTGGCTACTTATGGCAATTTTGATTAATCTGTCTTTTACTAAAAAGACATAGACCAGAGACCTCGATAGGAGACAATTTGAACAAGGGAATATACCTGTCAATTGCAGGAACAAAAGATAAAATTCTTTTGCCAGCTGCAATATGGGCTGTTTAATATGCTTTTTATCCTGGTCTAATTCTTTATTGTTAAGGAAAACCGAAGCTTATCCTACCCTTTCTGCTTTTTCATTCCAAATAAATCTTCATCCACTCTTTTCCAGAAAATCTTGGTTTAATACTCCTGTGCTATAATCCTCTTTGAATGTCTCAAATAATTCCCCATGAATTTTCTTAGAAATGTCAATATTAAAAACAGCTGCGGTTGCATAATTCTTCTGTCTTTTAAATCTTATATGTATCTTCGAGACACCAAAAATATAAACCTTATAACAGCGCTGCCTCCGACAGAAGATTATACACCTTTAACAAATTTAATATGGCAATGACAAAGAACATAGTATTGCTTTTTTCTCTTATCCTTTTTCATAATTTATCATATGGTCAAAACCAAAAATGGCAGGGAAAATTTGAACCCATAGATAATATGATCTCACCTCCTAACACCTATAGGACGGCAAGTGGGGCGCCGGGAAGAGATTATTGGCAGCAACGTGCCGATTATAAAATAAAGGCGGCTTTAGATGAATCAAATAACACAATCACAGGAGAAGAAACTATTACTTACTATAACAATTCCCCTGATGATTTAAGGTATCTATGGATTCAGTTAGAACAGAATGTAAACAAAAAAGGAAATGAAGATTTTGGTTCCTTTTTTAATAATTTAAAAGACTCTATAACTGCACGCCAGATGCAGTTACTTACCAGAGCTATTGATTTTCCTGCCGGATATACTATTAAATATATAAAAGATATTAATGGGAATTCCATGAAATCAATGGTTAATAACACCATGATGAAAGTATTGCTTAAAGAGCCTCTGAAATCAGGCTCATCTTTAAGTTTTTCTATTGCCTGGTCCTACCCTATTACAGACCGAAGCATGTTTTTTTTATCCAGGGAAGGTTATGAATATTTCCCTGAAGATGATAATACTGTTTACCTTATTGCCCATTGGTTTCCCAGAATGGCAGTTTACAACGATACCGAAGGCTGGCAAAATCAACAATTTCAAAGACTTGGGGAGTTTGCTCTGGAATTTGGAGATTATAGTGTTGAAATAACTGTCCCCGAAGATCATATAATTGCATCAACAGGTATCTTACTAAATAGCAATGATGTGCTCACCAAGACACAACAAAATAGATTGAAAGAAGCAAGTGGGTCTTTTGATAAACCTGTAATGATTGTTACTAAAGATGAGGCTGAAAATAATGAGAAAACCAAGACTGCCAAACAGAAAACCTGGAAATTTAACGCTACAAACGTTCGCGACTTTGCTTTTGCTTCATCTCGTAAATTCCTTTGGGATGCACAAGCCGTAAAGTTGCCTAGTAATACAGTTATGGCGATGTCTTTTTACCCTAAAGAGGGGCTGCCTGTATGGCAGGAAGAATCTACAAAAGCTATAAAAAATGCGCTCGAAGTGTATTCTGACGCTACCTTTGATTATCCTTATCCTGTGGCTATTTCAGTGAACACCTCCAATATAGGTATGGAATTCCCCATGATTAGTTTTAATGGCGGAAGACCTAAAAATGGCCGAATCAGTAATGCTGCAAAGCAGGGTATGATTGGTACAATTGTTCATGAAGTGGGTCATAATTGGTTTCCCATGATTGTGAGTTCAGATGAGCGTAAATGGATGTGGATGGACGAAGGTTTAAACACGTTCCTTCATCAAAGAACTATTGCAGAAAGATACCCGGGATTTAGCAGTACAACACCTAAAACCATTGTTCCCTTTATGAGTGGTGATAAAAATATTCTGCGCCCTATCATGACAACCTCTGATAACGAATTACTAACTCAGTTCGGAAATAACTTTTATATGAAACCTACTGTTGGTCTGCAAATGCTTAGAAACTCAATTATTGGACGCGAGTTATTTGACCAGGCGTTTAAGGAATATGCCAATCGATGGAAATACAAACACCCTAATCCGGCAGATTTATTTAGAACGCTGGAAGATGCAAGTGCAGTAGATCTGGATTGGTTTTACAGAGGTTGGTTTTTTACAACTGATAATGTTGATATGGAACTCACTGATGTAAAATGGTATAAAGTAAATGAAGAGGAGTTTAATAATAAGGATCAGAAAAAGACCATTAAATTAAAGATTGAGGGTGAAAACTCCGGTGAAAAAGCAAAGGATTTTTCCAGCGGTCCCGAAGCAATAACCATGACCTCAACTCCCGATGCAAGCTATGGCGGATTTTTATCAAGAATGGATGAGCCCGAACTTCGCAAACAACTTTCCGGTAAAAATATTTATGAAATTAGTATTAAAAATGTTGGTGGCCTGGTTATGCCTGTAACCATAGAATGGATATATACTGATGGCTCTAATGAGATTGATACATTGCCGGCAGAAGTTTGGCGCAGTAACGAATACGAAATTAAAAAGACTTTTATAAAAGAAAAAGAAGTTTCAAAAGTGAATTTAGACCCTAATTTTGAGTTTGCAGATACGGATATGAAAAACAATTCCTTTCCTAAAGCAGATACTCCTTCAGAATTTGATGAGTTTAAAGCGAAGAAGACTACTAATTAGCGTTTATAGAAATAAATAGACCCATATACAAGGAGTATAAATCAAAAAAGACAGCCAATAAGGCTGTCTTTTTGCATTCTAATCACATTTAGATGTGATTAAACAGAATTTTTAAGAATTATCTGCAACCGTAGCTTTAGGCGCATTTTTTTTAACCGATGCAATCCCGCTAGCCATAGAGGAAGCAGAGGCATACATCTGACTGGCGCCTATAACCTGCCCATTAGACGCTTTTAAATTAAAATAAGGGCGGCCGTCCTTTGCCTTATTCCTCTCGAACATGGCATCATTTTGTGAGTTTTTCCTAACGGATTCTATCCCGTTATCACATGCAGATTTAGAATTGTAGGCTTCACTGGTGAGAATTACCTGTCCGTTTGATGCTTTAAGATTGAATCTTAGCTTTCCGGCTTTGTCTTTTTTAATTTCAAATTTTCCCATTGGTATGTTTTTAAATACTGTTCGTAAAATTAACGAAAAAATTGCATATTCCTTTATTATTTTAATACCTCATACAATTTTATCCTCCCTGATTGTGAATAATTTGGCATTAAAAATCGATGCTTTTATTATTCCAGATTGTTGTCCAAAATATTGTCCTGAAAAATTAGAAATTAGGCAGGATTTTTACTGCGAAGCCCATTTACAAAATACATTTTCATTTTGCCCCGGTTCTTTACTGGAATTTCGCCCCTGTACTCACAGTTAAATTCATCTTTTACCAGTTCGAAAGTGTGTTCACTGATATTGATCTTACCTGTTTCGGAATTCGTTTCCATGCGGGAGGCCACATTCACGGTATCTCCCCAGATGTCATAGGAAAACTTTTTGCTGCCAACCACCCCGGCTACTAACGGACCTGTATTGATCCCTATCCGAATGTTAAAGGAGAGCTCATCTTCTGTTTCGCCGGACTTCGCATCTTCTACGAATTCTAAGATCTCAAAGGCAGCCTTTACCATTTTTATGGCATGATCCTCAATAGGAAAAGGCAATCCGCCGGCGCACATATAGGAGTCTCCGATAGTTTTGATTTTTTCAAGATCATATTTTTCAATAATGTCGTCAAAGGCGGTAAAGTAAACCCCAAGTCTTTTGACCAGTACTTCAGGATTTGCATTTTCTGAATGCGCCGTGAACGCCTCAAAATCTGTAAACAATACGGTAACAGATTCAAATTTGTTCGCTTTAACCACCCCTGATTCTTTTAATTCCAGGGCAGTTTCTTCAGGCAAAATATTAAGTAAAAGTCTATCGGATCGGTCCTTTTCTTTTTCGATTATAGCCTTGGTTCTTTTTATATATATATTCCGTCTGAACAAACCAGCTGCTATCAGGAAAATAAGAAATAAAGCGGTTCCGGTGGAGATGGTCACTATCTTTTGTGTGCGTTTCTGTTGATTCGCTAAATCCAGTTCTATCTGTTTTTGAGCAACTTCTATCTCGGCCATTTGCTGAACTGAGGTGATGTTTTGAACACTATCCCTGAAGGCAATATAATTTCGATAATATTTCAGAGCAGCGGAAGTATAACCGGTTCTTTCATACAACTCCGAAAGCTTTAAGTAGGCACCGCCCATTTCTGCTTTCAGTCCATATTGTTTGGCCAGGTTTAAAGAACGTAATGAGTAACCAAAGGCAGCATCCCAATCGTTTTTATCGGCATAAATATCAGACATGTAGGTAAGGTATGTTGTAATAGGTCTGTAGTCTCCTAATTCTTCAAGGATGGCGATTGCTTCACTGATGTTTTCCTCTGCCCGGGTTTCCTCTCCTTGTTGAGCATAGGCCAGGCCTTTGTTGCCAAGATTGTACGCCAAATAGTCTTTTCTTTGCAGAGCTTTAAAGATGGGTCCCGATTTGTTGAATAAAACAAGGGCAGAATCTGGCTGGGCCCATTCCAAATAAGAATCTCCCAGGTTTTCTACTGCGACTGCCAAATTAATTCTTGCGTCCAGGTCTTCGAAAATTTTAATGGCATTGTTATAGTATTTTTTTACATTCTGTTTATTCCCCATTCCGGCATAAACTCCAGCTATTGCCGTATACACTCTACCTAGTTCACTTTTTTCTCCACGCTCATTACCTATGTCTTCCGCTTTAAAATAACTTTCCAGGGCCTTGCTCAGATCGCCTTTTATCTCCAGGGAATTCCCCCTTTGTAGATAACCCTCATAGATATAATTACTGGAATCCATACGTATGGCCTCTTTTAAAAGTAAATCATTGTATTCTAAAGCTTCATCAGGGTTCGGATTTGAAGAAGCAATAGCCCTTAACAATTCCAGATGCTCTGAAGGATCATACTTACCGGACTCATAGAGATTAATAAGACTATCAGATATTTCTTCGCGATTTTGACCTAAACACGGCGTTAGGGCAAGCAGAAGTATCCCAAGCAAATAAATTCCCTTGATAACAAACGCATATCTCTTTTTAACGTAAGGCTTCATAAGATAGGAATTGGGTTTATCAACAACCGTTTCTATTCTCCGATTTGGATTTTTGGATCAATCGTATATATTCCGGAATTGGAACCTACACTAAATTGAATTTGATATTTGTAAGGGGCCTTGCCGCCGCGTATTACTGTAGCCTGAACAAGCTTATCTCCTTTTATGGTGTCTGAAGTAAAAATTCTTGGGCCACTGATATATGTAATAGCGGTGATCTTAACCGGGATATTGGGCTCTGTGGATGATACCCCTTTCCATACAATATTATCCCCCACCTGGGCGAAAATAGTAAAGGTCTCCGGAGAACTGTTATTTAATACCGTTGTATTCTTGCCCGCCATAAAGAAGCATGCCTTTCCAGGGTTTGGATTCTTTGTATCCACGTTAAGGGTAATTTCATGTGCCGCCTGTGCATTCAAACCATCTGCAGCCAAAACCATGGTCAAAACAAAGAAAATCCAGCTAATTTTATTCCGTTTCATTTACTCTGATTATAACTATCAAACAAAAAAAGAGGTTATTCAATACTAATCCTATTTATTTAAAGAGATTATATCAGAAATATACTATATATATCTAAAATTTCCTCTATTCCCAAAAACGAAAACCCGGGTTAGCCCGGGTTTTCGTTAGTTGAAAAGTATCCACTTTTAGCCCTCAATGGCTAACTCACTTCTCTGTCTTATTCTTTTACCACTTTAATTATTGG
>Ga0272441_10011336_pt1 | contig 13259 bp, 14 predicted proteins | sample SSMProp6N_FD_193582 | JGI IMG/M metagenome (GOLD analysis project Ga0272441, IMG submission 193582) | Marine sediment archaeal communities from Little Sippewissett salt marsh, Falmouth, MA, United States - SSM-Prop-6N | ecosystem: Environmental > Aquatic > Marine > Wetlands > Sediment ... | reverse complement strand
GGAAATACCCACCAGTGAGAGCATTGGCAAGACATCCGGTAAGGGGTGATTTTGTGCCTATATTCAGCCTGCTGGCACAGGGTGTCCTGGTCCCCGTAAGGGGTCCAACAGTGTAAACCAGTTTATTGTCAGGTCCCAGTGGGTCAATACCCGCTGCAAGCTCATCGTAGAGTATCTTAGCCGCCAGGGAGGCCCCTCCCACGAATTTCCTCAGTATATCTTCGTCTATAGCCTCAACAGAATGCACCCTGCTGGTAAGGTTAATTCTCAAGAGTTTCCCGGTAAAACCACCTTGAATACTCATTTTGTCTCTCCTTTCGTGGATCTGAAAAGCTCGTTGTAACAGTCACTTATCTCTTATAACATACAAGTCAAATCCCAGGATCGATCCATTGGTGTTATTCGGGGATCATTATCCTCTGGGAAAAGAAGAGTGATATGTATAACCTCAGCTCCTTATACAGTGAGAAGGGCGAGGAATTCAAGGACCGCCACGGTCAGGAAAAGGGCAACGAATAGGTACATCATTCCTGGACCTGCCGGTATCCATATCCATCCGCCGAAGAGGACAAAAAGTCCCACCACCAGGAACAGGATTACGATCGGTATACCACCCAGACAGGCCAGTAATTTTCTCCCTGAAAAGATTCCCCAGGCAGTGAGGAAAAAGCAGAAGGCAGCAAGAGCGGCCATGCGGACCCCGGATCCCCGGTCCTGGGAAATAAAGTAGGAGATCATCAGCACTATTCCCCCAAAGAGATTGAAGATCAATGCAAGTTTGTATTTCAAAGCTTGTCTACCCCCTGGGAATACGGTTTTTCATATAGCTGGAAATAAATATACCCGGTGTAATTCTCCGGGACCCTTCTAATTATATCCACAGTTGAGAGCCGCGATGCCACTAAAGAAAGGGCAGCCTTCCTGGCTGCCTTTAAATATTCCCTGGTTAAAGGAGATCATGAGACCTTTTAAGAAGAACTGAAACTGTACCTCAATCTTCATGTAACCTTTCTGTAGGAAGAACAGGTTATCCTTCTCACTGTAAACCAGACATCCATCCCTGTAATACTTTCCAAAACGAGGCGGGATGTAATTCCCGCCTCCTCCCCTCTCTTAAACAAGAACTTGAGAGAAAAGACACTGCCCGAAGCAATAACCCTATTCATAAGGCCTGGCATAACGCTTATGGAAGGCCTTGTTCTCCTTCAGCATCCTGTCCCAGAAACGCCCGAAGATCCCTATCCTGTTAAGGAATCCTAAAAGTGGCAGGTAAATTGAAGGGAACCGCTCCCTCCTGCCCAGCCTATCCACTATTTTCTGGTTGAACCTGCCGGTGCGCCCAAACTCCTCTCCAAGCATGGAAAAAGAAGTGAGCATTTTCCTGTTCACCCAATCTGGTGCTGATCTCAGGCTTTCAACCCCACCCCTGACAACGGTTCCAAGGTATTGACATCCCAGCCTGGTGGACAATTTCTTCAGGTATTTTTCCAGGACCCTGCAATGACTTGATTCCGGAAAACCTGACTGGATCACAAAACCAAGTTTCACATGTTCCATCGAACCTCTCAGGGGTTCCAGGTGTTCAATGAATTCTTTGACAGCAGCAGGCATGGAATCCACATATAGCGGAAAGGCTATGATAACATTGGCAGATTCGGCAAATTGCCTGACCATCTGGGGGTGCTCTTTAACATCCTTCAGGTAATGCACTGCGGTAACTTTTCCCCATGTCTTGAGATATCCCTTGAGGAAAGCCTCCAGGATCAACCTGCTGTTGCTCTTTTCTCCCCTGGGAGAGCCGTTAAAGACCGTTAATCGCATTTCCAACCACCCCCACAGGCGTATTGGTGAACTCAAAAAGGGCCAGCCTGGTGTGCAGGTTAATTGCATTCCTGGAAAAGATATTTTTGTTTATCTCAAAATCTTCAGGGTCCGTATCCTTTTCCTCCTCCAGGATCACACCCATGAGGGGATAATGATCGTACCTTGCTGCGTGGTGGAATTCACCCCTCACGATCTCGAAATACGGAAGTACCAGGGGGATAAGCTTGTCCATGGATTTTTTTAAAGTGGACGTGATAAAGCCCATTTTGAGAGGAGATGCAAAAAGGGCAAGATCAGAATGAACATAGGATTTCCTGACCCATACCATATCATCCTTTTTCAGGCATTCCCCTGGAGTTTTCAGCCAGCAACCTAAACATCCGTCACAATACCTGATATCCATATCCCTCAAGGTGTAATTCACTACCTCGTGACCCGAAGTCCTCAACACTTCCTCAAGGCTTTCCAGGTAACCATCAAAGTTCATGTTCCGCGAGTCTGAATTACCATTCAACAAAGTAATTCTCATCTGTATCGCCACTCTTTATTATTGTATTATTTTATTCTATTCAAGCACTGTTTGAAAGAATTTACAAGTTCTCTTCAGCCCTATGCCCCCTGATCTTCTAAGTCAATCCTTTTGCCCTCTAACCTCCGCTCTCTTGAGTGACCGATCACAATCAGGGGATGCATGTAAAGAAGTATCGAAGGCTTCGCTCTCTGCTCCTGACGGATACCTTATCCTGCTTGTTATTACTTCAACATTCACTGATAGTCCCCAAAAATCTCAAAAAGACCCCAACGCAACAAACCTGTAAAACATCGCCCCCTCTTCCAGGATTAAAGAAACAGGGGCAATGGGAAGAAAAACCGTCCTTGCCGGAAGCTTAGAAACATGAACACTGCCTTACTTTTCGAGGGGCCTTCCCTTGACACCAATGCTTTAATATAATGAACAATGAATTATTAGATCTGATGATGAAAGATCCTGAAAGGAGAGATGAGTTATGACTTTCAAGAGTTGCTCAAGACACCCGAAGAACACTGTCACGACTAAGAACAGGAATAGCATGCCAGGAATCCTTATCAATCTTTTCATAGGACTTGTAATTGTTTTATTCCTTTCGGGACTATTTGCCCGGAATCCCGGTTTTGCATCAACCCTTTACCAGGATATGATCTTTCAGAAAGAAGGCTCAAAACTACAACAGACCATAATTCCTGAGAAAAGATTTGATATCAGGGGGATGGGAACTGTTTCAGGCTTTGACCTTATCAGGAAAATACCCTTTTCCCTTGCCGGGATCAGCAAGACCTCACTGGTCATCCAGAAAGATCAGAAGGAATTCCAGAACTTCCTTAAATCCATGCAGGTCTATTGGAAGATCCCTGAAGACCGGAAGGTCAAATTCAGCTGGAACTCCGAAGAACATGGAATAACATCTGCACAGTGGCAGGTCTCCACCCTTCGTTTTTCTCCGGATAATTCGATCTGGGACAAGCCTCCCGGTCTTGTGGCCAGCGGTATTGCTCCCGTGGAAGACAAACAGCCCGGAAGATATCCCAAGGTCTTCTTTATCGATTTCGGAGCATTTGCTCCTAAACCGGCCATGGAATTCAAACCTCTTATGAAGACTTTGAAGATCAATACGATACAGCCCCAGGAACAGCCCAAAGTGAAATTGAAAGAACCTGCTGCTCCTACTCTACAAATCCAGAAGAAACCCTCAATCCAGATCAAACCGGATCCAGGTATGCTTGTAAAAAAGAAAGGACCCCTTGAGACGTTCAACATGCCCTATTACGTCCGCGTTGTCCCCCTGGGTTCTTCAGGAGAACCTGTGGGGTTGGCCAGTGAAGCGGTGACCATTCTTTACGGTGACCCCATAGATGACGGGTCCATAGAGTTCGTACCCTCCGCCTTCGAAAAACCTGATGCAATCCTACCCTGTGTGCGGGTACTTGAGTATTTCCCCATCCAGAACGAAGCTACTGATGCCATGTATCATGTAGTAGCAGTGAAGGATATTCCCAACCCCTTTGGTGGAGAACCTCTTATAAGAGAAGGCCAGAAGTTCGACCTGAGGCCTAAACAGGAAGATAAGAACTGGCTTGAAGCAGTGGGAGACTTCTTTTCAGATGTGGTGGACTGGGTAAAAGGTGCGGTCAACTGGGTCTCCAAAGCTTATGATTCAATCCAGAAGATGGCGGTTGATGCTGCCTGCTCAGTTGCCGGAGAACAGTTCCGGGGAGCCTTTGAGATGGGCCTGAATATCGGAATGGCAGCAATGGGAGTTCCACCCTCCATTCCCAATTTTGACGAGCTTACTGCAATGGGAACGGATTACCTGGTGGAAATGGCAGTCGAGCAGGCAACAGGTGTTGGAGTCGACCCCGCTATAGCCAGGGAAGCCGCTGAAAGAGGCGTGGATGCACTTCAGAAAGAACTGGAACACCAGGCCAATGGCGGCGATTCAGGATCCCTTTTCAAACCAGACCCCGATTTCTACTACAGGCCTGCTTACATGATGGTAGAGATCAGTAATAATAATGCGGAGGCATCTCATGCGGGAACAGGAAGGATCATCATCACTGTCAAGGATGGCCAATGGGATGCAGATCTCTTTGACAAATCCTATTTCCGCATCCCTTCGCTTCAGCCTGGAGAAATAATGACTCTGCCTGTTTATCTGAAGGAAAACATGGAAAACAGGATAGAAGATCATGGTTATTACGATGGCATGCAGCGCTTCTGGGGAAGGTATATGACACCCGCCAGGGTTACCGTAATGTCCGGAGTATATGACACCACACGACCAGGGGGAGGTGCGGGAGATTATCTTTACGATAATAATGAAGCTGTATGGCAACAATTCACCCTCCAGGACCCCCGCCATGGGATCAGACCCTGAAAAAGTCACCCTTTGTTGATCCGCAACGCCGGAGAGACCTCTCTCCGGCGTTCCTTACCTGAAGGTTCTATTATTGAAATAAAATTTTCGGTTAATACCTGTTAAGGCTTATCTTCGCAAGCTCACTTTCCTGAAGGACCACTCCTTCTTTTTTTTCTGCCGGATATCCAATGGCAATTATGGATTCCACCCTCATATAATCCGGAATTCCAAGAATTCCCTGAATATATTCTTCCGCTGTATCATGGTCCGAGTGTTTCCTGTTCCTGATCTGTATCCAGCAGCTTCCAAGACCAAGGGAATGGGCTGTTACATGGGCCACGAAGGAAGCAATAGAACAATCCTCCACCCAGACATCCGTCTCAGACTCATCTCCGAGTACCACTATCCCCAGAGAGGCCCCTTCAAGAAAAGCAGATCCGTGAGGCTTTGATCCTGCAAGTTTTTCCAGGCACTCCCTGTCATCCACAAATATGAAGTGCCAGGGCCTGACATTTCTGGAAGAAGGAGATCTAAGAATTGCTTCCCTAAGGATCTCAACCTTTTCAGTCTCCAGTGATTTATCTTGAAATACCCTTATACTCCTTCTGGTCCTCAGAAGGTCTATCATTTCCATCCATCCTCACCTCCATAGGTCATGATTTTGATCCTCATATCTTTGAATAAAGGTGGAAAAGTCCTGCTTTCTTTCCGTGGACGGCCAGACGGTCAAGAGTATGTGATGCTGGATCAGACCATGTACTCCAGAACCTCCACCGCATGTACCCTGTTCAGTTCCCTTAGAGCTTCAGGTCTTATTTTCAAGGTCCATCCAGGGACACCTGCTCCCCCGTATATAAAGGAAAAATCAAAGATCCTGCAGTCCAGGATCAAGGGAAGGTCAAGCCCGACCAGGGGGATGGACCCCACATGGAAACCTGTTTCTTCCAGGATCTTTCCAGGTGAGGCCATTTTCACTTTATTTATACAAAGGGCAGAACCTAACCGCTGAAGGTCTATCCTGCCCTGCCCCCCGGATATCACCAGGCCCATAAGGCCCCTTTCAGTTTCCAGAATGAGGGTCGGTGCTGTCTGACCCGGGGAAATACCGAAATAGCCGGCCCCTTCTTCAGCGCTTCTCAGGGATATTTCATGGTAGATCAATTCATATTCAATACCGGATTTCTCCAACAGAATCCGCAATTTCTGAATGAAATCCACTGTCTTCCCCTTCCACATACATGCAGGATAGCTTCCTGTTGCTATTTTCTCATTTCTATCAGTCCGTGGCCACTTTGAGAAAAAGGGGTCTGTAAAATGTGGCTGGAACTGAAATGGTTCTTTCCTCTGATAGAATATTATTATTTCCATCAAAGGGACATGATCCACAGGAAAAGAGGTCTTCATATCTCCTATTCGAGCTGGAGGTATAAGTTATTTTTACCCATGGAGGATGATATGATGAAAAATCAGCATGCCCAGGTAAACTGGTTACGCACTCTACCCGAATGGCCACGGGCATCCCTGGCCACCTTGCCCACTCCTGTCCATCGTCTCCCGAGACTGGCAGAACATATCGGTGGTATCGATCTCTGGATGAAAAGAGACGATCTTACCGGGCTTACCGGCGGCGGGAACAAGACAAGGAAACTGGAATTCCTGGTGGCAGATGCTGTCAGTCAGGAAGCAGACACTCTGGTCACAGTCGGGGCGATCCAGTCTAATCATACTCGACAGACGGCATCGGCAGCCAGGAAAATGGGCCTGAAATGTGCCCTGCTTCACTGTGCCTGGACCGAGGACGCCGGCCAGTATTATCGCAGCACCGGAAACATCCTTCTCAGCAGCATTCTGGGGGCAGAGCTCTATTTAGACGAGCAGAGACGACCCATAGAGGACGAGGGACCTCTCAACGCTCTGTGCGAACATCTCAGGAATAAGGGACAAAAACCGTATTTGATCCCTGGCGGCGCTTCGGATCATCCCCTTGGAGGATTCGGTTACGCTGTCTGCGCAGCAGAGATCACCGCCCAGGCAGCTTCCCTGGGGATCTCCGTGGATTACGTGGTACACTGCACGGGCAGCAGCGGTACACAGGCCGGGCTTGTGGCGGGCTTCACCGCCCTCGGAGAGAAAACCCGGGTGATCGGGATACCGGATGATGATGAAACCCAAATCAAGAGTGAGCGGGTATTGCGGCTTGCTAATGACACCCTTGAAAAACTCGGTCGTCCGGAACGGGTGGAAATGTCGGATATAGAGATCGTGGTGGGAGACAAAAGTCCTTACGGGAAAGCAGACACCAGGACCTATGAAGTCATCCGCCTGATAGCCAGGACAGAAGGACTCGTAGCAGACCCTGTCTATGAGGGTAAATCGTTACGGGGTCTTATGGAGCTTGCCGAACGTGGCCGATTCGAAAAGGGTTCTGTGGTTCTTTTTCTCAATCTCGGGGGGACCTCAGGGATTCACGGCTATGCAGACCATTTCGAACCCATCAGGTTTCTTCCAATTCCAGAAGCCTGATAAAGGATGATCCTTATCCGTTAGAAAACCGAGTATTCCAGGTCCCTTCGGTCAGTGATGAACATATGACCTGGTGAATGTGTTATGGCCAGTGCTGGCCTGGTCTTCATTAGTGCAGCCTGGGGAGTCACACCGCATGCCCAGAATACAGGGACTTCTCCCTCCCTTATGGTCACACTGTCACCGAAATCTGGTTCATTGATGTTTCTGATACCTATGGCTGAGGGATCCCCGATGTGGACAGGAGCCCCATGGACGGAAGGGAACCTGCCGGTTATCATGACCGCCCGAGATACCCGGGAGTAGGGAATTGGCCTCATGGACACCACCATGGGACCGGAGATGATCCCTGCCTTTCTGCATTCCATGCTGGTAATGTACATGGGTACATTGCATCCCTCCTCGATATGTCTCACGGGAATACCTGCCTCCATCAATGCCCCCTCGAAGGTAAAGGAACATCCCAGAAGGAAAGCCACCATGTTTTCTTTCCAATACCCAGAAATGTCCAGAGGCTCATCAACAAGAAAGCCCTTTTCCCATACCCTGTATCTTGGAAGATCCATCCTTAGATCACTGTTCGGTGCTGTCTGCAAGGGAACCGGGATGCCCGCTTCTGTAACATCAAGCAAGGGACAGGGCCTGGGATTTCTCTGGCAGAAAAGAAGAAAATCATAGGCCAGATCTTTTTCGAGGATAACAAGGTTAGCCTGGGTATAACCATTTGATATGCCGGCTGTCGGACCGGACCATTCCTGTTTCCTGATCATTTCCCTCGCCTCTGCAGGCGATAATTTCCCCATATCCCTCAAGACTGCCAAGGAAGTCCCCTCCTTAAATCTTACAGAGTTTGTCTTTCCAGGACCTATATTAACCTATATATAACCTTTCATCACTCCCATGATGATCTCAGATAATCGAGTTGACATGAAAGGCAGGTCCCCTCTATACTTTTGTCGGATGTCGACATCTGACATAAAAGGAGGGTTTGCTTTGGATCTTAGCAGGGAAATAGGAAGATACGGAAATGAACTGATCCGTTTGAGGAGACACTTCCACACCAATCCCGAGCTTGGTTTCGAGGAGATACAAACTGCTGAATACGTGGCCAACTACCTCACAGATCTCGGCCTGGAAGTCAAAACAGGGCTCGGAAGGACGGGGGTCACTGGCACTTTAAGAGGGAAGGGGTCTGGCAGGACCCTTTTACTTCGTTCGGATATGGATGCCCTACCCCTTCAGGAAGAGACGGGACTTCCCTTTTCTTCCCAGAATTCCGGGGTAATGCATGCCTGTGGACACGATGCCCATATGGCCATGCTTCTTATAACGGCAAAGATCCTGAAAGAACACAAAGACCTTATTCCCGGGAACATCCGTTTCGCCTTTCAGCCTAACGAAGAAAATGCCGGTGCGGAAGAGATGATCCATGACGGGGTACTGAAAGAACCCGATGTGGATGCAGCCATGGCCCTTCATCTATGGAGCCAGCTTGAGACAGGAACTGCAGGACTTAATGCAGGTCCCCTGATGGGAGCAAGCCATCACTTTTTCCTGACCCTTTACGGGAATGGAGGTCATGGTGGAATGCCCTCAAAGGCCACAGATCTTCTTCTGGCCGCCAGCAGGATCATTCTGGATGTACAGCAGATCCAGACAAGGGATTTTGATAACCTGAAACCTACCATCATTACCTTCTGCAGCATTTCCGGAGGCATTTCCCCAATAGTATTTCCAAGGGAGCTCAGCCTGAAAGGATCCATAAGATACCTTCACGAAGATTCCGAAGAAGTGGAAAAACGTTTTGAGGAATATGTCGCAGGTATCTGCTCGCTGACAGGATGCACCTATAAACTCGATATCATTGTCAGCAACCGCTTGCTGAGCAACGATCCGGGAATGACGGACATGGCCACAGGGGTTCTGGAAAACATCTTTGGCCCGCAAAAGATCTGCAGGGATATGAGAATGATGGTGGGAGAGGATTTCGCCGAGTTCGCCAGAAGAGTCCCCTCGGTATTCTACTTCGTAGGAACCGGTAATAAGGAAAAGGGTACTGATCATCCCCACCACTCTCCTCTTTTCAATATCGATGAGGATTCCCTCCCTCTCGGGGTGGAATGCCATCTCAGGAACACCTTTAAATTCTTTGAAATACCATAAACTCAAGGAGGTATTCTGATGTTCAAGGCAAAACATTTTACAGAGATCGGACGATTCATGGAATCCATGGGCATCCCCGGAAGGGACGGCTGGTCTTTGCCGGATTCGGGCAAGACCTTCCCTGACGGCTGTCATTACCGTATAGAGATCGCTGGAGTTGAAAGATATTCCACCATGGCAGCCATGGTGGATGAGGCGAAGAAAAGAAACCTCAGGGTACACCGTGCCATCTGTACCGTGGGAGGATCCACTTTCTGCGATTTCCAGGAACTGAAGGACATGGCGAAGCTTGCTCATGATGAACAGATGGAGATCATCATGACAATAGGGCACCGCAAGGCCTGGGACGTGGGATCGAAAGAATCGGGTTACCCGGAAGGAGTCGTCCAGGGTCCGAGACACCGGGGTTCTGACAACATGGCCTACTGGATCGAGGACATGATGCGTAACCTCGAAGCAGGTATCCGTGGATTCCTCGTGTATGACGAAGGGGCACTGACTGTGGTCAACAGGATGAGAGAAGAAGGTTTTATCCCCAGGGAGACCGTCTTCAAGTGGTCTGTTTTCGGAGGTCAGTGCAGCCCTGCTGGCGCAAAGCTTCTTGAAAACCTTGGAGCAGATTCCATGAATCCCCTCTCGGATGTAAGTCTTCCCATCCTCTCAAGCATTCGCAGCACTGTCGACATTCCCCTGGATGTTTACATGATCATAGTTGATGCTTTCGGAGGCATGTTCAGGGCCTATGATGTACCGGAAATAGTAAGAGTGGCAGCACCTGTTTATTTCAAGATCGAACCGGGAACATCCGAAGCGGACATCTATAAACCCTGGGTCACAGAGAGCTGGCATGACGAATTTATCCGCCAGAAGGTGAAGATCGCCTCCATTCTCCAGGAGATCATGGAAAGACGTGCACCGGAGCTTAAAATGTCGGAGACTGGCCCGAAAGACCTGAGCATACCAGTAGTGGGTTAAAGGAGAAGATCATGAACAACGTCTGGGAAGAAGCGAAATACAACCTGCAAAAAGCAGCAGAGATAATGGGAATGAAAGATGACCTTCTCGAGAGGCTCAGCATACCCATGCGGTTCACTGAATTCACCATTCCAGTTCGCATGGATGACGGTTCGAGAAAGATCTTTACAGCCTACCGGTCAAACCACCAGGACGCAACTGGCCCCACCAAGGACGGCACCAGGGTCAGGGCCGATCTTACTCCTGAAGAGATAAAGGCCCTTTCACTCTTCATGAGCATCAAACATGGAATCGGTAATATTCCTGCGGGGGGCGGAAAGGGAGGCATCAAGGCTGACCCATCCAGGATGAACGAGGGTGAATATGAAAGGCTCATCAGGGGCTTTATCCGGAAGCTCAAACCGAAAGGAGCCTGGGTGGATGTTCCCGGAGCTGATATAGGAACGGGAAAACAGGCCATGGCATGGATGCTCGATGAGTATGAACAGATAACCGGTGTCCATTGCCCCGCTGCGATTAATGACAAACCTGCCATACTGGGCTTAGGGGGGTCTAAAGGTGGATTCGAGGCAACCGGCTGGGGGGTAGCCGGTTGTACTGTGGAAGCTTCAATGGAACTGGGCTTTCAACCGGATAAAACGAAAGTGGTGATACAGGGCTTTGGCCAGGTAGGGTCCATAACGGCAAAAACCCTTTTTGAACACGGATTCCTCATAACAGCAGTATCCGATATCAACGGTGCCATCTTCAACGATCATGGCCTGAATATAGATGCTCTATTGGAATATTCGGGGTCAACAGGCACTGTAATGGGATTCCAGGGTGGAGAGACCATGGATGGGGAAAGAATCCTCGAAAAGGAATGCCACATCCTCATCCCAGCTGCGGTACAGGATGTCATAACCGGCGAAAATGCTCCACGGATCAAAGCGAAACTGATAGTTGAAGCTGCCAATGCCCCAACCACTCCTGAAGCTGACACTATTCTGGAAAACAGGGGTATCACTGTGATCCCGGATGTACTCGCTAACGCGGGAGGATGTATCGTGTGTGATTTTGAACGTATCCAGGGATTGAGTGGAGACTACTGGGATGAGGAAGAGGTACATCGCCGCCTGAATAAAAGGATGATGACCGCCTACCAGGAAGCAAAATCCGTGATGGAAGAAAAGGGAATTTCCATGAGACGGGCCGTTTGGGTCAATGCTCTTGCCAAGATAGTGGAAGCCATGGAGATCAGGGGTTGGAGCTGAAATCATCAGGAATGATCCAATGCCGAGAAATACGGAGGAAAATAGGATGGATGTAAAAACTTTCAAAAATGAGAATCTTTCAACCAGGGTTGCTGACTATATCAGAAAAGAGATCATCCTGGGAGGGAAATTCAAGAAAGGCCAGCATCTCAGGGAAACAGAACTGGCTGAAAGGCTTGATATCAGCAGGTCAACTCTCAGGGAAGCTCTCAGGGAACTGGAGAAACAGGGCCTGGTGCATTCCATACCGAGAAAGGGAGTTTTTGTATCTGATTTCGACCATAGTGATTTTGAGGAGATCTATCTGTTAAGGCAGTTCCTTGAGACCCACATCTATAAAGAGCTGATCCAGGAAGAACGCTTGAGTCCCGAGGATTTTATCAGGCTCCGAACCATGGTGGACGATATGGTTGCCCTGACAAAGTTTGAAAAGAATCCTCAGCAGAAGCTCATGGAATTCAACGAGAAGGATGTGGATTTTCATCAATACCTTTGGGAGCGGTCCTCCAGGAAATGGTTCAGGACCATTCTGCAGAATATATTCTTTCCTCTAAGGATGTCCATGCTTCATGATCTCATCATGGAAAACAACATGGAAGAATCCGCCAGAACCCATTACGAGCTTGTGGATGCCCTTGAGAAGGGGGATCTTGCCGGAGCCGTCTCTGCCTTTAAATCACATATTCTATTCAGGGAACAATGATCCGGGTTGACTTTACCCTTATATAGTCCGGAAGGGTCCCGCTGGACCCGGGGCCTTCCGGACTTTTCTGCCCTTCTTAATATCCTTAACTGAAGCGGAATACCATGATGATATCTGAAGATCTTCTGACAGATATCACATTATCATGGCCAGGGGAAATTCATTCCCGGGGTTTTTCATCCACTGGATAGTCAGCATCCATCCAGGCTTTCCAGCCACCCTTCAGGACCAGGACGTTTTCAAAACCTGCATTTTCCATTTTTCGTGCCACACTGGCACTGGTGAATTCGAAGGGTCAGGCACAGTAAAGGACATATTTTTTGTCTTTGGGATAATCCGGAAACCATTCTTCCGTCTTCCACGGGTTTTCCCTTACCGCCCCCTGGATCTTCCTGTTACTCTTCTCCCAGTCGCTGTTCTTTCTGGCATCAATAATGACTGTTTCAGGCTCTTCCAGCATCTGGAAGAGTTCGTCCACTGATATTTTGGTCACTGCCGAACAGACATTCGGCAACACTCCTATCAAAACCATGCACAGTATCAATACCAGCATGTACCTGATGTTTTTCATCATATCACCATCTTTCTTTCAGCTAAGTAATATTTTAACAGCATGAACAGGAATAGCAAAGACCCTTTAAAAAGTTTCCTTTTCTGACCCATGAATATTGAAAAGTCCAACACATCACCCTGTAATCCTGCATAATGTAAAATAGCTTTATTCTCCTGTGTCTGATCACTATTCCGAATAACCAGGACTTAATAAATGGAAAGGAAATATTTTTATGGACTATTCTGCCAGAAAACCGATGGCTCTGAGAACAAAGATAATCCTGCTGGTGGCAGGGATTTTCCTCATAAGTCTAATGGTCGTGGGTATCGTAGTTGAGAACACCATGATAGAACCATATATGGAAAGGCTTG
>Ga0272441_10011335_pt1 | contig 13260 bp, 16 predicted proteins | sample SSMProp6N_FD_193582 | JGI IMG/M metagenome (GOLD analysis project Ga0272441, IMG submission 193582) | Marine sediment archaeal communities from Little Sippewissett salt marsh, Falmouth, MA, United States - SSM-Prop-6N | ecosystem: Environmental > Aquatic > Marine > Wetlands > Sediment ... | reverse complement strand
TGTTGATACGTATGAAAGATGAAGAATGGGACTCGGTTATCAATGTTAACTTGAAAGGGACATTTAACTGCCTTAGAGCTGGTGCGAAAGTGATGATGAAACAACGATCTGGAAAGATTATTAATGTTGCATCTGTTGTAGGCTTGATGGGCAATGTGGGGCAGTCCAACTATTCCGCTTCAAAAGGAGGTGTGATCAGTTTAACAAAGTCTGCAGCAAAGGAATTGGCGAGTCGAGGTATAACCGTTAATGCGGTTGCTCCGGGATATATTGAGACTGAAATGACCAAGGTATTATCAGATAAGGTTAAGGAAATGTTTGAAACCCTGATACCTTTGAAAAGACCTGGGACACCGTATGATGTCGCACGAGTAGTCGCTTTCCTGGCGTCTCAGGATGCGGATTATGTAACAGGACAAGTAATTCAAGTAGATGGTGGTATGCTCATGTAAAATACGTTAGCATGCTTGGGATTTTTTTTAATAAATATTTAATTTAACTAGAGGAGATTTGAAATGGCCTTACAAGAAAGAGTAAAGGAAATCATTGTCGATCAATTAGGTGTTGATGCGAATGAGGTTACTGATGGTGCTCATTTTATTGAAGATCTTGGCGCAGATTCATTGGATACAGTTGAATTGGTAATGGCTTTTGAAGAAGAATTCAACGTAGAAATTCCTGATGAAGATGCTGAAAAAATAACTACCGTCGGATCAGCGATCAACTATCTGAAAGATAAAGTTGACGAATAAATAATTTAAAAATAAAAAAATGTTATAAAAACAGAGAATCGTACGCGCCGGAATTGGCAATTATTCATTCCGGTGCGTCCTGTGATTTATAGTTATAGAATTTAGCAAGGAGCATCCTTTATGAGTAGAAGGGTAGTCGTCACTGGAATGGGAATTTTGTGCCCAATCGCCAAGACAATTGATGATTATTGGAAGGCTTTGGTAAATGGTCATAATGGAGTTGGCTATATCACACATTTTGACACAACAGAATTTGACGTCAAATTTGCCGCCGAAATCAAGGATTTTGATTACAGTGATTGGATGGATCGTAAAGAAGCACGTAAAATGGATGATTTTACAAAATACGGTCTTATTGCTGCCGAGCTCGCTGTAAAAGATTCTGAAATCGATTTTGAAAAAGTTGATGGAACAAGAGCTGGAGTTATAACTGGTTCCGGTATCGGTGGTATGGAAACGTTTGAAAAAGAGTACCGAACCCTGTTTGAGAAAGGGCCGAGACGAATCAGTCCATTTTTTATTCCAATGATGATTCCTGATATCACTCCTGGTAGAATAAGTATAAAATTTGGTTGTAAGGGACCAAATTACAGTACCATATCAGCATGTGCATCTGCCTCACACGCAATTGGCAATGCATTCAGAGAGATACAAATTGGCGCTGCCGATATAATGATCTCAGGCGGAAGTGAAGCAACAATCACTCCAATGGGAATTGCCGGATTCACCAATATGAAAGCTTTATCGACTCGTAACGACGATCCAGAACATGCGAGTCGCCCGTTCGATAAAGAGCGCGATGGCTTCATTGTTGGTGAAGGCGGGGGTATGCTCGTTCTTGAATCAGAAGAACATGCGAGAAAAAGAGGTGCCAGGATTTATGCGGAACTATTTGGTATTGGATTCTCCGCAGATGCTTATCATATAACAGCGCCTGTCCCGGATGGTAGCGGAGCCGCGCAGTCCATGTTGACTGCCATTAATGAGGGTGGTATAACTACAAACGAAATTGATTATATAAATGCTCACGGTACATCCACTCCGTATAATGACAAGACTGAGACTCAGGCAATTAAAAAAGCGTTTGGGGATAGAGCGGCTGACATTCCTATAAGCTCTACTAAATCGATGATCGGACATTTGCTGGGCGCATCTGGCGGTGCCGAATTGATCGCTACAATTCTATGCATTAATCACAATATAGTTCACCCGACCATTAATTACGAAGTTGTTGACCCGGAATGCGATTTGAACTATACACCGAATATAGCAATGGAAAAAGAAATTAATTTCGCGCTTTCGAATTCTTTTGGATTCGGTGGACATAATGCATCAATTTTAATTGGTAAGTATCGAGAAAAATAATTCGATTCATGCAACAGAGTGGTGCCATCTTGAAATTATCAAATTTTCTGAAGCGGTTATTTAAGAAAAGAGGCCATGGAATCATCTCCGATGATTTGATTAAAGAGCTGGAGACGAAATTTAATTATCAATTTAAAGATAAAAACATTCTCATTCAGGCTCTGAAACATCGCTCATTTTTAGCCGTGACTGGAGAAGCGAGGCTTTTTTCAAATGAGCGTCTTGAATTATTAGGAGATTCTGTTCTCGGGATTATTGTAACAGAACATTTATTTAAAAAATTCCCGGATAAAGAAGAAGGCGATCTCACCTCAATGAAATCTCTTGTGGTGAGTCGTAAAATACTCGCTAAAACAGCAAATAATCTGAATTTAGGCAAATATATCCTCCTCAATGACGCCGAGAAGAAAGCAGGAGGACGACATAGACCATCTATTGTCGCGGATGCCTTCGAAGCTTTGACAGGCGCGATATATCTGGATGGTGGCCTGGCGGAAGCAGTCAAATTTATCCATAATTATCTTCTGATAAATTTGGACGAAGTACTCAGCGAAGAACAGAATAAAAACTTCAAGAGCATGTTGCTGGAATATTCGCAGAGCCAGAATTATGGATTGCCAATCTATTCTGTGAAAAAAGAAACCGGACCTGACCATAATAAAACATTTACTATCGAAGTTAAAGTCAATGATTCAATTAAAGGAATCGGAATCGGAAATAGCAAGAAGCGGGCTGAACAAATTGCTGCCAAAAATGCGCTTAAAAAGCTGACAGTAAATTGAACTGGAGGATATTAATGGACTATTTTTTGAATGAAATACAACTCGAATTGCAGAAATTAACGCAGAAAGTCGCTCGCGAAAAAATACAACCTGTTGCCGCGAAATATGATGTGTCAGGAGAATTTCCCTGGGATTTAGTCAAGTTGTTCGGTGAATTGGATTTGTTTCGCGTGTTCATTGGTGAGGAATATGGAGGACTCGGAGGTGGTGTGCTGGATTTGTCGATTGTCACGGAAGAATTATCGCGAGCCTGTGGCGGTATTGCACTCTGTGTGGCAGCATCAGCACTCGGATCATTTCCTATCTCCCTGTTCGGCTCCCCTGAGCAAAAAGAAAAATATTTACCCGACATGGCGGATGGCAAAACTCTGGCTGGATTTTGTTTGACTGAGGCTGAGGCTGGTTCCGATGTGAGCGCTATGAAAACTCGTGCTGTAAAAGATGGCGATAAATATATATTGAACGGTACTAAACACTTTATCACAAATGGTAGCGTGGCAAATGTTTATACCGTGATTGCTTCAACCAATCCCGATAAGGGAAGTCGTGGCGCAACAGCCTTCATTGTTGACGATTCAATGGAAGGGCTCTCTTTTGGTAAAAAAGAAGATAAGATGGGAATAAGAGCCTCTGTTACTAGTGAGGTTGTTTTCGAGGATTGCGTCGTTCCTGCTGAAAATCGTATTGGCAAGGAAGGGCAGGGATTCATGGTCGCTATGAAAACTCTCGATCGATCTCGCCCCGGCGTTGCTGCCCAGGCTGTTGGGATTGCCCAGGGAGCACTTGATCTGGCTGTTGATTACGCTCGCCAACGTACACAATTTAATCAATCAGTTGCTTCCTTTCAGGGAATTCAATTTATGTTGGCTGATATGGCGACTCAAATAGAAGCAGCACGGTCGCTTGTCTATGCAACCGCAAAAATGGTCGATTCAAATGCACGTAACATCGGTAAAGAATCAGCTATGTGTAAGCTGTTTGCATCTGATGTGGCCATGAAAGTTACCACAGATGCCGTGCAAATATTTGGAGGATACGGATATATGAAAGATTATCCGATAGAAAAATATATGCGCGATGCAAAAATTACCCAGATCTATGAAGGTACAAATCAGATTCAAAGACAAGTTGTTGCGAGAAGTCTGATTCGAGAATCAGCAACAAAAAAATAAAATTGTATTTAATTTGAAACAGTTTTGCTTTTTTTACTTATAATTCATATTGGAATGACTCTATAATGGGTCGTTGTGCATAGTCTTTTCATTATTGATTTTGATCGTATCTGAATACGCTATTTTTCATTTATGTTAAATTTACAATTTATCCCGAAATATAATGAAATTTGCTATTATTTGATAGACAGTAATTGATAAAATGGAAAGATTATACGAAAATAATCATAATTTTATGTATTCATTAAGCACTTAAAAAAAATTACTTGCAATATTTGAATTAATTCATTATCTTAATAAATAAATGTTTCAAGAACTTACAGATAAATTAGAAGTCGTTGTCAAGAAGATTCGTGGGCAGGGAAAAGTTACTGACGCCAACATTTCCAGTTCTTTGAGAGAAGTGCGTCGTGTGTTATTAGAAGCCGACGTTAATTACAAAGTTGCGAAAAAATTTATCGCATCCGTAAAAGAAAAGGCGCTGGGTCGTGAAGTCTTGAAAAGTATCACACCCGGCCAGCAGATCGTAAAGATAATTTTCGATGAACTGGTCGAGATTATGGGGCGCGTTGATTCACCCCTGGATTTGAGTGGTGGTGTACCTCACGTAATAATGCTGACGGGATTACAAGGCTCTGGAAAAACAACGCTGGCAGGAAAAATCGCAACCTATTTAAAAGAAAAGAGTAGAACGATACTACTGGTTGCAGCGGATATTCAAAGACCGGCGGCTATCAGGCAGTTACAAGTTGTTGCTGAAACTGTCGGAGTACCCGTTCACACAGAAGCGGGGAAAAATCCGGTTCAAATATGCGAATCTTCCTTGAAATACGCGAAAAAAAATGGCATTGATACAGTCATTTTAGATACAGCGGGACGTCTCCATGTCGATGAAGAATTGATGAGCGAACTCCTGGATATCAAGAAAAAGACAAATCCCGGAGAAATTCTGTTTGTTGCGGATGGAATGACAGGACAGGACGCAGTTAATACGGCAAAGGACTTTTTAAACTGGATTGATTTTACCGGTATTGTTTTAACCAAAATGGATGGTGATGCCAGAGGCGGTGCTGCATTATCAATTCGAATGGTAACTGGCAAGCCGATAAAATTTTTGAGCGTTGGTGAAAAATTAAATTCGTTAGAAAAGTTTCATCCCGATAGAATGGCCTCACGCATTCTTGGTATGGGCGATGTCGTAACACTTGTTGAGAAGGCTCAGAAAAATGTAGATCAAGAGAAAGCCTTGAAACTTGAGAAGAAGTTGAGAAGGCAGGCTTTCACTTTTGAAGATTTTTATGACCAACTTCAACAAATAAAAAATATGGGTCCGTTGGACCAACTAATTAAAATGATTCCGGGCGTCAAGAGTAGCATGCTGAAAGGTATGACTTTTGATGATCGTTCTTTTGTTAGAGTTGAAGCCATTATTAATTCCATGACACATGATGAAAAAAGACGGCCCGGTATAATAAATGGCAGCAGAAGAAAGAGAATTGCGCGAGGTAGTGGGACATCTGTTCAGGATGTCAATCAACTACTAAAGCAATTTCAGATGATGCAAAAAATGATGAAAAATATGAATAGAGGCAAATTCAAAGGTTTTTCATTTAATTAAATTTAGAATTATCAGGAGGAACAGCAATTGGCGGTAAAGTTGAGACTACGGCGGATTGGAAAGAAGAAAAAACCACATTATCGAATAGTTGCAATCGACTCAAGAGCATCTCGCGATGGTAAATATATAGAAAAGTTGGGTAATTATAATCCCCTGGTTAATCCACCAGAGATTATTATTGATGAGCAAAAAGCCCTGTTATGGTTAAATAGAGGAGCAATCCCGACTAGTACTGTTCGAAATTTGTTTCGTAGTGTTGGCATTATGATGAAATGGCACCTGGAAAAGAAAGGATTCACTCCGGAACAGATTGATGAAGAGGTGAAGAAACTTGAGCTGGTAAGAGAAGAAAAATTGAAAAAAGCGGAAGCACTAAAGATTCAAGAAGAGAGAGAAAAAGAAGCAGCACTGAAAAAAGAGCAGCAAGAAAAAGAAAAACAAGAGAAAAAAGCTGAAGAAACTGCGGCTGAAGCTCCCTCTGAAAACGAAGTTTCTGAGGAAGATAATGCAGAAATGAAAGAGACTGCAACAACTGAGGAAAATCAAGATCAGGAAACCAAACCTGAAAATAGTGAAGAGAAAACAGAAGAGTAAATAGCTCTAAGGAGGTCATATTAACCTGGCTATGGATCTAACTGTAAATAGTAACTGCATTATAACAATCCAATGTGGGATATGCTCCAGGATATACTAAAAAAGTAAAGGAGTAATGGTTATGAAGGATTTTATTGAGTTAATAGCTAAAAACTTGGTGGATAAGCCTGATGAAGTAAAGGTTACAGAAATTGACGGCGAAAGAACCATTGTCTATGAATTACGAGTCGGTGAAGGTGACCTGGGTAAAGTAATTGGTAAACGTGGACAAACTGCGAAGTCAATTCGTATCATTTTAGCTGCTGCTTCAGCAAAAAGAGGAAAGAGGGCTGTCCTCGAAATACTTGAGTAACGTGAGAGAAAATAAATCTGTCTCCGATAAAAGCACGGATTACATCTCAATTGGAGTTGTGGTTAACGCTCATGGCATAAAAGGTGAGTTGAAAATTCATCCTCTCACCGATGAGCCTGAACAATTCGAAAACCTTGACTTTATTTATCTGTTGAATAAAGACGATAGAAAGCTCTGTGCGGTCGAAAACGTACGTTTCACTCAAAAGAATATAATCTTGAAGATTGAAGGTGTTGATGACCGCACTTCAGCCGAAAATTTGAAAAATTCTTTGATAGATATAAAAATATCCGATCTAAGACCATTAGGTCAACACGAATATTATATATTCGATTTAATCGGTCTGCGGGTATTAACGACTTCCGGAGATGAAAAAGGTGAAATTGTTAATGTGATTCAGTATCCTGCGAATGATGTCTATGTACTCAGGATTGGTGATAAAGAACACCTCATCCCTGCAATTAAAGAAGTAGTTATGAAAATTGATCTGGATGAAGGTGTGATGATCATTAATCCAATCGATGGTTTGTTTGAGTGATATGAAAATTCATATTCTTACGATATTCCCGGATTTTTTTAGCAGTCCCCTGGAAACCAGTATACTCAAAAAAGCCATTGATAATATGGCGGTTTCTGTACATATTTACGATATCAGAGCATTTACGACTGACAAGCATAACCAGGTCGATGATTATCCGTATGGTGGTGGACCTGGTATGATAATGAAGCCGGAACCTGTTTTTAGATGTATTGAGCATGTGCTGTCTTCTATCGATGAGAATGAGAGTAAAAAATTAATATTTTTGACTCCTCAGGGTGAACAATATAATCAGAAGACCGCACAGGAACTCGTGCATATCGAAAATTTAATATTTTTATGCGGACATTACAAAGGTATCGATGAAAGAATAAGAGAATTTTTTGAGATGTCAGAAATTTCTCTGGGCGACTTTGTGATGAGTGGTGGAGAATTTCCAGCAATTGCAATTATTGACTCCATCGTGAGATTATTACCTGGAGTTATAAGCGATATTAACTCAGCAACGACTGATTCTTTTTATGATGATAATCTACTTGATTGTCCGCAATATACAAGACCAGAAGAATACCGCGGTATGAAAGTGCCATCTATATTACTGTCTGGTCATCACGCTGAAATTGCTAAATGGCGTAAAAAAAAATCATTAGAAAGAACATTAAAATATAGAAAAGATTTGCTTTCTAATGAAGATTTAGAAGAATTGAATGATGAGTAGTTATAGGAGGTTGGAGCGATGGATCTATTAGATCAAGTTGTTCAAAGCGAATTGAAAGAAAATATTACTGAATTTGAACCTGGCGATACCGTCGCTGTTCATGTGAAAGTTGTTGAAGGTGATAAAGAAAGAATACAGGTTTTTCAGGGTGTTGTTCTGCAAAAAAGAGGCGGTGGCATAAATTCTACTTTCACCGTTAGAAAAGTATCCAATGGTATTGGAGTCGAAAGAATATTCCCTATTCATTCACCTAATATTGCAAAAATTGAACGGCTAAGAGCTGGAAAGGTGAGAAGATCGAAATTGTTTTATCTGAGAGGATTACGCGGAAAAGCCGCTCGAATTGAAGAAAAACGATAAAATTTCTTTCAAATTTCTTATAAATAAATAACCGACATCGATTGATCGATCTCGGTTTTTTTATGAATAACAGGAATATGAGGCTATATTAGTTTACTATTCTGACATGAACAGCTTTGTCACCACGGTAATCACTTTTTACGTCAAATGACACGCGCTGACCTTCGACTAGTCGTTTGCCTTTTATGGTGATATCTAAATCACTTACATGTACAAATAAATCTTCATCATCATCTGTTTCAATGAAACCAAATCCTTTGGATGAATCCCATGATTTGACATATCCATATTGCATATGTATCCTCCTGTAAACATCGATTATACTTACAATATTTTGTTTATAATAATGTATGACTTGATAATTAAAAATGCAAGAACAAAATTATGAAAGAATCTTTAGAATATTTTTATAAAAAAGCCCTCCTCGTATGTGATGTTAGCGACGAACCCTGGACAAAAATGATGATCGGACATAATCATCTCGTGAACTATCCCTCGCATCAGCTGAAAGCTCTGAATGATGAGATTTTGAATTCGCCCCTAATTCTTAACTATATTGATGAATTAAATTCACGCACCAGTGGAATCGGAAGCCTGCATTATTTTGTACCTGAACATAGTAATTATTCGTCATTTTATTGGGTTTTAGGATTTATGGCTGATATGGGTGTGGACTTTAAACAATCTGGCCTCGATGCGGTTGTAAAAAAAATATTCCTGTTTCAAAATGAGGATGGCTTGTTTACTACCGGATATAGAAGACGTGGCAAGATACCGGTTTCACTATTCTGTATAAGTGCTCATCTGACGTCTATTTTAGCAAATTTGGGGTATCATAAAAGCGCTGCTATTTATGCGTCCGTTCAGTATATATTGACTTCGCAACGAAATGATGGTAGCTGGCATTGTGATACAATGAAACAAAAAGGAGAACGCGATCAGTTTAGCACCGGTTGTGTTTCAGCTAATATATTTGCCCTTCGTACTCTGGGATCTCTTGATAAGCGTTATGCAGATTTGGTGAAGCCCGCGTTCAATCAAATTCTGGACTTTATAATCACACAATCTGGCAACTCGAATTGCTGCGATATTGGAAGCACCCAATTTAGCAAAAAATTGAGATATCCTGCTCACTATTTAGGCCTGGATTATATAAATGTCCTGGATACTCTGTCATTATTTCCAGCCCTCTGTGTTGGAGAAAAATTCGATAATTTCATGAAAATTCTTGTTGGTAAAAGCACAAAAGACCATCTCCTGATATCTGAAAAAACGATTCCGGCCTGGAAGAAATTCAGTTTCGCGAATAAAAATATGGCTTCGCCATGGCTAACCGCTCTTGTCTGTCGATCTCTGCATAGAATCTACGGTTTTTGATTCTAACCTGATTAATATCGATTGCCGCGAGGGCTATATCATTGTAATCCTGGTTTTACAGATGATTATCATTATTATATTTTTCAGCCGCTGGATACGACCCCAATATCTTAATGAACGATGCTATCTCCCTGAGATGACGTAATGCGTTTTTAATCCTATCCTCTGCCATGTCACCCGCAAAATCGAGAAAAAACAGATATTCCCAGGGTTTGCCTTTTTGCGGTCTTGATTCAATCTTTGATAAATTTATGTCCCTTAAAAAAAATACGCTAAGACTCTTAAATAATGCGCCGGGAATATTCTTTGTTGCCATCACCAGCGATGTCTTCGTTGGTTTGCTTAGCTCGTGATGTTCTTTTGAAATGATAAAGAATCGCGTGTAGTTTTCAGGATAATCTTCGATCTCTCTTTTGAGAATCTGTAAGTTGTAATCTTCAGCAGCTTTATGACTGGCGATCGCTGCAATGGTAGCATCATTCCTTTCATGTATCATTTTCACGCTTCCGGCGGTATCATATGTTGATACTGCCTCCACTTTTGGAAATGTCGCCAGGAATTTTCTGCATTGCTCCAATGCTGCCGGATGAGAATATACTGTCTTGATCTTTTCTATGGTTGACGTCTGTAAGCCAATTAAATGCAGTTGTATCGGCAAGTTGATTTCACCCACAATTGTGACATCGCTTTCCTGTAATAAATCAAAATTTCGATGGATGCTACCATATGTTGTGTTTTCAATTGGGATAATCCCATATTTGGTTACATTGTTCGCAACCATTTGAAAAACATCTTCAAATGTCGGTGTTGGGTACGTCTCAATTTCATCATGAAAAAATAATTTGGCTGCAATCTCACTAAATGCGTAATGTTCTCCTTGAAATGCTATGCGATTCATCAGTCTGATCCCATTCCTTTATCGTTTAAATATCGTATGATTTGTTCCATTCCCTTCATATAGCTATTTATCCCGTAACCGGATACTTGCGCGATACAGACGTCTCGTGTGACTGATATTCGTCTGAAATCTTCTCGTGAATTTATATCCGACAAATGAACCTCTACTGCCGGTAATCCAATTCCTGAGATTGCATCGCGAAGACTATAGCTGTAATGAGTTAAAGCTCCGGGATTAATGACGATTCCATCAGCCCATTTACGACTTTCATGCAGGAGATCAATAAGAATTCCTTCACTGTTGTTCTGGGAAATTTTTAATTCAATATCATGATTGTGTGCATACTCCCATAATTGATCATTAAGTTGGGAAAGAGTCGTGTGTCCGTATATCTCCGGTTCTCTCTCGCCTAACAGGTTAAGATTAGGACCGTGGAGAACATGAATTTTTAACTTCCTGTTGTTCATTATGACCTGATCAAATTTACGTTGAAATTAGTATGAGAGAATAATAATAAACAAATGGGTAAAAATCAAGTAAATTAAAAGTTACTCACTCGTATTATTGAACATGATTATATCTGAGGCTGTTTTAGCTTGATTTTTAATCTGTAAAATTGTATTATTAAAGTCATAATGTGCCTGAGACTTTTTATATGCATATAAAGGACTTTAATACTTGAAACGTATCAGAACAATAAAGGCGGTTAAATATATTACTCCATTAAGAGAGGGAGGATCACTTCCGGCTATCATCGAAGGAGATGATGAAGCGCTTTACGCGATGAAATTTAAAGGAGCGGGGCAGGGGAAGAAAGCTCTTATTGCTGAATTGATCGCAGGCGAAATCGCAAGATATCTTGGTTTTAATGTACCCGAAATTGTATTTGTCGAGCTCAATCCGGTGATCGGAAGAACTGAACCTGATCCTGAAATTCAGGACTTGCTCAAGGCGAGCGCGGGGTTGAATATTGCACTACGCTATCTGTCGCAGGCATCATCATTTAATTTATTTGTATCACCAAAATTGTCAGTTGAATTTGCATCCAGGCTGGTGTGGTTCGATGCATTTGTCACCAATATTGATAGAACGCCTAAAAATGTAAATATGCTGATTCAAAATAATAAAATTTGGCTCATCGACCATGGCGCATCCCTTATTTTTCATCACAATTGGAATGATCATTTACAACAAAGCTGTAATCCGTTTAAAATGATACGAGATCACGTATTACTGCCATTGTCAAGAGATATACACGCTATAGATAAAATGATTAAAAGACAATTCGATGACATAACTTTCCGAAAAATCGTTGATAGTATCCCAAATGAATGGCTGGAACCAAATCAGTTGTTTACTCATGCTCAGCAACTGAAAGATGCTTATGTTGAATATCTGAGTTATAGATTGGAAAATTCGAGTATCTTTGTGGAGGAGGCAAATCGTGCGCGAACCAATCTTGTATGATTATTCAATAATTAGAGTAGTTCCCTATGTCGAGCGACAGGAATTTTTGAACGTAGGTGTAATCATCTTTTGCAAGGAATTGGACTTCCTGGATACTAAAATAGACTTTAATTTGAATCGAGTTCAAATACTGGACCCTGAAGCCGATCTTGGATTGATAAGAAAACAGTTGAAAACTGTCGAAGTTATTTGTAACGGTAACCATCAGAATGAATTCTTTAATAACCTTAGTAAATCCCAACGATTTCACTGGTTGGTGGCACCAGCCAGTACAATCATTCAGATGTCACCAGTCCATAATGGAATGTGCTCTGATCCGCAGAGATCCATGGAGGAATTATATCGGCTTTTCATTATGTGATTTCAATGTAATATAATAACTATTAATATATTAATATGAGAATGGTTATTGTTCAGCCTTGAATTCTAAATGATACCTGAATAAATTATTGACAGGATAAACCCCGAATCCAATACAATATATGATACTGAATAAAAATGAAATAAATTCTATGTATTGTATTTAAAGCTTGTCTTAAAAATCAGAATGGAGGATTTAATAATGCGAAAATTGCTGATACTTTCAATGTTGTTATTCCTTTCAATATTTTCTTGCAGTGAACAGAGTACTAATCCTGATAGCGAAAACAAATCAAGCTTTGATGGTATCACAGAAACGGATCAGAATGGAAATATTATACATGTCGATGAAGACGATTGGCACGATATTGATATTTTATCATTAATCCCTGCTTACCCTAATCCAATTGTTGCAAATTCTACTGACAGTATTCCACCCGTTTGCAATATATCCTTTTTTCTTCAAAAACAAGCTGAGGTGAAAATTGTTGTGACTGATGATCCTGAGCATGTATTGACAATTCTGGCTCATGATAGATTTGCTGCTGGTCATTATTTGTTTTCATGGCCACTAACAAACAATCATGGTGAACTGTTTAATAATGGGATCTATAGAGTTTATTTCACGCTTTTTACTGAAGATTCTGTATTTGAATCATTTGGCGATGTGGAGTTGAATGGTTTAACCAATGCGAATACGGTTGAGCCATTAACTAAAAATATATGCTTTATGGTAAATTGGCGATATGTTACTATAGAGAATTTTTGGGATGATGGTACATCCCATATGTCGTATATTGATGGTGTCGCTGAGTATGAGGAAACGATTATAGTAAACAATGAACGTCATGACTTACACTGGTCCAATGTAAAATATCATAATAGCGCGATAGAAAGTTTTATTGTC
>Ga0272441_10011334_pt1 | contig 13260 bp, 16 predicted proteins | sample SSMProp6N_FD_193582 | JGI IMG/M metagenome (GOLD analysis project Ga0272441, IMG submission 193582) | Marine sediment archaeal communities from Little Sippewissett salt marsh, Falmouth, MA, United States - SSM-Prop-6N | ecosystem: Environmental > Aquatic > Marine > Wetlands > Sediment ... | reverse complement strand
GTGTATTATCGGTCACCGAGACTTGTTTGACAATAACATCACTATCGCTATCATCGTCGTAAACAGTTAGAGTTACGTCATAATTTCCAGCTGTGCTAAAAGAATGAACTGGGTTTTGTTGATAACTGGTCGACCCGTCGTCAAATTGCCAATGCCAAGTTTCTATAGTTCCGTCTGAATCATGAGATTCATCGGTAAATTGGATATCTTGATTTTTTACAGGATTGAGCGGAGAGTAACTAAAATCAGCAACTGGTGTAGAAGGAGAACCTCCGCTAGTTGCTATATTAAAGCCTAAATCAGATGTTGGGTGAGAACTCCAAGTACCACCAGATTTTGGCTCAGACCATCTAAAACCATTAGCGTAAGGATTTGAGTTAGAACCACAAATTTTCAATTGGTTTGCGTCTAACACGGTAGATGTTATTTCCACAGAAAAATGATATATACCGCCTTTGTTCACGTCAAAATCCACTATTTTAGGAACGGGATAGACTTGGTTTATAGGTACAGTCAACACTCCGTCTCCCCACCAAACAGGTGCAGTTTGGGCTTCATTTTCATATATTCTCACTCTATATTGTACAATACAAGATATTGTAGATTTGAGATAAAACACAATAGCTTCTATATGGTCGTTGTCAACTACGAAACTTTGTCCTTGCATAACGGGATTATCTACGGTTTCGAATAACTCGTAGGTATTTCCTGTGTTAGATTGAATTATGTTTGTTGGCCAAGCTAAACCTACGACGGCTATTAATACAACAGCTAAGATTCCTATAATTAAAATTTTCTTTTTGTCCATTTTATACAACTCCACTACTTCTTCTAGAGAATCTATATATTACCATTCCTATTACTACAACAGCTAATAATATAAAGATTAAAATAAGTGTGTCTACTCCTATTACCAATATTAATATCAAAACTACAACGACCATCACTAGCATGAACGCCATTTGAAAGATAAAACCTTTATCATTTTCTTTTAGATTTCTTAACAATTTTTCACCTCATAATATATAAAATGTCATTAAGAAGGCTAGAACCCAGCCTCCAATAGCCGGAAAGAACATCCTCCTACCAAAGAATGTATAATAATATATGAAAAGAACTACTAAAGAGCCTATAACAGCATACCAGTAGAAGATGTCGTGTAAGGTTAAGAAGAAGATTGAAGGAACTATTAACCAAGCCAAGAAATGAGCGAGAGCTTTAAAAGGTATCATTTTAGGTTCACCATCCACAGTAAGATAAAGGAATAGCCTAGACCAAGTATACCCATAATCCATAGTGATGGTGCGTGAACTCTTCGTATTTTAAGGACAGCGAGATATGCAGTCATCCAAACCACTCCTAGTGGTCCGGCGTAAGGAGAGTAACCTGTTACTTCGAAGTTTAAAGACATCCAATGGTCGACAGCTATGAATTTGGTTATCACTGCACAAAAGGTGACTATTGCACCAAGTACAAGCAATTCCCATTTACGGCTAAAAAGTTTTAACCAGATTCTTCTTAACATTATTCTTCCACCTCGAAATCATATTTGTTTTGGTTTCTTGCTCTAAATATATGATATTGCGTTGGAGTTATAATTGTTCCTTGAGGGTCTAAATAAGAACCTCTGTGTCTTCCTTTATTTATCTTTCTGACTTTGAACACAGGTAGTTGTGGTTGAACCTTTTCTTGTTTTGGATATCTTGTTCTATATTTCCAAGCCTTTCTTCTCATTGAAGCTTCTCTACGTTTCCGAGAAGGGCGATGACGTATTCCACCATGGGAAGGTTTTTCGGGACCAACGTATAAGGTGTATCCTCTTCCTTTATGGTGATAAATACGATAATAGTGAGTATGAGCCAAAGCCGTTCTAGAAAGAATTCTGTATATTTCCGTTTTAGTTCTGGCTCTGTGCTTGGGAATAAAAGTTTTGCCTTTGTGTTTACGCATTCCCAAGGGTCTTATACCATAAACATTGCCTTTCTTTTTCCAAACCATTAATGCTTTCCTCCCTTTTCAGGGTGTAATTTATTATGTTTTCCTCTCGCAGAGAGTTTTTTTGTAGTTCTTAATACAATAACCTTGTCATGTGTTTTAGGGATTTTAATTACTTTTCTATTTTTGGGCTTTCTTTTGAATTTTGGTAGATGATGGACGAGTTTACCATCATTGGGTTCACAACCCGCTTGTCGACGATAGTAGGTTTTTGATTTACCACCTTTCCAACGACCGTTATTTGGTCCGAAGCGTTGAAGATTTGGGTTCTTTTTCTTTTTCATAATCTCTTCCTAAATAACAAAAGTAAAAACCCACCGAAGGCCAAAGCGACTATCCATGTTTCGTGATGTAAGTCGTCTATACTAAAGAAACCCTGCCCAAAGTAGAAGTTGTCCAATAGGAGCACAGCGACTAATATGAATAGAACTATAATTATAAAGTCAACCTTTTTAATAAACATCTTCACTTTACTTTATGAATTGAAACTTTTGGGTTTTTTATTCCTTTTTTTCTTGCAACTTCTCGTAGCTTCTTAGCTTTATTTCTTGCGTCTGCATTGTTTTTCGCTTTGACTGTAAAATCTTGGGTCCAATCATAGCGATAACCTTGTATAGCATCGCCTTGAACTCCTTTGACAGGTCTATGGCCCATTGATTTATATTTGTTTCCAGGAGCTGATAATGTAAATACATGCGTACGATTCGCGAAGTGTCTATCGTTTTTTTTAATTCTATGTTTTTTAAATATACCCATATTTTTCACCTCTTACAATTTTCTTTCTTTACTTTTTGAACTTTATTTCCTTTTTTCTTTAATGAGTTGTATATACCAATACTGGTTTCTGTTTTCCCGCCTCTACCGTCTTTATTCCAAAAATAATAACGATATTTACTTCTTGTTTTTCTTGGTTTCATTTAATTCACTCCAAATCGTGTTTTTCCATATGTTTCCAGAAATATTTCCAGCTTTTCTTTCTTTTTTGTAGTTTTTTCTTTTTCTTTCCCATGTTACCATATTCCTATTAATAAGAATACTACTGATGATATCATTAACATAAAACGCCAATTCAAAGGCATGGGTGCAAAGATAGAGATTAAGAGTAATACTCCACCTATCACTATGAAGATTTGTCCGAATAAGTACATTAGGACAAAAAATATTATTAGAGCAAATATTATGTATCCGAATCCTGGACCACTGACCTTAATAATTCGGTCGCCTTTATTCGTGAACCATCTTGGAACAACTTCGCCTTTATAGTTTATTTTCAGATTTGGTTTTAACCTTCTTGGGTTTGCCATTTAAACATACCACCAATAAAGATATAATGCTAATATTATAAATCCTACTCCAGCCATTTTCCAGTGCCTTTTGATTGGACCAAGGACTTTTGATTTTCCTAAGAGATATACTGCTCCTATAAGACAAGCTATAGCTAAGATATTGAAAACTACAATTAATTCGGGCATTCCTAAGTATGTAGATAATGGGATTAATATTAAAGTCTCTTCAATTGGTGAAACTATTAATAGACCAAAAGCCAATAATATCGTTCCCAACGCAAAATGCTTCATTATGAATTCCTCTTTATTACCTCTACTAATAATACTACAATTATTGCTATAACGAATGTAGGAATCAGGTCTCCAAATGTCAAAGTAGAGAGATATTCACCGAATAACTCCCAACTATTTCCTGTCGAACCAGAGAAATGACCAAAGAAACCTATAAAAAGGTCAGAACCAACCAATATTATAGGTAGGATTATGTAATTTAGAACAAATTTCTTAGTTATTTTCAGTTAATTCACTCCATAAGCGTAAACGTTAATTTCCCAATCGTATGAGAGCATACAATTGCAAGAATTTTCGAATGTTATTTTCCAGGGTCTTCCGTCCCAAGAGCCTTGCAGTATTTCTGGATTTCCGAAGGTGTTTACTGGATTTTGTTCGTTAAGAGAATGAACTAGAAAACCATCCGAGTCATAAACTTTCCACCTCGTGCTAGTTGGACAGGGAAAAGTACAAACGTTTCCATTCCACTCGTCCCACCAATGTTCAAATTCGATTCTGTAGTTGGAGTCGCCTTTGTCCCAATGTTCAGTTATATCGAAGTAAATAGTTTCTGTGTTTGTCGTATCGAAATCCATCACTTCGCAACCTCCAGAAACCATATCTACTTTTGCCCATGTACCAGGTTCGTCGTCTGGAGGTGGTACTGTCTGTTGAGTTTCGCCTTGCCAATGGCAAAGTAGGAATAGTATAAATAGTATTAACGCAAGGATTGGCCAACCGTATTTCTTGGCCTTTTGCATTTAAGAACACCAGCCTAACCAACAATATCCATTGGAGATATAGCACCAAATAACTAGAATTCCTAGTATTAGGCAGACTATCTTCCAAAAATGTTTTCTTAACCAGTTTTGATTCATGTTTTACCACATCCCTAATGCAATAAGTGCCAAGACTATTATTCCAATCAATAATAGCCATTTGTTTTGACCAAATCTATTAAACCAAGGAACTTTCCATATAGCAAGACATGCTATAATTATAACAATTGCCGTGGTCATAACAACAGTATCTTCTACTTCTCCTTCACCTGTTGTGCTTAAAGGCGGTGGGACAGTGATGGTGGTAGTGCAGTCAGGTCTACTTGTAGACCAATCGCCACCAGGGTCTGAAGCAAAGACTTGGCTTATAACATTACCATCAGAACAACGATAGTACGTTGTGTATGTAGTTGTCGACCCACCTCCAGTGGAAATAGGATTCTTTTTTTGAGAGACAGCAAAGGTCTTGGTACTCCAAGTTCCTGTGTAGTTGAAAGTAAGATGACCGTTTGCGTCTGCAACAGAATTTTCGTTCCAATCGTTTACTGATAATGAATATTCATTACCTGCTCCAAACCCAGGAAGGACAATACCAAGGAAGTCAGCGTCATCGGTTTGTCCAGTCCAAGAACTTGTACTTGACATATTAATAATAACATAATCATTGTCGCTAGTTGTGAATTGGACATCTCTACTTGTGATGTTCCAAGCCGTGTTGCCTCTTTTTCTTGAGATGACTATGTTTCCTTGGGTTATATTAGTAGTATCTGTTAAATCGTCAAGGAAGTATTTGGTCACAGTGGAGAGTTGTGTATTATTTATTGTACTTACTACATCATTATGAGTATACCAATCTACACCATTGTTAGTAGAGTTAACATTTGTAAAGTTTACAGCAGAATCGGCATCTATTCTTATACCAAACACATTACAATTGGTTACATTTATGTTACTTAAAGGAGTCTCTCCTACTATTATACTTTTAATAAATAGCCCGTTGTAGCAATGTGAGATATGTGTGTTTGTGGCAGTAAACAATGGAGAACCACCAGTATCGTTTATGCAAATCCCACCATAAGATTCGTTTATATCACCACCAAGATATGCAATTCTAGCACTAGACAGACCAAAAGCACCATCTCCATCTCCTTCAGAATTGTTTACTCGAATAGAAGGACGGGTCTTTGCACCGGTATTAAAAGTAGTATCATTTGCAGAAGAAGCATTGAGACCGCCTGCACCGGTAGCCGGTACCATAGCAGTTACTAAAGTATCGTTAATAAAGAGTCTTCCATAAGAAGTGATGTTTGCGATGGCTCCGTCTATAGAAGACAACCACAACCAATCGCAAGTCGTATCTATTACAAGGATTCCTGATTCGTTAACTTGGATAGAGCAATTTAAGAGATAAGTTGAATTTGCATCGCCCGACGCAATTTCACATAAGTGAGCAGTTGTTACATCTGCGTCCGCAAAGACGTCTGGTATAGTTGCTTTTGTTCCAGTTATAAATATTGTGTCAGCAGTTGTTCCGTCTCCGTGTTTCTTTTGAGAGCCTAAGTGTATTCCTGCTGCTCCCATGGCAGTATTCATGATTACAAGCATCGCGACTAAAAACAATAGCGTCAATATTATTTTTGTTGTTTTGTTCCATTTCATATTTTCACACCCAATTATAAAATTTTACAGACCAGTGTGGGTCTATATCACAATCATAGTTGTTTCCTATGAAGAAAGTCCACGGCGTACCGTCGTAGACTCCAGAATAAATCGTGTCAGTAACAAAATTAAGAATACATTCAGTATCTGTTCTGTGCCAGATTTGGTTATCATAAGAGTCGTGTAGACACCAAACCACAGAACCTTCGTCTCCACATTCAAAGACATCTTTGAAATTCCAACGTCTAGATATTTCTATCTTGTGTCGTCCAGGTACCCAATCGTCTCCAAAATCAAGAGGCCATTCTTCAAAATCTCCAGAACCTATAAAACACCATTCAGAACCTGTTCCTACTAATTCCCAGCCTCCTGCGGAAGGAGTCTCTGTTTCGTTCTCGTCTTCAGGTGTTTGGTCATTTCCATCATTATTTTGATAACCTCCACCGTTTGAATCGTCGTCGCCAGAAAAGTTGAAGAAAGACTCTTCTTGAGTACTATACAAGCCTATTGCTAAAATTGCAACAATTGCTATAATTATTATTAATAGATAACTTTGTTTCATATTACCAACCTTTCTTTTTAATATCAGATATGATTTTATAATCAGCGTAAGGATTTGCAGCTTTCTTGTTAGAAACCCAGCTTTGTGCTTCTTTCTTGTCTCTGAAGGTTTTTATTTTTCTTGCTCTTCCACGCTGGTCGTAGAAATAGACATTGTAACGGGTTCTATAATCTGCTGATTTCTTTTTTTCTGGCTTTTTCCATATAGATTTCTTTTTCTTTGGCGGTTTTCCAAAGAACCACCTTCTCTTTTTTACCATGGGTGTAACCTCCATTTCTTGATTCCTATAAAGACTATTAAAGCTCCTACAACCACGGAGAGCCAGGGAGAGATTTTTAACTCTTCTACTATAAAGTTATAGAAAGGAGTTATGAACATCCACATACCCACCATTACCACGACTATTATTATAATGAATTGGGCTTGTTTGGGCAGGCTTTTAAATCTTGCTCTTAAAGACATTCTTACCTCTTCCATACAATTGATACTACAAATAAGCTACTTAAGAAGATTAATAATATGTATTCCCAGCTTCCCATTATTATGGAAATGATATCATCTCCTTCTTCACAATATTTGGAGTTTGATTCGATTAATTTCCATTGACCGTCTTGACATTGGTATAGGTTACCATCGACACATGTAGTTTCGGTTCCAGAACATTCGGGAGGTGCTTGACAAAACGAAGAGTTCTCTTCTATCAAAGCCCACTGTCCGTTCTGGCACTGGTAAAGGTCACCGTCTAAACAGGTTGTTTCGCTTCCTGAACACACTGGGTCTTGATAACCACAAGTAGCAGAGTTTTCTTCTAATAATACCCATTGACCGTTTTCACATTGATAAAGGTCATCGTCTATACAGGTTTGTTCAGTACCACTGCATTCGGGTGGTTGGCAAGAAGGAGCATTTTCTTCTATTAAAACCCAAGAACCACTTTGGCATTCGTATAAGTCTCCGTCTATGCAGGTAGTTTCAGACCCTTCACACTCTGGTGGGTCGGGGTCACCTGTGCAAGTAGGAGAGTTTTCCTCTACTAAAACCCACTGGCCATTTTGGCATTGGTACAGGTCATTATCTATGCAATCAAAGACATCTCCTTCGCATACTGGAGGAACGTCTGGGTCGCAGGCGTCTCCCACTCCGTCGCCATCCCAATCGTCTTGGTCGGGATTCCATGTGTTGGGACAATTGTCTTGGTTATCAGGAATACCGTCTTCGTCGGTATCGTATGGTGGTGGAGGGTCGTCTGGAGGCGTAGGGTGTTCTAACCAGTTATATCTTACTCTATACCAATTATTGTCTGGGTCATCCGCTCTATACATAAAACCTATTATATCGTTGTGTTCTCCAAAATAGGTGTTTATCATCGAGTAGCCGAATTTATCTTCTATAAACATATCTGGGTCAGTGAACCATTGATGAGCGTTGTCTTCCCAAGTATGAGTCTCATTGTTGTACTCCTTGTAGAAAACGGTATTAGGAACTTCTTGATTACCATCAGTTCCCGCCCAGAATAGAAGGAATCCATCCCCACCTTGCGTTAAAACGGGAGTGAAATGATGATTGACAGCAGGTTTATAATTTATATCTAGAATTACGTCATCGTCGTGCCATGTGCCGTCTGATTCTCTATAACAGTGGACGAACCTGTAATATGGTGGACCAGTGGAAGCATCTGGAAATCCTGGTTCTTCATATAAAGCAACATGAACTTCGTCTCCCACAGATACCACAGAAACAGCCCCGAAGAAATCATTAGTCACTTGTCTGTTTGTAACCGTTTCTAAAGAACCCCAAGACTGAGTATTGCAATCCCACTTTCTACCGTAAACTGGTCCTTCAAACATTTCCCAAGGATAGCCTTCATATTGGCTCAAATGACACACTACATACACAGAACCGTCTGGAAGTGGAACTACAAGATATTGATAATTTATGTTAGGGTCTTCGTATACAACGAAACCGTCTTCGAAACCAGGTGCATCTACCCACGTACCATCCGTTGTTTGAGAATGGAAGATTCTACTTCTATCATAGGTACCGTCTCCTAGATAACCGAAGGTAGTTATCCAAGGATACCCATTGGCATCTACACAAATTACAGGGTCGCTATCAAAGATATATAAGTATGAATTGTCGTGAAAAAGTTGTTCGGGTTGCCAAGTTATAGTACCATCCGAATTCAATAAACCTTTACGATAATATCCTGGAGTACCAGCTTCCATTTCTGTTCCGTACGAATATGCATAGTGGATATCATTGCCACGCTGAAAAATGCTGAAATCAGCACCACCGTGAAGACCTCCTGTTATGTATTGGTTTTTGACATCCCAGTTTTGTCCATCTGGACTTGAGGCATAGTAACGCCCTTGGTCCCAGTAAGGTGGTCCGTTTGTACCGTAAAATATCCAATGTCTACCTGCACCATAGCAAGTTAATCTTTGCATCGACATACGAGTACCACAATCAATTGTAATTCCAGTCACATCACTATAAGTTCCAGATTCTAGTATTTCCGCTTTGGGGAATACGTACATATATCCTAATAGCATAAGTATTGCCAAGAGCAACACAATAGATGTTCTTCTTATTTTCATTTTATCTCTTCCACACAATTGATACTATAAGTAAACCACCAAGGAATATCAACAAAATATATTCCCAAGATAATCCTAATATTATATTGTCGTCTCCATCATCTGGACCACCGTCTTCTGGTCCTTGGTTACCACTGTCTGGGTCACAAGCGTCTCCTATTCCATCTTGGTCTTCATCCGCTTGGCTAGGGTTGTAGACATCAGGACAATTGTCCTGATTATCTGGGATTCCATCTTCATCATTATCAAACGGTGGTGGTGGGTCATCGTCTTCTGTTGGATGTTCAAGCCAATTATATTTCACTCTGTAAAAATTGTTATTTAGGTCATCTGCTCTGTACATTACCCCTATCACATCATCGTGCTCACCAAAAAAGGTGTTTAACATGGAATAACCAAAAGCATCTTCTACGAACATGTCTGGGTCGGTGAACCACTCGTGGGAATTAGATTCCCAAGTATGAGTTGCATTATTATATTCTTTATAGAAAACTGTGTTGGGTACTTCTTGTGTCCCATCTGTACCAGCCCAAAATAAAAGGAAACCGTCTCCTCCTTGGGTTAATACAGGAGTATAGTGATGTAAGTTTTCTGGTTCATAATTAATCTCAAAAATTATGTCGTCGTCGTGCCAAGTCCCATCTGGTTCTCGGTAACAATGGACAAATCTATAATAAGGTGGTGTAGCACCTCCGTCTAGACCAACTTCTTCGTAGAAAGCTACGTGAACTTCATTTCCAACACTCACAACAGAACCTGGTCCATGATAATTGTTTGTAGTTTGTCTACTTGTTATGGTCTCGACTGGACCCCAAGTCTCAGTTTGGGCGTCCCACTTCCGACCCAAGGTATCTGCAATTATAGCGTTTTCTACTCTACTTAAAAGACCCACTACATATACTGAACCATCAGGTAGTGGCACTATCATTGGTAAGAGTTCATCTGTTCCAGGAAAGGGAATAAAGCCATTTTCAAAGCCTGGGGCATCTACCCAAGTACCGTCGGTGGTTTCGGAGTGGAACACACGTCCCATTCCTGCATCATCACGTGGCCATGAATCTGAAACAGTAAACCAAGGGTATCCGTTGGTATCGACACATATAGTTGGGTCATCGTCTTCATTAACTACAGCAGGGTCATCACAAACCATCTGTTCGGGTTGCCATGTAATATAACCGTCGGTACCGAGAGTTCCTTTTCTATAATAAGAAGGAGTGTTAGCTGGAGTGTTATAACTGTAAACATAATGAATGTCATTACCACGTTGATATATACTGAAGTCGGCACCACCATTCAAACCACCCGTTATATACTGACCAACGACGTCCCAAGTTTGCCCGTCGGGACTAGAAGCATAATAGTGTCCGTGGTCCCAATTGGGTGCATCATTTGCACCATAAAAAACCCAGTGACGACCAGCCCCATAACAAGTTTTGCGTTGCATGCTCATACGTGTGCTACAGTCGATAGTAGAACCAGTTACATCGCTGTAAGTTCCACTTTCAATTATCTCTGCCTTCGGAAAGACGAACATATAGCCTAATAACATTAGTATTGCAAATAACAATACAACAGACGTTTTCTTTATTTTCATAGACTTATCTCCTTTTTTATTATATAAGTATCTACATTTGTTCCGTCGACTATTCTTCTTGTGGCACTATTTAGGTCGTCAAGAATACAATATGTACTAATGGTTGGACCTATAGTAGTGTCAGATATGATTACTTCATCATCGAAGTGAGTTATAACAGAACAATGGGTATAAGCAGACCCTTCGGCTGTTACATCGATGAGAGCGATGTAAGAATCCGCGTCTGGGTCTTCGGCTAAGACTAAACTATACATAAGACTGGCTTGAGACCAGCAGTTTCCTTCACCCCTTTTAAGGGTTTCTGAGGGATAAACAGGGTCAGCAGATATATAACGAATATTTCCACCAACCCATTCTTGTATATCATAAACGTCTTTTATGGAAAGGACTCCATCAGGAGTTATTATATGTTCAAGGTTTGCAATAACAGCAGGGTCATCAGGTTTGGTATATTCAGTTAGCCAAGCGTCGGGATTTTGTTCTATGTCAGATATGGACATATTTGGGTTTGGTAAGAATAAGATTGCTATTACTACAACAGTAGCTATAACTATTAAAATTAAAGGAGTTCTTTTTATTTTCATAATATCACAACAACCCAAGATATCAATATATCTTGTTCGTAAAAGTTACAAATTTCAGTTAACCAAGGTTCGTCACCATTCCAAAAACCTTCTTCTTCTTCGTAGACATCGGTCGGAATAGGTGTGCTTGAATAGTGATTTGGTCCAAGAGAATCGTCTACATAGAAATGAACCTGATTTTGAACCCAACCAATCTCTGGTCCTTTTGGTCCAGAACCGCCAACACCAGGACCAGGTGCATCGCCACAATCACTTTCTTCCCATTCATAGTAGACAATGAATTCGTGTTCTCCGGGAGGACAATCGTCTGGAGAGAATTCAAAACTTACACAACTTCCAGAAGAAATGCAAACTTCATCGTATATTGTTAGACAAGCGTCTATAGGGTCTAGGTAATCGGGTATTTCGTCACCATCAGAATCTTCTCTACCTTCGTGTTCATCTGGTATATGGTCTCCATCAGAGTCTTCGTCTAGATAGTTCTCTTTGCCATCTCCATCTGGGTCACAACCAAATTCTTCTCCATCTTCACGTTCGTCACGTGTAGGAATTCCGTCTCCATCATCGTCTGAATCTAGATAATCAGGAGTTCCGTCGCCATCTGTGTCATCGTCTCTCAATGAACCATCTCCGTCGATGTCTTCGTATATATCAGGAACAGAATCTCCGTCAGAATCGGCTAAATCAGAACTATAAGAAGTTCCTGGGCCACCTCTCAATTCCAAGAAACGACCATGGTCAACAAAATAAAGGTCGTCTATATTTCCCACGGAAGACCAATGACAAAGTAATAATAATATGAATAGTATCAAAGATAATATAGGAAAGATATATCTTTTCATAATCCGTGTACCCAATTGTGTAAGGATTCTAAGCCTGGGATGACTCTTAGGTCAACAGTAGTTACTTCAAAACCAGCGTAAGAGAAGAATATAAATATAACTCCCAAGATGACACAAGTTAAGAATATCCATTGACTAGCACGATTTAAAAATATTATTATAAATCCCATTGCTAATAAAAGAAGACCAATCATCGCAGTTAGACCCCAAGTCAAGGTAAACATTCCCAATATAGCTAAAGCCACAAAGAGAAAGACTATGAACAGTATGAAATTGAATTTGTCGTAGAGAACAGCTATATGGCTACTACCAAGGTCGTATCTTCCCATTTAAATCCCCGACGGAGTTATCTCATCATTTATTTCTTTCGCAAGTTCTTCGTAATCCATTATTGCTCCTATTGCATTAAAACAACAGACTCCAGTTCCTTCGGCTACAGCCAAACATACCGACACGGTTATTCCTTTTTCAAAGACTCCGTAGTATACGTTATAAGAGTCTATTGTTATGTTACCGTAGAGTTCTTGTTCTCTGTAGACGTAGATGTTGTAACCATTGGCAAGGAAATCTGTTTTATAATCGGCTAAGACTTGACTAGGAGTTGCTCCTTCCAGATAATAGAATTTAAAGTTTACTTCAGAATGGGAAGGTATGTTTTCATTTAGCATATTAATGTACATTTGGCACTGAGACAGTTGAGAACAATCTGTGCAACCTCCCGATTCAGCTTCGGAATGGGTTGTAGGTACTCTTGGGCTTTCTACCCAAGGTATATATCCGCTGTCGTATGCCACGTATGTTCCACCAGCTCCAATACCGAGAATAATAAGAATTGCTATTATTAACCCGGACGCTATTGCGTAATTATTATCTTTTCTCATATTACACCTCTTTTACAAACTAAAAAATGCTCCAACCACGAAAAGGTTGTAAGCCGAGTGTACTGCAATTGTAGCAGGAAGACCAAACCTTTTCTCACGAGCAATAAATGCTAATAGAAGACCGATTACGAAAGCAAATACAAAAGGAAGGATTTGCGTTCCCACGGCTTCCCAGTTAAAATCATAATATCGAATACAATAAGCCCAAGTA
>Ga0272441_10011333_pt1 | contig 13260 bp, 10 predicted proteins | sample SSMProp6N_FD_193582 | JGI IMG/M metagenome (GOLD analysis project Ga0272441, IMG submission 193582) | Marine sediment archaeal communities from Little Sippewissett salt marsh, Falmouth, MA, United States - SSM-Prop-6N | ecosystem: Environmental > Aquatic > Marine > Wetlands > Sediment ... | reverse complement strand
GGAATTCGTATCTCTTTTGTTCCCCAAAATAACTTGTAATATCCTCCGCCAGTTGGTGTTATAAAACCTGCAACACTAGGTGTTTGTCTTTGAGAAAGATAATCAAAATCAAGCATTCTTTGAGCTGCTCTCTGTTGTGTTCCATAGATAAATGATTTTGTATTTTTATCAAAAAGCTCGTAGTCTTTCATTTTATTTACCTCCTTTTAGAGCCATTGTAACAATTTTTGTCATATGTGTTTCAGGTCCATATACCTCAATAGGTAAACCAAGTCTTTTACCCATTTTTCTCATGTTTTCAAGTCCTTCTTTGTAATTTGGCCCGCCTCTTCTAACATATATTTTCACATTAGTTTTCTTTAATTTATCAGAATATTTTTCAACAGCCTGAATTATGCCTGTAAATGTTTTTGCAACATCAGTAAAATTGGCTATTCCTCCACCAACAATTAGAAACTTTGGTCTGCCTTTTGAGTCTTTTTTTCTTGTCATCAGATCAAGGACTGTCTTTGTATATTCATAAGTCAGCTCAGTAGTTGGATTTCCGCTGTATTCCCCGTAGTTTGCAAGTTCTTTTGTAAATCCAAGATCAGCTACAGTATCAGCATAAATTACACTTGCACCTCCACCGGCGACAAGATTCCAAATTCTTCCCTCAGGATTTAAAACAGTAAGTTTTAGTGATGCACCAGTTCTTTCATCAAGTTCACTAACTCTTTCTTCTTCTTTTGTTTTCAACAGGCCAAATGGATTGGGAAATTCTAAATCACCCCATTTCTCTGCACATTGATAAGAAGCATAATCATCTAATTTTGCTACAGTGTCAAGTGCGACTGGTTCATCTTTAACAAAAGTAAATGGATTTAACTCAAGATATACAAAATGATAATCAACTAACATTTTGTAAAGTGCAATGATAAACTCTGCTACTTTTTTCTTTTTATCGCCTAGCTCTTTTGGTAAAAATTTTTCAACATCGGCTTTTTTGAGGTCAGAAAGTATTGGTATATCAAGTGTTTTTACTGTGTCCCATACTTCTTCAATATCAACTCCGCCTTTTGTTGAAAAGTGAATTGTATCTTTGTCTCTATGCGTAGTAATTGCTAGATAATATTCTTCTTCATGAGGAACAAATTTTTCAACTAGAAAATGTGTAAGAATGCCTGTTGTTTTACCTGTGGTTTGTTTAATTGTTACCTTTTTATTCATTCTTTCTTTAATCCATTTTTTTACTTCATTCCAGTTTTTATTAACATATAATAAATTGTTTTTACCTCTTTTTCCAAAAAGTTGATCAGGCTTTGCAACAAGTTTTTCTTTTTTCAACCAAGGATGCTTTTTTTCTAATTGTGTAAAATTAGTATCCGGTCCTATTAGAACCTGTTTTGGTTTAAATTTTATTTTTCCATCTGAAAAATCTGTTAGTGCTTCAGCCATCATTCTTTTTGCATCATATTCTCTAATCCCTTTTTGTGCCATTTATTTATCCTCCTTTTTTTTGTGCAATAACATTTAGTGTGCCACCTGCAAGTATCTTTTCTTTTTCTCTATCTGAAAGATTAAATGAAGCTTCTAATTCAATGCCCTTTGTTTTGTTTAATACTTTTACTTTAGCTCCATTTCCAGATAATGCATTTCTAACATCTGGAATTTCTAATTCGTCCCCTTGTTCAATTTTTTCATAATCTTTTTCATTTACAAATTCTAAAGGAACTATTCCAAAATTGACAAGGTTTGCTTTATGAATTCTTTCCATTCCTTTGGTAATAACTGCTTTTACACCCATATACATTGGACAAAGTGCTGCATGTTCTCTTGAGGAACCTTGTCCATAGCTTATGCCACCTACAATGATATTGTATTTACCTTTCTCTTTGATTTCTTTTGCTCTGTTATAAAAAGAGTCATCTACTACTTCAAATAAAAACTCTGAGTATTTTGGAACATTTGATCGATATTTCATTTTGCTACCTGCAGGAATTATGTGATCTGTTGTTATTTCATCCCCAACTTTAATTGTAACTAGTCCTTCAATTTTTTCAGGCAATGGTTCGTTTTTTGGCGGGTCACCAATATTTGGCCCTCTGTATATTTTAACATCTCTGTCTTTTAAAGGGGGTATTATCATATCATCATTTACTATGAATTTTTTTGGCATCTCAATTTTTGGATATTTAATTCCTTGTTTTTCTAGATCTCTTGGATCTACAAATTTACCTGTAATTGCTGCTGTTGCAGCTGTTTCAGGGCTTACTAAATAAGCGTTTGCGCTTTTTGTTCCAGATCGTCCTAAAAAGTTTCTATTGCTTGTTCTAAGTGAAACTGCTTCTGTTTGAGGTGATTGGCTATTACCTATACAAAAACCACAAGCGTTTTCTGCAAGTCGGACACCTGATGCTATCATTTCACCAAGTTTTCCATTTTTTGCAAGCATTTCAAGAACCTGTTTTGAACCGGGTCCAACAACTACACTTACATTTGGATGAATGCTATGGCCTTTCAATAGCTCTGCAAATATCATCATATCTCTATAAGATGAATTTGTGCAACTGCCCATGCAAACTTGATTTACTTCTATACCTTTCATTTCTTTTACTTTTGAGATATTGCCAGGGCTGTGAGGTGTGGCTGTTAATGGTTCAATTTTGCTAAGGTCAAGATCTACAACTTTTTCATATTCAGCATCAGAATCTGCTTTCAGCTCAACCCATTGATCTCCTCTTTCTTGAGCATCTAAGAAACTTTTGGTTTCTTCATCACTTGGAAAAACACTTGTTGTTACACCACATTCAGCACCCATGTTTGTAATGGTCGCTCTCTCAGGAACAGTAAGAGTTTTTACGCCTTCTCCACCATATTCAAAAACAGTTCCTACATTGCCATGAGTTGAAAAAATCTCTAAAACTTTCAATACTACATCTTTGGCACTAACCCATGGATTCAATTTACCTTTAAGATTTATTTTAACAACTTTAGGGCAAGTCATTCGGAAAGGCTCGCCAGCCATTGCAGCGGCAACATCCAAACCACCTGCACCAATTGCTATCATTCCAATACCGCCGCCAGTTGGAGTATGAGAATCAGAACCAAGTAGGGTTTTTCCAGGTCTACCAAATCGCTCTAAATGCACTTGATGACATATACCGTTTCCAGCTCTAGAATAATATATGCCATATTTTTTTGCAACTGTTTGTAGATATTTATGATCATCAGCATTTTCAAAACCAATCTGAACTGTATTATGATCAACATAACTAACAGATAGCTCAGTTTGAACACTTGAAACGCCCATAGCCTCAAATTGTAGATAAGCCATTGTGCCTGTTGCATCTTGTGTAAGTGTTTGATCTATTTTAATTGCTATTTCTTTTCCAGGATTCCAACTGCCTTCTACAATATGTTTTTCTAAAATCTTTTGTACAATACTTTTTCCCATTTTGAATCTACACCTCCCCAAATAAAAGGTTTTAATCGATTACATTCCGTATTAAGAATTTACTACTTAAATTATACGTATTAATTTTTTAATTTTATAATATTATTTTATTGTAACAAAATACTTATACAGGAAATATATTTCAGGCTCGACCTGATATAGTATATTAGGGAGGAAAAAATATGTTAATGATTGTAAGATTATTCCCAAAAACAGATATAAGTAGAGTATGGAAGTATATTGAAGAAAATATTAAAGAAGAACATAAAGACCTTGTACCGTTATATGCAACTCAATCTGAAGGAATGATGAATGTTGGTATAATTTTTGATGTTAAAGAGGTAGATAGTTTATCTGATTTTATAACAAAAGATATTGTAAAATGTGAAGAATTAAATCATACAAAAACAATATCGCTAATGAAACCAGTTTTTTTCCCAATACCAAAAAAGAAACCAGAAAATATTCAGAGATATCTAGTAAGAATTTATGCTCATCCAAAACACTACAAGAAGGTTTATGATTATCTACATAACCATAAATATCCTTTTAATTTATTCCCAATTTATATATCGTATTCACTAGGGGATGAAGATATTATAATGAATGTTGCTGCAGATAATAAAGAAACAGTAAATAAATTTGTAAGAGATCATATAAGATGCCTTGATGGTGTTAATCAATGTTCATTTTATCCAGTTTTTAGGGCAAAAAGATTTGCACCACTTGAAAAAATTATTGAGGAGCAGAAAAAACATCTTGATGAAAAAGCATGGAAACGTAAGAAAGAAGAATTTGACCTTGATTTTGACTGGGTTGAAAACTTTGAAGAATATGCACAAATAACCGGTGCATTTCCAGGAGATTATTAGAAAAAACAAAGGTGAAAAAATATGGCTGAAGAAACAAATGAGATTATTAAACCAATAAAAAAAGTAAAGACTAAAACATACATAAGTTCACTGGAACAATACCAAGAAATGTATGACAAATCAATAAATGAGCCAGATAAATTCTGGGCAAGAATTGCAGAGATGAGTGTAAGTTTTTCCAAAAGATGGGATAAGGTTAGAGATTTTGATTTTAACGAAGGAAAAATTTCTTGGTTTAAAGGAGCTAAGTTGAATGTCTGTTATAACTGTTTAGATAGGCATGTCAATGTTGGGCGTGGAAATGATACAGCAATTATCTGGGAAGGAAATCAACCAGGAACAGATAAAAAATTTACCTACAAAGAGCTTTTAGAAGAAGTATCAAAATTTTCAAATGTATTAAAATCAAAAGGAGTCAAAAAGGGAGATAGAGTTTGCATCTATCTACAAATGATTCCTGAACTAGCAATTTCAATGCTTGCTTGTGCACGTATTGGAGCTGTTCATTCAATTGTTTTCGGAGGTTTTTCAGCTGATTCTCTTCGCGATAGGATAAATGATTCTGAGTGTAAAGTTTTAATTACTCAAGACACTGGTGTACGAGGGGCTAAAAAAATTCCAATGAAAACAACATGTGATGATGCAGTAAAAGCAACTCCTTCAATTGAATCAGTCATTGTTGTTGATCATCAAAATCAAGAAATACCAATGGGCAAAAACGATTATTGGTGGCATAAAGAAATGGAAAAAGCAGATTCAGTTTGTCCACCAGAAGAAATGGATGCAGAAGATCCATTATTTATTTTATACACATCAGGCTCCACTGGCAAACCAAAAGGAGTATTGCACACACAAGCAGGATATCTTGTATATGCATCTGTTACATTCAAATACATTTTTGATTATCATGAAGGAGACGTGTATTGGTGCACAGCAGACATCGGCTGGATTACAGGGCACTCATATATAATATATGGGCCACTTGCCAACAAAGCAATTTCAATTATGTTCGAAGGAGTTCCAAATTATCCTAATTGGGGACGTTTTTGGGAAATATGTGAAAAATACGGTGTAAACATTTTCTATACGGCGCCAACAGCCCTTCGAGCTCTTATGAAACAAGGTGACGACTGGGTTAAAGAACATGATCTTAGCACACTAAAATTACTCGGGACAGTTGGTGAACCAATAAAATCCAAGGAGTGGCATTGGTATCATAGTCTTGTTGGCGGAGGTCGATGTCCAATAGTTGATACATGGTGGCAAACAGAAACAGGTGGAATATTAATTTCTCCATTACCCGGTGTTACAGGTTTAAAACCAGGTTCTGCAACAGTACCATTCTTTGGTGTTGAACCAGTATTAATGGATGACAAAGGCAATGAAATCACAGGAAATAACGTAGAAGGAAACCTTGCAATAAAATCTGCATGGCCCGGTATGATGAGAACAGTTTATGGAGATCATGAAAGATTCAAGAAAACCTATTTTTCAACATATAAAGGATACTATTTCACAGGTGATGGATGCAGACGAGATACTGATGGATATTTCTGGATAACAGGTCGAGTGGATGATGTTATTAATGTATCTGGTCATAGAATTGGAACAGCAGAAGTTGAAGGAGCCCTTGGAAAGCATCCAAAGGTTGCAGAGGCAGCAGTTGTTGGTTTTCCACATGAAATTAAAGGTCAGGGAATATATGCCTATATAACCCTGAAATCAGGGGAATCTGTTGATGAAAATCTTACAAAAGAACTTGTCCAAACAGTTAGAACTGAAATTGGAGCAATTGCATCACCTGACAAGATACAATATGCTGAGGGTCTTCCAAAAACAAGATCTGGAAAAATCATGCGACGTATCCTAAGAAAGATTGCTGATGGAAAAATCGAAGATGTTGGTGATACAAGCACTCTTTCAGATCCAAAAATAGTTGATTCTCTAATAAAAAATAGACAATAAAACAACCTGAGAGATTTCTCTCTTTTACTTTTTTCTTTTTCTTTTTTAATACTAATAACTGTTATATAATGCTTATTTGTTTTACTCGCTGAATAAAATTACTAAGGGGAGGAATAAATGGACAGCGATAGTATTGAAAACGGTATCGTTCAACTCATTAAAAAAGCTGAAACAGAGTTACCAGATGATGTTATTAAATCTTTGAAAAAAGCATATAAAATTGAAACTGGCATTGCAAAGACTCAGATTGATGCAATATTAAAAAATATTGATTTGGCAAAAAAATCAGGCCGACCTATGTGTCAGGATACTGGTATTCAAACTTTTTTTGTTGAAGTTGGAATTGATTTTCCAGAAATAATGCAACTTAAAAAAATTATTACTAATGGTGTAAAAAAAGCTACTAAAGAAATACCAATTCGACCTAATACAATAGATCCTATAACTGGTGTTAACCATAAGGACAACACTGGCAATCATGTCCCTTATATTAATTGGGATTTTGTTGAGGGTGATAAAGTATCTATCATTGCTTTTCCAAAGGGTGGTGGTAGTGAAAATATGAGTAAACTTGGTATGTTAAAGCCAGGGGTAGGAATTAAAGGTGTTAAAGATTTTGTAGTTGAAGAAATGATTAAGGCTGCAGGTCAGCCTTGCCCTCCTACAGTTGTTGGTGTGGGTATAGGTGGTGGCGCTGATCTTTCATTAAAGCTTGGAAAACGTGCACTTTTAAGGCCTGTTGGTGTGCGTAACAAAGACAAAGATATTGCTAAAATTGAAGAAGAAATAATTAAAAGAATTAATAAAAGTGGTATTGGTCCAATGGGTTTAGGTGGAAAGACCACTGTTTTGGATGTCCATGTTGAAATTGCCCATCGTCATCCAGCAAGCCTTCCTGTTGGTATATCTGTTCAATGTTGGGCTGATCGTCGGGCAAAAATGATTATCCGTTCTGATGGTTCATGGGAGGTTGAATGATTATGGAGTATCATTTTAATCTGCCAATTAGTTCAGATGAAATTAAGAAATTGCAAGTTGGCGATATAATCTATGTTACGGGTTTAGTTTTTACTGCTCGTGATGAGGCTCATCATATGATGCTTACAAAAAATAAAAATGATTTGCCTTTTGACCCCTCAAAAATGGCTCTGTATCATTGTGGTCCTTTGATGAAAAAAACAAAAAAGAGTTGGGAGGTTGTATCAGCAGGGCCCACTACAAGTAGCCGTATGGAGATTTTTGAGGACAAATTCATTGAAAAGTTTGGAATAAATCTAATAATAGGAAAAGGCGGCATGGGGGAAAATACACAAAAGGCATTACAAAAATATATATGTATATATACATCTTATACTGGTGGTGCAGGAGCTCTTGCTGCTGACAAAGTAGAAAAGGTAAAAGATGTATTTTGGCTTGAAAAACTTGGAATGCCAGAAGCAGTTTGGCTGTTTAAAGTCAAAGAATACGGACCATTGGTTGTAGCAATGGATTCTCATGGAAAATCCATTTATAAAAACCTAAAAAAATAAAGGTGAAAAACTTGGAAATAGACCTATCAATAGATCCAAAAGAAACTTCGACTGTTATTAAAGATTTCATTAAAACATATGTTGAAAACTCAGGATGCAAAAGTGTAGTGATAGGTCTATCAGGAGGAATTGATTCGGCAGTTACAGCAGTTTTATGTAAAGAAGTTCTTGGAAAAAATAATGTAAAATGCGTATTTTTACCAGATGAAACAACACCAAAACAAGACATAAAAGACTATCAACTAATTGTAAAAAAATTCAACCTGATCTGCAAACAAATTGATATAACTGATATTGTAAAACAAATTGAATCAAAAAGCATAATCAAGCCTGACAAATATGCTCTTGCAAATGTAAAAGCAAGAACTAGAATGGTTCTACTCTTTGAGTATGCAAATATGACAAAAAGCTTTGTCTGTGGAACGTCTAATAAATCTGAAATTCTTATCGGATACTTTACAAAATATGGAGATGGTGGTGTTGATCTCATGCCTATTGGTGATCTTTTCAAAACCCAAGTTTGGGTTCTTGCAAAGAATTTGAAGATTCCTGAAAAACTAATTAATAAACCACCAACAGCAGGTCTTTGGAAAGATCAAACTGATGAAAAAGAACTTAAACTTAGTTATAGAAAACTTGATTTGATTCTTGCTGGTATTGAAAGAAAGATAGATGATGCCGATATTGTTAAAATTGCTGGTGTTAAAAAATCTGATGTTGATCGTATTAGAAATATGAGAAAGAATAGCCAACATAAAAGACGAAGCCCCCTTATTCCAAAAATTGGAGTTCGAACTCCGAGTCTTGATTGGCGTGCACCAGTTCAAGAGGGATAAAGACACATATTTATATATATTTTAAAATAACTTTTTAAATCTTTTTTAATGTATCTAAAAAAATATTTAAAATTTGAAAGGTTCTTGATCTAGGTTTAATTGTTGGATTATATTCAAGCTCTTTTGTTGCTTCTAATATGATTCCATCTTGTGTAATAGATATATTGCGAAAATGAATACCTTGTTTACAATCATCAGTTTGAACAAAAAGAGTAGAATAATCATTACAATTTAATGGAAGATCGTTATACATATTTTCTTCAGAATCATAAATTCGAGAACTATGCGTATGACCAGTTAAAACAAGTTCAACATCATAATCTTCGCATAATTGAATAAAATTTAGTCTGTTACGAGCAATAACATCTTCCATACGTCCAAAATCATCTTTTTTACTAATAGCTGGATGATGCATAAGGACTATTTTGTATTTAGAATTGCAATTAGACAACTGTTCTTCTAACCAAAAGATATCCTCATCAAATAGTCCTGCTCCTAAAATTAGAGTCCACTCCCATGGTTCAAGTATATAATTAGCTCCTGAATCTATAAAAAATAAAGATGCATCACCATAATTTACAACATATCTATCTATTTCATTAACATATTTATGATAATTATTCAAATTATTTTCCCAAACATAGTCATGATTGCCAGGTGTTGTATAAATAGGTATTGTATAACTGCTATCTGCATAAAACTGTCCATCTGACTCATAAAAACAATCGACCAAAGCTTGATAGTTTAATGCACCAAGGGATCCACTTCCACCCCATTCAACAAGATCTCCTGTAATAGCAATAAATGCGGGTTTAATTTCAAAAGAAGTAATATTTTCTAAAACACTATTAAGACGCATTTTTGTATTTTCATATCTGTCAAATAATTTGTGCATAACATGTGTATCAGTTATTTGGACAAAATAAAAATCATCTGAAAATTTTTTACTTGATAATATCGATTCGCTGTTGTATGTTTTTATATCAATTTTTGCTACTGCTCCAATACTTGTTATAAAACAAATGGATATTAAAAGAGTAATTATTTTTATTTTAATCATAAAAATAATATAGAAAACTAGAACATAAATTTTTTCCCTGTAAGTTTTTCATATGCTTCTTGGTATTTTCTCTGGGTTTCAGTCACGATATCATCTGGTAAATGAGGTGGATCAGAATTTTTATCCCAACCTGTATTACTTAAATAATCGCGTACATATTGTTTATCAAAACTTGGTTGAGACTTACCGAGTTGATACAAATCGGCAGGCCAAAATCTAGAACTATCTGGTGTTAAAACCTCATCAACAAGAATAATTTGATTTCCAATTTTTCCAAACTCAAATTTTGTATCAGCAATAATAATACCTTTTTTAAGGGCATATTCTGCTCCTTCTTTATAAATTTTTAAGGAAAGTTCTTTTATTTTTTCTGCATCTTGTTTGCCAATTATTTCCACCATTTTTTCATATGATATATTGATATCATGACCACTGTCAGCTTTAGTAGAAGGTGTAAATAAAGGCGCATCAAACTTTTCAGACTCTTTCATACCATCTGGAAGTTTAATACCACATACAGTTCCATCTTTCTGATATGACTTCCAAGCAGAACCAGATATATAACCTCGTACAATACATTCAATTGGGAAAACTTCTGCTTTTTTTACAAGCATACTTCGTCCTTTAAGCTGCTCTTCATAATTATGTAAACTTTCTGGAAATTCATTGATATTATCTGTAAGCATATGACTTGGGACGGTGTCTTTAAAATAATCAAACCAGAATTTAGAAATCTGAGTGAGGCAAATGCCTTTTTTTGGAATGGGCTCATGTAATACAAAGTCAAATGCAGAAATCCGATCTGTAACAATTAATAGTAGTTTGTCATTAGTTTCATAAACGTCTCTTACTTTTCCTTTTTTAAATCCTTTCAAAGGTAAACTAGTTTCTGTTACAACACTCATAATTTTTTCCCCATTTATTATAATATTTTTGCACCCTTCTCAATATTTTTATCAGAGACTACGTCTCCTTTTTCTGATTTTAGTATTTTGCCATTATAATTTGCTTTTTGTTTTTCATCTATTACCATTTTGACTTTTTTGAAATCATCAAACTCTAATACTTTTTCAGGTTCTTTTATAATTCCCTCAATTATTATCTCTGAACCGGGTTTTGAATTTCCAGGATCCAATAGAGAGCATGTTCCTTTCCCATCTTCTGCGGCAAGTAACATTCCATTTGATTTTATCCCTCTAATATTTGCAGGTTTAAGATTTGAAACAATAATTATATTTTTGCCTTTCATTTCTTCTTTTGAATAATATGGTTTCATTCCTGCAACAATTACTCTTTTGCCCATTTGGCCTAAATCAAGATGTATTAAATACAGCTTGTCCGCCTGCGGATGATCTTTAACGTCTAGGACTTTCGCGACTCTTAAATCTAACTTTGAGAATGGTTCTTCTTCAGTCATGAAATCCTGCAATGAAAGCTTTGTAAATAATGGTTGCGGTCTTTCCAACTTATGTCCAACCTTTAGTTCTTCGAATGCTTGTTCCCAGGGGCCTTCATGAATTGAATCTGTATGTCCAAGAAGCTTCCATATTTTGTCAGATGAAAATGGTAAATATGATGCCATAAAAACTGCAAGTGCGTTAATTATTTTCATTGAAACATACAAAACAGTTTTACATCTTTCTTTTTCATCTTTAATGAGCTTCCAAGGTTCGTTTTGGTTAAAATATTGGTTTCCAAATTGAGCCATATTCATAGAAGCACGAAGACCTTTTTTAAATTCACACTTTTCAAGAAAATTACCAACTTCTTTTGATGTTTCCTCAATTTTTTTGATAGTTTTTTTATCTAAGTCGGTTAATTTTCCAGGTTTTGGTATTTCTCCAAAATTCTTTTGAGTAAAAGTAATAACTCGATGAACAAAATTGCCATAGGCTCCAACTAATTCATCGTTGTTTTTTGCAACAAAGTCATCCCACATCCAGTTGGTATCCTTGTTCTCTGGCATGTTTATTGAAAGATAATATCGAACTGCGTCAACATCAAAATTCTTAATAATATCTGGAACCCAAATAGCTAAACCTCGACTCTTTGAGAATTGCTCGCCATCTAATCGTAAATATTCATTTGCTGGAATATCATATGGCAACTGTAGATTTTTTTCATAACCCATAATCATTGATGGCCAGATTAGACTATGAAATGGAATATTGTCTTTTGCCAAAAAATAATAATGTTTTGAATTAGGATCCTTCCACCAATTTTCCCATAAATCAGGTTTTCCTTTTATTTTTGCCCATTCTTTACTTGCAGATAGATATCCTGTTACAGCATCAAACCAAACATAGATCCTTTTGTCTTCAAAACCTTTAATAGGAACTTGAATTCCCCAAGTCATATCCCTAGTTATTGCTCTGTCCTGAAGTCCATTTTTAACCCAATTTTTTGTAAACTTTATTACACTAGCTTTCCAATGTTTTTTGTCTTTCATCCAATTAAGTAGTTTTGATTCAAACTTACTAAGAGCTAAAAATAAATGATCACTTGTTTTAATTTCTGGAGTACTGCCGCAAATTTTACATTTAACATCAATTAAATCTTGCGGGTCAAGTAGTTTACCACATTCATCACATTGATCACCTCTTGCATTTTCATTTTTACAATGTGGACATTTTCCCTCAATGTATCTATCAGGCAAAAAACGTTTACATTTATTACAATAAAAAGCATCTATGCTTTTTTTATAGACATAACCGTTTTTATACAAATTATAAAATAGATCCTGAACGACCTCGGTATGATTGTCTGTTGTAGTGCGGGTAAAAAGGTCAAATGATATTCCAAACTGTTTCATGTTTTCAGTGTGTTCTTTGTTGTATTTATCAACAATTGATTGTGGTGTAGTTTTTTCTTTTTCAGCTGTAAGAGTAATTGGTGTTCCATGTTCATCACTGCCTGAAACCATCAATACTTCATTTCCTTTCATTCTATTATATCTTGCAAAAATATCTGCTGGTAAATAGCAACCTGCTATATGACCTAAATGTAATGAACCATTTGCATAAGGCCAGGCAACACCAATGTATATCTTTTCCTTCATATAAATTTCTCAATGCTGAATGTAGGCACAACATTTAAATATGGCGGAGGACTAATGATTAAGTACAAGATTAAAAAAATATATAATGAAAAATAGCACTAAGAAATAGTGCTTTAATCAATCAGGATTAAATCATATTTAACCGCATAAAATTTAATATTTCATAACATATAATAAGCAATTAAGTGGAGGATTTCCCACCTATTATTTGCTAGAGACAAGAGCGGATAAAGGTGCTATTTTTCAAAAAGATAAAAAATAAAGGTGATAAATTATGGTAATAGATCCAGCAACAACCAAATATTTAATTAAAGCTCACATCAAAGCAGATGGAATCATAGAAAAATCAGATGTAGTCGGGGCTATTTTTGGCCAGACCGAGGGTCTTCTCGGCGAAGAATTAGATCTCAGAGAACTACAAAGATCTGCACGTGTGGGCAGAATAGAAGTAGAATTAGAATCAAAAAATGGAAAAAGTGAAGGGACTGTCACTCTTCCAACATC
>Ga0272441_10011332_pt1 | contig 13260 bp, 9 predicted proteins | sample SSMProp6N_FD_193582 | JGI IMG/M metagenome (GOLD analysis project Ga0272441, IMG submission 193582) | Marine sediment archaeal communities from Little Sippewissett salt marsh, Falmouth, MA, United States - SSM-Prop-6N | ecosystem: Environmental > Aquatic > Marine > Wetlands > Sediment ... | reverse complement strand
GTTGGGTTACCCGGCCCACGTCTCGATCGGGTCTCGTGGTGGGCGTCCGGCGAACGGACGTCTGGTCCCGCCTGCGGGGGTTACGACCTGCGGAGAAAGGGGGATGGTCATGCGAGACCGTCGAGGTTTCACCCTGGTCGAATTGCTGGTTGTCATCGCCATCATCGGCGTGTTGGCTGCGATGCTGATGCCGGCTCTGGCGGAGGCGCGGGAGCGCGCCCGGCAGAGGCAGTGTCTGGCGAACCTGATGCAGTTGGGAGCAGGGATGCACATCTTCTCCCAGGACTTCCACGAGAGGTTCCCTGGGAGGGGCGTGAACGACCAACTGTCCACCGCGTCGGTGGCGTTGGGATCGTTGTTCCCCAACTACGTGTCGCTCACGGCGACTTACATCTGCCCGTCCGACCTGCACGGCGACACGACGGGCGGCCCGGGCCCGTTCGAGCTGAACGCGGACATAGCCCGCGTGCCGACCAACTGGGCCGATATCAACTGCTCCTATGGTTTCGTCTTGGACTACACGGAGAAGACGCCGCCGACGTACCCGCTCGTCTTCGACGAGATAGACGCCTGCAAGCGCGACGACAACGCGCCGGGCAACGAGCTGACCGATGCCGACAACCACGGTTTCACGGGTTTGCAGGTGCTCTACTGCGATGGCCATGCGCGTCGGGTGCAGGCCCAGATCGTCTCGGGCCAGGCACTGGGGAGTTGGGATCCCAAGTCCGTCGACGGCGCTTACGGCATGACGGGCGGCACGGTCTGGAATCCCGGCGGCGGCGAGGAGCATCAGCCTTATGTCGACTGGCAGTAGCGGTGGTCAGTGTCGGTTGACATGGGATAAGTGACGATAAGCGATTGCGGTCTCCGGGGCCTGTGGGAGGGGGCTGCGCTCTCGGAAGCGGCTGGGGGCGGCGGCCTGTGATTGGCCACGAGAATGCCCTGCGCTCTTGCGTCGGGCTTGACAGGGCCTTAGGCCCGTGGTAGCCTGCCGCTGCCTGAAGAACGCATGCGCATTGCGGTCAGACCCGCAAGAAAGGACGGTTCGTGGTGAGAGGACGTCGAGGATTCACTTTGGTTGAGTTGCTGGTGGTTATCGCGATCATCGGCGTTCTGGCCGCACTCCTTCTGCCCGCTCTCTCCCGCGCTCGCGAGCGCGCCCGCCGGCAGCAGTGTGTCGCCAACCTCAAGCAGTTCGGCACGGCGGTGCATATCTTCTCTCAGGACTTCAAGGAGAGCTTCCCGGGCACTTCGGTTCACAATGCCCTGGACGTGGCCTCGGTCGCCCTGGCCTCTCTCTACCCGAACTACGTCGAGGAGACGGCCAACTACATCTGCCCGTCGGACGAGCACGGCGAGAGCACGGGCGGCGACAAGCCCGAACAGGCCGGCACGCCTGAGGCGGACCCCAAAGTCAATACCGAGGAGAAGGCCAAGACTCCCACCAACTGGGACGACATCAACTGCTCATACGGCTTTGCGATAAACTACAAGGAGCGGACCCCGGTATCTTACCCCCTGGTGTTCGATGAGGTGGATGCCTGCACTCGCGACGACCTCAAGGACATCACCGATGCCGACAATCACAGCTTCACGGGCTTGCACGTGTTGTACTGCGATGGGCATGTGAGGTGGATAAGCTCCAAGCTGCAGGTCGGCCAGGCGATTGGGAGTTGGGACCCCGACGACGTCGAGGGCACTTACGGCATGGAGGGGGACTCGAAGTGGGGACAGGAGCCCGCTATCAACTTCCCGCCGGGTGATGAGCCTTACATCGACTGGCAGTGATCTGACGGGTTTAGTCATGGCAGCGCGGGGCGCTCGCGGAAGACGCGGGCGCCCTTTGTCATAGTGGCCCAGGCGGGAAAGGGGAGCGTGGGGCTTTGGGGCAGGCTGTAGTGGGTGAAGCGCGCGGGCGCACCTGGGCGACGCCGCTGCTTCTAGCGGCCGTCGTCGCCATTCCGCTTGTCTTCTTCCCTCCATCCCGTGATTACACGCTGGTCAAGCATGTGCTTGCCGGCCTTCTCCTTGCGGCGGCGGCCGCCGGCCTACTGGCCCGTGGGGTCTGTCTTCATCGGCTGCCAGCGGCTCCGGTGCGTGTGTCCTTGGTGTTCCTCTTTCTTCTGGCCCCGTCAAGCGTCCTCTCGGCGCACCCATCTCCCTCATCCCTGCGCTTCGCCCAGCTCCTGGCCTCTGCTGGCCTGGGCGTGCTCTTCTGGCTGGCCCTGGGTAGGAAGGACCTGAGGGCGGTGGCCTGGCTGTGGGTCGGCGGCGCGGCGGTCGGTCTTCTGATAGCCCTGGTTCAGCGCCAGAGCGGGCGCACGCTGGCCCCCACGCACGGGAACGTGAACGTCCTGGCGGCCCACGTGGCCGTCGGCCTGATCCTCTCTGTGGCTCTGGCGGTCGAATGTCGGCGGGGTCCGGTCCGGGGTATGGTGACTGCTGCGATCTCCGCGGTCTTACTGGGTTGCGGATTGGCGTTGCTTCGATCGCGTGGCGCGTGGATGGGTGTCTGGCTTGCCTTGGTGGTGGCGGCGCTGACCTTTTCCATCACGCTGTCGGGCTTGCGGGCGCGTGCCGGCGCGGGCCTGGCTCTGCTCTGTCTTATTGCGGGGGCGGTGTGGGTGGCGGCGGACAGCGCCGACGAGGTCCTCTCTCAGGACGTGCGCCCGCCGATCTGGGCGGGGGCGGCGGATATGGCGGCCGCGCGCCCTCTCACCGGCTTCGGGTACGGCACGTTCGAGTACGCCTATCCGCCGTATCGGCATCCCGAGTACTTCGCCCGGCCCAAGGCCGTGCCGGTAACGCGCAACGCCCACTGCGAGCCGCTTCAGATTGCGGCCGAATCCGGCCTTCCGGCCGCCGCCGCCTTTGTGGCTCTGACCGTTCTCAGCGTGAGCCTGGCCGTGGGCGAGGGCCTTCGGCGGCGCGATGCCCTGGCCGTCGGCTTCGGCCTGGCGCTCCTGTGCCTCTTCGCCCACAACCTCGTCGATGTCAATATGCGCTTCGCTTCGGGCATGGCGCTGTACTGGCTGCTGTCGGGTGCGTGTTGGGCTTCGGCCGCGCGGTCGGAGCGGACCGGCGAACCGGATGAGGCGGTGGCCGATGCGCCTGCCGGCTCCCGGGCGCTTGGGGAGGTCCCCCTCGTTGTCCTGCTGATGGCGCTGGGGGTGGGGTCGGCCGTTTGGACCGCTGTGGTTCCCATGCGTGCCGGCGTTTACCTGCGCAGGGGTGTGGAGGCGCGCGAGGCGGGCCTGTGGCAGACCGCCGTGGGGTTCTACCGGGAATCGGTCGAGGCCGATCCCTACCAGATGGAGGCCCGCCAGCGCTTGGGCTTTAGCCTGGCGCAGCTCGGTGAGCTCGAGCGAGCCGCCGGCGTCTACGCCGACGCCTTGGCGCTTGTCCCGGGCTACGCCGACCTCGAGCGCGACCTCGGCTCGGTGCTTGCGGCGCTTGACCGATTCGACGAGGCGTTGGGCAGGTTGACGGCCTGGCTGCAGCGGGATCCGTACGACGACCGTGCCCTGCTCATCCAAACGAGCATCCTGGTCGAGACCGGCAGGCGCGATGAGGCGTTGGAGTCGGCCGAGCGCCTGGTGACGCTGCGTCCCGAGCTGGGCGATGCCGCGTCGGTCGTCGAGCAGATCACGGCGCTGGCGGAAGGGGAGGGGGATGAGACGCCCGGCCCTTGAGGCGGCGGTGGCCTTCATACTGGGGATTCTGGCAGCGGACCTTCTGTTGCCCGAGCCTTCGGGCCCCTTCATGTACGTTGTGGTTCTGCTGGCGGTCTCGGCGGGCTTCGTCGCGCTGACACTTCTGTTGCGCAGGATCCGCCCCGGCTTCCGCCGATTGCTCTTCGGCTGTTCCTTTGCGGCCCTTGGGGCGGCAGCGTGGGCCTCGGCGCTCGCGCCGGCTTCGCCGCGCCATGTTCTCTGGCGGGCTTCGGAGTACAGCTCGGGCGTGGTGGGCACGGTTGTCCGCGAGAATGCATGGGCGTCGCGAAGTGGCCGGAGTACGGCCGTCGTCCTGTCGGAGGGCGTCGCCGATTCGATGGGGCGCCTGGTACCGTGCGAGGGCCTTCTAGGCGCACGGATCCCTGAGGGTGTGACGGTCGATGTCGGCGGGCGCTACCGGTTCGACGGAGCGCCGAAGCCGCTGTCTCGTCGAGGGGACAGGGGCTGGCGCTCTCGACTTCTCCTTTCCACTGGCGTGTTGGTGAGCGTGGATGCCGGGCGTGTGGTGCCGCTGGGCCGGGGTGAGCTACCGCTCCTGTGGGAGTGGTCCGACCGACTGCAGTCGCGGTTCTCCCTACTCATCCGCCGGCTGGTCGGTGGCGAGGAGGGGGCCCTGCTGGCGGCGATGCTGGTCGGTGACAGGTTGGTGCTCTCCCCCGCGTCGCGCGCCCAGTTCACGGAGACGGGCGTCGGACATGTCCTGGCGATATCGGGTTTGCACGTCGGTCTGGTGTTGTGGTTCGTCTGGGAGGCAGGGCGCTTTGCCTGTCTGACGCTGCGCCCGCGCGCCCTGCTTGGCATCTGTGTGGCGGTCTCCTATGCGCTGGTGGCGGGCGGCCGTCCTTCGGTGGTGCGTGCGGCTGTGATGGTTTGCTGCTACCTGGCCGCCGGTGCTCTCGGCCGGTCGCCGGACGCGGCCTCGGCCCTAGGCCTTTCGGCGATCATCGTTCTGGCGCGGCGGCCGCTCCAACTGTTCGAGCCGGGTTTCCAGCTCTCTTTCATCGCCGTAGCGGCCCTCGTGTTCGGCTCTCCGGTCTTGCGCTGGCACGCCGCCCCCTCGGGTCCGCCCCTCCTCTCCTCAGCCGAGGAGCGGCGTAACTGGTCAATCCTTTTCCCCGACCCTCCCCGCCACAGCCGCCGGCGGCGTTTCACGGCCTCAACCATCGTTCCTCTCGTACTCGTGCAGGTGGCCTTGGTACCGGTCATAGCCAGGCACTTCGGCCAGGTTCATCCCCTTGCGCTTCCCCTGAACATAATCATCGTGCCCGTGATGGGGGTCGTGCTCTTGCTGGGCCTTCTGACGTTGGCTCTCGGTCTGATCTGGGAGCCGGCCGGGATGGTATTCGGCGGCAGCGCGTGGCTGCTGCTCCGGATTCTTCGGTTCCTTTTCGGGCTGGCCCACCGCCTGCCGTTTGCTGCGATCGAGGTAGCCCGCCCTTCGATCTTCTTCCTGGTCGTGTGGTACGTTGGGATGGCTGTGGCCCTTCTCATGTTGGCTTCGGTGGAGGAGCCGCTTCTCCCGCGCGTGCCGTGGGAGCTGCAGCCCGTGTGGGCGCGCCGCCGGTGGAGGCGCGGGCGTGACGTTGAGAAGGCCGGGTAAGGGATATGGGAGGAGTTGTACGCGTGCAGCTCTACCGCCTCCGGATCGTTCGCTAGACGTCGTTCTCGCCATTTCCGTCCCACATTATCGTCGGAGAATGGCCCTCTCTGGATTGGACGCCGCCTCCCCGGCTTCTTCTAACCCGTTCTCCCACAAGTAATTACGACGTTTCCTCCGCTTCTGGCACACCCCTTGCGCTTTGACTCGGTCGACAGCGGCAAGTGACATCGGGCGGACGGCAACCGCGCGCTTGCCGATGTGCAATGGACCGAAGGGGGATGCAGAGAAAGGAGCGGTTCTCATGAAGAAGCTGCTAACCGCCGCGATGATGGCTGCGGTCGTTGCGATGGTCGCCGGCCCGGCCGGTGCCGCCATTTTCAGCGAGGTCTCGTTCACGGTCACCCCGGATACTGGGAGTCTGCCGCCGTGGACGTTCGTCGCTGGTCTCTCGACGGTGGGTACCGATGCCTTTGACGGCATGCTCGACGCTGTTGCGCCGCCGTGGCCTCCGGGTCCCGAGGTGCGCATGCACTGCCTGGATGTCGCCGGTGCCGCTGGCCCGCTGATGCGCGATTACCGCGACGGTATGGTCGCCGAGGTCGTGACGTGGACACCGGCTGGCGGCGACGGCATCCGCGAGGAGATCTGGGGCAACGAGGCCGATCTGCTGAGCATCGACGGCTCCAGCCTCGGCACCTCGGGCGAAGAGACCGGCACCCTGACGTGGGATCTGACGAATGCCGGCGATTACGCGTACTACCTGTATGACTTCGACGCCGACGCCGAGATCCTGCTTGAGGCGGGCGGCTCGTACGAGTTCTCCGTCATCCGGCGCGGCGGCATCGGCCCGGTCCTGGCTCTGTCGGCTGACTGCACGCCGATTCCCGAGCCGGGTACGATGCTCCTGCTCGGTTCGGGCCTGGTCGGCCTGATCGGCCTTGCCCGCAAGAGGTAAGCTCGCACACACAACGCCTGACATGACGATTATGGGCCCGAGGCAAACGCCTCGGGCCCCTTTCTTTCTCGCGACGCGACTGGTTCCTGTGGCGTTTCCCCTCGTGCTCCCTGCGGGGCAATCCCGTGATTCGGCTGCCTACGTGCTTGCGAACACCACCCGCCTGGGGCAGTCACCCGCGGGCTTGCAGCCAGCGCTGCCCGCGGGCTCGGCCGGGCTACCGTTCGATGGCCTTGATCTCGTACTCGAGCGTTCCTCTGGGCACCGAGATGCTGACCGTCTCGCCGACCTCGTGGCCCAGAAGGCCCTTGCCGATGGGCGACTCGACCGAGATCTTGCCCGAGGAGAAGTCCGCCTCGTCGGCCGGAACCAGCGTGTAGTGGAGCTCCCGTCCGCTCTTCTTGTCCGCCAGTTTCACCTTGGCCCCGATGTACACCGCGTGGTCGGGTATGTCCTGGTCGTCGATGATCTGGGCCGTGGCGATCTTGTGTGTCAGGTCGTTTATTCTGGCTTCGAGGCGGCCCTGTTCGTCCTTGGCGGCGTCGTACTCGGCGTTCTCGCTTATGTCGCCGTGGCCGCGCGCTTCGCGCAGCGCCGCCGTTATCTCCCGCCGTTTGACCGTTTTGAGGTACTGCAGTTCCTCTTCGAGCTTGCGTCTGCCGTCTCTGGTAAGCAGTGTGCGATCACCCGACATGCCGCCTCCATGTTCGCTTCGGTTGTCTAGAGGGTCGCTTGAGGCAGGTCGATAGGATAGAGGCGGTCCCAACCGCTGTCAAGCCTCCGGCCTGCCGGGGGTGCCCTACGGCCTGGGCACGATGAGCTGCAGGCCGGGCCGGTTCGCCAGAACCCAGTAGCCCTTCCACGGATCGAGGTCCTCGGCGGCGCCCGTGCCGTCCGTCCGCACGGTCTCGTAGCCGTCCTCGTATCGGTAGAGGACACCGTCGAGCCAGCCCGCGGCGACGGCATCATCAAAGCCCAACAGGCCCACGCCGTCGTCGACCGTGCAGTCGGCCAGTGCCTGCGGTGCGGTGTGCGGGTGTCCGATGAGGCTCCAGCCGTCGGCCAGGGCGATGTCGACATCGCTGCCCGCGGTCTGCCCGACCGCGTCCTCCGCGCAGCCGATGTCCAGCCGCAGCCAGTACCCGCAGCCGGGCTGCAGATGCGTCATCCCCGCGGGGTATCCGTCATAGCCTGCACTGCCGTAGCGGTAGAGGTTGCCTTCCAGGGCGTTGCCGGCGGCGATGCATCCGTCCAGGACGGCGGATGCGGCCGTGTCGAGTGGCGCCAGCGGGATGGAGATGAGGCTCCAGCCTGCTGGGAGCGTCGTGGTCTCGACGGCTGGCCCGGCCAGGACGACGTCGTCGAAGTACACGTTGTGGTCATGCGGCTGGCCCGTCTCCATCTTCAGGAACACGGTGACGCCCGACCCGGCCGCGGCGGCGGAGACGCTGTGCTGATGCCAGACGCCGTTGGGCACGCTGCTGCTGTACCAGACGGGCGCGCTCCAGACCACGTCGGGTGAAGTTGCCGACGAGCCGCCCGTGGGGTCGATGCCGATCTGACTGATGAGATTCGCGCCTCCGTTGTCATACCCGTCTCTGCCGAGGGCCCATGCCGTTAGTGCGTACTCCGCCCCGGGCACGGCGGACACGGTTTGGTAGACGCCTCCCTCTTCGCCCGAGGGCCCCCAGTCAGTCCAGATGGCCTGGCTGTGGGCGCCCGTGTGGGCTCGGCCGTCGTTCGCCCCGTCGTACTTGGTATAGCCTCCCCAGTCCGACCAGCCTTGGCCTATGTAGGAGTAGTAGTGGCCGTCCCAGAGCTCCCAGAACCCGCTCTCGAAGCCCGGGTTGGCCAAAGCCCCTCCGAGCGTCTGGAAGGTGCCGTCGTCGGAGGCGTGCGTGTCGTATCCGGGCGCCCCCGAGTGGACCCTGAAGTGGTACACGCTCGCCTCGAGCAGGCCGCCGAGCGTTACGCTGTGGCCCGTGACCAGCATCTCATCGAGGGGAGACCACTCGCCGTAGCTCTCCGTGGTGCCGTACTCGACCTGACTTGTCGCGGGGATGTCTGTATCCCATGTGATCTCCACCGAGTGTGCGGAGAGGGCCTCCGTGGCCACGTTGGAGATGATGGGCGGGTCGGGCCTGGGCCAGTCGCGGAAGGTGTACCATGCCTGCCTCGGCACGAGGTCCCGCGTGCACAGGCCCATGGTTGGGCTGCCGGACGGATCCCAGTCGCTTATGGTGTGGTAGCAGGCGTGTGTTACGTAGTCGTACGCGCCGCTGGTCAGGGCCGAGAGCGCCTGCACAAGGCAGTTGTTCTGGTACGTGGGGTCTTCCGACGACCACCCGTACTCGGTCAGCCAGATGGGCTTGTCCGCATCGCCGTGCGAGACCATGACCGCGCGGATGTTCTGTATGGCGCTTTCGGATATGCCGTAGCCGGAGTATGGGTGAAGGGCGACCGCGTCGAAGTAGTCGCCGCCGCCGCAGCTGTATATGCCCTCCAGGAAGTTGGTGTCGCCTCCGTCGAGGCCGGTGGTTGACACCAGGCAGTTCGGATCGCCGGCCTTGAGGGCGTCGTAAGCTCTGATGAGCCAGGGCGTGTACTCGTCGTATCGACCCGGTTGGTGCCAGCCGCAGTTGTTGGCCTCGTTCCAGAACTCATAGCGGGTCACGCGCCCGGCGTAGTGGACGGCCAGGTTGTAGCAGAAGTCCTCGAACTCGTCGGTGTACTCGGGGAGTGGCGGCCACTGGTGCGTGTGCTGTCCGGTTGGGCTCGCCCAGGCGGGGGTGACGCATATCAGGCCGATCCACTCTATGCCGCGCGCGACGCAGAGGTCCACCCGACTATCGTACTCGTCCCAGACGTAGACGCCCGGGGCGGTCTCCATGTTGCACCAGTCGAAGCCCGACCGCATGCAGGTGCCGCCCGCCTGGACGATTTTGTCCATCATGGCGGGGTCGTAGGTGTCCGGGTCGATCTGGACCCAGTCGCCCCAGGTGGGGTTGATGCCGAAGATATCGCCGTCGGCGGTGCAGAGGGATGCGGCCGCTATGGCCAGGGCGGCGGCCGCCGGTGCTACAAGGTGCCTCCTCATCGTTGCTCCCGCGAATCCCTCCGTCTAGTGTGTGGGGATGATGAGCTCCAGCCCGGGCTGGTAGGTCAGGATCCAGTATGCCCTCCACTGCCGGAGCTTGTAGTCGTCGGCCGTGCCTTGGGCCCCCAGCGTCTTGTAGCGGCCCTCGTAGTAGTACCCGGTCTTGTCCAGCCAGCCGGTTGCGTGCGCCCCCTCGACGTCCAGCGTCGTGCCCCCGTCCGTCACCTGGACCGCTCCGAACCAGTTGACCGAGTCCGTCGACGGGTGCCCGACCAGGTTCCAACCGTGGGCGAGGGGGATGGTCACGGGGTCCCAGAGTCTCACCCCGTAGGTCGTGTTGTCGACGGCATTATCCAGGTACAGCCAGTAGCCTTTCCCGATCTCCATGTCCGCGAACGCGTATGGGTACGTCTCGTAGCCCGCGCCCGGCTCGTATCGGTGTAGGGCGCCGGTGATGCCGTTGCCCGCGGCCACTTGGTCGGCGAACACGGCCGATGCCTCGGGGTCGACGGCCTCAAGCGGCACGGACACCATATTCCAGCCGTCGGCGATTCTATACGGCACGATGGCGGTGGACATACCGCTGACGAAGTCGATGGGTCCCTCGGCGGCGTCGCCCACGCCGATTCCGGTCGAGCGGAGCACCGCCTGGTATCGCTGGTATCCGCTGAGGCCGCCGAGGACGGCGGTGTGTTGCGTGCGGGGCGTCGGGTCGAGTGAAGTGCTGTTGCCGAAGAGCGCGCCCTCACCGGCGTACCACACCTGCGTGGTCGAAGGCATATCGGTCTGCCACGTGACCGTCACCTGGCTCTGGCTGTTGACGTGGACGTGGACGTCGCTGATCTGTATCTGGTTCAGCACGTAGTGGTTGTAGGGGAGGGTGTGTGTGATGGCGTACTCGAACGCCGGGTTGTCTATCTGGGCTATCTGGAGGCTGAAGCTCTCCCATTCCTCGACCGAGTACACGAACCAGGTCTTGCCGAAGAGCTGTCGGCTGTGGGTGGAATTCCAGCCGGCCACGAGGTTGAAGAAGTACGTCATGTCGGCCTGGGCGTTCTGGTTGCTGTCCCGCTTCCAGCCCCACTCGGTCGTGTAGACGCCGCAGTGGGGCGGAGCTCCGTAGTCGTCTAGGGCCTCCATCATATCGTAAGGCACGCCGTTGAAGTGTGCCGACAGACCGTCGTAGCCCCCGGGTCCGAGGAGGGCCATCACGTCCCGGACGTGGCCGATGCTGCACCAGTGGCCTATGAGCACGAGTGCTTCGGGCTGGACCGCCTTGATCGCGTCACGGACCATGATGAAGCAGGCGGCGTATTGTGCAGGCGTGACGGGCCCGAGGTCGACCTCGTTCCCGATAGTGTAGATGTGGCAGTAGTCCTTGATATCGTTGGCGAAGTTGCCGCACTGGGCTGCGAAGAGGGTGTAATCCGCGGGGTTCTCGGGGACGGTTTCGTCGCCTCCGTAGTCCAGGCGCTGAATTATGGTGAACCCCTCGCCGCATATGTCGTTGTAAGTCTGGATGTTGGGTGCCATCCCGGCGTCGGAGAACTGCGTGACCCATCCCGTGTGCCAGGCCATTACGTCTCGGAAGGCGCCCTTCGCCCAGTTGTGAACGCCGGGGAAGTAGACGGACTCGCTCCGGGCCGGCGCGCCTGTCAAGCTCGCCAGCAGCGCCAGTAGGATAAGGTGTCTGCGCATCGCGCGGTCTCTTCCTGCCCGGTCCCGCCTGTCGGCAGGTCCTCTGCCGAAGGCGCGCCCGTCAGTGGGTTGGTATCACGAGCTCCAAGCCCGGCCGCATGGCCACTACCCAATACGCCCTCCACTGCCGGAGCTTGTAGTCGTCGGCGACGTATTGCTCGCCGAGGGCCTTGTACCCGTCCTCGTAGTAGTATCCGGTCTTGTCCAGCCAGCCGGCTGCGTGCGCCGCCTCGATGCCTAGGGTCGTGCCGCCGTCGGTAACCTGGACCGCCCCGAACCAGTTGATCGAGTTTGTCGAGACGTGCCCGATGAGGTTCCACCCGTCGTGGAGCGGTACGTTCACGGGGTCCCACGACTTGCTGCCGTACGCGGTGTTGTTGACCGCGGCGGAGAGGTACAGCCAGTAACCTCTTCCGAGCTCCATCTCCGTGAAGGCGTATGGGTACGTCTCGTATCCTGCGCCGGGTTCGTACCTGTGCATGGCGCCGGTGAGGCCGTTGCCCGCGGCGATCTGGTCGGCGAACACGGCGGATGCCTCGGGGTCGAGCGGCGCGAGCGGCACGGCTATCATATTCCACCCGTCGGCGATCCGGTAGGGCTCGACTGCAAGGGCCATGCCGCTGACGAAGGGGTGCGGCCCGTCGGCCGCATCGCCGACGTCGATGCCAGTCGAGCGAGCGACGACCTGATACCGGCTATAGGCCGAAAGGCCGCCCATGACGGCCGTGTGGTCCGTGGTGGGTGTCACATCCAGGGCGGTCGATCCCCCACTTGGAGCGCCTTCCTCGCTGTACCAGGCCTGGGTGGTCGAGGGGATGTCCGTCTGCCAGGTCACGGTGACCTGCGTGTCACTGTTGGTCTCTATCCTCACGTTGCTGATGTGTATCTGGTTCTGGATGAGGCGGTTGCATGGCTGTGTGTGAGTAATGCCGTACTCGAAGGCAGCGTTATCGATGGGTGAGAGCTTGAGGCTGAAGCTGTGCCAGTCGGGTGAGTAGTATACGAACCAGGTCTTGCCGTAAACCTGCCGTTGGTTGTTGGCATTCCAGGCGGCCACGTCGTTGAAGAACCGCTGGATGTCGCTTTGGGCGCTGGGGTTGGTGCCGACGACCCATCCCCACTCGGTGATATAGACGCCGGCCTCGGGTGGTGCGCCGGCCTCGTCCATGGCCTGGAGCATCCCCCACGGCACGCCATTGTTGTGGGCGGTGCACCCCTCGTAGTTGCCCGGTCCCAGCTTGAGCGCGACTGCCTTGGTCCTCCCCGAGTCGCACCAGTGGCCTATGATGACTTTCGCCTCGGGCTGAACGAGCTTGATGGCGTCGCGGACCTGCTCGAAGCAGTCGGCGTATTCGCTGGACGACACGTCCGTCAGGTCGACCTCGTTCCCGATGGTGTAGATGTGGCAGTAGTTCTTGATCCGGTTGGCGTACTTGGCGCAGAGGGCCGCGAAGACGGGGTAGTCCTCGGGGTCGTAGGGGACGGTCTCGCCGTTGACGTAATCGAGCCGTTGTATGATGGTGAACCCTTCGCCCGTTATGTCGTTGTAGTGGGCGAGGTCGGGGACGTGGTCGACGGTGTTGAACTCGGTCACCCAGCCGGTGTGCCAGGCCATGATGTCGCGGTCCATCCCCGTGGCCCAGAAGTGTCCTCCGGGGAAGTAGACGGACTCCGCCGGCGCGGCCGAGGCGAGGCACGCGATGATGGCGATGGCCGAGGCGAGTCTCCGCATAAGTGGGGCCTCCTGATGCCGCTTCAGTGAGTTGGTATCACGAGTTCCAGGCCCGGCCGCATGGCCAGTACCCAATACGCCCTCCACTGCCGGAGCCTGTAGTCGTCGGCGACGTATTGCTCGCCGAGGGCCTTGTACCCGCCCTCGAAGTAGTAGGCCGTGTCGATGATCCAGCCGGCGTCGGCGGCATCGTCGACGCTGATGGTGGTCACGCCGTCTGTCACCGAGACCGCCGTCAGCCACGTGACGGAGTTGGTGGAGGGGTGCCCGACCAGGTTCCAGCCCTCGGCCAGCGGGACGCGCACCGGATCCCATATCCTCAGGCCGTACATTGTGTTGTCGACTGCGCCCCCGAGGTGGAGCCAGTAGCCGGCGCCGGGTTCGAGGACGGTGAAGTCGGTCGGGTAGAGCTCGTAGCCCGCCCCGGGTATGAACCGGTAGAGG